>LNFM01007060.1_pt1 | contig 17938 bp, 15 predicted proteins | sample 596031 | NCBI WGS metagenome assembly LNFM01 (sample SAMN04254537, study PRJNA301005) | activated carbon metagenome | isolation source: dual media filters at the Ann Arbor, Michigan drinking water treatment plant | place: USA: Ann Arbor | reverse complement strand
TCGCTGTGCGTCCTGGCGTTGCGGGCGTACGGCAATAGGTCGCGTGTTCTGACCCTTTTGTAGGTCGGGAAGTCTTCGTGCACAGGGCCACCAAGAGCCATGACATGCCTCCATCGGCGAAAGAGGAAAGAAATGGATCGTCGATGGCGTCGTGGTGGTCCGCGCGCGCGGTGGCTGGGCTGCTGGGCCAGCGGTAGGGGATTTAGGTGGTTTAGGGGGTTTTTTGGGTTTCCCGCAGCCACTCCCATCAAACTGTCACACGTGTGTGTGTGATGAGCAGAAGATGACGCTGACAGTTTCCCCGCGTTGGCCGTAGGAAACCCAAAAAACCCCCTAAACCACCTAACCGGATCATCGGTTGTGGCGCGCGCGCCCGGGTCACGACGCATGGTTCGCGTCCTTGTTCGCGATCTTCATGCGCCATGTCGCAACGCCGCCGACATCGCTCCCGCGCTCCAGGCACCAGGGCCCGACGACGCGGCCGTTCAGACCCGATACCCATCGACCCAGACGGCGGCTGTTGATCGCCCCGCTCTCGCCCGCAACGGTGAGAAGCGCTTCTCGAAAGTCAGGGTGCGCGAACTCATGGCGCGGCTGGATGGAGTCCACCGCCGTCCGCTGCGCGGTCGCCGCATCAATGATCTGACGGACGGTGACCATCCTGTCGGACAGCACCTCCCACCACTGCGTCAGCACAGCGGTGATCGCCTCCTGTCGCGGATCGTCGGCCCGAATGTCCTCCATGCTGTCCACCGGATCGGACTCTCCGAGCCAGATCAGCGCGCCACGCACCCAGTTGCTCCACACCTCGAAAGAGCCAAGCGGGTCCGCTTGGAGCGGCCGGCCCGCGACGTGGAAGGCCCGCAGCACGGTCAGCGCCGCCACGAGGTACGGCTCCCGACCCTCCTGCAGCAGGATGACCGGGTCGCTGTTGAACCGCCGCAGTTCCGGCCGTTCGCATCGGGGGTCGAGACGGCAGAGGATCGCCCGCCGCGTCATGTCCCCGATGAGGGTGAGGTTGTTCCCTGTCGCCGTGACCAGCGACGTCGTTGGAAGCTCCGGCACCTCCGACTTGCCCAGAATGCGCATGCGCAGTGAGGTCTGCGTCAGCATCTGGCAGAGGAAGTCACCCCCCAGCGGTGCCTCGCAGTTGTCGATCGCGACCACCTGCTCGCCCGCCAGCATCAGGGCGCCGAGCCGCTTCTCGAGTTCCTCCTCCTTCTGCCCCTGTGCGATCACCGCCGCCACGCGGCCCGTCGCGATCAGTGTGGCGATGTCGACGAGCTTCGACTTTCCCGAGCCCGCCACCGGTGCGTCGAATGCGTGCAGCGGAGCCGTCGGAAGGTTGCGACGAATGCAGGCGGTCAGCATCGCCGACAGCGCGACGGACCGGTCGACCCCGCCGACGAAGGGGAAGTTGGTGATCAGGCTGGCCAGCAGATCGAGAGCGGCGCGGGCATCGTCGCGCGTTGGCTCGTCCGGCACTGGAGCAAAGCGGCGCACGTTGGCGTCCAGCAGCAGCCCCGTCGCGGTGTCGTAGCCGGGGGCGGAGAGGATCGAGCCGTCTGCCCGCAGCGTCGGCGCGTTGAGCAAGCCGCTCAGCACAGGGAGGCGCCAGCGACCCACGCGCTGGAGGTAGGTATTGGCAACGGCAAGCGGGGCATCGATGCTGACCCACTCCTCGCTGCGGCCATCGAAGCGCTCCCAGTTCGCCGCCTGGGTCATGGCCTCGACGATGGCCCGCTCGCCCTGCGGGATGATGCGCCGGCGATCGGCCTGACCGGCTTCGGCCGGCGAGGCGCGCAGGATCCCAGCGCGGACAATGAAGGAGCTACGCTGATAGAGGCCGAGCTCCGCCTGGATCAGCGCGCGTTCCGCCTGGTCTACGACCTCGGGAAGCTTGCCGGCAATATAGCGAATGGTCGGTGGCGGTGGTCGGCCACCGACCAGGAAGGCCGGGTCGGAAAGGTCGCCGACCGACAGCCACTGCTCCTCGATCATCTGTTTGAGGAACGCGAGGTGACCGCGCTCGACGCAGTGGGCGTGCATGCAGTGCACGACAAAGCGTTTGGATTCCGCCTCCGAGGCATTCATCGCGAAGGTCGCGAAGTCCTCGGTTGAGGTGGTGTGCGCGGCGGCGTTGACGCAGCGCAGGTGGTGCTTACCCTCGACGAGCCTGCCCGCGAACACGGTGGGCGAGCGCGCCTTGAGGGCGGTCACGATCTCGAACCGGCTGGCGTTGCGGCGCTCCCACCTGCGCAGGTCGAACACCTGGCCAGTGTCGGGATCGATCACCTCCATCAGATCGAAGGGATGGGCCTGGGTCTTGCGACGGCGTTGGCTGCGCTCCGGCTTCGCCGGTGCCGGCAACGCGAAGATGTCGCAGGTGGCCCCGTCAAGCAGCGCCACCTCGGGCGGCGGGCCGTCGGCCGGCCGGCGCGGCAGGTAGAACAACCGGGACGTATCGACGCAGGACTGGTCGTGCCGCAGGCCCAGCGCCGCGGCCAGGGCCTCGATGCGCTCCTTCCAGGCAGCGTTGGCGGCGTGCTGGTTGTCGTACGCGGCGGCACGCCAGGGGCGTGTCAGCGGGATGACGATGCGGAACTTCGGGCACGGCCGGTGGCTGAAGGTCACGTCCTCCTGATCCTCGGCAGCGACCACGGCGCCTTCCGCCACACGCGGCAGGTAGCCCTTGTCTCGGATCAGGTAGGCCGCGGCGTCTTTGCCGTGCTGGACGCAGAACTTGTCCCAGTTGCCGCGTTTGCAGGTCGTCGTGGTCGTCAGATGGCTGTGGCTGGAGGCGATAATCGCGCGCCACTGTTTGGCGGTAACGGCGGTGCGGATCTCCTCCAGCGTCGCGCCAGTGTCGCTATCGAGGAATGCGACGTCGATCTGGTCAGCGTCGTTCTTGTGGCGGCGAGTGCCGCGAAACACTGCCGGAACGATGCAGGTGCCTTTCTTCGCCCCGATTTTGTACGTCGTCAGCTTCTCGATCAGCGCCGACCAGGTCAGCGACTGCCGGTCGATCCACGGCGCCTTCTGGGTGTAGTGGCCGAACGTGAAGCGGTAGGTGATGCCGCTGGATGGCTCGCCGGCCTCGTCGATACCGCTCGTGCTCATCGGCCGCACCCCTGGCTCCGGGCGCGCGTCGAGCAGCACCCACAAGCGCATGTACCGGCGCGGTCGTCGAAACGTCGGGGTTGGCTTCCGCGATTTCTCAGGCCTGCATGGACCGCCAGGCCGCGCAGCCGCACGAGATTCTCGTGCATGGTGGAGCGATGCACGCCAGCCTCGGCCGCCGCGTCGGCGCCCGTTGTGATGAGCAGCGCCAAGCAACACCGCTGCAGCGCAGGACTCAGCGTGACCAGGAACCGTCGAACATCCAGCCGGCCGGCCAGACCATCTTCGTCGAGGAGGTCGTCGTCCGCGATGATCTCCAGCAAAAGGGGCGCGTCCCCATTCCGTGGATCGGGATCGACGGGATCATGCAGCGACACCGCCCGCCGCTCACCGCGCAGCCGTGCCGTGCCGGCCGTGAGGTTCGCAACCCGGTTGGCGACTACGCGCGCCGCGAATGTCCGGAAGGATGCGCGCTCGGGATCGAAAGCGTCCTGGCGCCGCCAAAGGTCGAGCACGAGGTCCTGCTCGAAGTCCTCAACGTCCATGCCGGGCACGACCCTCTGCCGTGCCAGCCGTCGTGCCGTGGCGCGGATATTCCGCACCACTTCTGGGTCTAGTCCATCGTACCGGTTCGCCATGTCGAAGGTCGCCGTTCATCGAGGACGGGCACCGACGGCCCGATCGATGGGGGCGGGCGAAATTTCACCAGAGCCGCAGAATCGCCCGTCCTGGCAGCGGTCGCGCCAGGCCAAATCGCGGCGGACCCGGCGGAATTCCTGGATATAACATGTTTGTGATGCCGGACCTCGTCACGGGCGATATTTCGCCGTACCCCGCGCGGGCGCCTCACCGCGCTCGTCACGACAGATGAAGGCCGCGGCATACTCATCACGCTCGCCATCCCACGGCATGGGGTCGTCATCGATCCCACACGCACGGCGGAGCCGATCAGATGCCTCCTGCTTCTGCTTTCTCGCTCTCTTGCGGTCTACGGGCGATAGCCTGCCTCCCGCCGCTATCAGGTACGTCAGGAAGCTCCAGGCGTTCGTCGGCTTGCCGTTTTTCCCGCTGCGCATGCCGAGTTGGCCCGGATCAAGGCGATGCGAATGGTCTCCAGCGCTGAGGACTAGCGTCTGCTCTTCGATTAGGGTGATTGTCAGATGTGTCCATCGCGCGCCCGATGGCAGCGAGATGAGCGGCGGTCCCGCAGCGGCCTTCGATCGGGCCGACAGCAGGCGATGGATCGGGTCCAGCAGCGTCTGCCGGGGCTGGGCAATGCCGACGTCGCCTACACCGCACGCGACTACTACGTGAGGCAGCGCGACGATAAGGTGATTTTCCTGGATCAGCCTGGCGCGAAGTCGATCGGGAGCAGCCGCTTCATCCACCAGAAGGAGAACTGTCGCGGCATTCCCGATGCCCGCAACGTGAAGATCCTCGTCTGATAGGGGATCACGTCGATCCACGGCGACAAGGTGCACGTCGGCGGAGATGCCGGCTGCGACCGCGTAAACGCCCAAGGCAATGAGCCGCCCACGAGTATCGAAGGCGGTCCGCGGCGTAGTGCAGAACGCGGAAGCGAGGATCGCCGCGAGCTTACGCCTATACACCTCCAGGATGAGAACATCGTGCGGATCCAAATCGACTGAATCGCACAGTGGCGGTCTCGATCCGCAGACCCCTCGAAGCCGTCCGCTGGGTAGGCGAACTACTGTCCTGGGGCAGCCATCACCGCCGGGCGACGGGCACTCCACGGCGCGCGCCACCTGACCCACCCCTCGGAGCAACGGCTCGACAATCGGCCACTCGTCGCCGAGACGTCGGCGCCATTCGCGACGGTCAGTCGCCCATCCCGGCAGGGATGCCAGTGCCGCCCAGAACTTCGGTAGCAGTGGCGCGGCCATGCTCGCGAACCTCCGACGGATGGTTGAGGAAACCGCGCAACGCCAGCCAGCGCTCGACCAGTTCGCTGTCTTCGCTGCGATCGTATTTTGCGCTCGACGGAAGTCGGATCGTGACGCGCCTTTCCTTGGCAGCGTCGGCAAACTTGATCATGAAGCTCGCGGCGGACGGCGCTGGACCGGGAGGCCGGTCAAGGTCGCGTCCGGCCAGGGCGGCAAACACATCCGTAGCGCGTCTGGTCTCTGCCTCCTTGTACCGGGCACCCCAATACTGCCGATACTCGACAAGGCGAATGGCCTCGATGCCGTGGATGTCAGCGCACTGCAACGAAGCGGCGCCATCCTCCACTAGCGGCGCCAGCGTGAACTTGTCGGCGGGAGAAAAATGCTCGGCGTCGCCGAAGAGCGTGTCCCCAAGGATGCGGACATAGAGCCTCCGCTCGCCCTTGGTTGCGGCGTGAACGCCAACCTCACCGGTGACGTCGTCGTACACCAGAACATCATGCTGCTGCGGCCGATAGATTTGTGTCGTCGAGGAGCCATCGTCGACATGGCTCAACTCGCGCTTCATGCCCCGCCCATGACGAATCAGGATCGCCACGGTCCGATCGCCCGGGAATACCAGCAGGCGACAACCTCGCCCGCGCCGATGTGCGGCAAACCACTCGTCGAGTGCCGCCTCGATGTTGGCCCGCGTTTGATCGTCGATTCCGGGAAAGGTGGCCGGGCTCTGGCCCCGATAGAACTCCAGGTTTCGTTCTCGCTGTGCGAACACCTCCGCGTGGCGGTCCAGAATGAGGTCGCGGTTTTCCAGCCAGATCCGCGCGACGATGTCCGCAGCACCGGCATCCTCGCCTGCGGTCACGATGAAGCCACGCTGCCGAGCAGTTGCCAGCAGCGCCTCGACATCATCTTCGCTGCAGGTTTCGTACACGTAGTAGAGGGCGTCCAGCATCTCCACTGGCGAGGCGACTCCCGGCGACATGAGAACCGCGGCGAGAGCTTGGCAGTCGATGCTATCGGTCGATGGCATTGGAAGCGCGAAGTCGCGCTGTGCCAGGTACTCGCGCCATGGGCCGAGGAGCTCGGCCAGGAGACCGGGCGATATTGTCCCGAGCCAATCTGGGTCTGTGAATTTTCTTGGATTGAAGCGCGTCATTGCCGCAGCCCTCCAGCAGCAAACACCGCGCTACCGGCGGACCGCATCGGCGAATGTGATGTGAATCACACCCGCAGCATCCCGACGAAATCGCGCAGGTGCCGGTATGTGCGTCCATGTCGAAGCCATCCGATCCCAGCACGACGTCATTCGCTCGCACGGCGGCCCGCATTGAAACGCTCCCGCCCCACCTGCGCGAGGTCTGCGACATCCTCGCCCGCGGCCTGGTGCGGCTGCGCAGCAATGATGCCGGGTCGGATGCGCAGGACCTCGACGCAGCCGCGCTGATTAGCCCTCGGTCCGCAACTCGGGATACGCCGGCAGCCCGTCGTCGACGCGCACCCAGCTCAGCCGCGATGACGCCTGGGTATGGTCGGCGGGCGGCATCGCCTCCGGATCGTCGAGGCTCACCGTCGTGATGTCGATCTCATCCGGCGCGTACGCCGCCTCGAACGTCAGCGTCGTCCCGCAACGCGGGCAGAACGTGCGGCGCGCATTCGCACTCGAGGCGAACTTGGTGGGCTTGCCAGCCACCACGCGGTACTCCGCACGCGGCACGCTGAACCAGGCGACCATCGGCGCGCCTGCCGCGCGACGGCACATCGAGCAGTGGCAAATCGTCGAATGGAACGGCGTGCCCCCGGCTTCATACCGGACGTGGCCGCATAAGCATCCGCCTTTGAGCATGCCGGGCATCTCCCCATCGCATGGTAGATCAGTATCGGCTCAGCGCGCCACCAGGACAGCAGTTTCCCCATCGTCCCGAGGTTGGTCGCCACTGCGGCTTCGTCGCCGCACTGCCGACCCGATCGACCGCAACCTCGGGGCCGGGGGAGAGCCTTCGCTACACTTCACCGCCCACCAGAGCGTGCATGCGGACCCCATGGACAGGAGTTCCGCATGAGGCGCCGTACCGCCACCGCTGCCGCCGCGCAGCCCATCCCCGTCGCCATCACCGCCTTCCCCAAGGAGCAGGTGCTCAGTCGGCTGGCATGGATCCAGACGGCGCCGATCGCAGAACTGAAGGAGGAATGGCGCAGGCTCTACGCCAAGGAGCCGCCACCGTTCAGCCGCAGCTACATCACCAGCCGGCTGGCCTACCGCGTCCAGGAACTCGCCTATGGCGGGCTGAAGCCGGAGACGCGGGCGCGGCTGGAGGCGCTGGGCGAGCAGCTGGACGGCGGGAACATCGTTCTGCGGCGCATCCGCGCCGATAGCCGGCCGCTGCCAGGCACGCGGCTGATCCGCGAGCATGAAGGCGTGCAGCACGTCGTCACGGTCCGCGGCGATGACTTCGAATTCGAGGGGCGGCCGTATCGATCGCTCTCGGCCATCGCGCGGCACATCACCGGCACGCGTTGGAATGGCTGGACCTTCTTCGGCTTGAAGGGGAGGCCGGGCGCATGAGGCGGAAGGCATCCGGCGGCGAGGTCATGCCGGCCACCACGAAGAAGCTTCGGTGCGCGGTCTACACGCGGAAGTCCACGGACGAGGGGTTGGACAAAGAGTTCAACACGCTCGACGCGCAGCGCGAGGCCTGCGAGGCGTATGTGACCAGCCAGCGCGCCGAGGGTTGGGTGCTGGTGCGCGACCGCTACGATGATGGCGGCTTCTCCGGCGGCACGCTGGAGCGACCGGCGCTGCAACGACTGCTGAGCGACATTCAGGCCGACCTGGTCGATGTGATCGTGGTCTACAAGATCGATCGCCTCAGCCGCTCGCTGATGGACTTCGCTAAGCTGGTCGAGACCATGGAAGCGCATGGCGTGACCTTCATGTCCGTGACGCAGAGCTTCAACACCACCACCAGCATGGGTCGGCTGACGCTGAACATCCTGCTCAGCTTTGCGCAGTTCGAACGCGAGGTCATTGGCGAGCGAATCCGCGACAAATTCGCTGCGTCCCGCGCCCGCGGCATGTGGATGGGCGGCAAGGTGCCGCTCGGCTACGACGTGGTGGCGCGCAAGCTGATCGTGAACGAGGACGAGGCGCCGCGGGTGCGCCGGGTGTTCGAGATCTTTACCGAGACGGGATCGGGCATCGAGACGGTGGCTCGCCTCCGGGCGGAGGGCGCCACCAGCAAGACTGGTCGGCCGCTGGACAAGGGCGACGTCTACAAGCTGCTGAACAACCGGACCTATGTCGGCCAGGCCGCGCACAAGGGGCAGGTCTATCCCGGCGAGCACCAGGGCATCGTGCCGCGGGAGCTCTGGGATCGGGCGCATGCCGTGCTGCAGGTCAGCCCGCGGGTTCGCGCCAACCAAAACCGCGCACAGACGCCGGCGCTGCTGAAGGGGCTGATCTTTGGTGTGGATGGCCGGGCACTGTCGCCGACCCACGCCCGAAAGAACGGCCGCCTCTACCGATACTACGTGGCGCAGCGCGTGCTGAAGGGCGACGCCGCCGGCGACGACAGCATCGTGCGGCGGGTATCGGCGGCGGAGATCGAGGCGGCGGTGGTGGACCAGGTGCGGGCATTGCTGCGGCAGCCTGAGATCGTGGTCGGCACCTGGCGGGCGGCTCGCAGGGATGCGCCCGACCTGACCGAGGCCGAGACGCAGGATGCGCTGCATCGGCTCGACCCGTTGTGGGAGCATCTCTTTCCTGCGGAACAGGCGCGGATCGTGCGGTCGCTGGTGGAGCGGGTGGTGGTTGGCCCTGCCGGCGCGGACATTCGCCTGCGGCTGGATGGGCTCGGCGGCCTCGTCCGCGATCTCACTGCCATCGCGCCGTCTGCCCTGAGGGCAGCGGCATGACGACCGCCACCAGCGTCACGGTCCGCGTGCCGTTGGCGATCCGCCACCGGCCCGGCAGGAAGACCGTCGTGACGCCGATAACCAATGGCGTGGGGCCAGTCACCACGCGTGCCGATCCGGCGCTGGTAAAGGCGCTGGCACGGGCGTTCCGCTACCAGCGCATGCTGGACGAGGGGCGATACGCATCCATCACCGAGATGGCGGCCGCTGAGCGAATCGACAGAGGCTACCTCGGCACGCTGCTGCGGCTGACGTTGCTGGCGCCGGACATAGTGGAATTGATTCTGGATGGGGCGGCTCCGCACAGGATAGCGTTGTCAACCTTGCTTGATCCGATTCCGGACGTGTGGGCCAATCAGCGGGAACGCTTGACGCTTGGCTCGTAAACCCTTCGCCTGAAGCGCGGATTGGCGCTCCTGATAAGCGTACCGCTCCGGGAGTGAATACCAACGGAGCCCTGCCTTCGGGAATCAACGCCTGGCAGGCATCCCGATCATGGCGTTAATTAAGAGATGCGCTATGGCCTAAGTATTGTCCTGGCTCTTGCCAGGGCGCGCGGCGTGCAGGTCGGCGATCGCATTTAGCAGCTTGGCAATCGCCAAGGCGCCTTCAGGCGTTTCATCCCATAGCCGACGCATACTCGACTTCGCCGCCGTCCATTCTGGCGGGAATTCATCGGCATCTTGCTCGCGACTGCCGACACCGACGCCAAGCGCCTTGCAAATTTGCATGACATTATGGCTGATGGTTTTGAATTGGCCAGAGCAGATGCGCGCGACTTGGCTGGGATGCACGCGCGAAATTCGGGCAATATCAGCTTGAGATAGGCCCTTTTCCGCCTGGGCTCGAACGATCTCCGTGTGGAGGTCGCCTAACTGCTTGCCTGTGAGCTTCATGCAAATTAGCATGCATGCCATCAGTCAAATTTGCAAGGAGGCATCGATGGACGAGATCCGTTTCTATCGGGCGAGCGAGAAGCCCTACGGCGCATTCAGTAATCTGTATCGACGTGAGATTGAGTTCGAAGGGGAAGTCTTCGCGACAAGCGAGCATGCCTATCAGGCCGGGAAGGCGCGCAAGCCGGCGGTAAGGAAGTGGCTCATGGATGCGCCGTCGCCGTCGCTTCTCGCGATGGCCGCCCATGGGCTCTACTATTGGGATATCGCCCCTGGTTGGTCGACGACGAAGTTCGATCGCATGCGGGCCGTATTGCGGGCCAAATTCACTCAGCACCCAGATCTCCGTGATCTGCTTCTATCGACGGGCGATGCGAAGCTTGTGGAGACCGCGACCGTTGACAACGAGGTCAACCGCCTTTGGGGCGAGGTCAACGGCGTTGGCCGCAATATGCTCGGTGTGCTGTTGATGGAACTGCGTACAGATTTGCGGGACAACGCCGACACTTATCTCGTTGCCGCCGAATGACAGAGGGGTGCTAACTTGCCGAGCGGTCGCTCAGAATCCTGCGGACGTAGTCAGCGCCTCGCTTCTTGAAGAGGCCCCGAGCTCCCGCGTAAGCGCAATTCTCGGCCGCGAGACGCTGCCCCGCAATGATGCCTTCAAGAAGGTCGGTCGCCTTCAGGCCGCTAGTGCCGAAGTTGTTGGCGAGCATCCAGTCTATGATGCCTACGCTCACCATGTCGCCTGATCCGCAGGTATCCAAGACCCGCGGGGCGTGGATTGCCTCGCACCAGATCGTCTCGCCACCGTCACGTACCTCAAGACCAGCGGCCCCGTAGGTGACGATGCTGACGCAATCGGTCAGGCGATCCGCCAAGCGCTCCCCTAGCCGATCTTCCGAGTATTTGAGGATGGTGGCGAGCCGCAACGCCGCTTCAAAGAGTTCGCCCTCTTCTATGTCCGACGGCTCGAAGAATATGATCGCGCCCGCTGCGCCAGCCGTCCTCATGGCCTGGAGTATGCTGTCGGAGAGACGGTCAGCGTAGAACACAGTGCAGCGCGTGAGCATCGACAAGGCCAGCGCCAGTTCGGTCTCGCCGATAGGCTGATAGCGCGGCAACTGCTCGCGCGTTTTTGGGCACACAAAGCTGAATTCATGCTGGCCCAACGCCGTGTTCAGTTCCTGGGCCAATACGGGTGAGCGCAAATCGGCGCGCCGCGTGATGTACTGGATTGTTGCCCCGGCCTGAAAAAACTCGTCGATCAATCTCCCGCCGGCTTCATCGTCCCCCAGTGCCAGTATGGGCGCGACATGACGGTGAAGCATCGCTAGCGAGACCAGCACGTTTCCGCACGATCCGCCGAGGGCTTCGTCGGCGAGATCACCATCAGCATAGACGCGGTCGAGTACAGTGAAGCCGGTGCCGGCGACGTCGACACGATGTGCGTAGCGGAAGCTTGAACCGTGTATGTTCACTTTATGTGCTCGTTCCTTGTCATCGGTCGAGGCCAAGCGATCCGACGTCGAGGCGAATCCTCCCCGCGTGCGATGGTAACAGAGCGCGCAGGGTCCTGAGAAGCGCTTCCGGCCCCACGGGGCCGGCGCCAAACAGGGACCAGCATCCATTCGCAGCGCCGCAGACATCGCCGACACTGATCCCGAACCGGTGAGATAGAAGCGCGTGATCATTGCCCAGTCGAGAGCCGCTGTCGCCGAAGCAGAGCACCTCGACGCCGGCAGGCAAAGCAGCCTTAATGGCCGCGACGACGACGAGCTTGCATGACGTTGCGGGGACGATGTCGTAGCTGTGGCCCGACCCCATGACGCGAACCCGGCCGTCGGCAAACGGCGCGCAGCCCTCGAGCTCGACCGGAAACCGGTAGGGCTGGCGCAGCTTGTCCATGTCGACGGTAATCTGGACCTCACGGTGCTTGAATTCGCGCTGGTGGAAAAGATCGCCGCGTCCGTCCAGCCAAACTGCGGTTTCGGTGATTGCCGGATCCGCCGCTGCGCGGTCATGAGCGATATCCACATCAGCCGTACGGAGGTGACCCCCGTTGTAGTAGCCAATCGTTACAGAGGGCAGCATGTCGACTGGCAGGACCTTCCTGAGATCCTCGCCAGCGGATCCTCCGCGGCCGGTGGCGAAGCCGATCTTTAGGCCCGCGCGGTGGAGCCTCACTAGTTCGTCTACGATCTGCTTGTCCGGTATGGACCAGCGTCCATCGGTGGTAACGATGGTTCCGTCATAATCGAACACGGCACCGCCAATCTCGGCCTTGGCAAGCGCCTCGAGCCGATCACGTCCAATTACGTGTAGGGGATCATCTGCGGGGTCATAGGCGTCCGACCGGGCGATAGCTGCGCGCTTATGGCGCACCTGCGGCGGCAACTCTTCGGCGAGGTCGGCCAACGAGCGGTCGTCGTAGATCAAGCGTCCAAACTTCCCGATCCCGGGCTTTCCCGGATCGATGCCGAGAACGGTTCCCATAGCTTCGATGATCCCGAGTCCGTCGATCATGGACAGTGCGTTGTCGAGGCGGCCGCAGGATCCATGATCGACCTCTATGCAATGGAGTGAATTCGGCAGAACTGCCTTGATTGCCGCCCAGGTCGCGCGGGTATCGGCGCCCGTCAGCGCGAGGATCACCGTCTCGTCCTGGCGATGATGCAGCCAGCCGTGGCGGCCGTGCGCCAGATTGCGGAAATCAGTAGTTTGCACGTGGCAGAGTGACGCCTCCCAGATCGAGGTGTCGAGCAGCACCGACATAGGCCTGAGTAGAGGGTCGCCGGTAACGATCAACGTATCGGTTCGCCTGAGCGTCGCCAGCCCGGCGATGCGTGACGCCCGTATGCTATGATCGCGCATGTCGAGAAGGCGCGAGCTAAGAGCGTCGAATAACTGTGCCGCGCTTCGCGGGTCTCTTGAGACCGCGTCGCAGGCGAGAAGAGTGGCGATGACAGACGAAAGTAGGGAATGGGTGGCGAGGTAGCCATCCTTCCAGTCTGCGACGGGGACCACGTGAACGGTTCCGCCCCCACGGGCGACGATGCCGGCGGCTAACGCGTCCGGATTGCGAGTCACCAGGTGCAGTCTTCTCGCCTTGCGATCTAATGCAGCCCGCGAGGCTGCTGCCGCGTCGGGATTGTTTCCACCGGCACTGAAAAGCCATACATCGCTGTCGGTAAGGTCGTGTTGGTCAAGTACCGCCTGCATCGGCGTCTGTACGGTCGTTGGTCCGAGATCAAGTGTATCGCGGCAGCGTGCGAGATATTCGGCCGCGATCGCCGAACCTCCGGACCCGATCGCTAACGCATGCCGGCGTGCACCTTGCGCGATACCATCGGCAAAAGCTCCCGCATCGTAGCCGGTGAATAGCTCGAGGGTGGCGGGAAGCGCGTCCAGTTTACCGCTGAAGACGGGAATCGTCATTCCGGGAGCGCCGTTGCGTCGTAGCTGGCGTAAAGCGGTCCCGAGAGGATCAGGTGTACCGTCATGTCAGGCAAGCCGTCGGGGCTCGGTTCGGGGTTGTCGAACAGATAGCTTTCGGTCTCAAGGTATTGCACGGCCATGTCGTGCTCGATGGCGGCCATCAGGGCACCCGCAGCGAGCACCTTGCTGCCGACCGGCGAGAGCACCATGCGGGGCTCGTAGGTGCCCTTCATGGTTCTGTCGAAGCGGATCTTGAGAGTTGAGAGCGTACGATAGCAGTCGAGCGGATTGCGCTCGGAGGCATAGACGACGTCGCGCGGGTCCACCTCCCATTCCTCGACCAATTCGGTGCGGTACTCGGCGAGCAGATCGTCAGCACGCCGCGGGTTGCGGGCCGGAAAGGGGAGAAGGGGACATATCTTGTAGCGCCTCTGAATCGCCGCACCGATCTGCGTCAGCGCCTTGGCACGACCCCGCGCGAGCTGGGGGATCCAGACCTGAGCCAGTCCTTGACCTTCCGCCTCGATCGGCGGGGAGAAGCCTTTGACCAATCCCGCGCGGCTCGACGGCACGCTCGAAATCTTATCGTCCATCTCGGGATTCGAGACGATCATGAGGTGGAAGGCGCGATTGGTGGCCGCCTCGCAGTCCTCAAGCAGCAGCCGCGCTGCTGGGAAGCCGATGCCGATGGAGAGAGCGCTTAGATCAAGTATGACGTCGGTCACCTCTTCCGCGATGGGATGCTGACCGAGCAACGAGACGATGCGCGAGCCGCCGACCGGCGCTCCGTCGTCCGCGAAGACGTCGACCTTAAAGATGGTGCACTGAGGAACGATCGCCCTCAGGGCGACCTCGTTATAGTTGGCCCGCTCGATCAAAGCGTCGGAGGCGCCCGGTCGCTCCTCGCGAATAAACACGGCTGATAGTCGATCGCCGAGCGTGTCCGCGAGCATCTGCGAGATGCGTCGCGACCGGGGATCGAATCCGGCAGCCGCTACGAGCAAGACCCGACGCGCCGTGTCGGCGAAATAGTCCGCAATGAATATTTCAACCGCACCATCGAAATTTGTGATGCAGTTCTCCCAATGCCTACGCATTAACAAGCCCTGTGATTTTCCGAAGGTAGTCGATCTTCTGTGGCAGAAAGCCGCCCTTGTTAAATGTCAGCCCGTAGACAAGGCCGGCCGTCCCCGTCAGTTCAATGAGGGCCCAGAGCTTACCGCCCTGTCCGTAGTTGCGCTCAATAGTGATGGCGCCGTTCGCGATGGCATACTTGAGTACAGTGCCGAGCTCGTCGTCGAACGACAAATTCTCCATTTCCTCTTCGAGGATCGCAATCGCGTTGGCGCCCGCCCCGAGGGGTGCGTTGGGTAGCAGGGACTCGGCCCGGCAATCATTGCCGATGGCATCGACCATCTCTCGTACGCGCTGGGCGTGGGGGAAGGCCCACGCGTCCATAATGGCCTTGGCCTTGTCGATCAGGATCGATTGCTGGTCGCGCGCTGACAGCGTGAGGGAACTATTCCGGATTGCCCTGGTCTCGACGTTCGCGACCAGTGCGCCTGCAAACTGAAGAAATATTTCGGCGTTCTCGTTGCTCGCATCGCAGATGTCGTCGACGCCGTAGTGCAAGGGACGGCCGAATTCGTGATGAAGATGTAGACGGGCACCGTGGGCCACGTCGGCATCCGCTTTAAGCGGCGTCTTGGGATCCGGATCGATCTCCTCGAACAGCGAGGGCGTCGAGCGAGCGATGCGGACGGCGTAGCGATGCAGCAGAATGCGCTTCATCGCCAGGCCAACCTCGGGCCCGTCGTCATAAGACTTCGTGCGCTTGATGAATTCGTCGACGATGTCGTTGATTTCTTTTCGCCGGGTCGGCCCGATCTTCAGTCGCGCCTGATCCTTGGCGACCCTGCCCTCGAGGTCCTTCAGCTGGCCGGGGCTCAACTTGGGCGGTTCGCTCGGAACTAGACGGTCGATATCGGTCGCATTCCGGTTTCGCAGACCCTCAACCATCGGCAGGTATCGCTTGGCCATGTCGCGCGCCATGGTCCGGAACTGGCGCCGCGGAGCATCCTTCTTCTCGTCACCTTGCATCCGGATGTCTACGAAGTCGCGACCAGAGGCGCGGTTGTGCGTCGGCTGGCTGCCATGCGAACGCATGACGGCGCTGGGGCTGAGCGCATCGAGTCGCATCATCATCCAGCGGCCGAACTTCATCTCCCGGTGCGACAGCATGCCGAACATAGCCTCCAACTGGTCGTGATGGAGCGCGTGCACGTCGTCCAGCATGACGAGCGGGCTCATCTCGATCGTCTCGCTGTTCCATTCAATGCGGATCCGACTGATGGCGTCGAACGGCGCGTAGGGCGCCGTGGCGTCGACCGGCAGATTCTCGAGCCTCGGCGCCCGGAGCCCGGCGCCGACCGAATAGATAGCGCGTTGAACAGCCAAGGCGCGGTTGCGGATGCCGACGGCCGAGAGCCCGCCGATCTGCTCTAGATGGGCTTCGTAGTTGGCGCGTGGGATGAACTCTATTGAGTCGATTTCCCGCGTTCTGTTCGCAGTCAGGTTGCGGATTAGGCCCAGCATGGCTCGGGCTTGGACGAGCCAGAAGGCGAGCTTCGTTTTGACAATAGGCTCGTAGGGAAGCTCCCAGAAGTCCCGGTATTCGGATTCCATCGGCACGCGCACCGCGGCAACGTTTGGCTTTCCTTCCTTTAAAAAGCCGGCCTGCGCGAGCGCGTCTGCCAAAGTCCGGTTGTTCGGGTTCGTCTCGTCCTTGAGGATGGTCTCAACCATCCGAAATTCGGCCAAGGTGGCGAGCATCGTCTTGCCGCTTCCGGGCGCGCCAATGATGCGGACCGGCACCTCGAACATGTCGTCTTTGTTGCGGCTGGTGGCCAGGAAGGTGGTGAGCGGAGCCGGGCTGACGATCGAGAGGAACGATTCATCGTCGCGAACATACTCGGTCGCACGGCGGAGAAAGGGATTGGCCATGGGATCAACCATGCCTATCGCGGCGGAAGAAGAGGGGATACATCGGCACGCCGCCCTTGCCGTCGGTCTCCGCCCATAGGAGCGGAATGGCGTTGTTCGGCGTGTTGTGCTCGAGGATCAGGGGCAGCGCGCAGTCCGCATAGCCGTATTTCATGTCGGTCTGGCCTGCCTCTCTACAGTGCTTCTCGAGCCGTTTGAAAAGATCGTCGTCGTAGTAGCGCCCGCACAGCTCAACGATCGGACCGTCGGCCGGGCTTGTGAGCGTGACAGCCCTCGTTGCCTTGTCGATCGTGGCGACCCTGAGGTCGCTTGGGAGCCGCATGCCCTCGGTGATAGGCGCGTCTCCGAAGCTTTTGTTCTGGAGCCTCTCCTTTGCCTCGGCGACACGCTCAACGAGGGCGTCATGCGCCTGGCTGGTCGAGACGTAGTGATGGATGTGCAGCGTGTAGGCGTCGGCCAGAGGAAAATCCTCCGGCTTTAGCCGCTGCTTGGCGTCCTGAACTATTTTCTCGAACTTGTAGAGTTTGCCCTTCGGTTTGCCGTCCGGGAAGCGGATGAACGTTGTGCCTGACGCGGTGAAGTCGTCGATCAGGTATACGTCATCGAAGCGCGCGTCGGTGCCCAACTCTGCCTTCAGATCGCCGGCGAGGCTCCTCCACTTTTCGTCGTCGACGTTCATCATCGGGATGACCTGCTCCTGCGACAGGCGTCCAACGTTAGCCCGGCGCAGCACGTCGATCCGGCTCCCGTCGCTCAGGCCAACGAAGAGGCACCGACGCAGGCGGCGCTTGAAGGCCGTAGCTCCTTCGCTCGTCTTCCACACCTCGTATGGCTTTATGCGCAGTTCGGCTGCGACCGACCTGCGGAGATAGGGCGTGACGGTTTCGGGTATGAAGGTCTCGATCACGCGCTGCATCTCGAGCGTCGATATGTAAACTAGGCGTCCTTTCACGAAGGCGTAGGCGGCGGCGCGGTCAGTCTCATCGAAGCGGCGCAGCCAAGACACCAAGCTCTCAAGAAACCGGACGCCGGCCGGGAAATCGGAGTAACCGTCATACTTCATCGAGGAGATGAGCCTCAGCCACGCATACTCCTTGGTAGCCAGCTCATTGTCCCACTTCATCACGTCGGCAACGAGGTTCAGAGCAAGCGTGTTAATCATCGAAGAGGGAGCCCCCGAAGCCGGACAACAGATAGCAGCCGACCCAGTTCACGATCGGCTTGATCTATCTCTTGGATGTGGAAGTTATAGAGACGGGAATCGCCTTGCGCCAATCCGATCCATGTGTGGTTCGGCAGCATTTGCTCGGGGCTCAGAGGCGATTCGCTTTTCTCCGGTAGCCTTCGCCAGGCGGTCAACTTGCTGAAATGCCCCGAGCTCGGCAGACCATAAAATATGCAATATCAATGAGATGCGGCTTGGGGGTTGAATCGGGCTACCCCCAAGCTTCGGAGACATTGGGGCCTCGGGAGAGAGATTTCCGGGGTCGTTGCGTTCTCCAACCCTCAAGCCTCCACGGCAAAACCCCAGGAAACCTGCGGTTCAGGGCGCCATCGACGCGTGGGAAATGTGAGGTTGGAAAACCGACTGGAGCAGCGGTGGGAACCGGATTCCAACCGTCGCTGGGGTCGGTGAGACACGTCTCGCGAGCCGAGAGTGTTCGC
>LNFM01007059.1_pt1 | contig 17938 bp, 21 predicted proteins | sample 596031 | NCBI WGS metagenome assembly LNFM01 (sample SAMN04254537, study PRJNA301005) | activated carbon metagenome | isolation source: dual media filters at the Ann Arbor, Michigan drinking water treatment plant | place: USA: Ann Arbor | reverse complement strand
CGCACTGGGTTGTCGTCTGCGATGTAGTCGTCCAAGCACTCCGGCAGCAGCGTGACTTGACTGCGCTCCTCGCCCTCGATGAATCGCTTCATATCGCCCACCTAAAGTCGCGTTGTCGAACCTTAAGTGATCACATCGGCCAATTCAAGCGTTTTCACACAGCCTCAGTCTGGAGCGGCCTTTCATGTAGCAAAGGCGGCTGTGCAGCAATTGCTATCGATGACGGCCTCTTGCAAATGGACCATGCCGCCTTCGATGGAGAATCCGGTGCCTCGATTTGCCGCCCCCAGCAGCTCGTCGTCGCAGAAAACGCTCGGAGGATGGAATCTGCAGGCCTCCACGGCTTGACAGCCGATGACAAAGTTCTCGAAGTCCCATTCAGTCAGATGGTGGTCCACATCGAGAACCAAGTCCTCGCCCACGAGCACAACGCGAATAGTGTTCCTGCGACCCTTTCGCAGCATGCAGTGGATGTAGTTCCACGGAATGTCGGTCACCCAGCATCCGTGCCCATCCGCACAAACTTTACGATGCAAAGGAGGTTCTCGGATGTCAGATTGTGATGGAGTACATGGTAGGTTCCTTTCGATTGATCGAACGCTCAGAGTGGTGCTCCGATACGTATAGCAACGCGTGTTCAGATCGGGGGCTCGGTCCAAAGCAATCATCGAGCGGGCACTCGTTCCGGGGACTTCAACGAGCAAATGAAAGGAGGGGTAGGTCTTGCGACCCACCCCCCAAATTAATCACTCATGTACGCGTCTGATGAACGCTTGCCACTGAAGTGAGTCCCGTCCCAATGTGCGGCAGTAGCCAGAGCTCTTCCGAGCCCAGGCGAGCGCCGCAGGCCAGATGCGCCTCTTCTCCGTGCTCTTGGCACCCAATTTCCTCTACCCAACGGTCGAGGTCTGTCGCGCACACAAAGTCAACCAAGGTCAGGCGACCGGCGACTATCTGTACGACCACTGACGGAACTCGTAGAAACGTTCCACATGCCGCGGCAAACTCGCGGGAAATGTCAGCCGTGTCTCTCGAACCTCTGTGAAGCTGCGAGAGATAACCGACAAGTTACGCTGAGCTTCTGTGCCAGCTTCGAAATATCCAGCGCTTGGGCGACTGCCTCGTCCAGTAGCCACGCCATCAGCGGGCCACCCGGAGTGCGATAGAGGCGCTTCCAAGGTTGGGCACCGGTTCGCTCGATGGCCGCTCGGACCGCAGGGCGTCCACGGTTGCATTCAGACCTTTGACCATCTTGGTTCCTGATTTCATCTTTTTGATAGTGATGTGTTGCTGGGATCGGGTCCAGCGCTCACGAATACGCGAGACCTTCGGCGGTGAACGCGCCGTAGTTACTTGCTGACCACTCTCTGAAATCCTCGCCATTCATTGATTTCTTTGATGAGCAATTCCGGGGCGATGGCGGAAACGCTGGCGAGACGCACCCGGGTTCCGTCGAGAGAGGGAATGCGTCCCGGGTCCTTGAGCTCCAGTACGGACTCGAAGAACTCTTCGACAACGCGCTCTGCTTCAAGGCCTTTCGGTGTATCGGTACACATCGACATGAGCGGTAGAAACTCGCGTATGCCGAAGTCCGATTGCCACACCGCTGCTTGTGCACCTTCACCACCGAGGAGATAGCCCAGCGCATCGCCGTGCGCGACTGCTTTCACGAAGGCGACCACCTTTGGTTCAAAAAGTGGGGCCAGGTAGCGGTGCTGAAAACTGCCAGCCTGGTGCGTTATCACCGCATACCGAACGCCCGACTCGCCACCAAAAACCGACAGTCGCTCGTTGCGTTGCTCGGGGTGGCCGCAAGCATGTAGGGTCTCAAACATCATCTGGTCGACTTCGCCGCAGAGTGTCCAGCGTCGCGTGACGCCGGGATGCACTTCATTGCGGCCGGAAAATGCTTGGGCAACCTCAGCCGGCGATTTCAGTGCCCCGATGTAGATGCCGTCGATGACTTTGCAGCCGTGGGCTCTCTGTTCGTCGTGTTGTCCTTGTTTCATGTTGTGTCCTTGTTTGCGTACCGGATCGGTACACCCATGTGTAGACACCGACTTTCCATCGCTTCGCCAGCCTCCGTCCGGCGCCGGCTCTTCCCTCGAACATGGTCAATCGCAAGTGCAAGGTTGGCACCTTCAGGTCCCAGAAGTGGATAAAAATGGATTGGTGTTTGCTGGAGTAAGGGCAACCACTTTGCGCGCGAGATTGATCCGCTTGGCGTAGGCGGGATCGAATCGCGGTGGTCGGTGTGCAGCCTTCAGAGATTGCAGTCACACCGCACCGTCCAGAGTGGCGATCGCCCAAGGGTCAAAAGAGAAGGGGCCTTTCGGCCCCTTCCAGAATAAAGACGTTATACGGCTCGCCCACTGACTTGCCAAACGACCGGGCGTCTTGCACTTGTGGAGCAAGTGACTTCGAATTCGAACGACGAATTGTCAATTTCTGCGGTGTCCGAGAACTCCGACAGGCAGATGCCTGGCTGAAGCGCGAGACGAAAGACACTGACGTATCGCGACGGCTTCGCGACAAGTTTGAAGCTGGCCAAAAGCCGCCGCAGCGTGGCTCTTACCTTGTACGCCTCCTCCTCGCCATCGAGCAACTCGCGAAGGGCCGGCAACGGGTCCATCCCCACTTGCATCTGCAAAGCTGCCGGTGTCATCCGACGGCTCGCTGAGCGCAACTGCGAAAGACGATGCTCACACGCTTGCTTACTTTGTGACAACACCTCCAACTTTTTTGTCCACAAGCCCGGCTCCAGCTTTGGGTTAAGCATGAACTCTTGAATGCGGTCGATGTTGCTCTCAATATCCTTCAATCGTTTCGTGAGCTGCTCGATTTCCTTCCCTGGACCATTCAGAAGCTTTTCGGTCAAGCGCTTGTTCACCTCACAACGGACTGCACCCGTGAAAAGCGTATCCAGGGTCCACTCCAAAGCCCGTTTCGCAGCGGGGACGGACGTGTATCCCATATACAGGTCTTCGGCGCCGACACGCTTTGCCTGATAGCACCCAGGGCAATGCATGCCCTGGGTGCTGCCAACGGACAGCAACGAGTCGCACGTCCCGCAGCGAACGAGCCCTGAAAACACGTTCTTGCCTCCGCCTCTTGGGGCGTAGGTCCGCGCCCCTTCATCGAATTGCGGTGAGCAGGCGTACCAGAGTTCGTCGGACACCAGTCTCAGCTCCGGCCGATGAAATGACTTTGGCTCTAGCTGCTTTCGCTTCTTGCGGGCCTTTGCTCTTGAGAAGCCGCTCCCGTTCCAGACGAACAAGCCCCTGTAGATGGTGTTGGTCATCAAACGGTGAACGCTCGCTGCGCGCCAGCGCACCTGGCTGCGTTTGCGGGAGTTCCCAGGTGGTACCAACCCTTCTCGCTGGAAAGTCTCTGCAATGCTGGGGCATGACATGCCCTGTTGTCGCAATGCATAGATGCGTCGCACGACTTCTGCTTCGGGCTCATGAATGGACCACTTTGTGCCAAGTACCTTGCCTTTTTCGTTGACCTCGACGGTGCCTCGGTATCCGTAGGGGGGCTGCGCAATCTGATACCCCCGCTCAAGTTGTCCCAACATGCCGCGCGTGGTCCTGCTACCCGTGCTCTCAATCTCCATGTTGGCGGCCATGAGTTTCACCATCCAGAGTGGCCTCCACCCGTTTCGATGTGTGTCAATGCCGTCGTTGGTCAGAAACCGTACGCCCATCTGTTCGACGAGATCCATCAAACGGCCGCCCTCCTGAACGTGGCGAGTGAGTCGAGAAATCTCGTCGACGATGACGACAGAACACTCACGGGCTTCCACTGCGTCGAGCAGTCTGCGGTACTGCGTCCGCTTGGTTATTCCTTCTGCCTTCCCGGTCACTGCTTCGTCGGAAAAAACGAACTTCGGGTCTAGCGTGAGGCCTTCCCTTTCGGCGACTTCCCGACAACGGCGGAGTTGGTCCTCGATGGACGTGTCGCGTTGTCCGTTGCCGCCGGAATGGCGGCCATACGCTCCTGCTGATGACATTGAGTTGGCTTCTTTCTTGAAATGAGATGTGGGTTCTTGGCTGCGATGTCGACCAGGAGGTCGAGCAGCTCGGAGAGGGCTAAGTGCATGTGCTGATGTCCTTGTGATGGCTTGTGGCCTCGATTGGCGGGTAGACGGCCGACGGCCGTCACGCTGGGGTTTCCTTAATGCCGCGCTCATCGCGTCGACAGTTCGTATAGACACCGTCAAATGACGCGCCACTTGAACCCCGCCGTTGCCCAATTTGCATCGCAGTGGCGATCCCGCCGGAAGCTCTTCATCGCACAGAAAAGGGCGGCGGTTGCTGAGGTCCACGACTCGATGAAAAGCTGGTGCCTATACGTGATGTACCGATCGGGTACGAACTAGGACATCACATGAAACAAGACCAAACAGCAGAGTTGAAAAAGGTGGACTTCAAGCTCCGCGAGGGGATTTACCTCGGCGCACTCCTGTCGCCAGCGGACGTGAAGAAGGCCACTGCGGGCGTCGGTACGGCTCTTCCCGGAGCCCTGCACCGGTGGACGCTTTGCGGAGATATTGACCCCACCATCTTCTCAATGCTCGAGGCTTCGGGATATCCGCAGCAAGAGAACGAGCGACTGACAGTGCTCGCTGCAGCTTCCGGACTTCACTACGCTGTGTTCACCCATCAGGCAGGCCCTTTCCAGCATCGCTACGTGGCGCCGCTCTTTGACCACAAGGTGGCGAATTGCGTGCGCGCGGTTGCTCATGGGGACGCCCTCGGCTACTCACTCGCTGGTGACGGACCGACTGCTGCCGTGTGGGCGGCGTCCTTCGGCGTGCGGGAGTTTCAGCCGCTCTTGCCGATGTGCAAAGAAGCGTCGTTGGGACTGGGGGAGAGTGCGCTCAGGGAATACGTCGATACGGTGCTCGAGCTGAGGGACCCGAGGCGCATTCCTTCCTCGCTGGAGGGCGTGGCAGTGAAGCTTGCCAGCGTGTCGGCAGTGGCTCCGGAGCAGCTCATCGAAAAGCTCGCTGCGCATCACTACATCTGGAAGTAAGCACGGCCGCCGGGGATGGCACCCCGGATGACCGAAGCCCAAAAAACGTGGCCGATCTGGCAAACACGCTTGCAGATTGGCCACCACTGACAAAAGGAAAAGTTATGAAATCACAGACCAACGACAACAAGAGCCTCTCTGCATCGATGAAGGAAATTGTCCTCGAGCGCAAGCCAGACGAAAGTGCGACGGAACGCTGGAAGCGGCTCTACCGCGCAAAGGGTGGACCGCTCGTAGGTTGGTTGCTCGACGAAGCGGTCAACCGCAAGATGGATGTGCCGGCCCTGGCTCGCGAGCTGGGCGTGACGATTGGCTATCTCTCCCAGCTCCACAGCGGGATGAGAGAGACGGCCAATATCTCCCGGGAGTTTGCTGCAGCCTGCGGCGTCTACCTGGGCGTGCCGGCAGTGGTCGTTCAAGTGGTGGCAGGGCACCTCACGTTGCTTGACTTCGTGTGCGCGACCGACCTGGACCGCTGGGTCGAGCAATTGGGCGTCGAAGGTGAAGGTGCTTCGGCGCAATTGGCTTGCGGAGCACAACTTGGAACGGAAGAGCTGTGGCTGCTGCCGCAGCTGGTGCAGGTACTAACCTCAGTTGCGAGCATCCACCAGACGCGCGCACGGTTCGGTTGATTCAGCGCGAGGGGTGAGGCGAGAGTCTCACCCCTCTTTTTTGCACCACCGACCCTGTCGGAAGCCGACCACGGGTGAACAATCTGGCGCGCATGGAAGCAGGTTGCTATACGACAAAGATCGCCATTGGGGCGATCAGCATTAACGGTATGGAGCTTCACCACATGTACTCAATCACAACCCAACTTCTCTCTCTGGACGAGACCGATGAGGTGGTCCTCGAAATGGGCTTGGACGCCCTCCGCCAAGGAGGTGAAGAGAATTCATTGGCTGGCATGGAGTGCTTTCTTTCTGGTTCAAGCGAGAGCGTCCTCGAACCCGCGCTGCCACTGCTCGTGAGGCTGCCAGGGGTTGGTCGAAGCGAGCTGCGCAGCCTATGCTCCCATGAGTTCTGGCACATCAACCTGGCGTCCAAAAACCTCTTGCAACAACAGTCGTTCGTGGTCGTTGGACCGCAAGACGGAGGTTTGTATGTGCCTCTAAGAGGCACTGGCAGTCTAATGCCGCGCGCCAGCGATTGGACCATGCAGCTTCTACTGCTGGGGGATGACTGCGCGTTGCATGCACGTCACCGACTCACCGGAATGGACCTCGATGACTATCTCGTTGGATGCCAGTCCGTGGCGGCGTCCAGCGGGCTGAACTACAACCCGTGGCGCATTCATGACCAGGAGGCGCTGGACGAAGTAGCCCATTGTGGCGACGACATATTGGTCCCCGGACGCTTGGTGCGTTTGATGGGTGAGGCGTCGTAGATTTGACAGATTCGGAAATCTGATCGGAGGGCTAAAAACCCAGGCTATAGGTCACGAGGACAGACTGGTCCTCGTAACTCAACAGGAGACGAAATGTCTGGATTTAGCTACCCGAATGACGAAGACGATATGAACACCCGCTTGATGTACACGGTCACGGCGGAGTTCGTCTATAGGCTCGACGAGTTTCTCAAAGAGGAGCAACGATACAAGTCGCACTACCTCTTGCTCCCTGCCGATACCTTGAGGGCCGTGATGGACTGCGCCGCCCTGGCATTGGCCCTGCTGCGGGACCTTCAGGACGCGCCGGTGGACCCCGGCTACGTAGACTTCTGCTTGTCCGACATCAGGAAGCTCTGTGAGTCCGGTGTGCCGAATCTTGATGCCGTCCATATGGTCAGCGCCGCTTCCACGGCAATCAAGGCCATGCAGGAGTCCTATCCGCATGGAAGCACCCGCATTGTGTCCAACCCGCTGAAGGCGCGGTTGATGGGAACGCTCGGGATGGAGTTCTTCACGCGGCTGCATGAAATGTGTGCTTCTGTCGAACTCCGCAAGCGGGCCTTTGTTGCTGACTTTGACGTATCTATGGTGCAGGGCTGCGTTCATGCCGCCCTGGGCATGGTGAGTGCGCTCAATCGAGCCGTATGGGTGGAAGGAGAGCCCGTTCCCGCGCACGTGCTTGAAGCTCTGAGCGACCAGGTCGAGTGCTACCAGCTTGAGTGTGCGGGACCTTGCGCCGTACATCTGATGGAAAAGATTTACGAGGCTGTGTTTGCCGAATTGGGAGAGCAGCACTGAGTTTTTGCGACTGCGCGCGACTGCGCGCAACTGCGCGCGACTCGCTGACGCGTGCACGATTTGTTGCGGACGAAGTTTCCCTGTGCTACTCACGCAGGCCAGGCTAGATGACGCGCTGGGCCTCGCCCGTCTAGTCTGTATCTCCGCGTGGACCGGTGGTGGCTGCTAAAAATGGCTTGGCTACGGACGCAGTTACCTCCCCGGACAATCCGAAACTGCTTCGAATCGCAGCATGATCGGGAGACGCGACCCCTAGAGGTATTCATCAGCCATGGCGAAGTCCCTCATTTGCTCCGTAGGCCCGCTACGCCTCACCACACAATCGCGTAACAGATAAACATGGGCGCAAACTTCAACGCTACGTACTCATTGAGTGCCATCCACGTGCTGGTCAAGTTGGTTTTTGATCGTTTGATATAGAATATCTTCCATTGGCTGCATCAAGCGCCCTAGTGCATCGCGGCCCCACCTCTTCACGCAGTGGAATGTCCCGCCCATGCCACCCATCATTGATCTCGATCTGCAATTGCTGGAGTACCGCGAGCACTTCGCCCTCACTGCGCCAGCCGGCCGGCCGGCGCTATATGAAGCAAAGATCGAAGAACTGCAATCGACCTTCGCGAAGCGTACCGCCTTGAGGAAGGGCGACAAGGCTCCGGACTTTGCATTGCCGGACGCCAAAGGCGGCGTGGTGTCCCTGTCGTCTGCCCTTGTAGTCGGCCCGGCGGTTGTGACTTTCTATCGGGGTGGGTGGTGCCCCTACTGCAATCTTCAGTTGCGGGCGTACCAGGCGTTGTTGCCGGAGTTGGCCCCCCTGGGAGTGAGCTTGCTGGCGATCTCGCCGCAGCTTCCGGACGGGTCGCTGTCAACCGCCGAGCGCGAGTCGTTGACGTTTAGCGTGCTGAGCGATAAGGGCAATGCCGTGGCCCGCCAGTTCGGCTTGGTCTATCCGCTGCCGCAGGAACTGCGCGACGCCTTGCGCTCCGCCAACAAGGCGCTGCCGGGCATCAATGGAGACGACAGCTGGGAGCTGCCTGTTCCTGCCACCTACGTGATCGCGCAGGACCAGCGGATCTCGCTCGCGTTCATTGACATCGATTATCGGAAGCGATTGGCCCCACAGCAACTGCTGGATGCGGTGCGGGTGCAGCCGAGATCATGAATCAGGCTCCCGACCTTGCACCGCAACCGATCGTCGGACCCGCTTGCACGCTGCAATCCCAGCGACCGTCACGCAGCGTTTTGCGCGGATTCTTCTGGGCCGGAGTCAGCGTCATGATCTTCGCGGGCTGGTTCGTCGTCACACGCTTCAGTGTCACGCGCGAACTCCGCCTGTGGGATGTGACCGCGCTGCGATTCGGCATTGGTGCCGTGATTCTTTTTCCGGTGTTATTGGGAGGGAAGAGACGCCTTGCAGCACGCGAGTGGCGTGAGGGTCTGCTGTATGCCTGCCTGTGGGGATTGCCGTTTGTCCTGGCGGTGGCCCTCGGCCTGCAGCTCACGTCAGCTGGACGCGCAGCAGCGATCACGCCGACCCTGATGCCGGTATTTGCGGGCATCTTCGCCTGGGTATTCCTTAGAGAAAAACAGGGCAGGGTGCGCTGGTGTGGCTATATCGCTATCGTCATCGGATTGATATGCATGGTTGTGGGCGGTGCATCCGCCCATGGCGGCGTGAACTCGGTGGGCCTTCCCGCCTTGATGACGGCTGCAGCGATGTGGGCCGTTTACACGCTACTGTTTCGGCGAAGTGCCCTGACACCTGTGCAGGCTGCCGCCCTGATCTGCTTCTGGTCAGCCGTCCTCTTCTTGCCGGTCTACATTCTTGGAGGCTTCAGTCGCCTCGCTTTGGCCTCGTCCAGCGAACTCGCCTTGCAGGCGGTCTACCAGGGTGTCTTGATGAGCGGCGTTGCGATCGTTTCCTTCAATCGCTCGGTCGCGCTTCTGGGCCCATCCGCAGCCACGGCCATCATTGCCCTGATCCCTGTCGTGGCCTCACTGGCCGCCATTCCCATGCTTGGGGAACTGCCGTCACCTGCGGAATGGGTTGCACTGGCCGTTGTCGTTAGCGGCGTGCTGCTGGCAGCGCGTCCTTCTCATCGGACAGCGACGCCACCAATTTCCACGACCATGAGGTACCCAGCATGATCCGCTTTTACTTTCACCCCACCCCCAATCCCGCGAAGATCGCGCTTTTTCTGGAGGAGACCGGCCTGGCCTTTGAGGCCGTTCCGGTCGACACGAGCAAGGGTGAGCAACATGCGCCGGCCTTCCGCGCGGTCAATCCGAACGGCAAGGTGCCGGCCATCATCGATACCGAAGGGCCCGGCGGGAAGGAGGCGAGGGTTTTCGACTCAACGGCCATCCTGATCTATCTGGCCGACAAGACAGGCCAGCTCGGTGGCGCGCTTGAGGATCGGCCGGAACTGCTGTCCTGGCTGCTCTTCATCGCGTCGGGACTCGGACCGTTCTCAGGTCAGGCGGTGCACTTCCAGTTCGCCGCACCCGAGGGCCTTGACTATGCGGTCAATCGCTACCGCCGCGAGGCGGAGCGGCACTACCAGGTCCTCAACGATCACCTGGAGGGACGCGACTTCATCGTGGGCGAGGCATTCACGATCGCCGACATCTCCGCATGGGGCTGGCTCGACCGCGCTTCCCGCGTGCGCAAGGGCGCCGAGGATCCGCTGGGTCCCTTTCCCGAACTCAAGCGGTGGTTCGCCGGCGTGGATGCGCGTCCGGCGGTTGCCCGCGCCAGGGCGCTCGCCAAGAGTCATGCGTTCAAGGCAGTCAACGACGAAGAGACCAAACGCGCGCTCTTCCCGTCGAACTATCCCTCAGCATCAGCGCAAGGAGTATGAAATGGAACTCAAGAACAAGCGAGTTCTTGTCACGGGCGGATCGAGCGGGATCGGCCTCGCGTTGGCCCATGCGCTGAGCGCCAAAGGGGCCAGAGTGGTCATCACGGGAAGGCGCCAGAGTGCCCTTGACGACGCGCTGCGCGGCCTTGCATCGGCGCAGGGCGTTTGCGCCGATGTGGGCACTGCCGAAGGACGGGGGGCAACGCTGGACCAGGCTATACAGGCGCTCGGCGGGCTCGACATCCTCGTCAACAACGCTGGAGGCGTGCGGGCTGGCAGGCTGGAGAACACCCCGGAAGCCGAGATCGAGCAGATGGTCATCGTCGACTTGCTCGCACCTATCCTGCTGACCCGCGGGGCGATGCCCGCCTTGCGGACCAGCGGAGACGCCATGGTCGTGAACGTCGCCTCCGGCATCGCTCTGGTCGGCGCACCGTTCTATACAACCTACGCTGCCGTCAAGGCGGGTCTGGCTCGCTTCGGCGAGGCGCTCAGGCGCGAGCTCAAGGGCGAAGGCATTCATGTATTGACGGCCTATCCTGGAGGGACGGACACGCCGATGATGAAGTCCAATCGCGCCGGTCCTGAACTGGGGTTTTCGCGCGAGCCTGCTTCAGCGGTAGCCGATGCCATTGTCGAAGGGATGGAGACGAACGCCTTCGAGGTCATTCGTGGCGGCGAGACGCGAGCCCAGATGATTGCGCTCAACCGCAGTGACCCATCAGCCGTCGATGCGAAATTCCTGACGCTCAAGAGCGCATTGGAAGAGGCGGTCAAGGACCATAGTGCACTGTGAATACGCGGCATCAAGCACTTCATCCAATCACAACGCGATTCGCGAACGGTAATGGCACGCCCAAGAGAGTTTGATGAAGCAGCGGCCCTCGATGCCGCGATCCAATGCTTCTGGTCGCGTGGCTATGAGGCTACCTCGGTGCGGGACCTGGCCGACGCGATGGGTATAGCCGGCCCCAGTCTGTACAACACGTTCGGCGACAAGCGCACGCTATACCGGCAGTCGCTCGAGCACTATGTCGAGCGAGGCTTTTGCGATCGGGTCCGACGCTTCGAGTCCGAGCTTGCACCTCGGGCAGCCATCGGTGCATTCTTCGACGAGATCATCGAGTTGTCGCTGGCCGACGATCAACGCAAGGGATGCCTGATCGTGAACTCGGCGCTGGAACTGGCGCCGCACGATCCTGAGTTTCAGGTGGCGCTGGCCAATGTCCTGCGTGATATGGAGGCCTTCTTCCATCGCTGCGTCAAGGCCGGCCAGCACACAGGCGCGATCAGCGCGTCATTGCCGGCCGACGATCTTGCTCGAATGCTGCTCGGTTTGCTCATGGGATTGCGCGTTCTCGCGCGCTCGCGGCCGGAGCCCGAATTGCTGCGCGGGCTTGTGCGGCCCGCGCTGGCGCTGCTCGACGACACCGGCTCACCTCAACGACGGAATCGCAAATGATCGATCTCTACTATTGGCCCACGCCCAACGGCCACAAGGTCACGATGTTTCTGGAGGAGGCTGGTCTCGACTATCGCATTCATCCTGTCGACATCAGTGCGGGCGATCAGTTCAAGCCGGAGTTCCTAGCGTTCTCGCCGAACAACCGGATGCCAGCGATCATTGACACCCAGCCGGTCGATGGAGGAGAGCACGTGACCGTGTTCGAATCTGGCGCCATTCTGGTCTATCTTGCGGAGAAGACGGGGCGTTTCATGCCGAGCGATCTGCGTGGGCGCAAGGCTGCGCTGGAATGGCTTTTCTGGCAGGTTGGCGGCCTCGGTCCCATGGCTGGCCAGAACCACCATTTCGGCATCTATGCACCAGAGAAGATTCCCTATGCGATCCAGCGCTACGTAAATGAGACCAACCGCTTATACGGCGTTCTTGACCGGCGTCTGGCCGAGCATGTGCACCTGGCCGGTGAAGCCTACTCGATCGCGGACATGGCGACCTATCCATGGGTCGTGCCATGGAAGCGCCAGCAGCAGAACCTCGACGAGTTCCCCCACCTGCGGCGCTGGTTTGACGCGATTCGCAATCGACCTGCCACGATCAGCGCTTATGAACGCGGCGAGCCCTATGCCTCGCGTGCCACTGTGACAGAAGAGGGCAAGAAACTGCTCTTCGGGCAAACCGCCACCGGGCCCCGGTCGATCTGACGCATTTTTTTGGCTGCCATGAATCCAATTGTCACTTTGCCTTCGAACCCGCCTCGGCTGTTCTCCTTTGTCGGAGGGGATCGTGGCCTGTGGCGTATCCGAAGTATGGATTGCCTGGTGGGCGATCCGCTCCCCCAGGCACGCCGTCTGGGTGTCTTTGCGGGTGAGGCTTCGCCGGGTACTTCGCTGGCGTCGTGGAAGCTCGACGGAATTACCAGCAACGAGCGCTATGTCAACCGGGCGGAGAAGGCCGCACTGACCGCCAAACAGGAGGATCTACATCGCCCTGCGGCGACGTACGCCGCCTTGATCCCGATTCGAAAGAACTCGGCATGGTGGACGTCGACCCAGGACGAACGGCGCGACGTGTTGGAGGTGCAGTCCCGCCATATAGCGATCGGCCTTAGATATTTGCCGGCCATTGCCCGCAGACTGCACCATTGCCGCGATCTCACCGCTTCGCAGCCTTTTGATTTTCTGACATGGTTCGAGTACGCCCCTGCAGATGAGACGATATTCGATGGTCTGTTGCGAGAACTGCGGGCCTCGGCGGAATGGGCCTACGTAGATCGAGAGTGCGACATCCGCCTTGTGCGTGAAGTTGACGGGTAGCAGCGGCGAGCCCTGAAGTAGGCGTGGCGCAGGGCGTTCCTGGTCGAGGTTGGCGCGCCAATTGTGGAGGCGTCCACGATGGTGCCGGTGCTCACCTTCAGCGTTCCATGACCGCGTCGTTGGAGTTGCTGCAATTGGCCAACGGCGACGCGATCGTCGCGCGGTGGCAGGGTTTGTTCAAGTGCAAGCCGCCGCCCGGGGAGCACATTGGGTTGCTCCGCAACGTGCTGGCTTGGCATGCCCAGCGTGAGTCCAACAGCTTGAAGACGCTGCTTCTTCCTGAGCCGATCGTGTCTGGTCACGCTGCTCTGTGGGTTGCGCCCTGGCGCGCACCTGCTGCGCGAAGGGAGAGGCCAGATACACGAGGTGCGTGTCGTCCACCAAGGCTTCAAATGCGCCCGGTAGCATATACAAGAGCTTGAGTGCAATTGCCCTTGCCATCTCCCATGCCCCGCCGCATTCAGTGTTGACTTAGTGACGCTTCTCCGTCAGCTTGACCTTTCGAACAACGCTTGACTGGCTGATGCCCAATGCCGTCGCGGCGCTGCGCGTATTGCCGTGCTTTCTCAAGGCCTCTTCGACAATCGCTTGTTCATACTTCTCGAGACGTTCGCGAAGCAATACCTTGCCATCAGTTCCAACCGATTGAGGTTCAAGGACTCCTTCCAGATCCTGCAGTCCGATTAAGGGGCTTGGGCTGGTAACTACCAAGCGTTCCACGACATTCTTCAGTTCACGCACATTCCCCGGCCAAGAATGATCGTGAAGCTTCCGCATGACGCGCTCTGAAATGCGGCGCTCCAAGCCATACTGACGGCAGAACTCGCTCACAAAATGGTGGACGAGTGGAAGTATGTCTTCGCGGCGCTCCATAAGCGATGGTACATGTATGGGCACCACGTTGAGCCGGTAGTAAAGGTCGCTTCGAAAGGTCTTCTGCGAAACCATTTCCTTCAAGTTGCGATTGGTCGCAGCCACCACTCGCACGTCAACCGGAATCGCGCGCGTGTCGCCAACGCGTGTCACAGCCCTATCCTGCAAAACCGTCAGTAGCTTGACCTGGAGGTCTAGGGGCATTTCACCGATTTCGTCCAGAAACAGCGTTCCCGTGGAAGCCAGTTCGACAAGACCATGCTTGCCTTGTCTCAGCGCACCAGTGAAGGCACCCGGTGCGTACCCGAACAACTCGGTTTCCAGCAGTTCCCTAGGGAGTGCGCCGCAGTTTATTTTGATGAAAGGGCCCTTGGCCCTCGGACTTTCGTTGTGAATCAAGCGCGTGACCACTTCTTTGCCTACACCGGACTCGCCCGTTATGAGCACTGTTGTGTTGACCTTTGAGACTCGCACTGCAACATCAGCCAGGCGTTGCATGGCTGGGCTCTGCAAGATGACGCCATCGATCTGCAGCGTTTGTTGTCTGAGCGCAGTGATTTCACTGTCTACACGTCTTAGCTCCTCTTGAGCTTGGGCCAGATCCTGCTGAAGAACGATGAGCTCGGTCATGTCACGCGAGTTGATGATGACCCGACGCACCTGGCCCTCTTCATCAAAGAGCGGGATGCCGGTGACCATGATGGTCTTCCCTGTATGGGTCTGTTGCATGGTCGTGACGCGTTGCTTGGTCTGCGCGACCTTCTCTGCGATCACCGGGCGGATCCAACCCTTTTTCTCGAACTCTGAGACGTGATGACCGATGAGCGCCGAGGCCTTCACGCCGTAGTTGCGCTCGCATCCCTCGTTGACAAAGAGAGTTGTGCCATTGCCGTCGGCGACGAAGATCCCATCAAAAGAATTTTGAAGTATCTCTTCGAGATCACGACAGGTCTGACGCACCTGAGCAATGTCTTCTTCCACACGTAGTTCTCGCCTTTTCATGTTGCTCTCCTCTGAATATGGCGAGTATAGGTTTCTGAGTCAGTACTGACTCAAACGTTGAACTGAACCCGCGCAAGTGCGCACCCAGTACTCAATCTCAATGAGTCATTCTTGGATCGAATGATTCATGCATGGTTCAGACATCAGATCTACTGCATGACTGTTACAGGCGGTCCTGCCAAATCTGGTCAAAAACACACTTGAGCGTTCAACTTGGCAGCTGAGATCGTGGGTAAACACCTAGTTTTCCGGGCATGACCATTGCAAAGCAGTCGCCGCAAGTCAAAACCACTACAGGAGACCCCATGGCTATCAAGATTTCTGCACCTCATGCAGAACCCGAGCGTGTCAAAACCGAAAACCCTTTGGCGAAGACTGACCGTCAGAAGTGGGTTGACGCAATGGCCAGCCCGTCCTTCAAGGAGTTGCTGGCACTCAAGACGCGATGCATTGCTCCTTTGTTGATCAGCAGCTTCGCCCTAATCGTCGCGATGACGTTGCTTGCTGGATTCGCCAAGGACTTCATGGCACAAAAGGTGGTAGGTGCTTTCAACGTTGGCTATCTTCTTGTGCTCCTCACATACCTGCTGTGCTGGGGGGTTTCTCTCATTTACGTTCGATCGGCCAATCAACGATTTGACGCGCAAGCGCAAGCAGCGATCGAAGCAATTGAAGTTCGGAGGCTTTCATGAAGACATTGACGCTTGCGATCTTCGTTGTGATCCTGGCCCTCACGCTCGGAATTACGTACTGGGCGGCAAAGCGCACTCACACAACCAGCGAGTTTTATGCAGCCGGCGGCAATCTCACGGCTCGTCAGAACGGGTTTGCGTTGGCGGGAGACTGGATGAGTGCAGCCGCATTCCTCGGCTTCTCTGGGCTTATCTCACTCTACGGAATGGATGGGTCGCTCTACGCTGTCGCGGCTTTGGCCGGTTTCTTGGTGATATTGATGCTCATCGCGGAGCCGATGCGGAACACGGGAAGATTCACGCTTGGGGACGTGATCGCCTATCGCATGCAAACACCTCATGCGCGACTTGCTGCAGTGGTGGGAACCGTCGTCGTCAACCTGGCATATATGGTCCCTCAGATGGCCGGTGCGGGCGCCTTGATGAAGCTCATGCTGGGCATTTCGTACGAGTCCGCCGTAGTATTGGTTGGCATAGGAATGATGGTCTATGTCCTCTTTGGCGGAATGATCGCAACCACGTGGGTGCAGATCATCAAAGCCGTACTGCTTCTCGTGACGGCTGCGGTGCTGGTGGTGATGCTGCTTGCTCACGTGAACTTCAATCCCCTCGTTCTCTTCTCGACGGTAGAGTCGACGTATGGAAGTCAGATGCTTGCTGCAGGCGGCTATCTGAAACATCCACTGGACCCGCTTTCACTCATTCTCTCGTTCATGCTGGGTGTTGCTGGTCTTCCTCACATCATGACCCGTTTCTTCACCGTGCCCGACGCTCGTACGGCGCGGAAGTCCGTGATCTGGCTTATGTTTCTTGCGGGGAGTTTCTTTCTCGTGACCACTTTGATCGGTTTTGCAGCCGCCAGCTATGTGGGCCAAGACGCTATCCGGGCCGCGGACAAAGGGGGAAACCTGGCTCTGCCACTACTCGCACAGTACTTGGGAGGCGGCGTAGGCTCCGTGGGCGGCCAAGTTTTTCTAGCGGTGGTGTGTGCAGTGGCCTTCGCCACGATCCTGGCCGTCGTCGCTGGACTCACGCTTGCCACCTCTGGTGCGGTTGCACACGATCTCTACGTTAACGTAATCAAACGTGGGCGTGTATCAGAAGCCGAACAAGTACGTGTCGCAAAGATATCCACTCTTGCCGTCGGCGCCTTGGCTGTCTGTTTGGGGTTGCTTGCGCAGGGATTTAATGTCGGCGTACTGGTGATTCTTGCTATCGCAGTGGCAGCCTCCGCGAACTTCCCCATCATTGTTCTATCGCTCTTCTGGCGTCGGTTCAACACGGCTGGCGTGATAGGCGGCGTGGCAGCTGGGCTGATCTCTTCATTGGTTCTAGCTTTCATAGGGCCCGCCTTCATGAAGGAACATGCGCTCTTCCCGATCTTGAACCCCACGTTGGTGAGCGTACCGATCGGCTTCCTGGGTGCATTTTTCTGTACGTGGCTAGGTGGCCGCGATGCGAAGGGACAAGCGCATTTCGATGAAGTCTTCTTTCGCGCACAGACGGGCTATCGCTCTGGCCAAGACTGACGTGCATCGCAAGCACTATTAACCTTCAACGACAAAGGACATCCCATGAAAGACATTCGAGGTATCGTTTTTGACCTTTACGGCACACTTTACGACGTGCACACAGTGGCTACGTTGTGCGAAAAATACTATCCACAAAGAGGGCGGGAAGTCAGCGTGGTGTGGCGCCAAAAACAGCTTGAATACACATGGCTGAGAAGCCTTATGAATCAGTATGTCAACTTCGAAAGGGCGACCGAGGACGCGCTTGTCTTTACGTGTCGGTACTTGGGGTTGGAGATCAGTACTGCGCGCAAAGAAGCGCTTTGTGAAGCTTACTTGCGTCTCTCACCATTTCCCGAAGTCCCTGATGCGTTGCGCGAACTTCGCGCACGTGGATTGCCTCTCGCAATTCTCTCAAACGGATCTATTAACTCGATCGACTCAGTAGTGCGGAATTCTGGATTGACGGAGTCCTTTGCACATCTGATCAGTGTTGATGATGTGCAGATCTTCAAGCCAAGCCGTCTTGTTTACGAGCTGGCCGAACGGAAGCTAGGACTGCATCGATCGGAGATTCTCTTTGTTTCTTCCAACGCCTGGGATGTGACGGGCGCAGCGTACTATGGATATCCCACTTGCTGGGTAAACCGAGGTGCTGGCACTTTCGAAGAGATGGACCAGCGCCCTGCCCATGAGGTCACAGGGGTCAACATGATCGCGGCGCAGGTGCTCTCAGCTTAACTGGCATAGGCGCCTATATCAAATCTTGTCCAGAAAAAGCGGGCCATCGGCTTGAAGTGAGGAGAAGATAGGGGCTTGATGCCTCCACAAGAAGACGTGCAAGGAACTTTTTCTTGAAGATGGTCGTGCCTTGGCAGGCCGTGGTCTGGCTCATCCAGCCACATGCTCGTAACGCACACCATGCGCCGGGTGGGCGCCGTTCTTTGCAATGGAGACCATGCTGAGCATCCACTGCTTGCAGCTTGGTGAGGCCTTAGG
>LNFM01007057.1_pt1 | contig 17939 bp, 24 predicted proteins | sample 596031 | NCBI WGS metagenome assembly LNFM01 (sample SAMN04254537, study PRJNA301005) | activated carbon metagenome | isolation source: dual media filters at the Ann Arbor, Michigan drinking water treatment plant | place: USA: Ann Arbor | reverse complement strand
CCCCGGTTCTTGGCTCGGCCGCAGCAGTGGTAGCGGGCTTGAAGACCGCAATCTTTCCTGCCCCCTCTTGCCGTGCCGCAAGCTTCTTGACCACCACGTAGTTTTCCGAAAACTTCGCTAGGTTCACGTTCACGCCGGCGCGCTGCATGTCGCGCACGAGGGTGCTGAGCGTGTCACTGAGAACACTGACGGTTTTTTCGAGCCGTGCAATGCGGACGCGGTCCTGCACGGGCAGCTGCTGCTCAGCGGTCGAGGGTGGCATAGCCAGAGTTTACCGTGTTGGCGAAAACGACGCAAACGACGAAAACAGAGGGCAGGCGTGCCAGCGGGCAGCGGCTGGCCAGCTCAACCGGCTCTTCGCACGCGTTGCCGCCACCGAATGACGGCCAGGGGGCCATGACCAAGCGCGTTGGCTGCGGAGCAGCCCAGAGGCGAAGCCGTCGCGTTTGGTCGTGGGTGAATGGCCGCCCGGATGTGCGGTCCGGTCCGACTGAAACCCGCTTTTAGGAACCGCTTGTCGCTACACGTAGTGAGGCACACGCACCTATGCGCGGTCTCACTTCCGATGCCCGCTACGTGCCGCAAAATCACCTACAAGCTGTACCCGTCGCCCAAGCAGGCGGCGGTGCTCACGCGCTTGCTGGCGGCGCATCAACAGCTCTACAACGCTGCGCTCGAGGAGCGCATCAGCGCCTGGCGCTGCTCGCGCACGAGCATCAGCTACGAAGACCAGACCAAGAGCCTGACCGAGGTGCGCAACGCGCTGCCCGAGGACTGGGCCTGGATGAACTGCTCTTCCCAGCAGGTGACGCTGCGTCGCCTGAACAAGGCGTTCCAGGGGTTCTTCGCCCGCTGCAAGAAGGGCCAGGCGCCCGGCTTCCCTCGTTTCAAGAGCCTCTCACGCATGCCCGGCTTCGGCTACAAGAGCCACGGTGACGGCTGGCGCTTCACACCCGGCGCTGACTGGCGCAACGGCACACTTCGCCTCATGGAAGTCGGGCACATCAAGGCGCGCGGCCAGGCCCGCACGCCCGGTGGCACCGTCAAGAGCTGCGAGCTGATGCACGAGCACGGCACGTGGCACCTGTCCCTCACGGTCGAGTGCACGCCGGAGCGCGAGAGCGGCACCAAGGCCGGTGCGGCCGACTGGGGCGTGAGCACGCTGCTGACCATCGTCGACGATGCTGGCGTGCACGAGGTCGCCAACCCTCGACACAGCCAAGCCGGGATGGAGCGGCAGGTCGAGTTGCACCAGCGGGTCAGCCGCAAGAAGCGCGGAAGCAAGGGCTGGAAGCGCGCGTGCAAGTCGCTGCGCACCTTCAAGCGCCGCCAGGCTCACCGGCGTCTCGACGAGCAGCACAAGCTCAGCGCGCGCATCGCCGGCACGTACTTCGCCTTCGGGATGGAGAAACTCACGGTCAAGAACATGACCGCCAGCGCCGCCGGCACCGCTGACGAGCCAGGGAAGAATGTTCAACAGAAGGCCGGGCTGAACCGAGAAATCCTCGACACAGCACCGGCGCGCCTCATGGACCTAATCAGCTACAAAGTGCAGGAAACTGGTGGCTGGTTCCTTGAGGCGCCGACCCGACAGCTCAAGCCGTCGCAGCGTTGCCCCAAGTGCGGGCACGTGCACAAGAAGAAGCTGTCCGAGCGCACGCACACCTGCGGCGCATGCGGTCACACCGAGCCGCGCGATGTCGCGTCGGCTCGCATCGTCTACGCCTGGCTGCGCGAGCAGCTGCAGGCCGAAGACACGGGGCAGGAACTGTCCCGCGGGCGCGCTCAGCGCGCCTCAGAAACCGCCATCCAAGCGCCGTAGGCGTTTGGTGGTCGGTAGTTCATCGCCAGCGCTCGGGAAACCCGGCCGGGCCCAGCGTGCCAAGCACATCGAGCCAGTCTATGCCCTTGGCGCCCTCGGGAATGGGTTGGCCGGGGTACAGCACCTCGACCTGACGCCCCTCGGCCATCAGGCGCTCCTGCAGGGCCTTAGCGGCGGCCTCGCCAGGCGGCGTCAGGTCACGACCTTTCTCGGGAGCGCGGTCCTTGTCGGCCCAGATGACGACGGCTCGAATCGATGCCGGAAGCACCACACCTTTGAGCAGTGCCGTGTTCACGCAGCTCCAGATGGGCATCTTCGAGATGGCGTGCGCGGCCAGCGCGGTCTCGATGCCTTCGGCCAGGCCCAGCACCTCGCCAGGCTCGAAAAGCTGGATGCAGCTCCCGGGCAGCTCGGCCCTGGCCGACATCATCTTTTTGGCGTCAGGCACCGGTGCCTTGGCGCCCTCGGGCGTCAGGTAGATGCGGTGCACCGACACGACTTCGCCCGCCGGCGAAGTGATGGGCGCCAGCAGGCAGGGGAACGTGCCCAGCACCTTCTTGTCCTCAAACGAGTAGTAGCGCAGCCCCGGGTGGAAGCGGAGAGTCTTTGGGATGTTGTTTGCCCAGATGCCGCGCGAGACCAGGTAGGCCTCGGCCGGCGTGCCGGCGATGGGCTGAGACTCGGCCAGCACGCGCTCGATGTTTCGGGCCGCGGCCACGGTGTCCTTGGGGGCGACAGGCTTGGGGGCAGGGCGCACCCGCGGCGCGGGCGTCTCTGTGCCACCTCGGTCCCAGGTGCCCACGTCCTTGACCGCGTCCTTCATCGAGTAGCCACGCACCCACGCGAGCAGCTTGAAGCCGTCGCGGAAGCCGCCACAGGTGTTGCACATCGCGCCGCCGGTGTCCTGGTAGTCCCGAAACAGCCGAAAACCGTCGGTTCCACCGTGCACCGGGCAGGCGACGTGCTTGGGCGCTGCGGCCATGGCTTCAGCCAACTCAGGGGCTAGCGCATCGAAGATGGCGCCCCATGAGCCGCGCAGGTCGGCCTTCAGTTCGTCGAGGGACTTCAATCGAGGGCGGGGCGCGTAGGCTGCTGGCGCGGGTGTCGGCGCAGACGCCGGCAAGGGAGAAGTAGCTGGCATCAAAGCACGAACCGCCCGGGCAGGCCAGGCGGTCTTGGAAGAATGGTTCGTGCTTGTTGGACGCTCCAGGCCGAGCGGTGTGTCGGCGGGCCAGCGTCCGCTGCGGCCCAGCCTGCGCTAGCGCTGCACCAGCTTCCACCCCAGCCGACGCGGCGCGGTCTGCGGCAGTATCGAAAACTCGTGCCGCCGGGTCATCGCGTCCGACTGCTGCGTCGTGACGACAACCCGTCCAGCCGCGTCTTTGGTCAGCGACGGGCGCGAGGCCATCGTCGAGCCGATTTCGCGACCGTAGAAGCCGTCACCATCGAGCTGGCTTGCAGGCAGAGCCAGCCCAGTGGCTGCGTCAGCAACGTACAGGCTGGAAACGGTGGAGCACGAGGTCGCCGACGGCTTGTTCGTGACCCACGTGACTGCGCCATAGGCAATCGCTGGCTCGACGTTGGCCTTCTCACCTGCCGGCAGGTCCACGAACCCCCCGCGCTGGTTGGCCCAGTTGATGGGCGCTCCGGTAGCGTGGCTGACTCCTCCGGTGGTGGTCAGCGTGCGAACCGCAAGCTTGGAGCGTGGGTTCACGAGCGGGGTCTCATCGTCCCAGATGCCGAAGAAGCTGTAGCGCGTGGTGTCGTCGAAGTCGCTCTGTCCGAGCACCTTGCCCGCCCCCACGTAGACCATGCGGCGGCCGTTCACCAGCGCCAGCTCAGGTGCTGTAGCCAAGGGCAAAGGCGTGTCCGACTCGCTCGTCAAGGTCGTCAGCAAACTGACGGCACCGGTGGCGATGTCGAAGCGCCAGACATTGCCGAGCAGGTCACCACCGTAGACCTTGCGCACACTGCCATCCGCTTCCAGGAAGCCCGAGAGCTGCGCCAGACCAGCATCGCCCGAACCGGTCGTGCCCGCACTCGTGGCCATCTCCAGCAGCACCTCACCGGTGTTCGCATTGAGGACAAACACCCGACCCTTGCCGTCGAGCGTCGAGTTGTAGCCGGACGTCACCAGGACAACCCAGCCGAAGCGCGCGGTGCGCACGACCAGCGGCTTGCCCATGGACTGCCCCACTGCGCTGCGCAGCGTCGACGACGCCGAAGCCGACGGGAACTCCCACTTCACGCGTTCGGCCAGGCCGTCCTCGTTGAGCGCCTTGGCGCCTGTCACGTCGAGTGCGTAGTAGCCCCGGCCAGCCGTGCCCAGGCCCCCGACCAGCAGCGACTTGCCGTCGACCTCGGCCACCACCGGCGAGCCGTCCAGCAGGGTCTCGAAGGTCCAGGTCTTGGCCGTCTGCGCCCCGATGCTCGCCAGGGCCGCGCCAGGGACGTACGCCCACAGCTCCTCGCCAGTGGCACTGTCGAAGGCGTGCACCATTCCTTCGTTGGTGGCAGCGAAAACCGCACCTTCACGGCGCGAGGCGGCCGGCTCGGCGTTGATGACGCCACCCATGAGGCCCGTTCGGACGCGGAACTTCGTTCCTTCGAGGGTGCGGTTGCCACGAAGGTAGTCCACGACTTCCGAGCTCACTCCGTAGGTGTTGCCGGGGTTCACGGCGCCACCCACGTTGGCCGCGGTGAATGCCACGCCCGAGCCGTTCTTGAAAGTAGCAATCTGCCGGGAGCCCCATGGCTTCGCCGACAGCTTCTGGTCAGCAGACCACATGGCCGTCGAAGCCAGCGCGCCGGTCTGCGCGTTCACGCGGTAAGCCGCCACGTCCCCTGACCAGCCCAGCGGGCGGTAGATACCGACGTAGCCCACCGCCTGGCCTGTGCCGATGTTCGGCGAGTTGAAGGTCACCCCGCCCTGCGCTCCAGAGAGCTTGAGGATTTCAGTCAATGCCTCTTGCAGCCCGGCAGCGGTCTCGGCCGGCTTGGTGGCGCGGAACATCTTGCCGCGGCCGTTGATGGTGGCGTGCCACAAATCGTCGATGGACGCAGGGTCACCGCTTTCACTGGCATCAGGCCAGGTGATGGGCCCGGAATAGGCATCCGTCCGGGCAGGCCAAATGGTTCCACTCGCACCCAGCGTGATGGCGTAGGTGTTCATGTGCGGGTTGGCGTTGCGGTCAGCCGCCGGGTTCGGGTTGCTCGCGGTGGCCGCAGGCACTCGGCCGGCGGGCAGGTCCGTGCGGATGTTGGTCGTGTAGTAGGACAGCGCGATGTCAGCGAGGCTGCCGTTGGCGGTGGCCGCATAGGGCGAGCCCGAGCCATAGGTGGTCTTGGAGTAGGCCGGGGGCGTCACGTTGCCCGCGTTCGCGAAGCCGTCGGTGACCATGAACGCAGCGTTTCTCCGGCAGCTGTACTGGACGATGTTCTTGTTGCTGCTGAACTGGTTTCCGATGAAGTTCAGCGTCTCCCGCGTGGGCGTGCCGCCGCTGGCCTTGTTGCCGTAGAACAGCCCCACGACGGCAGCACTTCCTGTTGAGGCGGTTAGGCTGTCGGCGTCGAACATCGTCGGCGCCACGCGGTTGTTGAACGCGACCACACCAAGCTTCACGCCCTTGAGCGAATCCAGGACCGTGCCCATGGACCCAGCCAGCATCAGCTTGCGCTTGCGGTGGTAGGTGAACCAGTTGGCGAAGTTCTGCAGCTCCGCCGCATAGGTGCGGCCTGAAGGGAAGGTGACGCCGCTCTTGATTTCATAGCGCTTGAGCGTGCCGCCGCCAGGGATGGCAGCGCAGGTCAAGTTGTCCACAGTGCATGCAGCCCGTGCCCAGAATGTCGCCGGGTAGTAGGGGATGTTGGCTTCGCAGCTGCCGCTGCCCACCACCACATCGGCGGTGAGCGTGCGCTGCTGACTGCCCGAGCAAGCACCGCTGGTGTTGCTGCTGGCGTTCAATGTGCTGCCCTTGGGCGCGACCATGCCGGCGCGCAAGTGGAAGGTGTACTCCGCAGTCAGCGACGACTGAACCGTCGTCAACGCCATGCCGGTCGTCGAGAACAACGGGTGAGAAAGCGCAGCGGCAGGGTTGGCGTCCGTAAAGGTCTTGGAGACGCCGGCCACGCTGGCCGGGGCCCACGGTGCGTACGTGGCGTTCGAGTCGTAGTAGAGCGGGTTGAACTCGCTGGACCGCAAGGCCGCAAACTGGGCAGTCGGCGGCACCGCATAGTGCCGTGGCGAGCCCGAGTTGCTGCAGAGATGCTTTCTGCCAGAGGTGTCGCACCCGTTCGGGAACAGATACGTGTACTTCAGGGTCGTCTCGAACAGCGGGTCTCCGCTGGCGTCCCAGGCGGTTTTGGAAGTCGAGTTCCACCACAGCGCGCCATCGTTCGTCGACAGCAGCACCTCGAAGTCCATCGAGCCTGAGTCGTCCATGCCGAAGATGACGTTCGGCTTGGCCAGGCCCTCAGACTGCAGCGCGATGCGAGCGACATCGGTGGCCACCGTTGGCGTGGCGACGGCCAGCGCCAGGGTGGCAGCAACCCAGGCGGAAAGTGGACGAAGTTGCTTGCTCATGAGGACTTCCGGGTAGGGTTGGGGCGTGCTCAGAGCACGACGAGCTGCTGCACGAAGGCTTGCGTGCTTTTCGGCCCAGACACGGCCACGGTGACGCGGTAGGTCATGGCCGGCGGCGCGCCCAGCGCTTCGGGGCCAGCCCGGGCCGAGGACACCTGCGGCAGGCCTTGGATGACGCATTGCTGCGTGGCGTCCACGACGGGAAGGGGAGCGCTGCACAGTCGCTGAACGAAGAACCGAACGCTGTAGGGGCCTACGAGCACCTCGGGTGCCTCATCCCAGTCCACCCCGACCGGCATGCCTGCCTCGTCATCTTCGCCAGAGAGCGCCCGGTACCAGGTGCCCAGGTCTGCGCCCAGCTCCGGCGCCGCACGCAGTCGAGCGAACGCTTCGCTCACACCGACCTCAGCGGCCTGCTCCGCTGCGTTCCTGAAAGCAATGTTCCCGGCAACGTTGGTTCCCAGGTCGACGAGGCGGGCTGTCGACAAGGCGCCAAGCAACGCAACAGTGAGCAGAATCAGGACCAGCAGCAAGGAGCCGCCGCGCTGGCCGCGGTTCATGGCGACACCCCGGTGATGACGTTGCGCAGGGGAACCACCGCCGTGGCACTCCGGTAGCGAAAGCACTGCCAGTCAGGCACCGCAGTCATGTCGACGGCGCTGCCCAGCAGCGTTGGCGGAGTCGTGGTGGTCGCGCACGCCGCGCCGGGCGCGGGCCTCTCACGCTGAGGTGAGCGCACAAGGATGCCGACACGCACGGCGGCAACCTGCCCGATTTGCGTCGCGTCCAGAGCGGCCCAGCCGTCCACCGGGTCCCGCCAGTCCTGCACCGGTGCTTCGGTCGCGTCCCGCGTGCCGTACTGCGCTCGAAACGCCACGACGTTCTTCGCCATGACGGCGCTCGCGCCATCGAAAGGGCGCTCCATCACCAGGTCGCTGCCAATCACCCGAAAACGCGTGGATTGCAGGGCCCCGAGCAGGGCGACTCGGCTCCCCAGGGGGTAGCTGACATCTGAAAAGCTCGCCTGGTTGTGCTTGCCCGAGTTGGCGAAGACCAACGCCAGCGGCTGACCGTTGGATGCCGCCGTCATCGAGGTCACCGTGCGAACGCTGCACGGCTGGCCCGCCCCGGCCGCGCCGGTAGGCGGGGCCAGAAGCACTGATTGCTGCACGGAAACCGGCAGGTAGCTCTCGAGCTCCACGGCGCCGGTGGAAAGCAGCGTGGCTGCGGACGTCTTGGCAGGTGCCGAGGCAGTCAATGTCGTGGCGAAGGCGGTCTCGACGACAGCAGTGCCGTCAGCAGCGAGCGACAGACTCAGCGGCAGCAAGGGCGCTGAGCTGGCCTGCACCGCAGCTCCGGTCGAGAGGTTCAGGCTTGTGCACAGCAGTGCGCCGTCCACGAAGAGGCCCATGCCAGCTTGGGAGAGCTCGTGCTTCAGAGCAGCAAGTGCTGTCGTGGCGTCACCCAACGCAGTGCCGGCGCCTGCAGATTGTCGCTGCATCGCAAGACCGAACTGCGCCGTACCCAGGGCAGCCAGGCCGATGAGCAGCGAGACCATCAGCCCAACCGTCAGCTCGACGAGCGTGAAGCCGCGCTGCCGCTGGCTGGACAGGCAGCGCTGGCGCTCAGGGGCGAACATCGGTGGTCACCTCGAGAGCGCGGGTGTCCTTCGCCGTCTTGCTGGTCCACCCCAGGCGAACCCGGAACTGCCCGGCCGCCGGTGAGCTGGCCGTGACCGTACCGAACCCCAACTGCGTGGCTCGCTCTGCCCACTCCTGCGTTTGCGCCAGGGCTTCGTCGTTGGCGCATGCGCCCGGCTGCGGGAACTGGTAGCAACCAGCTGCATCAGGCGCAACGCGCACATAGGCCAGCAGCTCGTCGGCAAGCGCTGCGGCGCTAAGCCGAGTTTGCGAGTCGGTCGCACCGGCAATCATGTTGGCCTGGAACCCGGCAAGTCCCAGGAGCCCGAAACTGAGCACGAGCAGCGCAATCATGGCCTCGATGAGGCCGGCGCCGCGCTGGAAGCCTCGCACCGAGGTCATAGGCACTCTCCTGTGGCGCACAGCAGCACGCTGCCGCCAGCCTCAAGGCGCACGGCAGGGCACCTCACATCCTCAGAGCAAACCGCCGTCGCACTGGAAACACGCACCAGCACTTCCGTGCCGAAAGGCGCCAAGCGCCCTGCACTGTCGTAGTTCGCCTCGAAGGGTTCGATGGTCGACCCAGCGGGCAGCTCCACCGTGCGAATCAGAGTCGGCACACCATTCCTCACCTGGAACATCTGCAGCGCGCCGGCGCCACTGGTCAGACGCACCGAGCCGTTGCGTTTCAGGGCTTCACTGCGAGCAGCCAGGGCGAACGCCACGGTCTGGTTGGCGGCCTCACGGACCCGAGCATTGGTGACGTAGGACGCGACAGCAGGAGCAGCCGCGGCGACCATCAGAGCCAGCACCGAAACGGTGACCATCAGCTCCACCAAGGTGAAACCGTGGCAGCGTTTCAGCTGTCGCACGTCGACCCCCGGGTGCTCCAGCAGGCCAGCGAGGGCACGCCGTTCGGGTGCGTGAGCGTGCGGCGTGTGCCGTTCCCGTCGATGGAGTACGAAAAGCCTGTCATCGGGCCGGAGCCCGTCGCCGTTGCGACGAAACCCTGACCGCCACTGGTCAGCTCGCAGCCGACCGTGAAGTTGGACGTGGCGGCCAGGGCGACGCCACAGGTGCCACTGCCGTAGTTGCCGACATCCTGGTAGCGCTGCTCCAGTCGCAGCCGCGCGGTCGACAACGCGTCCAGTCCGGCCGGTACCTGCGAGCGCACCACGTACTGCCGGTACGACGGAACTGCAATGGACGCCAGGATGCTGACAACCGCCACGGTGACCATCAGCTCGACCAGCGTGAAGCCGCCCGAGCAGGGGTTGGTGCGAGTAGCGCGCGGAACTGCAGCCTTGCGCTCGAGCGCCACGGCTGCCTTCCACTCTTCCGGGCCATCGCCATTGAAGGCCCACTCCTTGGCCGCCAGCAGTCCGAACACGGCACCCAGCAGCGCCAGCGCCATGCTGAGCGTCGCCCCCGTGAGAGTGGCTTCCGTTCGAAGCGCGTCCAGAACGAACAGTGTTGCGAAACAGAGCAGGGTGAGGGTCTTGTACATGAGGGCTTTTGCTTGAACCAGGGCACCGGCGGACTTGACCGGCGAGTGGTGCAATTGTAGCCAAATTGTGATGCAAACGCAAGACACTAGCAGGTAACAGGCAGCTGCGCCGGGTTCGCAGGTTCTGCTGCGCTGCGGACGCGAGCACGAGACCGGGCTGTGCAATACTGTATGAATGTACAGCTCTCCCGAGCCACCCCGTGCTCAGCCGGCGACCCCCAACCCGCTGGCGTCACTGCGCGAGCGCATGCACCGCGGCTGCGCCGCCACCGGCCGCTCTCAGCGGGAGTTTCTGCTGGCAGAGCTAGAGCAGGCCAGGCGGTTGCAGGCGACGCACAGCATGCCGGTCATCGAGGCTGGGCAGGGCATTGAGGCGGCAGCGCTGGCGCTGCTGAAGGAGCTGGGGCTGGCGTAGGGGCAGGTCTCAGCCGGTCAGGGCGGTTGTGCACCTGGACGCGGGCCGACGAGCCGGGCCGACAGCACACGGGGCACGTGCACTGTAACGACGCAGCTCAGTTGCTGGCCAGGCTGCAGCTGGGACAGGACGACACCTTCGGTGCGGGGTGTCAGCGCGTACTGGAAGCCGTGGCTGTCCCGAACCAGCACCTGTTCGAATTCGGGCACCAGTGCAAAGACACTGGCCTCGACGGTGCGGTGTGCTTCCGACATGCCGAAGTTCTAGCACAGCGCCTTCGGCGCGCGCCGCCATACTTTCCGGCTCCGAGGCTCTAACCGCAGCTCATGCTGCTTCTGCCTTCAGCGCATGCAGCCTGTCCAAGGCCGTCTGCGTCACAGGACGCGGCTGGGCGGCCACAATGGCAGCTACCGCCTGCTTGACTGCACGCAGGTCGCCGTAGCGCAGCTTGCGCACCGCGACGACGCAGGCGACGTGCTCGCGGACGAAGGGGTGCCCGAAGTCCTCGAAGTACTTGCAGAGGCGCTCGAGCTCCTCGGCTTCCTTCACGTTCAGTGGCCGAGCGCCCCACCGCAGTTGAGGGGCCAGTAAGGCGGCCGAGCTCATGGCGAAGAACGCTAGGCCTACCAGCGCGGCGAAGAGAACAGGCGGAGTGAAGGCCTCGCGGTAGAGCGTCTGCTCGTTCAGGCAGGCACGAGTTGCGTCGGTCCAGAGGCCGTTCTGCGCCACATCCAGTGAGCAGCCTGGAGCGAAGAGGCTGACCAGCGCGGTTGGCCCGCACAGGAGCAAGAAGCTGAGATAGAACGACCCGATGGCAATCCCGCGCTGGTGCTTGATGAGAGAGGTCAGCGCGCGGTGCGACGGCAGCTCCGCATCCGTCTTGACCGGCTGGTCGAGTTTGAAAGCATCGAGGTGTTTGGTCATTGTTCTGAGCCGGTTCGTTTAAGCGTGGTGCCGATAGCCAGTGGTCTCCGACGCCGCCTTGCACCGCATGACCACGTCGATGGAGAGCCGACGCGCCACCTTCTGGTCGACACCTTGCTGTCGCTCAAGCCACCTTGCGGTCTGCTCAGCAGCTGCATTCAGGTTCGTCGCCAAACCAGCATCGACAGCGTCGTCGAAAGCTGTGCCGTACTTGACGACGAGCTGTCGTCGATGCTGCTCCAGCGCGTCGTCAAGAATGGCGCCACGGAGCGCTTTCTGCGCTGCTGCACGGTGCTCTCGCCAGAGGCCCAGAGCGCCGCCGCAAATCTGGCTTAGCACTGCACCACAAATAGCAGCAAGCAGCCAGGCTGGTGCTGCATAGAACATGACCGTAGCGCAGAGCATGCATACGGCGCCAGCTGCGAGTAGCAACACGCGGTCCAGCACGTAGGTCCAACCGCGGTGGGGCGCACTGAGGGAATTGGTCACGGGGGGGTATCTGTTGATTGCATCCGGACTCAACTGCGAGCCCGTTCGGAATGCACTCATTGTAGCGCAACACTGCATGCATCGCAAGACACAAGGCCGGACGTGCCGGCCTTTCGGCAGTTACGCGCCGGAGTTTCTCAACACTCCGCCACTCGCCCAGCCGGCGGGCCAGGCAGTTCAAACGGCACGAAAGCTCGCTGCCGCGTCAGCCGGTAAGCCGCCCAGGCGTCGCGGGCCACCGGGACGGAGAGCGCCGTGAGTGCGGCCGCGAGACACAGCAGAGCCAAGGCAGGGACAAAGCCACTCGCTGCGCCGCTGATGACGCCGGCGGCCACGGTGACAGGGCCCGTTGCCATCATGCAGGTTGCGCCGATAGCTTCGTCCAAGGCTTTCTGCGTGGACAGGCGCTCCGCACTCCCAGCAGGGCTTGCAGCCAGACGGGCGGCGCACTCCGCGCGGGTGCGGGCGATGATGGTGGCGTGGGCGGTGTTCAGGAGAGTCTTTCGTTCAATTCGAGGATGAGGGCGCGGCTTGCATGCTGGTTGCTGCGCGGTTGATTGCTTCAATCAGGGCAACAGTGCAGGTCCGGCAGTTCTCGGGATGCAGGTGCTGCACGACTTGGCCCCCTGGAGCGAGCTCCAGGGTATGCGAGCAACCCTTGCGCCAGATGCTGACCATGCGCAGCACGTCTTCTGCGAGAGCGGGGCTGCGGGCAGGGGTGCTCATTGCGCCCCCTTCGTGGCTGCCGCAACTTGCTGCGTGTGCAGAGCCGCCTGGCATCCACGGCGCACCGTGTTGAGCTCCGCGGTCGTGGGCGCTGCCCAAATCGAGGCTTCGTGCTCGATACCTGCCTGAGAACAAATGACGGCAGTCGCGGCGATGCTGTGAAGGGCCGCGGGTGTCGCCTGCCCGTTCTGGTAGGTGAGGTAGAGAAACCCACCGATAAGCAGCCCAAGCGCCACGGGGAAGACGAAGCAGGCGGTGGCCCCGCGGAGAACACCGAGGGCTGTTTGGCGTGCGGAGCCCATCACTTGGCAACGCCCTTCGCCACCCCATGCACCAGCCAGAACCCGCGCGCCGTCGCAGCACGTGCCACCAAGGCACGCTCGTCGAAGCGCTCGTCGATGGCACCCAGCACCGCGCGCGGCACACCGACCACTGCAGCCAGGCGCTCCAGGCAATGGGCGTCGACCAGCGGCATGGCGGCGCGCTCGATGCGGCTCACCTTGCAGTGCGAGCGCTTGTAGTGGAACGCCTTCTCGGCGGCCTGCAGCTGAGTCATGCCAGCGGTGAGGCGAGCCTCGCGGAAGACGCGGGCGAACTGGCGCAGCTGGCGCTTCTTGAAGTTCAGGGTTTTGGTGATGGCCATGGGTATCTCGATAGGGCGTTGAAGCGGAAAAGTGGAAGAAGGAAGGCGGTTGGACGAAGGATTGCGCTCAGCGCTGCGCTTGGGCCGCATCGGCGGTCGAAGGGCGCAGCCACCCAAGCGTCGCGGTGATTCCCAAGGCCAGGGCGCCGCCCATCAGCCAAGTCCGGGGGTGCTGAAGAGCTTTCTCAAACCCAAGCACCTCTATGAGCCCGAGAGCCGGCATGGCCCAGAGGGCCCAGACGACGGCAGTGACGAGGGCCGCGCCTAGCCAGCGGATGCGAGCAGCGTGGGGGTCTTCGGTGTAGAGAGGGTTGCTCATGTCATTCTTGAGTTGAGGGTCGGACATCACCGGCAGCACCGGATTTGAAGACCTGCTGGGTGGCAACTGGCAGTGGTGTTCGAGAGCACTCATTGTAGCGCAAAACTGGTAGCGTCGCAAGACAACAGCGCATTCTGAAAAGGGGGAGCGGTGCAGTCAGCGCAGCACAATTCCAACTAGCGCACAGCTCGACCTTGGCCGGCGCTTGCCAAGGCGCATGAGAAACGCGGCCTAGGGCCGCGTTCAAGAAGGGTGCTCGAGCGCTGAGGCTCAGGCAAGAGTGGCCTGCCGCTGGCGGCGCCAGAGCTTGCGGGTCTTGCGGACTGCGTCGGCGAGTGCTGTCGCGCAGTCCTTCCAAGTTTCGGACGCCGTCTGCGGCGCCAGCTCCTTGTCTGTGCTGCGGATAGTCCACATGAATGGCTGGGCGGCACACCGCCGGCCTCTGCACCTCGCAAATGGGTCGTAGTCGAGCTCGTTGCTGTGCTTCTCGATGGCTCGGTCGATGTTGGAGTGCGCAACCTCGAGGGCCTGCGCGATGTGCTGCGGTTCCGCTTGCCGGAGCACGGCCATAAGCGGGGTGTCGGGGAGATGCGCCAGGAAGCGCTGGGTGAGCTGGTCCATGGGAAGGGGTCTTGTGCGTGCGAAAGTGCCTATCGCGTATAGCGAACGCGGCTGAGAAAGAGCGCTCAGCGATGTTGTTGTTGCAGGCAATCGCAAGTCGTTGACACGCTGCGCCTCGACACCAGTCCAACCGCCAAGGCCACTTCCTTGGCCGAGCGGCCGCACCGCTGAAGTCGCAAGACGTGGGCGAAACCAGTCTCCGAAGCCTTCGTTCATCGAGCTTCGGTGTAGCGGCCAACACCAGTCGGCATCTCGCCGGCGTGAAGCTCGAATCAAACGGAGTGCCTTCCATGCACAGCACCAACCTTGCCGCGGTCAAGAAACAGGCCGCGCGCATGCTCAAGCTCGCCAAGTCGGGCAAGTTCCCTTCCTCTGTCTCCAACCTGGCCGAAGCGCAGGACGCCGCGGCGCAGCTGCACGGGTACGCCGGGTGGCAGGACCTTTGCGCGAAGGCTCGCGCAGTACTGCAACCGCGGTACACGATGGAGATGCTGATGGAAGACTGCCATCGAGAGATTGCGCTGACTCCTGCTGACGAGGCGACCGTCGCCAACATCCTCTCAGGGGGAGTTGCTGCCCGGGGCATCCGAGGCGAGAACAGCTTGCTCGCAGAGGTGGTTGCGGTGATGAGTCGCCCCTCAATGCCCGCGAACTTGGCGGTCTCAGGTGAGCACACCGACTGCGACTATGTACTGCTATGCGAGACAGGGGTCAATAGTTCCAAAGGGGTTCGCATTGGGCTGGCAGACAAAGGGGTGCAGCGAGGTGCTCGCCTTGTGTCTGTCTGTTTCGCGAACGGGGTCCAGAAGTCAGGTTTCGAAGAGCGAGTACGCAGCCTAGACGACCTCTTGGAGCTCGTCCGCCGTGCTGCCGACGCCGCAGCGAGATTGCCTCATGAGCTGCCGCTGTTCGAGGTCGATGATGGGCCTACTGGCGCCGTCGCTGCTGCGCTGAACAACGACGCATACGACGAAATCACCCTGAGCCCGGACGGCCGCCTGACCGCGGTCAAGAGCCTGGGCGAGTACACCGAGGAGATGTGCATGGCGACCATGGCAGCCGTTCGGGATGCCATGCGGCAGCAGCCAGCCCGCATCCTTGTTGGCAGTTCCACAGACCCGACTGCCCTCGCGTTGCTCGAAGACTGGCGGACCAGCGAGGTCATCCGCATCGCCCGCATCAAGCACAACGGTTCGACCTTGACTATTGAGGCCAATGACCTGGCGGAGACGCTGGCGGGCTTTGACGACGGTGTCGGCGAGAGCTCAAAGTACGAGGTCAGCTTCGGCACGATGACCCGCGCGGAGTTCGAGGCGCTGGGTGAATTCGGCGGGTTCTGAGGCTGCTGGCAGCCGGTTGCTGCCTGCAGGCGTGCGTCCAGCCTCAGAGCGGCCGGCCACCAGCCCTCAATCGCGCGGCTTCGACGGCTGCACCCATGTGGTAGCCGACGAGCTTGTTCGTGTCGATTTCGAGTGACTCGCGTTGGCCCCCGTCGAGCTCTTGTGCAGTGAAGCGCTCTACGTCGGACGCCACCGAAGGGCACTGGGCGGCCAGGGACTTGCCTGTCGGTCCCGTCCTGCTCCGGAGATACCGCGCCGCGAGCGCCTCGTCCTCTGGGGGCAGGGCCTCGAGCGTGCGCGAAATCAGGATGCGCGCTTTGGCTGTCATGCGTAGCGTTTCGAGCAAGCTTGCGGACTTGTCCGCAGTCAACCGGGACTCAGCATCTGGCTCTATGAGCGCTCGCGCGAAGCGCGGCATCATGTCCGCAAAGTAGAGCGAGCAGGTGCGCAGGTGCAGGTTGACTGCGCGCTGGTTGGGTTCTGCTGAGCTCTGCGCGAACGCAGGAAGGCTGACGATGGCGGCAGCTGCGAGCGCAGCAGTGATTCTGGCGAGGGACATCGGGGCTCCTGGGGTGGTTGGAGCCTCGTATAGCGAGCAGCGCTCGCGTTAACCAGTCTTGGCGCGCGGGGACTTCGCTCTGCGTGCCTCAGGAATCGGCAGGTCGGTTGCCCTCAACCGAACGCCACGCGCTCAGCCAGCAGCTCCGCGCGCGGCACGCTGCTGCCAGGCCGCAGGACGCCCTGCATGTGCCCCTTGACGCGGACCAGCTTGCCGACAGTCATCTCGTCCTTGACGCGCTCCCAGCAGCCGGCGTTCATGCGGACGATGACTTCGTTGACGAAGTTCACGGGCTTGGCGTTGTCGTAGGTGCGGTCCGGGCCCTACTGGATGCTCACCAGGGCACCGGTGGTGCGGATGTCGTCAGTTGGGATGCGCTCGTCGATGTCGACGACGTTGCCGATGACCTCAAAGGAAGGTTGGAATCCGTGCATTTCTTTGTGTTCTGAGAGTTAGTGTCTTGCGTAGCTGGTGCTGCCCTGCGGGGTCAACTAACAGCGCGCTGCGGATGCACTCATTGTATCGCAAGACAAACGCCTTAGCAAGACAATGGAACTGCGCCTTGGTTAGGCGTCGGCCTCGCCAGCGGCTCGCACCGCTGCAGCCGAGCGCCGGCCCAGGCTCTGCATCAGCAGCACGGTCTCGATGGCAGCGGACTCCTCGAGCTCCGCTGGCATTGCGGCGAAGAACTTCTCGGTGGCGTAGGCGTCGGCAGAGACGGCCAGCCACGTGCTGGTCTCAAGGAACTGTGAGCGAGCGTCCTGCAGGGTACGGGGAGCGCGGCGTTTCGAAGGGAGAGGGCGAGGGGTCATGGGCTGTGGGGTCAGAAGAAGGGGGTGAGGGCTCGGTCAGCTCTTGACCAGGTGACACTTCGGGTTGCTTGCCGAGTAAACGCACAGCCAGTCGCCGTTGGCTTTGCGGTGGAGTTCCACCTTGTCGCCAGGTGCTGCGCTCACGAAGCCACCGACGAGGGCGGCCGTGCGAGTGGTGCGCACAGTGGTCTCCCAGTTAAAGCGGTCGCCACGTGGGCGGCCGTGCTGGAAGGACACAAGAGTCCCAGCGTTCTCCACTACGGCGGGCGTGGTCTCGGCCTGCCAGTCGCGATAGGTCGCGGACGCAGGGAAGTAGAGGCCGGTCAACGCCAATGCGCCAAAGAAGAGCATGTCGCGCAGGCTGATGGTTGGTTGGGTGGAAGGGGGCATGCTGAGTGTCTTGTTCGCCGGCTCAACTGCCGGCTTGTCTGCGATAAACTCATTGTAGCTGCAAACTGCATGCGTCGCAAGACAAAGCGGGACATGTTGCAGGAGAGATAGCCCATTCGTTCGCAGCACTCTGGGTGGCCCAATGCAAAGCGGCCCCCGAAGGAGCCGCTCGATGTGCGAAGAAGGAGAGGACGCTCGGGCTGGCCGCCCGCTCCGCTCAGTGAACCGTCGCCATGCCGTCGTGGCCAGTGGCTTGCTCGAGCAGCTCGCTGAGCATCGACACCTCGAAGGCCAGGATGCCGTTGACGTCTCCCTGGCTGTCCAGCGTGAACTGCAACTCGTTCATCTGGCGACGGGCCTCGGCGGTCATCTCCGCCAGCGTCGCGCTGCCGAAGTCACGGTCGCACAGGGATGCGAAGGCGACTCGCAGGTCATTGATGTCAGCAGCGGCCATTTGGAAGAAGGCTGCCTCGGCAGCTTGGGCGGTCAGGTACATGTGGGTGTCTTGCTCTGGTATTAGTTGGTGGCCTGGTTTCCCCAAGCCGATGCGCTTATTCTAACAGAAAGCTGATAGCATCGCAAGACAAGCGACCGGCCGGCACAATGTCAGGCGTTGCTGGCCATCTCCTGCAGTCGCTGCAGCGCCCAGGCCTGCACCTGCGGCGCCAAGCGGCCGAGGTAGCGGCAGTCCTCGCGCAGCAGCGCCAGGCGGTTGCTGCGCGCTGGTACGGGAAGGGCGGCCAGGTCTTCGAGAGCAGCTTCGAGCAGCTGGCGCGCCTTGCGCTCGGCCGCGTCTTCGACCTGGCGCAGCGGCACACGGACCAGCGTGCGAAGCCAGCTCTGCGGATGCAAGTCTGCAGCGCGCAGCACCTCTGGCAGCGTCCGAGCACCGGCGATGGCCGCGACGGCTTGGGCACACTGGCTCTCGAAGGCTCGAACCTGCTGTTGGACGAAGATGGCGTTGGCGTTCATGCAAGCAGGCTAGCCGTTTGCGCAGTGGGGTCACAAGCCTGAAATAGGCCCAGTCTCGCTAGATGGCCCCTCTGTCGTGCGCAAGCGGTAGCCTACGATAAAGGGAGCTGTGTAGGCCTCGCGCAGCCCTGGCGACAGCTCCGAGAGCACTGCTTCAGGAACCGGTCGCGCCGGCCCC
>LNFM01007055.1_pt1 | contig 17945 bp, 15 predicted proteins | sample 596031 | NCBI WGS metagenome assembly LNFM01 (sample SAMN04254537, study PRJNA301005) | activated carbon metagenome | isolation source: dual media filters at the Ann Arbor, Michigan drinking water treatment plant | place: USA: Ann Arbor | reverse complement strand
CCGGCCTGCGCACCGAGCAGATCGTCGACCTCGGCATTGCGCTGGTGCCGGAAGGCCGCAGACTGTTTCCGAAGCTGACGGTCGAGGAAAACCTGCTGCTCGGCGCCTTCCGGCCGAAGGCGCGAGCGCAGATCAAGGAAAACCTTGCCTTTTGCTTCGACGCCTTCCCGCGGCTGGCGGAGCGACGCAGCCAGTTGGCCGGCTCTATGAGCGGCGGCGAGCAGCAGATGCTGGCGCTGGCGCGCGCGCTGATGCTGGCGCCGCGCATTTTGCTGGTGGATGAGCCATCGGTCGGCCTTGCGCCGCTGTTGGTCGCCCGCACCATCGACGCCATCAAGCAGCTCAAGGACCACTATCAACTCACGGTGCTGATGGCCGAGCAGAACTTCACGCAAGCCATCCGCATCGCCGACCGCGGCTACGTCATCGTGCACGGCAAAATCGCCTTCGAAGGCCGCTCGGCCGATGAGCTCAACAATAACGACCTGATCCGCCAGTTTTATTTGGGGATGTGACCCTTTTGTCCAAACGCAGCGCTGTCATGGCCGGCATAGCCGTTCGAAGAGCGGCGTTCTAAGAACGCCTATGTCCCGACTATCCCGCTCAGAGACGCACCGTGCCCGCCTTAGCGGGATCAAGTTATGATTTTATGCGCGCACCATAACGAAAACGGCGCGGGATTGGTCCCGCGCCGTCGCCTCAAGCCTGCGAGCGTCAACAGTTACTGCCGCGCCTTCTCGTACGGATAGACCACCTTGCCGGTCGCCAGCTCCGGCGGCGTCAGCACGGTCTGATGACCCATGCCGCGCCAGGTATCGAGCCCGGCGCCTTCCTTGATGCTGTGATACTGCACCTGCATCATGCCGGACTTGGTCCACTCGCCGGTCGGACCATAGGACCAGTCGCCCATGACGGTCTTGAAGGTTGCCTTGCGCATGTAGTCGGCGATCTTGGCATCTTCGATGCTCTTGGCGCCTTCAATCGCCTGGCCCAGCACAGCGGCAAACGCATGGCCCCAGCCGCCGAGATAATAGCCGAGCGGATCGACGCCTTCGGCCGCGGCGCGCGCCTGATAGGTTTTGAAGAACGCCGCCGCCGGCGCCATCATTTTCTCAGAAGGCACCCAGGTCTCGTAGTTGACAATACCGTTGAGCTTCGGCCCCAGCCGGCCCTTGAACACGGTGGCCTGCAGGCCGACCATGGCGCCGCCGATCAGTTTCGGCTTGTAGTTGGCCTCATAGACCGCCTGCGCAATGCCGACCGACGACAGCGGATACGAACACACAATGACGAGATCGGCGTTCGAGGCCTGCAGGGCGCGGACGATTGGCGAGAAATCGGTGGTGCCCGGCGGGAAGGTTCTGTCGTAGACCACCTTGACACCAAAGGTCTTGGCATTCTCGCGTGCACCGTCGCAGGCGTTGCGCGAAAATTCCGCATCCTCCGCGGTTAGCGCGACCGTGGTCGGTTTCGGATTCTGCGCCATCGCTACCTGGAAGAAGCCCTCGGTGAACGATGGCTTTGTCTTCGGCCCGGTCGGAATCACCGAGAAGTAGTTGCGGTATTTGAACTCATGGTTCACATCGAGCCCGAACAGGGTGATAAAGGTCTTCTTTCGCTGCATCGCGATCGGCATCGCCGGCGCAATCATATTGGTCGCATAGGGGCCGAGGATCAGATCGACTTTGTCGACGTCGAGCAGCTTCGTGTAGATGCCCGGCACGGTCGAAGGATTCGACTGGTCGTCGTAATAGATCAGCTTCACCTGCCTCCCGAGCAGACCGCCTTTGGCGTTGGTTTCTTCTTCCCAGATCTTCATGCCGACCAGTGCCTGCTTGCCATTGGGGCCGAGCGGGCCGGTCTGCGCCATGCTGAAGCCGATCTTGATCGGCTCCTTTGATTGTGTGTGGCCGGGACCCGCAAGCAATGCGGTGACACCGACAATGGCTGCCGACATGGCAGCCCAGCGCAAAGCTCTCGACTTCGTCGTTCGCATGGTGGTCCCTCCCTGGAGATATTGATTTTTATTGGTGGAGAATAATGCCAGCGCCGGACGGAACGGTCTACCGGCGTGACGCCTCTTTAGACCTGAAAACAAAGGCTATTTCGTTCGCACGTGCAGCAGAGGCAGCGCGGCCGTCCCCGATATTTCTCCCGAAGTTGGGCGGTTTCGGTGGGGCGGCTTCGGTGGGCCGGCTACCGCCTTACCCCCGCACGGGTAGACGTAATGGCGCTGCTGTGATTGAGACTACGGTTTCTTTTTCACAGAACGGTCAGAACACCATGCCGCGCAAGATCATCGACATCTCGGTCCCGCTTGAGAACACGGTTACGGCCGATCCGCCGGGTTATGGCCCGACCATCGAGTATCTCGACCATCAGCAGACCGCGGCCGACGTTCTCAAGTTCTTCCCGGGTCTGAAAAAGGAAGACCTGCCGGATGGCGAAGGCTGGGGCTTCGAATGGATCCGGCTATCGACGCACTGCACCACGCATCTCGATGCGCCCTACCACTTTGCGTCGACCATGGATGGCGGCAAGCGCTCCCTGACCATCGATGAGGTGCCGTTGGAATGGTGCTTCCAGCCGGCCGTGAAGCTCGACTTTCGGCATTTCCCGGACGGCTACGTTGCCACCGCCGCCGATGTCGAAACCGAACTCAAGCGCATCGGCCACACACTTTCACCACTTGAAATCGTGGTGGTGAACACGCGCGCCGGTGCGGCCTATGGACGCCCCGAATATGTCTCTACCGGCTGCGGCATGGGCCGTGAGGCCACGATGTATCTGCTGGAACGCGGTGTCCGCGTCACCGGGATTGACGGCTGGAGCTGGGACGCCCCGTTTGTCCATACCCAGCAGAAATATGCCGAAACGCGCGATGCCAAACTGATCTGGGAGGGTCATCGGGCCGGCCGAGAGATCGGCTACTGCCACATCGAGAAACTGCACAATCTCGAAGCGCTCCCGGATAAGGGCTTCATGGTGAGCTGTTTCCCGGTAAAAGTACGCGCCGGTTCCGCCGGCTGGACGCGGGCGGTGGCAATCTTTGACGCTTGATCCACGACCGTTGGGGGCGATACCATCCCGCAGACCAGAACAAAGCCGGCAATAGACCGGCGAAAAGTCATATACAGGGAGGTTTTCGCATGGATCGACGCCATTTCGTCGCCGGTACGGCTGCCGCCGCGGCAGCGCTTGCCATCAAGCCCAGCTTTGCCCAGGACGCCTACCCGTCCCGTGCCGTCACTTTGGTCAATCCCTTCCCACCCGGTGGCGCGGCCGACGTCGTCGGTCGGCCGTTCGCTGCGTTGCTCGAGCCGGTCATCAAGCAATCCGTCATTGTGGAAACGAAAGCCGGTGCTGCCGGCGCGGTTGGCGCCCAGTTTACCGCAAGTGCCAAGCCGGATGGCTACACCCTAATGGCCCACCTTCCCTCAATTTCCGGATTCGAGGCGGTCGACAAGCTGTTCGGCCGGACGCCGAAATTTTCGCGTGCCGATTTCATCCCGATCGCGCGCCTGACCGAAGGTCCGCTGGTGCTCGTGGTCAACGACCAGCAGCCTTACAAGACACTGAAAGACCTAGTCGACGACGCCAAGAAGCGCCCCGACGAAATCATCTTCAGCTCGTCCGGCCTGTACGGCGCGCTGCACCTGCCGGCCGCCTTGTTCATCAACGCCGCCGGTATCAAGCTGCGGCATCTGCCGACCAATGGCGGCGGTCCGGCGCTGACCGCGATCCTCGGCAACAACTCCCAGGTTCTGGTGAGTTCGGTCGCAGCCGCCAGTGCGCACATCAAGGCGGGCAAGCTGCGCGCGCTGGCGTCGTACTCTCCCAAGCGCACCGCCGCGCTGCCGGACGTGCCGACCTTCAAGGAACTCGGCTACGACGTCGAATTCTCGATCTGGGTGGGGCTGTTTGCGCCGAAGGGCACCCCGGACGCGGTCATCACCAAGCTTCGCACGGACACCAAAACCGTGGCCGACAGCGAGAAGTTCAAGCAAACCATGACGAATGTCGGCGACGTCGTCGCCTACCTCGATCAGCCCGAATTCAGGAAGTTCTGGGATGAAGACGCCAAGCGCGTCGAAAGCGCGGTTGCCATGATCGGCAAGGTCTAAACAACCGCTGGATAGTATTGGGAAGGCGGCAGCACGTGTTGCGCACATTGCCAACACGTGCTGCTTGCTTTCTTCTTTGTTCAATGTTGCCTATAGAAGGCACTCGCACAGGAGACGACTATGGATCGCCGCAGTTTTTTTATCGGCACCGCCGCAACGGCTACCGCCCTCGCCGCAGGCCCGTCCTTCGCGCAGGAAACTTATCCCTCGCGCAACATCACCATTATGGTCGCGTTTCCGCCCGGCGGCGCCAACGATATCATCACCCGTCCGGTCGCCGCCGAGCTTGAGAAGATTTTCAAGCAATCGGTGGTCGTCGAAAACAAGGCCGGCGCCGGCGGTCAGGTTGGCGCCCAGGTTGCCGCCAATGCCAAGCCCGACGGCTACACGCTGCTGTCGCACAACAACGGCATTTCCGGTTATGCCGAAGTCGACAAGCTGTTTGACCGCAAGCCCAAGACCACCCGCGAGGACTTCGTCCCGCTGGCACGGCTGGCCGCCGATCCGGTGATGCTGCTGGTCAACGCCGAACAGCCTTACAAGACGGTCAAGGAGTTCATCGACGACGCCAAGAAGCGGCCGGAGGCCATCGTCTACAGCTCGGGCGGTCTCTATGGCGCCACCCATCTGCCGGTGGCGATTTTCGAGAAGGCAACCGGTATTCCGAAACTCCGTCACTTGCCAACCAACGGCGGCGGGCCGGCCGTCACCGCCCTGCTCGGCAATAACGCCCAGATGAGCACGCAAACCGTCTCGGCTTCATTGGCGCACGTTCGCAGTGGCAAACTGCGCGCCCTCGCCACCTTCGGCGCGACACGCTCGCCGGCACACCCCGACGTGCCGACGCTGAAAGAGCTTGGCTTCGATGCCGAATACTATTTGTGGGTCGGCCTCTTCGCCCCCAAGGGAACGCCGGCGGCGATTGTCCAGACACTGAGCGCCGCGCTCGACAAGGCGTCGCAGACCGAAGCCTACAAGTCGGTGATCGAGAAAATCGGTCAGGAATACGCCTATCAGAACGCCAAGGATTTCGCCGCGTTCTGGGAAGCCGATGCCAAAGCCTCGGACGAAGCCGTGAAGCTGATTGGGCGCGTCGGCTAGCAACCATTCCTCCCCGCGCGAAAGCGCGGGGAGGAATCGGCTGAAATATTTCTATCGTGAAGAGTGAGCAATCGTATGAACGTGCGTGCGGATCATATTGCAGGCGCGACTTTTGTCATTTTCGGTCTGACGATCATCGCACTCAGCGGAGATCTGCCGTTCGGACAGCTGTCGATGCCGGGATCCGGCTTCCTGCCGATGATCGTATCGGTGTTGACCATACTGTTCGGCCTGATGCTTTTCGTCACCGCCGGCGAGAGCCCCCGCTTCAGCGAATTGTCCTGGGGTGACGACAAGCACGCTCTGCTGGTGACGGTGATCACCGCCATCGCTGTTGCCCTGTACAACTACCTCGGCTTTGTCATCACCATGGCGGCGATGATGATTGCGCTGCTGGTTGTGATCGAGCGCCGCAATCCTTTGCGGGCCGCGGCCTACAGCCTTTTTATTGTATTTCTGACGTACGGCATCTTCCAATACCTGCTCAATACACCGCTGCCGGCCAGCCCCTTCAGCTATTAGGATCGCGACGTGGAAACCACACTGGTCAGCCTGGCGCATGGCTTTGCCATCGCCTTCCAGCCCGACAATCTCGGATATGCATTTCTCGGGTGCTTGATTGGCACGCTGGTCGGCGTACTGCCCGGCATCGGGCCGCTGGCCGGCATTTCAATCCTGCTGCCGGTTACATTCGGCCTCAATGCGACCCAGGCCGTCATCATGCTGGCGGGCATCTATTACGGCTCACAGTACGGCGGCTCGACCACGTCGATCCTGATGCGGATACCGGGCGAAGCATCGTCCGTGATGACCTGTATCGACGGCAACGCCATGGCCCGCAAAGGCCGCGCCGGCGCCGCGCTGTGTATCGCCGCGGTCGGCTCGTTCATCGCCGGCACTTTCGGCGTCATCATGTTGACGTTGGTGGCGCCGCCGCTGGCGACCCTGGCGCTGCGCTTCGGCCCGCCAGAATACACCGCCCTGCTGGTGCTCGGCCTGATCTTCCTCGCCTATATGTCGTCGAGCTCACTGGTCCGCACCTTGCTGATGGCCTGCCTTGGCATCGCAATCGGCCTGATCGGCATCGACAACATGACCGGTCACTTCCGCTTCAGCTTCGATCTGGCCGAACTCGGCGACGGCATCGGCATCGTGCCGGTCGCGGTCGGGCTGTTCGGACTGGGTGAAATCCTGTCGACGCCGAGCCACAAGATCGCAGGGGAGGTGATCGCGCCAAAGCTCCGGGAGCTGCTGCCGACTCGCAAAGAATGGCGGGAAGCCGCCGGGCCGATCGCCCGCGGCAGTGGACTGGGTTTCATCGTCGGCATCATTCCGGGATCGGCCCACGTCATCTCCAGCTTCCTCTCCTACGCGCTGGAGCGGAAAATCTCGAAGCACCCGGAACAGTTCGGCAAGGGCGCCGTCGCCGGTGTTGCCGGTCCGGAATCGGCCAACAATTCGGCCTCGACCGGCGCCTTCGTGCCGATGCTGTCGCTCGGCATTCCGACCGGTCCGATCACCGCGGTCTTGATCGGCGCGCTGATGATCCATGGCGTCAGCGCCGGGCCGCAACTCGTCAACGAGCGCCCCGAGATTTTCTGGGGCTTCGTCGCCTCGATGTATGTCGGCAACCTGATGCTGCTGCTGCTGAACCTGCCGCTGGTCAGCGTCTTTGTCGCGGTGCTGCGGATTCCCTACGTTTATCTTTATCCGCTGATCATCATGTTCTGCATCGTCGGCGTCTACGAAGTGAACAACTCCATCGTCGACGTCTGGATCATGCTGATCATGGGCGTGCTGGGCTTCGCACTGCGCAAGTTCAATTTCGATCCGGCGCCGCTGGTCCTCGGCCTGGTGATCGCGCCGCTGTTCGAGCAGAGCCTGCGCCAGTCGCTGGTAATGTCGAACGGTAACTACTTCATCTTCATGAACCGGCCGATCGCCGCCGTGCTGCTGGGCATCTGCGTGCTGCTGCTGAGCCTGTCGGCCATGTCGTTCTTCACCAAGCGCCGCGACTGGCGCGCCAAGCTGGCTGAAGCGGAGGCCGGCGAAACGACGCCGTAACGTCAGACGGGCGCGCCGCTGCCGGCAGCGCGCCCGTCTCTCGGACACATGCGCGCGACGATCTAGCGCGTCACCCACTCGGCGCATTTCGGCACCGCGGTCTGGGCTCCCCACGGCATGATCGGCACCGAGGAGGTCGAGTTCTTCGGCGAACCCTCGATAATGCGGTCGCTGTAGACCATGTAGACCAGCACGTTGCGCTTGACGTCGCAGCCGCGCACGATCTGCATCTTCTTGAAGAACAGCGACCGGCGCTGGCGGAACACGTCCTCGCCCTGCTCGAACTTCTGCTTGAAGGTGATCGGGCCGATCTGCCGGCAGGCCAGCGAAATATCCGAAACCTCTTCGGCTACGCCAATCCAGCCCTTCAAACCGCCCCGCTCCGGCACCGTGAAGTGACACGACACGCCCTCCACGTCCGGGTCGTCGAGCCCGTAGGTGGCCAGCTTGTCGTTCGGCGTCAGCCACTTGAAGACCGTCGATCGCTTGAAGATCACGTCCGGCTCTTCGGCCTGCGCCGGCAGCACGGAGAACAGGGCCAAAGCGACGGCCAGGCAAGCGATGATTGAGCGCACGTAAACCTCCAGAATGCGAATGCGGCGTTCCCGCAGATAAGCACTGGAGGCGTCGTCGGGTAGAGGACTGCCGCCGCGATTTTGGCAGCGATCAGGAAGGTCATATTGATTCGCCTGCTTCACGCACACAAATCGGCGGCGGCCTGAGGCCGCCGCCGTAACACGCCGTCCCCGAATATTAGATGGCAGGCTACCGCGACCAGGGAAACAGGCTGGACGGGAAATCGGCCGCGTAGCGCTTACCGGTCGGGGACTTTCGCGGCTCCGGTCTTGGGCTGTCTTCCGCATCGACCAGCTTGCGGTACAGATGCCAGGTCGCGTGCCCGAGCACCGGCATCACCACGGCGAGGCCCAGGAAGAACGGCAGCGACCCGATCAACAGCAATCCCGCCACGATCAGGCCCCACGCCGCCATCACCAGCGGGTTGGCCAGCACGGCGCGGATTGAGGTCAACAGCGCCACCGCGGCGCCGACGTCGCGGTCCAGCAAAAGCGGAAACGATACCACGCCGATGGTCAACACCAGCGCGGCGAACAGCAGTCCGACGCCGTTGCCGAAGATAATCAGATTCCAGCCGGCCGGCGTGTAGAGCACGTCACTGGCAAACTGGCTCAACGACACAGGCTGCATGTAGCCGAAATTCGCTACGTAAATGGCATTGGCCACCGCCATCCAGACGCCGAAGACGGCGACGAACAAAAGCCCCAGCGCGGCGATGGCGCCAATCGACGACGATTGCAGCACATCGAAAGCATGGCTGGCCGAGGCGTCGAGCCCGGCTTCGCGCCGCCGGCTCAGCTCATACAGGCCGAGGGCAGCAAACGGACCGACCAGCGCGAAGCCCGCCGCCAGCGGATAAATCAGGGGCAACATCGAATAGCCGAATGCGGCGCGAGCCGCGATGATACCGACCAAGGGATAAATCAGGGTCAGAAAGACGGCGTGGGTCGGCATCGCCTTGAAGTCTTCAAAACCCTTGCCGAGGGCGTCCTTGAGGTCGGCCATGCCGATACGGCGAACGGAGAGCTGTGCCGGTTGCTGCCCGGCGCCGAGAAGCACGCGTGAATGGGCCATCGCCACCTCCAGATTGCAGGATGGCGCGCGCGTCGAAGACAAAGCAGCACGGAGGCGAAGGCTCTGTCGTACGACCACGAGCCACCAATCCGGAAAGTCTAAGCCGGTTCGCCATGCGGGGCACTCACAATCACGCGACCGGCGACGGTAAGATAATGCGGCCGGGCTCAGGCCCAGAGCCGTTCGCTGCCTTCCATCCCCTTGTAGATGTCCGCGACGTATTCGCCGTAGCCGTTGAATAGCAGCGTCGGCCGCCGCTCCCCGGTGCCGATCACCTCCTCGGTGGCCTGGCTCCAGCGCGGATGCGCGACCGCCGGATTGACGTTGGCCCAGAAGCCATACTCGGCCGCCTGCAAACTCTCCCACATGCCTTTCGGCCGCTCCTCGGTAAACGTGAAGCGCACGATCGACTTGATCGACTTGAAGCCATACTTCCACGGCACGGCCAACCGCAACGGGGCGCCGTGCTGCTTCAGCATGGGATGGCCGTAGGCGCCGGTGGCGAGGAAGGCAAGATCGTTGGTCGCCTCCGCCATGCTGAGCCCTTCGATGTAAGGCCACGGATACCAGCGCTGCCGCTGACCCGGCGCCATCTTGGGGTCCATGAAAGTTTCCATCCGCAGATACTTGGCAGAGCCGAGCGGCCGGGCGAAGTCGACCAGCTTTGCGACCGGGAAGCCGGTCCAGGCGATCGCCATGCTCCAGGCCTCGACGCAGCGCATGCGGTAGGTGCGCTCTTCCAGAGTCATTTTGCGGATCAGCTCGTCGATGCCGATTTCGATCGGCTTCTCCACCAGGCCGTCGATCTTCACCGTCCACGGCCGTATGCGCAGCGCCTGCGCGGCATCGACAACATCCTTCGAGGAGCCGAATTCGTAAAAATTATTGTAATTGGCGTTGATCTTTTCGTCGGTGATCGGCCGGTCAAGTTTGTAGGTCTCGTTGCGTTTGGCGGGATACAGGTCCGCCGTCGGGTCCGGCATCTTCGCCAGATCGGACACGCGCTGCGCGGCGGCCATGCCGGGCGCCATCGCCAGCGCGCTGGCACCGCCGGCCAGCAGCGCGCGGCGATTGAAGAACAAATGTTCGGGGGTGGCGAGGCGGTCGGGAATCTCCCAGCCGCGGCGGCGAATGACGTTCATGGCGCGTGACCCTCCAGAATCGCTCAGCGAGGATTAGGTTGCCCCGCGTTCACGGACAAGTCACGGGTCGGAGAGCTTTGCTTTCCGGCCCGTCGCCTCGAGGGAGAGAGAAACAGCTACGCCGCGTTCTTCCTCGCCGCGACCACCTGGTCGGCCTGCCGGCCCGCCAATTCGGCCATATGGTCGAACGTGAAGGTGAAGGAGCCGACGCCCGCAGTGGCCGACCGCACCTCGATGATCAGGTCGCCGATTTCGGCCTCCGCCATCTGCGCCCGCACCATGTCCCAGCCGTCCCAGCCCTCGCGGGTGTCGAAGCCAAGGATCTGTCCGCGCCGCGCCGACAGGATCGCGTTGATCCTGGCGGTGGCATCGTTGGGACAGACGATCTCGACCAGATGGATCGGTTCCAGCAGTACAGGGCTGCACTGCGGCAGGCCCTCGACCATGGCGATACGGCCGGCGGTACGGAACGCCATGTCGGAGGAATCCACCGAATGGAACGAGCCGTCGACGAGTGCCACCGCCACATCGACGACGGGGAAGCCGAGCGGGCCGTGCTTGAGCGCTTCGATGACGCCCTCTTCGACCGCCGGGATGTAATTGCGCGGCACCACGCCACCGACGATTCTGTCCTCGAACTGGAAGCCGCCACCGCGCGGCAGGGGCTTGATCTCCAGAACCACATCGCCGAACTGGCCATGACCGCCGGACTGCTTCTTGTGCCGGCCGCGCAGGCTGATCGGCTTGCGGATGGTTTCGCGGTAACCGACCGTCGGCGGTCGCGTCGTCACCGGCACACCGTAACGGTCGCCGAGGCGTTCGGTCACGACCCGCAGGTGCATCTCGCCCTGCCCCCAGATCACTACCTCGTGGCTCTCGGCGTTGTGCACGACGGTGAGTGAAGGATCTTCCTCGGTCAGCCGGGTAAAGGCCTGCCCCAGCTTGACGTCGTCCTTGCGCTCGCGCGCCTGCACGGCGATGGCCAACACCGGCGCATGAGCGGCAATCTCGCCGAGCTTTCCATGAACCTGCTTGCCGGCCGAAAGTGTGTCGCCGGTCCGAACCTTGTCGAGCCTCCCGAAGGCGACGGTCTCGCCGGCCACCGCCTGGCCGCGCTTCTCGAAGTTCTGGCCCATCGGCTTGAACACGCCGGAGACTCGGCCGGCCTCGGCATCGGGCGTGTTGAAGACCGTGCCGTCGCCGGCCTGGCCCGCCAGCAGACGGGCCACCGACATCTTGCCGCCATGCGCGGTGTGGAACGTTTTCATCACCAGGGCAACCGCGTCGCTGCCGGCCCGCACGCCGATCCGCCTGGCCGTTTCCGCGACCCCCGGCACCTCGTGCCGCAGCGCTTTCAGCAGCCGCAACACGCCGTTCGAGCGCGCGGCGATGCCGAACAACACGGGACAGACGATGCGGTCGCGCAGCTCCTTCGACAGATCGTCGAAGATCTTGTCGCGCGGCGGCTCGATGTCCTCGAGCAGTTGCTCCATCAACTCGTCGTCGTGATCGGCCAGTGTCTCCAGCATGGAGTAGCGGGCTTCCTTCTCGCGGTCGCGGTCTTCGCCCGCCAGTTCGACGATCTCGGAAGCGGCGTGCTCCTTGTAGACAAAGGCCCGTTCCAGCGCGAGATCGACGAAGCCGGAGATGATGTCGTTGCGCCAGATCGGAATCTGCCGCAGCAGCAGCGGCACGCGCGACGCCGGCTGCAGCAGCTTGAGCGTTTCGCGCACCCGCCGGTCGGCCTTGTCGATCTTGTTGAGAAACAGGAAATGCGGAATATCGCGGTCTTCCAGCTCGCGCAGGATCAACTGGAGCTGCGGCACTTTCTTTTCGTCGGCCTCGCAGACCACCACCGCGGCGTCGACCGCCGGCAGCACGCTGCGCATGTCGTGAATGAACTCGATCGAGCCGGGACAATCGATGAAGGTGTAACTGTCACCCATGAACGTCGTGGTGGCGAAGTTCGCTTCGACGCTCATCCTGTGCTGGCGGGCTTCCTTGCTGGCGTCGCCGACGGTCGTACCCGCGTCGACTGTGCCCTGGCGCGCGACCGCACCGGTGCGCGCGAGGATCGCCTCGAGCAGTGTGGTTTTGCCGCTTTGAAACGGACCCACCAGCGCGATGCAGCGTGGGCCCGGATTTTTTATCGCGTTGGGACTGCCGCCATTCTGTCCCATCTTGTACCTCCCTTGCCGGCCCGGGAGTTGGACCAATGTTACCCGGCCCTGACGTATCGTCTCAGGTGAGTGTCAGGCTGGCAAGGGTGGAAATGCGGGATTTTATGCCCCGTTGCGGCGCTCCTGAACCGGCGCTCAGTTACTTAAAAGTCGAATCGATGACCTTTGCGGCATTGACGCCGGCATCGATCAGGCCCTGCGCCTTGTACCAGGCGATCTGGCGCTCAATGTCGGCCGTGTCGATGACCGCTTGCGGCTCGATGTAGAAAGCCCCGACCTCGACCGTCGGCACGGCCGCGGCCGGCGTCCGTCCGGGGTATACATACCGTGCGATGGTGGCCGCCGCTGCCTGCGATTTCTCGTCGGTGACGCGTTTTTTGTAGCGATCGAGCCGCAGCATGGACGCGTAGTCGGCGATACCGCGGCGATAGGCACGGATAAACTTCTCCGCCACGGGCCGCCGCGTTTTCAGCATCTCCGCCGACGCGAACAGACCACCAACCTGCTGCTCGTCTATATCCGAATACCAGCCAACCAGCCGGGCCTGGTTCGACACCATCAGTTCTCGCGCATAAATCGCCGGCACGATGGCGGCATCGATTGCACCAGTTCTGACCGCGCGAACGACGCCGTCAAGCGTCTGCATCTGCTTCACCGTGAGGCCAGCGAAGTCGAACCCCTTATGCCGCGCGATCTGGCCGAACTGATAATGCGACGGCGCGCCTAAATTGGTCACGCCGACGACTGTATTGGTCAAATTTTCCGGCTTGCGCAGGCCGCGCTCCGACGCCGGAACGGAGGCAACGATCAGGTTGCCCTCGTACTCACGCTTCTCCCGGGCTTGCGCGGCGATCGCCTTGATCCTGCCCTGCGCCGCGAGGTTGAACGCGGTCACGGTGAACTCAGCCAGCGCCAGGTCGGTGCCGCCGCCCGCCAGCCCTTCGACCACGAGTTGCGACGTGGCATAGGCGGTCATCGCCACCTCAATGCCCTCGGCTTTGAAATAACCGCGCGCGTCGGCGAGGAACAGCGGCCCGCTTTCGATCAGCCGTTGCGTGCCGACCTTGACGCGCTCCTGCGCGGCGGCGGGCGCGAACATGGCTGCAAGGAAGAGAAGTGTCACGATGGGACGGCGAATCATGGGGTCAGGATAGCGCGCGTTTCATCGTTACCAAACGGCGAAATTCAGCGCGGGTCAGGAGCCTGAAGCAAACGTCTCGATTTCATCCACCAGCCGCGACCACGCCGGATCGTCGGGAACCGGGATATGGTTCTCCGACTCGAGCGTCACCAGCCGAGCGCCCGGAATGCGCGTCGCCAACAGGCGGCCTTGGTCGTAAGGCGCGACATGATCGTGGCGCGCATGAATCACCAGGGTCGGCACCCTGATCGCCGGCAGCAGATCCATTACATCGATGTCGTCGCAGGCCACGCGCAGACGCGCCGCCATGTCGCCCGACGCCGACATTCTCTGCATGTCGGCGAACCATCGGATGTAGGCGCGTGACGCATCCGACAGATACAGCGAACTAAAGGCGCGCATGAAGGCGGAATCGGCCTGGCCCCAGCCTTGACGGAGCATCGCCAGCATGGTCTGCGCAGTCGCCGTATCGGCCGTCGTGTCGCGCCGGTTGCGGCCTTGCGCATAGGCGCCGTACAGGATCAGCCGCGACACCCGGTCGGGATGGCGGGCTGCAAAGGAGATGGCCGCCGCAGCGCCCTGTGACAGCGCCAGCAGCGCGAAACGCTCGGGCTTGGCAGCCTCGACCACCGCGTCGAGGTCGCGCTCAAAGCCGGCTTGTGAAATGTCGTCTACGTCGCGGTCGCTCATCCCGCTGCCGCGGCCGTCGTAACGCACGACATGAAAGCGCGCCGCCAGCCTTTGCAGGAAGGGCGCCCAGATCGGACTTTCCCAATCATGCTCGAGATGATTGAGCCAATTCGCGGTCTTGACCAGTGCCGGGCCCCGCCCGACCGTCGCTACTGCGATGTTCACGCCGTCGCCGGTACGGCAAAACGTGATCTGTTGCGCCAGGTCCCGCGCCTGCGGCGGCTGCGTCATGCCCTGCTCTCGCACGTCGCCGATAAAGCGGAAGCCTTTGCGGACGACCGTCTTCACCAGCCGCTGCGCCGTGCCATCGTCACCGATGACGCGACGCACCGCATTGATGCGCGTCGCCAGCGCCGAATCCGACACGATGCGGCCGCCCCAGACACCGGCGATCAGATCGTCGCGGCTGACCACGCGGTCGCGGTGACGGATGAGAAATTCCAGGAGATCGAAGACCTGCGGCTCGGCCGCGACCGTGTGGCCATCGTGCCGCAATTCGCGGCGTTCGGTGTCCAATATCCGGTCGGAGAAGTGATAGCGCATGGGCGGCCTCGTCCACGGAGGCCTAAAATGAAGGGTTTCTCAAAGGGAAATCAAGACCGCCTCAAAGCGGCGCGGGCCGCGGCCGGGCACGCTGGTGCCATTGTCACCTGCCACAGGAGCCCGCCATGACCGGCGTCGATGCCGAATACCGCGACCGGAAGAACGGCATGATCGGCTACGATCACTACCGGGGCCTCGCCGCCGACATGCGCCGCGAGGCTAGGTCCCGCATTCTGGCCAGCGCCTGGGACGCGCTGGTGACCTACTTCAGATTGCCGCAGAAGCGCTGGATGCGCGTACAGGCGTCTTCCAAATCCGACGTCTTCGTCGCGTAGGAAATGCGGAACGCCGGCCCCAGCCCGAAGGCCGTGCCTTGCACCACCGCGACGCCTTCGGCCTCCAGCAGCTCGGTAACGAAATCCTCGTCGGTCGCCAGCTTCTTGCCGGCCGGCGTCGTCTTGCCGAGGGTGCCCGCGCAGGACGGATAGACGTAGAACGCGCCTTCCGGCGTCGGGCACTTGAGGCCGTTGGCCTGATTGAGCATCGAGACGCAGAGGTCGCGGCGCTCCTTGAAGATCTTGTTGTGCTTCGGGATGAAGTCCTGCGGACCGTTCAGCGCCTCGACCGCTGCCCACTGCGACACCGCCGCCGGGTTCGATGTCGACTGCGACTGGATCATCGCCATCGCCTTGATCAGTTCGACCGGGCCGCCGGCATAGCCGATGCGCCAGCCGGTCATGCAATAGGCCTTCGAGGTGCCGTTGATGGTCAGCGTGCGGTCATAGAGGGCCGGCTCGACCTGCGCGGGGGTCGTAAAGACGAAGTCGTCGTAGGTCAGGTGCTCGTACATGTCGTCGGTCATGACATAGACATGCGGGTGCTTCATCAGCACGTCGGTCAGGGCCTTCAATTCGGCGCGCGTATAGGCAGCGCCGGTCGGGTTCGACGGCGAGTTCAAGAGCAGCCACTTGGTCTTCGGCGTGATCGCCTTTTCCAGTTGAGCCGCCGTGAGCTTAAAGCCGTCTTCCATGCGGCAGACCACTTCGACCGGCGTTCCGCCGGCCAGATAGACCATATCCGGGTAGCTGACCCAATACGGCGCCGGGATAATGACCTCATCGCCCGGGTTCAACGTCGCCATGAAGGCGTTGTACAGCACCTGCTTGCCGCCGGTGCCGACGATGATCTGGGCCGGCTTGTAGTCAAGGCCGTTCTCGCGCTTGAACTTCTTCGACACGGCGTCCTTGAGCTCGGCAATGCCGTCGACCGCCGTGTACTTCGAGGCACGGCCGCTCTGGATGGCCTTGATCGCCGCTTCCTTGATATTTTCCGGCGTGTCGAAATCGGGCTCGCCAGCGCCCAGGCCAATGACATTACGGCCGGCCGCTTTGAGCGCGCGCGCCTTGTCGGTCACCGCGATGGTGGGCGACGGCTTGATGCGCTTGAGGCTGTCGGCGATGAAGGCCATGGCAATTTCTCCGTGTTGCGGCAGTGGTCTAAAGGCCGAAATGGGCGCGGGCAAGACGCATTCTGTAATCCTCACATCAATAGGATTGAACCCCGGGATCAGTGCAACAAATGCGTTCCGCGCCAATGCGTTCGGGGAGGACCCGGATGACGCGAATGGCCTGCGCGCGACGCGCCATGGCGTGGGTGGCCGCGTTTTCGACGCGGAAAAAGCCAGGCACCAATGGTCGATGGCCCGCCGAACGACGGGCAGCTCAAAGCGACCCAGAAACGAGCTTCCGCCCGCGCGATATCAGACTTAGGAATTATTTCCGGATTTCTCTCCGCATGGCGTGCCGTGATCGCGTTGCGTCTGGTATGGCACCGACCAGGCTGACCGTTCGATAAAGCGTGGCGTCGATAGGCCGGTCAAATTCCGGCCGGTCGCCCCGGCAGCACTGCGGTGCGCCAACGCAGGATGATGAGAGCCGTGAAAACGAGGCCGACCCCCCCATAGAGCAGCGCCGTCGCTGGATAACCGATGGTTTCGATCAGCACGCCGGCGGCCAGCATGCCGACCGGATTGCCGTAGATCGCCAGCATGCGAACGCCCATGACTCGGCCGCGATACTGCGGCTCAGAATTTCGCAACAGCACAACCGCCAGCGCCACCATGCTCACGCTCTGCGTGGTGCCGATGGCGAATAGGGTGATCAGGCCAGCGGTCATGGTCTCAACCTGCCCGAACACCAGCAGCATCGCGTACCAGCCGATCATCGACGCGACCATGATGCGCTCGACCCGCATCCGCTCACCAACGATGGTCAAGACGATCGAGCCGGCGACAGCGCCGGCGGCAACGCTGGCCACCAGATAACCGAAGCCGGTTTGATCCGTGCCGAAAATGTCTTTTGCCACATACGGCAGAACACCCGCCACCAGGGGAAAAGCGCAAAGATTGACCAGAAAGGCGAGCGCCATTCCGGCGAGCAGGCGCGGCGAATTCCAGATGTAAGCGATGCCCAGCGTCAGATCGCGCCATGGCGAGGCGCGGACCGTGCCGTCGGGCGACGCTTGCGCGTTCTCCGGACCCGATCCAAGCAGCAGCAGCGCGCCGGCTGCATAGAAGACGACGATCGCGACATAGGCCGGACCCATGCCGAGGGCTGCGAACAATCCGGCGCCGGCGAGCGCGCCCATGGCGCGCGCCGAATCCGCGGTGATGCGCGATATGCTCATGGCGCTGACCAGATAATTCAGCGGCATGGTGGCGGCCACCAGCGCGCTGCGGACCCCGATGTCGGAGGGGCGCACCAAACCTGTGAACGCGGCCGTGATAAACACGTAGACGGGGCTCAGGTTGCCGGTGAATGCGAGCGTCATGATGATGGCCGCGATCACCATGTACAGGGCGCGGGTGCCGAACAGCACGACGCGGTGACCGACCCGATCGCCGATCACCCCGATCATCGGCGCCACCAGCGTGCCGAGGTAGAGCAGCGAGGCGTATAGCGTCAGCAGCGGGACCGAACCGGTCTCGACCAGCACGTACCAGCCGAGAATCAGGATCTCCATCTCGAACGCCCAGGAGGTCAGCAGATCGGCCGGCCACTGGAAACGGAAACTGCGGACACGGAAGGGTGCAAGGGCAGCAGGGAGCGGCATGGTCACCGGTGATGCGGGGGTTCGAGCATGGGTCTCCGCCTCCTTGGCAGCCATTCGCGTCGGCCGGGGGAAGGCTTTGCCTGAGCGTTGCGGGACTGGCAATGCGTCCGCCGGGAGCACCTGGAGGGCTCCCTCAGGACTCTGTCTCGGCGCGGGGAGAAATCTCGGTGGGAAATGGTGCCAGGGCCGGCATCACATT
>LNFM01007054.1_pt1 | contig 17950 bp, 14 predicted proteins | sample 596031 | NCBI WGS metagenome assembly LNFM01 (sample SAMN04254537, study PRJNA301005) | activated carbon metagenome | isolation source: dual media filters at the Ann Arbor, Michigan drinking water treatment plant | place: USA: Ann Arbor | reverse complement strand
TCCTGCTTGGGCTCCGGCTTCTCGATGATCGCTTCGCAGATCCAGGAGCAGTCGGCGAGGAGGGCGAGATGGTCGGCGGTGTTGCCGGTGACGATCCGCGCGTGGGCCGCCGGGTCCATGAAGGCGGCGGGCCTGGACTTCCTCACGCGGTCGAGCCCGTCGCGGGCGGGCTTCGATCGATCGGGGGACTTGGGGTCGTCGCTGCCGGGGATGTCGAGCAGGACGACGGGGAGACCGGCACTGGCGGCGAGGGCGGCGATGCCGGCCCCCATGGCGCCCGCGCCGATGACTCCGACCTTGGTGATCCGCATGCGTGCTCCGAGTGGTGGTGATGCGGTGCGCGGCGTTCGGCCGCGGCGGCCTCTGCAGGGCTCGGGCCTGACCTGAAGCTAGCATGGGTCTTACGTTGTGTCTGTGATCAAGTACCTCGGCTCCAAGCGTCGGCTCGTGCCGCAGCTCGTCGCGATCGCGCAGGCGATCCCGGGCGCGCGGACGGCGCTGGACCTCTTCACCGGCACCACGCGGGTGGCGCAGGGGCTCAAGGCGGCGGGGATGGAGGTCACGGCCAACGACCTCGCCTCGTACAGCGCGGTGCTCGGTGAGGCGTTCATCGGCACCGACGCGGCGAGCGTGGACCGCGAGCGGCTCCAGCGGCTCGTCGACGAACTGAATGCGCTGCCGGGGGAGCGCGGGTACGTCACCGCGACCTTCTGCGAGGAGGCGCGCTACTTCCAGCCGGCGAACGGCATGCGGATCGACGCGATCCGTCGGGCGATCGATGCACTCGGCCTCACACCGACCGAGCGCGCGATCCTGCTCACCGCGCTGCTGCTCGCGGCGGACAAGGTGGACTCGACCACCGGGTTGCAGATGGCGTACCTCAAGCAGTGGTCGGCGCGCAGTGCCAAGCCGCTCACGCTCACGCTGCCGGCACTCCTGCCGGGGCGGGGCCGCGCGCTGCAAGAGGACGCCCGTGCCTGCGTCGCGCGGCCCGAGCGGTACGACCTCGCCTATCTCGACCCACCGTACAACCAGCACTCGTACTACTCCAACTACCACGTGTGGGAGACGCTCGTGCGCGGCGACGCGCCGCCGGCGTACGGCATCGCGCGCAAGCGCGAGGACTGCCGCACCACCAAGAGCGACTTCAACGTGCGCGGCCAGGCGTGGAACGCGCTGCGCGACGTGGTGATGGGCGTGCCGGCGCGGCATGTGCTGCTCTCGTTCTCGGACGAGGGCTACTTCACGGCGCAGGCGATCCGCGCGCTGCTCGCCGAACGATTCGATGAAGTGGCGCTGGTGCCGGTGGATTCCCCCCGCTACGTGGGGGCGAGGATCGGCCAGCACAACCTGCGCGGCGAGCGCGTGGGGACGGTGAGCCACGTGCGGAACACCGAGTACATCTTCATCGCCGGGCCTGACGCGCAGGCCGTGGCGGACCAGGGGACGCTCTGATGGCGATACCGCACGCGAAGGCGATCGCGCACCTGCAGGCGGTGGACCCGATCCTCGGCAAGTGGATCGCAGAGGCCGGCCGCTGCGGCTGGAGAAAGGAGAACGCCGGGACCCATTTCGACCACATCGTGCGTTCCATCGTGTACCAGCAGCTCTCGGGGGCGGCGGCTTCGACGATCCACGGCCGCGTGCTCGCGCTCTACGGCGGCCGCACGCCCACGCCGGCGCAGGTCGCGAGGACGCCCGACGAGAGGCTGCGCGCCGTGGGGCTCTCGACGCGCAAGGTGGAGTACATCAAGGATCTCGCGCGCCACACGCACCAGGGCACCATCCCGGTGAACGCGATCCACGAGATGGAGGACGCCGAGGTGATCGCGACGCTCACGAAGGTGCGCGGCATAGGCGAATGGACGGCGCAGATGGTGCTGATGTTCCGGCTCGGCAGGCCCGACGTGCTGCCGGTGCTCGATCTCGGAGTGCAGAAGGCGATCAAGCTGCTGTACGGGCTGCGATCGCATCCCACGCCCGAGCGCGTCGCGAAGGTCGGCGCGCGCTGGGCGCCCTACCGGACGGTGGCCTCGTGGTATCTATGGAGACGGGTGGACGATCCCCCGCAGTGATCGCGGAAGGCGGCGAGACGGTGGTCTCGCTGCGCAGCGAGATGCCGGTGAGTGCCGCGGCACTCTTCGCCTGGCATGAACGGCCGGGCGCCTTCGAGCGACTGACGCCGGGCTTCATGCCGGCGCGCGTGGTCTCGCGCTCGGGCGGCATCACCGACGGGTCGCGGGTGACACTCTCGGTGCCGGTGGGGCCGATGCGCACGACGTGGGAGATGGAGCACGTGGGCTACGTGCAGGGCCGCGAGTTCCGCGACGTGCAGCGCGCCGGCCCGTTCGCGAGCTGGGAGCACCTGCATCGCATGGAGCCGCTCAGCGATGGCACGAGCGTGCTCGACGACAGCATCCGGTACCGCCTGCCCCTGCCTCCGTTCGGCGCGATGCTCGCCGACGCCTACACGCGCGGGAAGCTCGAGGCGCTGCTGCGCTGGCGGCACGCGCTCACGCGCGCGGATCTCGAGCGGCATGCGCGGTTCGCGGCGCGCGGGGCGCGCCGCATCGCCGTCACCGGCGCCAGCGGATTCCTCGGCGCGGCGCTCGTGCCGTTCCTCACGACCGGCGGACACACGGTGCGCACGGTGGGACGCGGTGCAGGAAGCGCCGTGCGCTGGGATCCGTCGCGCGCGCAGCTCGGCGGCGCGGCACTCGAAGGCGTCGATGCCGTGATCCATCTCGCCGGGAGCTCGGTGGCGGAGCGCTGGACCCCCCGCACGCGCGCCGCGATCCTCGAGAGTCGCGTGCAGGGGACGCGGCTCATCGCCGAGACGATCGCGAAGCTCGCGGTGAAGCCCGAGGTGCTGGTGTGTGCGTCCGGCGTGGGGATCTACGGCAGCCGCGGCGACGAGTGGCTCACGGAGACCTCGTCGCACGGAGACGACTTCCTCGCCGAGGTGGGCGCCGCCTGGGAGGGAGCGACGGCGCCGGCCCGCGATGCGGGCATCCGCGTGGTGCTCGCGCGCACCGGCATCGTGCTCAATCCGGCGGGGGGCGCGCTCGCCAAGATGCTCACGCCCTTCCAACTCGGCGCCGGCGGACGGCTCGGCAACGGCAGGCAGTGGATGAGCTGGATCTCGCGCGAGGACTACGTGGGCGCGATCCACCATGCGCTGCAGACGCCGCAGGTGCAGGGTCCGATGAACGTGGTGGGCCCGGAGCCGGTGACGAACGCGACCTTCACCGACACGATGGGGCGCCTCCTGCACCGTCCGACGCTCGCCGCGGTGCCGGCCTTCGCACTCAAGGCGATCTTCGGCGAGATGGCGGACGGGACCGTGCTCGCCAGCCAGCGCGCGCGCCCCGGCGTGCTCGAGGCGAGCGGGTTCCGCTTCCTGCACCCCTCGTTGTCGACGGCGCTGCGGTTCGAACTCGGACTGTTGTAGGGCCGCCGTGGTCGCGCCGCCGACCGTTCCGTAGATTCCGGTCATGGAGCTCAAGGGCGCGGTGGTGGTCGTGACGGGCGGCTCGGGATTCCTCGGCCGCCGCGTGGTCGCGGCCCTCCAGGAGCGCGAGTGCGCCGCGATCCACTCGCCGCGCTCCGCGCAGTACGACCTGCGCGAGAAGGCGCAGGTGATCCGCCTCTTCGAGGAGACGCGGCCCGACGTGGTGATCCACCTCGCCGCGGTCGTCGGCGGGATCGGCGCCAACCGGGCGCACCCCGGGCGCTTCTTCTATGAGAACCTCGTGATGGGGGTCGAGACGCTCGAGCAGGCGCGGCGGTTCGGCGTGAGGAAGTTCGTCGGCATCGGGACGATCTGCGCGTATCCGAAGTTCACGCCGGTGCCCTTCCGCGAGGACGCGCTCTGGGACGGCTATCCCGAGGAGACGAACGCGCCGTACGGCCTCGCGAAGAAGATGCTGCTCGTGCAGTCGCAGGCGTACCGGCAGGAGTACGGCATGGACGCCATCCACCTGCTGCCGGTGAATCTCTACGGGCCGGGCGACAACTTCGACCCCGAGACGTCGCACGTGATCCCGGCGATGATCCGGAAGATGGAGGAGGCGCGCCGCGCGGGGCGCGACGACGTGGTGCTCTGGGGCGACGGCTCGCCGACACGCGAGTTCCTGTATGTGGACGACGCGGCCGAGGGCGTGGTGCTCGCGACCGAGCGCTACGACGAGTCCGCGCCGGTCAACCTCGGCAGCGGCCACGAGGTGCCGATCCGCGACCTCGCGGTGGTCGTCGCGCAGGCGACGGGATTCACGGGGCGCATCGTGTGGGATGCGAGCAAGCCCAACGGCCAGCCGCGGCGCGGGCTCGACACCTCGCGCGCCGAGCGCGCGTTCGGCTTCCGCGCGCGGACCGACTTCGCGCAGGGACTGGCGCAGACGGTGGCGTGGTATCGCGCGCAGGCGGGTGGATGAGCGACGCGGCGGGCGCGCCGGCGCTGCAGGGATTCGTCGACTTCCACAGCCACCTGATCCCCGCCGTCGACGACGGATCGGGGGATGCGGCGCAGTCGCTCGCCGCGCTGCGCGCGTTCGGCGACCAGGGCGCGTCGGCCTGCATCACCACACCGCACTTCGACGGCTCGCTCACGCGGATGCCGGCCCTGTACGACGCGCGGCTCGCGGCGCTCGACGCGGGGTGGTCACTGCTGCAGGCCGCGCACGCCGCGACGCCGGGGTTGCCGCGGATCGAGCGCGGCGTGGAGATCATGCTCGACGATCCCGATCCCGACCTGCGTGACCCGCGGCTGCGGCTCGCGGGCGGCCCCTTCGTGCTCGTGGAGTTCCCCGCGATGCAGCTCCCGCCCAATGCGGAGTGGGCGCTGCACAACATCAAGCGGCACGGGTGGCGCCCGATCCTCGCGCACCCGGAGCGCTACCGCAATCACGACTCGCGACTCACGGTGCTCTCGCGCTGCCGCGCCGCCGGCGCGCACCTGCAGGTGAACGCGGGGTCGTTCCTCGGTCAGCATGGCGACCGCGCGCGCGCGATGGCGAACGTCCTGCTCGCCGAGGGGTGGATCGACTACCTGGCCAGCGACCACCATGCGCGCGGCGAACCGGCGACGGCACGGGCCGCGGCGCTGCTGGTGAAGCGCGGCGCCGAGCGGCAGGTGCACCGGCTCACGGTGGAGAATCCGGGTCGGATCCTGGCGGGGGAGGGCCCGCTGCCGGTCGCGCCGCTCAGCGAGTCGGCGCGTCCGTGGTGGGCGCGCCTGCTCGCGAAGGTGGCCGGCACCGGCTGACGGCGATCAGCGGCGCAGGCCGCGCAGCTGCAGTTCGAAGTCGAGCGAGTTGGTGGCGAGCGTGACGGCGACGTCGAACGAGACCTGACCCGCGATGACGCGGTCGGCGAGATGCTGGTCGAAGGTCTGTGTGCCGTACTGCGCGCGTCCGTCCGAGAGGGCGTTGCGCAACTCGGCGAGGCGGCCGGGGTCGGAGAGGACGTCGCGCACGGTCGGGGTCATGAGCATGACCTCGGCGACGGCGATGCGGCCGCGGCTGTCCGCGCGCGGGAGGAGGCGCTGGGCGATCACGCCGCGCAGGAGTTCGCTGAGCTGGAGCCGCGCGGAATCGCGGCGGTCGGGACTGAAGCGCTCGAGGATGCTGCGGATGGCGATGGTGGCGTCGGTGGCGCGGACCTGGCCGATGACGAGCCGGCCCTGTTCGGCGGCGCGCATGCCGAGCTCCACGAGCTCCGGATCGTCGAGGTCGCCGATGACGACGACGTCGGCGTCCTGTTCCATGGCCGCACGCACGCCGACGGCGTACGAGGCGGTGTCGATGCCGATCTCGCGCTGCGTGACCTCGCAGGCGTGGTTCTTGTGCAGGAAGCGGAGGGCGCGTTCGACGGTGACGATGTGGCGCCGGCGCGGGCTCTGCGTGTTGAGGTGGTTGACGAAGGCCGCGGTGGTGCTCGAGCGACCGCCCCCCTGCGCGCCGGCGACGAGGATGATGCCGAAGTCGGAGAGTGCGATGGAGGTGAGCGAGGCGGGCAGGCTCAGCGACTCGAAGGTGGGGAGCACGTCGGGGATGACGCGCAGCACGATCATGAAGCTCGACCGCTGCTTGAGCAGGCTCAGCCGGAAGCGGCCGATGCCCGGGGCGCTCCAGGGACCCGAGTGGTCGTGCACCGTGTCGATGTTCGCGGAGTTGGGCGAGGTCGACAGGATGTGCCGCGTCATCTCGTGCGTGGTCTTCGCGGTGAGCTTCCCGGTGTCGAGCGACACCAGGTCGCCGTCCACGCGGATGTAGGCGGAGTCGCCCGCACGGATATGGATGTCGGTCGCGCGGCGATCCACGGCGGTGACGAGGATCTCGCGCAGACGCGCGACCACTTCGGCGGGGTCGTGTGGCGAATTGCTGTCCGGCTCGTTGGCCATGAGACGTGTCTGCTCGTCGCGGAAGGGATGATGATCGACTGTTCACCGGCGCGGCGATGGGGCCGCATCACTAAGTGACGCGGCACCGGGCGCGGACGTAAACACTGGACGATATATAGCCAGTGACCTAGAATTCACCACCCCGAAGCGGTGATGACCAACTCCGTACCTAACGAACCGACCGCACACATCGCCAGACTCGGTGCCCGCCAGCGCGCGGTGCGCCTGCAGCGTCGTCGGTTCTGGCGTGAGGTCGTGTACGGCGGGATGGTGGTGACGTCGGACGCGGTGACGCTCGCGGCGGTGTTCACCATCCTCGCGATGGTGCCGCTCGGCCGGGTGGGCGGGCTGCTCGGGCCCGACGGCGCCGAGTTCCTGCGCTTCGTCCTCCCGAGCGATCCGCTGCCGTTGGCGCGACGCCTGAGCGCGCTGCTCTTCTGTCTCGTCGCCACGCGCAGCTACTCATACACGCAGCGGGAGTTCCACAGCGGCCGGATCATGGCGGCGCTGCTGCTCGGTCTCGCGCTGCCGCGCTGGACCGAGATCTGGACGAGCTACGTCCTCGAGCGCACGCTCGCGCTGGGCGCCGTGCTCATCGCGCTCTGGGGCGCGCTCGTGCTGCAGCGTCGCGTGATCACGCAGGCGCTGCGTTCGCTCGACCCGCGCGGACTCGAGGCATCGCGCACGATCATCGTGGGGCCGCCGGAGGTCCTCGACGGCGTGCGCGAGGATTGGCACCGTCGGCTCGCCGAGGGCGGGGATGGCGTGGCGCCGGGCTTCTTCGAGGTCACGGATGCCTGGCCGAACGACGCGCCGGGCGGCGTCGGCGACCTCTACGATGCGCTGACCTCGTCGAATGCCGACGCCCTGGTGCTCGTGGGACCGCTCGGCGATTCGGCGCTGCAGAGCCTGATGATCGCGGCCTCGAGCGCCGGCTGCCGCGTGTTCGCGACGCGCCGGCGCGCCTTCCAGCGGCTCGACGAGCCGAGCTTCCTGCTGCGCCGCGCGGAGCCGCTCGCGCTGCTGAGCCGTCCGGCGCTCGTCGGCGTGCAGCTCGTGCTCAAGCGCTTCGTGGACGTGTCGGGGGCGCTCGTCGGCCTCATCGTGGGCGCGCCGCTCTTCCTGCTCATCGCGATCGCCGTGCGACTCACCTCGCGCGGTCCGGTGTTCTTCCGGCAGGTGCGCGTGGGGCTGGGCGGCGATGCCTTCACGCTCCTCAAGTTCCGCACGATGGTCGCCGACGCCGAGGCGCAGCAGGCGGCGCTCGCGCTGGCGAACCAGTATGCCTCCGACCCGCTGTTCAAGGTGAAGGGCGATCCACGGCTCACCGGCGTGGGCCGCTTCCTGCGCCGCTCGAGCCTGGACGAGCTGCCGCAGCTGCTGAACGTCCTGCGCGGCGAGATGTCGCTCGTCGGTCCGCGGCCGGCGCTGCCGGGCGAAGTGTCGCGCTACAAGCCGCACCACTTCGTGCGCTTCGAAGTGCTGCCCGGCATCACCGGCCCCTGGCAGGTGGGGGGCCGGAACACCATCACCGACTTCGAGGACGTGGTGCGTCTGGAGTCGGCGTACATCCGCGGCTGGACCGTCTGGCGCGACCTCGTGATCCTGGCGCGCACGGTGCCGGCCGTGGTGAGCATGCGCGGAGCCTACTGAATGCCTCGATGCGGTCTGGCGCCTGTTTCGTCCCGTCCCCTCGGTCGTATTACCTCTGAAATCCTTCGCATGCGAAGCATCCCCATCACCGTTCGCCATATGAGTCCGATCCTGCGCCGCAGCACGCTCCTCGCGGGCGTGCTCGCGCTCGGAGCCTGTCGTCCATCCGCCCCGCCGGTGACCGCCCCGTTGCCTTCGTCCATGCTCGAGCCATGGACGGCGCAGCCGGGCGATATCGTGCGCGTCGCGGTGTGGCGCGAGCCGGAGCTCTCGGGCGACCTGCTCGTGCAGAACGACAGCACGGCGATCGTGCCCGCACTCGGCCGCCTCAAGCTCGGCGGGTTGACGGCCGATTCGCTGAACGCGTTGCTCATCGAGCGCTTCCGCGACCGGATCGTGAACACGCCGGTGGACGTCCGTCTCGTGCGTCCGGTGCCGGTGTTCGGTTCGGTGCGGTCGCCGGGGGTCTACCAGGTGGATCCGACGTCGACCGCGATCCAGGTGATCGCGCGGGCCGGGGGCACGATCGGCGCCGAGGGGCTGCCACGCGTGCAGCTGCTGCGCTTCGACGGGACGCGCATCAACCTCACGGTGGAGCAGTCGCTCGGCGCGTTCAACCTGCGATCGGGCGATGCGATCTTCGTGCAGGACCAGTCCTACTGGATCCGCAACCAGCGGCAGATCACGACCATCGCGGCGGTGTCGACGATCATCGCGTCGGTGATCTCGATCGTCATCCTGCTCGGGAACTGAGGCGATGAGCAACCTGCCGATGGTGGTGCCCGTGGAGCCCAACCAGCCGCTCGACCTGCGGCGCGGGTGGGCGACGATCGCCCGCAGTGCGTGGATCATCGTGGTGTGCGTGGGCCTCGCGGTCGCGGCCGGCGTGGTGGCCGCCGGGCGCGTGGAGCCGCTGTACCAGTCCGAGGTGACGGTGCGGATCGATGAACCGCGCCCGAGCGGCATGTCGCAGTTCTACTTCGGTCCCGACTACCAGCAGTTGCTGGCGACGTCGACCGAGATCATCACGAGCCGCACGCTCGCGCTCGAGGTGGTGGACTCGCTCGGGTTGCGGCTGGCGGTGCTGCAGCCGCAGCGCACGCCGCGCAGCGCGATCATCGCGTGGGCGGTCGTCTCGTCGGACGCGCCGGAGACGGAGTACCGGTTCACGCGCACGGCGGGCGGCTACGAAGTGCGCCGCATGCCGGCGGACGAGGTCCTCGGCACGTTCAGCGACACGATGCCGATGGCGCTGCCCGGGGTGACGCTGCAGCTCGCGCCGGCGGGACGGCTCGAGGAGCGGCTGAGCCTCGTGCTCACGCCGCGCCTCCTGGTGGCGAACGGCCTGCGCGCCTCGCTCGAGGTCGCGCAGCCCAACCGTGATGCCAACGTGCTGCGGATCATCTTCCGCGGGCCGGACCCCGAGCTCACGCGCGAGATCCCCAACGCCGTCGCGCGCCGTTTCGTGCAGCGCAAGATGGACCTCGAGCGCGTGAGTGCGCGCGGCACGGTGACCTACCTGCAGGCGCAGCTCGGCTCGCTCGACGAGCAGCTCGCCGGCGCCGAAGGGGAGATCCGGGACTACCTGCTGCGCGAGGGGATCACCACCCCCGAGGACCAGGCGCAGTACTTCTTCTCCGAGATCAACGAGCTCAAGAGCGCCGCGACCACGCTGCGCGGCATCCGCGAGCAGCTCTCGCTGGCGCTCGCCGGGCCGCGCGCCACCGACTCGCTCACGCGCCGCCGCGAGATGCTCGAGCGGATCCTCTCCACCGACGCGTTCAGCGATGCCCGCATCGCCGAGTCGGAGGTGGACCGCCTGGGCCTGCTGGTGGACGAACGGACGCAGATGCTCAACCGCCGCATGCCGACCGACCCCGACGTGCGGGCGCTCGACCGCCGCATCGACGCGGTGCAGGACGTGATCGAGGATCGCGCGCGGCGCTTCCTCGCGAGCGTGAACGCGCAGATCGCGGTGCTCGAGCAGCGCGTGGGTTCGCTCGAGGAGGCGCGCAAGCGGATCCCCGAGCAGCAGCTGACCTTCCAGCGCCTGGAGCGGAATCGCCGGGTGCTCGAGGATCTCTCGATGATGGTGCAGGGACGGCTCAAGGAGGCCGAGATCACGGCGGCGGTGCAGGACTCCACCGCGCAGGTGCTCGACGAGGCGGCCGGCGCGCCGCTGCGGATCTCGCAGTCCAAGTCGCTCATCTTCGCGGTCGCGGTGCTCGCCGGCCTCGTGGTGGGCGTGGGCATCGCCTTCCTCCGCGAGTGGCTCGACACGACGATCCGCAGCGAGGCCGACCTGGCCAACGTGACCGGCGTCGCGGTGGTGGGCATCATCCCCAACCTGCAGCAGCAGGCGCGCACCGGGGCCTACCGATTGGGTCCACCGGTGGCGGTCGGCGCGCCGGGCGCGGAGTCCAGCAAGGACATGCCGGCCACTGGGCGCGACTACCACACGCCCGCGGCCGAGGCGTACCGCTCGCTGCGCACCAACCTGAACTACCTCACGCCGCCCAAGGCGCCGCGCGTCATCGTGGTCACGAGCGCGCTCCCGGGCGACGGCAAGACGACCACCGCGGTGAACCTCGCGGTGACGCTGGCGCACCAGGGCCAGCGCGTGATCCTGATCGACGCGGAGACGCGCCGCGGCACGGTGCACGACGTCTTCGGGATCCCGCCGTCCCCCGGGTTCTTCGACCTCATGTACGGGCAGGCCTCGCCGGGCGAGTGCATCCGGCGCGTGGCGATGGAGAGCGGCGGGACGATCGACGTGCTGCCGCTGGGCAGCGCGCCGAGCGTGAACCCCGCCGACCTGCTCGTCGCGCAGCGCCTGCAGCCGCTCTTCGAACGGCTCCGTCAGCAGTACGACTACGTGCTGCTCGACACACCGCCGCTGAACCTCTTCACGGACAGCGCGCTCATCGGCGCGCAGGCCGACGCGCTGCTGATCGTGGCGCGGGCCGACAAGACCGACCGTGACGAGCTGCGCTTCGCGGTCGCGCAGCTGCGGAACGTGCAGGTGAACCTCGCCGGCGCGGTGCTCAACGACGTGGAGTTCCGTCGCGGGTCGCGCTACCGGTCGGGCTATGGCTACTACTACGACTACGGCAAATGAGCCGACGGCCAGGGGCGCGATGAGGGGCTCTCGAGGCGGGATGCGGGCGCCGATGGGCGATGACGCCGGACCCGAGCTGGTGCCCGACGTCTTCGACACGGGGGCCGATCGGCCGGCGACGTCGGGCCAGTTCGGCGCGGCGATGCTCGTCGGGCTCGTGCTGCTCGGCCTCGAGCTCATCGCGGCGCCGCTGGTCCTCGGGCTGACGCTCGCGGTCTCGCTGCTGACCTGGTGGATGCTCGACCAGCCGTGGACCGGGCGCCGGCGCGGGCGTCATCGTCGCGGGCTCACCTCGCGCCTGCTCTACCTGAGCACGATCATGCTCGTCGGGCTCTGGCTCGGCGTCATGTTCATCTTCCGCGCGAGCGACCCGCTGTTGAGCTCGGGTTTCACGACGACGCTGCCGGGGATGATCTGGGGCATGGACGCGGGCCTCATCCAGCAGCTGAACGGGATGCAGGTGGCGGCGCCCGCCGGCGCGATGGCGGTGGCGATCGAAGGGGAGACCTTCGCGCCGTTCTCGCTCTTCGTGCACGGCACCGCGTCGACGGTGGCGGTGAGCCTGCTCGGGTATGCGGTGTCGTCGGCACGCCGGAAGCTGCGGCGCGCGCTGCGCGGACACGGCATCATCGCGCCGCGCGACCCGCGCCCGGGCCCGCCGCCGGTCCGCTGAGCGGGGCATGACGACGACCCTCGTGCCCGTCGCCGACGCGCGTCCCGCGTCGGTCGTGCCGTCGTTGCAGCTGCTCGCGGTGACCCTCTTCGCGCTCGCGACCCTCGCGGGGCTCGCCGGCGCCGGGGGCCGCGCCTTCGGCGCGGGGTGGGCGGTCCTGGCCGGGCTCACCGCGATGGCGCTGGTGCACCGGTCGCCGGGCGGCTTCCTCGCCTTCTGCGTCTCCCTCTGGCTCTACACGCCGCTCGTGCGGCGCGTGTTCGACCTGCACCACGGCTTCCAGGCGACGAACCTCGCGCTCGCCGCGCCGGTGCTCGCCTCGGCCGTCGCGATCCTCACCGTCGTGAAGTTCGGCCGCGAGTTGCGCGGCACCCTGTTCGCGCCGGCGCTCCTCGTGATCGCGGCCGTGACGTACGGTTTCCTCGTCGGTGCGCTCCGGAACGGGTTCGTGCCGGCGTTCTACGCCTACCTCACCTGGCTCTCTCCCGCCCTCGTCGGATTGCACACCGCCCTGCACTGGCGGCGGTACCCCGAGATGCGCCAGGCCTTCGTGCGGACGCTCGCGTGGGGCATCGCGCCGGCCGCGCTCTATGGCGTGTTCCAGTTCGTCGTGATGCCGCCGTGGGACCGGCTCTGGATGATCGCGACCGACCTCCAGTCGATCGGCCGGCCCGAGCCGTACTCGGTGCGCGTCTTCGGGTCGATGACCATGCCCGGCACCTTCGCCGTGGTGATGGAGGTGGGTCTGCTGCTCCTGCTCTCGGCCGAGGTGCGCGGCCGGCTCCCCGCGCTGGTGCTGGGATTCATCGGGCTGCTGCTCTCGCGCATCCGCACCGCCTGGCTCGGCTTCGTCTTCGGCCTCGTGCTGCAGTTCCTCACGCAGCCCGTGCGTCGCATGCCGCGCAACTGGATCACGCTCGCGGTGGTCGCGCTGCTCTCGCTGCCGGTGATCACCATCCCGCGCATCCGCGAGGGGATCACGTCGCGCCTGTCCTCCCTCACCTCGGGCGGCGACGACTCGAGCTACCGGCAGCGGATCCAGACGGCGCGCGCCGGATACGCGCTCGTGCTCGACTACGCCGAGGGCGCCGGGCTGGGTGCGACCGGCAGCGCCGTGACCGCGCGCACGCGCGGCGGCATCCGCAACTTCGAGAACGGCCTGCTCGAGGTCTTCTATCTCTTCGGGTGGCCGGGCGGCCTGATGTTCTTCCTCGGCGTGTTCGGCATCGTGGTGCAGGGGATGCGACTCGCCGACGCGCGATTCGACCCCTTCGCGAACTCGGTCCGGTCGGGGGCGGCGGCGCTGCTCGCCTCGCTGCTCATCTCGGAGATCTTCACCGGGGCGCCGGGGACGCTCTTCTGGGTGCTCATCGGGTTCGGCGTGTCGGCGCACGCGCACAACCTCGCGTCGGGGGCGACGGCGAACTACCGCGCCGCGCTGCTGCGGGCGCGATGACGACGGCCCGTCGCCGGATCGCGGAGAACCGCGCGGCGCATGACCGGCTGGGCGGCGCCTACGACGCGCGGCATCCGGAGATCTTCAACGACGTCGAGCAGGCGCGGCTCGTCGCGTCGGTGGCGCGCGCCGTCGCCGCCATCACCTCGGCGACGCCGCACGAGGCGCGCGCGATGCTCGACATCGGTGCGGGCACGGGGAACCTCACCGACAAGCTGCTCGCGCATCCCGGCAAGGTGTACGCGAGCGACCTCTCCGAGCGCATGGCGCGCGACCTCGCCCACCGGCATCGCGCGAGCGGCCGCGTGATCCCCGTGGTGCTCAACGGCACGGACCTGCGTCCGGCGGGCGACGCCAGTGTGGACCTCGTCGGGGCGTACTCGGTGCTGCACCACGTGCCGGACTACCTCGCGCTCGTCGCCGAGATGGCGCGCGTGGTGCGGCCCGGCGGGGTGATCCTGCTCGAGCACGAGAAGGCCCCGCAGTACTGGACGCCCAGCGCCGAGCTGACGGCGTTCCTGCAGGGGGCGGTGGTCTGGCCCGAGAAGCACTGGTCGCGCTTCGCCGATCCGCGCCGGTACTGGGCGCGACTGCGGCCGCTGCTGCGCTGGCGTCGGTGGACCGACCCGCGGTGGATGCCCGAGGGTGACCTGCACATCTGGCCGGACGACCATGTGGAGTGGGAGGCCGTCGAAGCGCGACTGCACGAGCTCGGGTGCGAGACGGTGCTCGTGGAGGACCATCTCTCCTATGAACCGCGCTTCGACCGCGCGGCCTGGGAGCAGGCGCGCCACCGGGTCGCCGACACGCGCGTCCTGCTCGCGCGCAAGCGCACCTGAGGCCGACATGCCCCCGATCCTCACCGTCGTCACGCCGTCGTACAACCAGGGCCGCTACCTCCAGGAGACGATCGACTCCGTGCTCTCGCAGGGGATCGCGGGGCTCGAGTTCATCATCGTGGACGGCGGGAGCACCGACGAGAGCGTCGAGGTGATCCGCCGGCACGAGCGGCACCTGGCGTGGTGGGTGAGCGAGAAGGACCGGGGGCAGTCGCACGCGATCAACAAGGGGATCGCGCGCGCGACCGGGACCTGGCTCGCGTACCTCAACAGCGACGACGTCTACCTGCCCGGGGCGCTGCAGTCGCTGCTCGACGCGCTCAAGGCGGCACCGCGGGCGCAGTGGATCGCGGGGGGCGTGGTCGGGTTCGGCTCGGCGGAGATGCCGGTGCACGAGTGGCACCTCCCGACGGTGCCGCGCGGGATGCTCGACCTGCTCTCGTCGCGATTCCAGATGGCGCAGCCGGGCCATGTGTGGTCGCGTGCGCTGGTCCAGCAGGTGGGCGGTTTCGACGAATCGCTGCGCTACCTCTTCGACATCAACCTCTATGCGGCGCTCATCGCGCGCGGGACGACCTGCCATGCGCTCGACCGGCCGGTGGCCGGATACCGCTTCCACGCGTCGAGCAAGACGGTCGCCGAAGGGGCGCTGTTCGAGAAGGAGTGGGACATCATCCGCGCGCGCTACGTGACCTCGCTCGGTCCGCTCGACCGCCTGCGCGCGACGCACCGCATCGGCCTGCTCAAGGCGCAGGCGCTCGCGACCGAGGCGGCACGCGCCGCCGACGCCGGTGATGCGGCGGCGGCGCGCGCCGGCTTCGCGCATGCCGTGCGCCGACATCCCGGCGTGCTGCTCACGCGCGTCGGCGCCGGATGCATGCGTCGCCTCGTCGGCGGATGAGCGCCGCGCCGCTCCGCGTCCTCTTCGCCTGCACCGGGCTCGGTCGCGAACGGCGCGGGTTCGAGACCTTCACGCGCGACTGCGCGCGCGAACTGGCGGGCGAACCATCGCTCGCGATCGAGGTGTTCGCGGGTGGGCGCGACGGGCAGGTGCCGGGTGAGCGCGTGGTCCCCAACCTGCCGCGCGCCTCGCGCGCCGCGCGCTGGCTCGGCGCCGCGATCCGACGCGACCCATACTTCGTCGAGCAGGGCTCGTTCTTCCTCGGCATGCTCCCTTCGCTCGTCCGCCGCCCGCCCGACCTCGTGTACTTCGCCGACCTCAATCTCGGGAACGCGCTCTGGCACTGGCGCGCGCGCACCGGTGCGCGCTGGCGCCTGCTGTTCTACAACGGCGGCAACACCACCATGCCGTTCACGCGCTGTGACCATGCGCAGCTGCTCACGCCCGCCGCGATGGACGGGGCGCTCGCGCGCGGCGAGCGGGCGGAGCGCCTCACGCTGCTGCCGCATGGCGTGACGCTGCCGGAGCCGTTCACGCCGCCGGATGCCGAGGCTCGACGCGCGGCGCGCCTTGCGCTCGACCTGCCGCTCGATGGCGAGATCCTGCTGAGCGTGGGGCAACTCGACCGGCCCATCAAGCGCACGCACCTGCTCATCGAGGCGGTGGCGGCGCTCCCGGCGCCGCGTCCCTACCTGCTGCTGGTCGGGGCGGACGGGCCCGACGGCCCGGGGCTCTGCGCGCTGGCGCGCGAACGGCTCGGCGAGCGATGGAGCTGGCGCAGCGTGCCGCGCGAGCGGATGCCCCTGGTCTACGCCGCCGCGGACCGCTCGGCGCTGCTCTCGCATGGCGAGGGGTTCGGGCTCGCCTACGTCGAGTCGCTCGGCGCGGGGCTGCCGTTGCTCGTGCACGATGACGCGACGACGCGCTACGTGGTGGGCGACGCGGGGCTGCGACGGGCGATCGGCGGCGCGGCGGAGGCGCACGCCGGCGTGGAGGCACTGCTCGCCCTCCCGACCGACGCGGCCAGCGCACGCGCGCGGCACGAGGCGATGCGTTCGCGCTTCGCGTGGGCGGTGCTGCGTCCGCAGTACGTCGCGATGTTCCATCGCGCGCACGATCGCGCACGTGCGGGCGCGGCGTGACCGATTCGGCCGCGCCGACCTGGTCGGTGGTGATCCCGACCTACGACCGGCACGAGACGCTCGCGGCCTGCCTCGACCGGCTGGCGCCGGGGGCGCAGTCGCTCGACGGCGCGCACTACGAGGTGATCGTGAGCGACGACGCGCGCCGCGTCGCCACGCGACGATTCCTCGCCGAGCGATTCCCTTGGGTGCGCTACACGCCGGGACCGGCGCGCGGGCCGGCGGCCAACCGCAACCATGGCGCCGCGGAGGCGAGAGGCACATGGCTCGTCTTCACCGACGACGACACGCTGCCGTCGCCCGGCTGGCTCGCCGCGTATGCCGCGGCCCTCGCCGCGAACGCGCGTGCCGAGGCGCTCGAGGGGCGCACGACCTGCCGTGCGGGCTTCGGCACGCCGATGCACTACGCCCCGGTGAACGAGCGCGGCGGGCTCTTCTGGTCGTGCAACGTCGCCGTGCGCGCCGATCGGTTCCGCGAGGTGGGTGGGTTCGACGAGGGGTTCACCGTCGCGCACATGGAGGACCAGGACCTGCGCGAGATGCTGCGCCTGCGCGGGGTGGGCATCCACTGGGTGCCCGACGCGGTGGTGGACCATCCGCCGCGACGGCAGCCGTCCGGTCGGCGGCTCGGCCTGCTGCGCGCGGCCGAGGTGCGCTACCTCTACAAGCATGGCGCGCCGCGTCCGGTGCGCTGGCGACTGCTGCGTGGCGTGGCCTCGCTGCGCGTGGGGATCGTCCGTTCGCTGCCGTGGAGCGTGGACTCGATGCACGCGCTGCGCGCGCTCGCGAGCGAGCTCTGGACGGTGTGGCGTCATGGCGAGGGGTGGGAGCGGGCGGCCGACGCGGAGTTCCCGGTGCCGATCACCGAGGGAGCGCCGTCGCGCCGGCCGCAGGTGGACCCGAGCGACGCGTTCACGCGCCGACCGCTCGACCGCGCGAGCGGTGCCGACGGCCCATCGGTGACGGTGATCATCCCGACGTGGAAGCGCCCGGAGGAGCTCACCCGCTGCCTGCGCGCGCTCGCCGCGCAGACGCGGGCGCCCGACGAGGTGATCGTCGTGACGCGCCACGACGATGACGAGAGCCGAGCCGCGGCACGCGCCGTCGCGCTGCCCGCGGGCTGCGAGCGCATCCTCCCGCGCATTCCGTCGGGCGAGCGCGGCGGTGGCGTGGTCGGCGCGCTGCACGAGGGGATCGAGCAGGCGCGCGGCGCGATCATCGCGCTCACGGACGACGACGCGGAACCGCGCCCCGACTGGATCGCGCGGCTGGTCGCGACCTTCGCGAGCGACCGGGAGATCGGTGGCGTGGGAGGCCGCGACTGGCAGCCGCACGAGCGCGGCGACGCGGCGGTGGTGGGGAAGGTGCAGTGGTTCGGCCGCGTGATCGGCCGCCATCATCTCGGCGCGGGGCCGGCGCGTGACGTGGATGTGCTCAAGGGCGTGAACTGCGCCTTCCGCGCGCCGCTCGCGCGCGCAGTGGGCATGGACCGGACCCTGCTCGGCGCAGGAGCGCAGGTGCACTGGGAGCTCGCGCTCTGCCTGCCGATGCGCGCTGCCGGCTGGCGGCTCGTCTACGACCCCGCGATCGCCGTGGAGCATCATGTCGCGCCGCGCGAGAGTGGTGACCAGGTGCATCGTGGGCAGTTCGCATCGGCGCCCTTCCGCGATGCGGTGCACAACGAGGCCGTCGCGCTGGCGCGGCACCTCCCGGCCTGGCGCTGGGCCGCGTTCACGATGTGGGCGGAATGCGTCGGCACCACGTCGGC
>LNFM01007051.1_pt1 | contig 17953 bp, 15 predicted proteins | sample 596031 | NCBI WGS metagenome assembly LNFM01 (sample SAMN04254537, study PRJNA301005) | activated carbon metagenome | isolation source: dual media filters at the Ann Arbor, Michigan drinking water treatment plant | place: USA: Ann Arbor | reverse complement strand
GCGCAACGCTGAAACGCCACGAGCCCATCGGGCCGCCAGTACCCACGTCGATCGAGCTCGCACAGCGCGAGAAACGCCGCTCTCCCGTCTCGATCGACCCTCGATGGAACCGCCCACAGCGCCACTCGCTTGTGCCCCAACGCGCTCGCCGCCGTGTCCCTCATCGGAACGTGATGCAGCTGGAAGTACGGCCTCCACTCGACCCCGTCGCGCATCGTCGTTGATGGGTCGTCCTCGACGATCCACCCCGCGCGCACGGCCGCGGCCCACGATTTCAACGCGCGCGCTTCTCGTGCCGCGAGCGCTCCGCGATGCGCCATCAAGCCGTCGCCCGGCGCTGCGTAGACCTGGCAGTATGAAGTGGTGATGGGGGAGTGGGGGCCGAGCCAGTCGTTCCAGTTGTAGGAGGCGTGAAACGAGGGGTGGTCGTACGCCGTGTGCACCTGCTCGATCGCCGGAAACCTCGCCGCGATCTCCCCCAGCGCCCCGCGCACGAGCTCGCTCAGCCGCGCGCGTTCGGCGCTGTTGGGAGCGCGCTTCCAGCTCCCCTCCGCGTTGTGCGTGATCGCCACCGCGCCGACCGAGTGCGCCCGCTGCGCGAGCGCGACCATCGTGCGGATGCCCTGCGTGATGGAGGTCCTTCCCTTCGCGACCTCGCGCGCGATCGAGTCGAGACCGAAGCCGCACACCAGCTCGACATCGCCGAGCGTCGCGCGGATCTTGTCGGCGACGAGCTGCACGCTCCACGAGTGCACCTGCACCGTTCGAGGCTTCGCGCGCTCGAGCAACGCGCGCCCGACGGACCAGGCCGCCTCGGGGCCGTCTGGATGCCACAGGGTGACGACGGGGCCGTTCTTCATGGTTCCTCCTTCGTGAGTCGTTCGAGTGCGTGCGCGATGCGCGACTCGGTCGCGCGCGTCATGCGTCCTCCGCGCAGGGCGTCTTTGAGCGTCGAGCGGGCGATTCCCGCGATGCGCGCGACGACGGTCAGCGTGCGTCGCGACACCAGACGCGCGAGCGCCGAGCGGGTGTCGCTCGAGAGCGCGACGAGCTCCTTCCAGCGGAGCTCGGCCATCGCGCGGGCGTTTCCGCCGTGAATCGAGTACGCGGCGCCGCACTCCCGACGAGCGTGTCCGCCGAGCGAGGCGAGTCGCTTGCGTCGCTCTGGGTCGAGCGCTGCGAATCCTCGCAGCCGTGGTGGTCTTGCTTCGCTCACCCTCCGAGCGTGCGCGACCGCGAGAGCGCCGATCGGTCAGAGCGTGTCGAGATCTCGAATTCGTGTGTCGGAGTGCAGTGCCGTAGACGGGCGCCGCGTACACGAGACGAACGGCGTGTGTACAGGGAGGCTTGCGCGCGCTGCGTCAACGACTCACCTCGCGCCCATGGCGAAGCGCAAGACTGGGTCGGCGAGCATTGCCGTAGGCTACGTGCGCGCGTCGACCGATCGACAAGAGCTCGGTCCCGAGGCGCAGCGCGACGAGCTCGCGCGTTGGGCCGAGCGCGAGCAGGTCACGGTGGTCGCGGTTCACGAGGACAGCGTGAGCGGCGGCGCGGAGCTCGAGGATCGACCGGGACTGCTGGCGGCGATCGACGCGGCGAAGGGCGCAGGCGCGGGGCTGCTCGTGGTCACGCGGCGCGATCGGCTCGCGAGGGACGTGGCCATCGCGGCGTTGATCGAGCGAGAGGTCGCGCGCGTCGGGGCGAGGGTGGTGACTACCGACGGCGTGGCGAGCGGGCAGGGCGCCGCGGAGATTTTTCAGCGGTCGATCTTGGACGCGGTCGCGCAGTTCGAACGGGCGCTGATTCGCGAGCGGACGCGGGCGGCGCTGCGCGCCAAGCGGGCGAGGGGAGAGCGGACGGGCGGCGTTCCGTGGGGGTATCGCGCGGGTGAGGGCGGGCGGCTCGAGATCGAGCAGCGTGAGCGGCAGATCGCGGAGCGCGTGCGTGAGCTGCGCGCGAGAGGGCGACCGCTGCGGGCGATCGTGCGTGTGTTGGACGAAGAGGGGTTGCTGGCGCGCACGGGACGGCGGCTCGGGCTCACGCAGGTCGCTCGGCTGCTGCGAACACGCTGAGCGCGCGGCGTGACGGGCGCTGGGCGAGGTTGCACAAACATATCAATCATTTTAATGTTTGTGCATGGGTCGTCCGTCGCCGTCGAGCATCGTGCCGAGCTGGGATGCGCTGTACGAGCTGGCGGCTCCGCAGGACGGGTACTTCAGCGCAGCGCAGGCGCGGGATGCGGGCTACTCGCTGCCGCTGCTGCAGTACTACCTCGGGCGTCGACGGCTGCTGCGCGTCGGGCGGGGGATCTTTCGGCTCGTGCATTTCCCCGCGGGTGAGCACGAGGACCTGGTGGTGCTGTGGCTGTGGTCGGGGCGCGAGGGCGTGTTCAGCCACGAGACCGCGCTCGCGTTGCACGAGCTGTCCGACGTGATGCCAGCGACGCGGCACATGAGCGTTCCTGCTCGGTGGACGCGGCGGCGCGTGAAGGTTCCCGAGGGCGTCGAGCTTCACTTCGCCGATGTCGTCGCGGAGCAGACGCGGTGGGTGGGCGCGGTTGCGGTGACCGCGCCGCTGCGGACGATCGAGGACTGCGTGGCTGCGCACGTCTCGCCCGAGTGGATCGAGCAAGCGGCCCGGCAAGGCGTCGAGCGGGGGCTGTTTTCGAGCGCCGCGGTGAACAAAGCGCGGGGACGGCGTGCGGCGAAGGCGAGGGCGCGGTGAGCTACACGACGCCGGCTGCGTTCAAGCAAGCGCTCGAGGTGCGGCTTCGCGCCGAAGCTGCAGCGACGCGGAGAGACCTCGCACGCGTGCGACAGTTGCTGGTGTTCGAGCGGTTCTTGTCGCGCGTGTTTGCGGCGTTTGGCGAGAGCGTCGTGCTCAAGGGCGGCGTCGTGCTCGAGCTTCGGCTCGCCCGCGCTCGAACGACCAGGGACATCGATCTTCGCGCGAGCGGAGATCCTGAAAAAATCCTCGCGAAGCTTCGAGAGGCATGCGCGCTGGATAGCGGAGACTGGCTGCAGTTTTTGGTGCGACCGGACGCTACGCATCCCGAGATGAAGGGCGACGGCGTGGTCTGCGACGGACGACGGTTTCGCGTCGAAGCGCAGCTCGCTGGCCGCCTCTACGGAACCGCGTTCGGCGTCGACGTTGCGATGGGCGATCCCATCCACGGGGCCGTTGAAGAGATCCACGGATCGGATCGCCTTGCGTTCATCGGCGCGCCTCGACCAGCGTTTCGCGTGTATCCCCGCGAGACGCACATCGCCGAGAAGCTGCACGCCTACACGCTCCCGCGCGTCGGCGAGAACAGCCGCGTGAAGGACCTGCCGGACCTCGTGCTCCTCGCGCAGACCGGGCCGATGCGAGCGGACGCCATCCGCGCGGCATTGCGTACCACGTTCGACTTTCGCGCCACCCATGCTGTTCCCTCGGCGCTTCCGTCGCCGCCGGCCGCGTGGGCTCCAGTGTACGAGCGCATCGCCCGCGTGGACGATCTGCGCTGGAAATCACTTGATGAACTGAGTGATGCGGTTCGCGCGTTCCTCGACCCGGTCCTCGCGTCGATGCCCGACGCAATCGAGTGGAGCCCCGCGGAGTGGGCCTGGCGTGCTGGGTGACGTTCGCAATGATCGGCGCCGTTGCCGAGAGATCGATCCCTGTGCTTCGGCCGCTCGCTGTACGTTGGCGTGTCGTAGCGAGTGGCTACTCCGCGGTCGACTGCGCTGCGCTCGTGTGCTCAGCGAGCTCGGCCTCGAGCGCTCCCGCGCCGACGGAGCGATGTAGCCGCGCGATCATCTCTGACCGCTCCTCGGGAGGCTGCGCTTCGAACATGCTCCAGATCGCCGCTTCTTCGCTCGCTGGAAGTTCGTAGCCGAGCTCGCTCGCGTACCGTCGGAGCCGCACGAGCGAGGTGAGCGCGTGCCGTGGATTGATCAGTGGCTTGTGCAGCAGCACTGCGCGTCGCTCGACCGACTCGAGCGCAAGCGGATGGATCAGCGCGCGCATTGCTCCGCCCGATGCGTGCTCCACGCCCACTGCCGACAGCCCAATGTCGAATCGAACGAGCCGATCTTCGAGAGTGGATACCGAGCAGTTGTAGGGGACATCGATCCGTCGCGATCCGAGCTGGAAGACCTCCGAGTACGCACGTGTCTCGCGAAGACTCGCGCCTCGATCGCGCAGCGCGCCGACGAGCCGCGCTCGATCGGCCTCGGACGCTGCCCAGAGATCGAGGTCGCGCGGCTCGAGCCCCGTGAGCAGCGTCTTGAAGGCTCCGCCCGCGAGGAAGAACCGCGCGTCGACGCGCTCATCGACGACCGCGTTGATCTCGCGTCGCGCGAAGCCGAGCACGTCCGGCTCGCTCAGCGAGCAGAGCGGGGCCGCGCGTGTCCCGTGGTGCTCGCGGTACGCAGTTCGAACCTGCGCTCCGTCGCGCCAGAGCCATGCACCCTCGAGGTAATGCGGCCACGCTTCGCGCCCGAGCGCGGTGCCCAAGAGCCGCGCTGCCATCGCGGTCACGAGCGAGTCGTGCGTGACGAACACATGAATCCCCGGCGCTGGTTCTCGCAGCATTCGATGCGCCAAGAATCGCGCTGCGGCGTCTGCGTCGGCGATGCCCGACAACGCGCCTTCGCGCGCGCCCACGAGGTGCTCCATCACCGTCTCGTGGCCGAGCTCTCGCCAAACGTTGCCCGCCCCTCCATGTACGACGAACGCGCCGGGATGACCGAGCAACGTGTCGCGCGCGATCGGCAGCGAGCGCCGAGCGCCCTCGGCCAGGCATTGCGCAGTCTCGACGCATCGACGAACCGGGCTCGCGTGCAGCGATCGCAGTCGATCTCCGAGGAGCGCGCCGAGCTCCGTCGCGATTCGCACTCCCTCCTCGGTGATCGGGAGATCGAAGCCCTCGTCGCCCTCTGCCAGGGGAGGTCGCGCCGTGTGCCTCAGCAGCACCGCGACGGCACGATCGCGCGGCGCGGCGTTGATCCACCTCATCGTTGATGCGGGAATTACGATCTTCGCGCCGCTCATCGCGCGCCTCCGCTCACGATCGACGTGAGCGCCGTGGCGCGTCGCACCGCGTGCACCGCGAGGCCCGCTTCGTGGAACAATCGCTCGAAGTCTGCTGCCGTTCGCTCGCGACCACCGGTCGCGACGAGCAGATGAAGGTCGCAGAGCGCGCCCGCGACGCGGTCTTCGTCGAGCAGCATTTCGAGGACGACGACTCGGCCGCCAAGCGCCAGCGCCTCGCGCGCTCGCCGAAGAAGTCGGACCGCGTCAGCATCATCCCAGTCGTGCAGCACGCGCGCGAACAGGACGACGTCCGCCTCGAGCCTCCATGGCTCGAACAGATCTCGCGGATGAAACTGAACGGACGGGGCGCTTGCCGGCGCGTGGGCGACGACCTCCTCGCGCTCGAGCACTGCCACGCGGACCGCGGGAAACTCCTGTGCCACTTCGGCCGCGAGCACCCCGAGCCCGCCGCCCGCGTCGATGACGCGTTCGTCCCCGCATAGGCCGAGCTCGCGTGCGATGTTCGCGTAGTCGTGCTTCGCGTAACTCGCGAGCATGCGATGGTGCGTTCTCACTCGCGCACCACTCCGACTCACCTCGTCGAAGATGTCCGACGGGCGCCAGGCTTCGTCGCGGATCGCCGTCGACAGCGCAGTCCAGCGCGCATCGAGAGGCCCCGCGTACTCGAGCGCAGCGTCCGCCAGCGTGAGCTCGGATGTGCGCGAGAGAAAACCACCGCGTTCGGTCACGCACCAACGTTCGCCGACCGCGCGGACGAGCGCGAGCTCGGCGAGCGCGCAGAGCAGCCTCGAGAGACGACGCTCCGAGACGCAACAGCGCGCAGCGATCTCCGCGGTCGTGCCAGGGAGGACGTCGAACACTCCCAGCTCGACGGCCGCAGCGATGGTCCTCGTGCGCCACACCCCGACCAGCTCCGCAGAGAGCGCTGCGAATGGAGCCCTGGTGTTCTGCACGCGCGCTTCGCGGATCATCGCGATGGTCTCACCTCGCTCATCGATGATCTCGACGGAGCCGTCGTCGAGCTCGACGCGCGCCTGCCCGTTGTAGAACGGCTCGACCATCGAGAAGCGCCTGCGATATGCGGGTGCTCCGCTGCGATCGACGTGCGTCCAGCCGCGGTCGTCGCGCGCCCGCGCGAACCCCTTGTGAAACACGTCGAGATCGCGAAACCAGCGGGCGTGCAGCAGTTCTCCCGATCGATCGATGTGCGTCGAGAGCCCTGCGTCGGACTGAACGACGGCGATGCCGCCGCGATAGTCCCCGACGTATCGCCATCGTGCGGCGTACAGCGCGACGCCGCTCGGATCGATGTGATGGTAGCGACCGTCCGGCGATCGCACTGCGCAGCGATGCTCCTGAAAGTTCCCACACCACGCGAAGCGCTGCGCGTATGCCGGGTCTCCGCAGCGCGTGATGTGGAACCACTCGCCTGCGAGCTGCACTGCGGCAAGTTCGTCGTAGAAGCCGAACGTGCGTTCGAAGCGCTGAGGATACGCATCGTCGCCCTGCGCATCGATGTGCCAGGCGAGCGAGGTGAGTCGAACTGGCGCGAGTCCTGGCGCGTGAAACGCGAGCACTTCGTCGAAGCGCTTCGCGTACGCAGCGCTGCCTGCGCGGATGTGGTGCGTGCCATCGCTCGAGATTTCGAGGTCGCGCCAGCTCACTGCACACCTCCAGCAGGCTTGCGCATGTTGCAGCGAAGGCAGAGCGCGCGATTGCGGTACGTCTCCGTGAGCGCTCGGTAGTCCGCGCTGTACCAAATCTCGAGCAGGCCGCGTTCGTGGAGGTTGCCGAAGTCGCCGAGCGTGGCCCGGTCTGCGTCGGGCGCGCAGCAGGGATTGAAGCGCCCCTGCGCGCTCACCCAGGCTTCTTGGCCAAGAAACGGACAGGGACCGCCGGGGGCGATGTCGCCGGTAGCATGTTCGTCGAGCTCGAAGATGTTCTCGAGCAGGATCTCTCCGCCGTTCGGCAGCGGAGTTGCCTTCGCGGCGGTGCGCGCGAGCGTGACTGCGCTGTTCCATCGACGAATCGCGGCTGCGTCACGGCGCATCGATTGATCGGCGATCTCGTCGAAGTGAGCCCAGAGGTGGTGTCCCTTCACGCGGTCGACGCCCATCGACGCAGCGAGCTCGACGATCGCTGGAAGCTCCGCGACGTTGTCCTCGAGAAACGTGAGCTGCAGCGTCACGCGGCAGCGATGTCCGCCCCCGCGAGCGTGCTCGTCCCGCACCGCGATGAACTCTCGAAGGTTGCTCAGCGCGTGATTCCAGTTCGAGCCCACCATGATTCGCTCGTGGGTCTCTCGCGTCGCGCCGTTCCACGAGATCTTCACATCGGATGCAAGCGGAACGATTCGTTCTGCCCAGCCCCGCGCGCCGTGCCTCGGGAAAGTTCCGTTCGTTGTGAGGTTGAGCAAGACGTTGTGCTCGCGGCAGACGTCCAAGATCGCCTCGAAGTCCTCGTACAAGAGCGGCTCGCCCATCGTCGACGGGAGCATCTCGCGCAGCCCCTTCGGCGCCGCGTCCGCCACCACGCGGCGCAGGAGTTCGATCGGCATCTCACGTCGCGGCTGCTTCGCTTCTTTTCGTCGGATCTGCGCGAGGCTGTGTGGCGAATGTTCTTCGCACATCACGCACTTGAGGTTGCACGTGTCTGGATTGGTGTCGAAGGTGATGCGCCACGGTCCAGGCTGCACGTTGACCGCAGCCGTGCGACGGCGCTCGATGAGCTGCGAGTAGAGCGCCTCGTGTGCCTGAACGTGTGGACCGATCGCCGGAATCTCTCCGTCCTCGCTCCCGATGTACCCGCGCGCTCCGAGTTGCACCGCGAGCGCCGGATCGTTGGCCATGCGCTGCATCTGCTCGCCGAGCGAGTTCACGCTTCGATGCTCGAACAGCAGTCCGTTCACCTCGTGATGGACGTACTCCGCCATTCCCCCAACGTTGGCTGTGATCACCGGAACGCGGGCCTGCTGTGCCTCGTGAATGACCAGCGGCGAGTTCTCGACCCACACCGAAGGCACCACGATCGCGTCGACGTGGTTGAACACGTCCGCCACGATCTCTTGGTTTCGGTACTCCGTTCGCCACTCGATGCGTGAGGGCACGTCCCCGTGCGCGGCGTTCGCGATGGCGCGCAGCGCTTCGGTGTCCTGGCCGCGCGGCCTCCCCCAGATGCGAAGACGGACGTCGCCTCGGACTCTCGCGAAGGCCTCGATGAGCTGGTGAATGCCTTTCGCGGGGATGTGCGTGCCGATATAGCCGAACGTGAAGGGCTCGTTCGAGACCCGCGCTCGTCCGCGCATCCGCGAACGATCGAAGCCGTAGTCGATGTATCGCAGCTTCGACGTAGGGAGTCCGAAGTGATCACGGTAGCGCTCGAGCAGGTAGCGCGACGGTGCGACGAACGTGTCGACGATCTCGGTCATCGCGCGCACGTGCTTCATTCGCCGCGCGACCCACTGGGTCCAGTACGCGACGTCTTCGTCGTGCTCATCAGGAGCGCCCGAAAAGTACCTCGCGTAGCAGCGCTCGGCGCACTTCCTGTCTTGCTGTCCGTCACACGCGGCCCAGAGATTCGCTGGATCCTCTGGGTGCATTTGCATGAACTGCCCGCGCGGGCACATCACCCAGTAGTCATGCAGGGTGTAGACGATCGGAACTCCTCGCTTCGCCGCCTCCCACGGCAACGACGTCGACAGGTGGTTCAGGTGCCCGATGTGCACAACGTCAGGCTTCACCTCGTCGAGCAGCGCAGCGAACTGAGCGTCGACTCCCGGATGTCGATAGCGATCGCGGCTCCGTGGGACGTTCACGAGCCGCACGGCGATTCGCGGATCGTCACGATCTCGCTCGTCGCGCACCGCAAAGTCCTGCGCAAACGAGTCCTCTTCGCGCGTAAAAACGTGGACGGAATGGCGCTCAGCAAGACCGTGGCACAGCGTCTGGCTGTATACCTCGGAGCCCGCGTTGTAACGCATCGGATACCCGTGGATGACCTTGACGATCTTCACGACGCAACCTCCTTGATCTGACGATTCTGGCTCAGTGTGTCCTCGATCATTCGCGTGATCCCCTTGTGAAGTGACACGCGAGGCGCCCACCGGAGACGTGTTCGCGCGTAGGTCGGATCGCCAACGAACCCAGGCACGGCGTGTGTGCGCGGCGTGGCGAGTTCGATCACGCTCTTCGACGCAGCGAGCTCGATCACCAACCGCCCGAGCGAGCCGAGCGTCGTCGGCTGGCCGGAGACGAGCTGAACGGGCGGCGGTGCATCGCCGCAGCGTAGCTCGTCGATCACGGCGAGCAGTCCGTGGGCAACGTCATCGAGGTGTGTGAAGTCCAAGGTTCGCGTTGCTCCTTCGACGACGAGCGGCTGTTGAAGCACGGCGCGTCGGACGAACGCAGGGATCACTCGCTGGGCATGGTCGTCGATCGATCCGTACACGTTGGCCAGTCGTACGATCGCGACACGACCGTGTTGTGTGCGCGCCGCCTCGATGATCGCTTCAGCGGCAGCTTTGGATCGCCCGTAGGTGTTCAGCGGCGCGAGGGGCGCTGACTCTGGCACTGGGAGGCGCGAACTGGCGCCGTAGACTTCTCGGCTGCTCGCGAAGAGCATCCACGCGCCCACTCGCTGCGCCGAGCGAAGCACGAGCTCCGTCGCTTGGATGTTGGTGCGCTCGCACTCAGCGGGGTCGCACTCACTCAGCTCGACTCGTGCAATCGCGGCGAGGTGCACGACTCCCGTGCATCCAATCAGCGCGCGTTCGACGCGCGTGGGATCTCGTACGTCGCCTCGATCCGCAGCGCGACGCGCGCGCAGGTCGAGTTCGACGACTTCGAAGTGTATCGCGCGCAACGCGCGGCAAAGTGATCGTCCGATCAGACCAGCCGAGCCGGTGACCAAGATTCGTTCGCTCATGGCGGATGACTCCTGCGAGTAGGACGACGCTCTCGCGGCGCTGCTGACCTGCAACGCCGCGAGAGCATCCGCTTTCACTGTTCGTCGTCGCTCAACGGTGCGACGGACGCAGCAGCCTCACGTGCCTGCTCGTGAGCTTCCCGTGCGTGTGCTTGCGCTTCAGCATCCGACTCTCCCCGTGAGAGGTAGTACGCGGGGTGGGTCGGGTTGCACTGGTTGGCGTGGTTGTCGCGCGAAGCCTGGGCTTTTGATTGGGATTTCACTGAAAACTCCTGATGGTTAATCAGCCACGGACGTTCGCCTCTCCACGGGTCATGGAGGTCGAAGGAGTGTTCGAAACGCGTGAGCGCTGGCGAGGTCTTTGGCTGACGGACGGGTCGTTCGAGGTCGACGTACCGCTCTTACATTTGGTGACCCAATTGCCTCCGGGGACCCGAATCACCCAGAGCGAGGAGCGGTAGATCGACGTTGCTGTTGTCGCATCGTCGTGGGCGGATGGAAACCCTCTCGGCGAGCGCGAGCGGGTGCTCGTCGAGTTTGCGCAGCGCGGCAGACCGCACACCCCGCCCGGTGATACCTGAGCCTCTGCTCCCGCCCGCTGACGCGCGCCGGTCCATCCACTTGCTGCTCGTCGTGTCGCCGCCCGCGTTCAAGAACGCGATTCGCTCGCGCGCCAGCTCGCGCGGTGCACCCAAGGCCGCTTTCAGCGTGGCGGCTCCAACAACGGGCTCACGTTGGCCTCGGCCAGTCGCTCCGCGCCCCCGACGACGTGCCCCAGGTGCTTCAGGTTGCCCAAGAACGCACTCGGTCGCGCCAGGCCTCCCACCCCCCCAATCCTGGCTCGAAACCTGGCTCGGCCGCCCCAACCTCCCCATTCCCCACGAAAAAACCACGGAGCCACACAGGAATCGAACCTGCCGACCGCGACGAAAGCCGCGTGTCCACCGGTTTTGAAGACCGGGCCCGTCACCAGCTCGGGAAGTGACTCCGTCGCAGACACTACCCCATTGCGTTCAGTCCCTCACCGACAATTTTACTCAATCATTTCAACGCGCACTGAACATTCGTAACTGCTTTTTTTGTACTGAGCGTCTGTCCCTGTACACACGAGCAGTGCCGACGCCGAGGCGGGCAGCGAGCCCCCGGTTCGAGCACACCAATTCAAGCCTCGAAGCACCCGATCACGACGGAGCCAGCACCATGAAGAACATCGAAGACGCAATCGCCGCCGCCCTCTCTGCCAACGACGCCGCGCCCTCCTTCCGCCGTGTTCGCTTTCGTCTCGCGGGCTACCTGTTCACCTACACCCGCGCTCGCGACGCCGCCGCAGACGGCGACAGGCGCCACGCGCGTGTGCGCATCGACATGTGGCGCGAGGACCCCGCCACCGGCGAGCGTCACTGGATCACCGTCGCGACGACCGCGCCCGATCGACAGAGCGCTCGCGCCGCGGCGCTCGCTCTCGTGGCTTGGGTTCGCTGGTGCGACGTCGGACCGAAGAACAACGCCAAGGCACAAGCCGTCGCAGAGTCCTTCGCCATGCTCCGCCAGCGCCTCGAGGCGCGCATGCCCGGCGCGACCGGACGCATCACCGCGCGAGCTGTTTCCCAGACCGTTCCGCCGGCGTCGAACAGCGCTACCGCCGCTGCGTAGCCGCTCAGCGCACGCGCTGCCGCAGTCGATCGATGAACGCGCGGATGCGACCCGGCGACTGCACCCGCTCGGCCGCGTTGAGCCCCGCGATCAGCTCCGCCTCGAGCGCGTGCGCCTCCGCCCCCTCGTGGGCCTGCGCCACAAACCTCGCCAACATCCCAGCTTGCGCGATCGGAACATGCAGTCGATGCGCGTAGTGCGCGATCACCTTGCTCTCGTCCGGATCCACCTCGCCGTCAGCGAACGCGATGGTGATCGCGTCGGTGATCAGCGCGTGCCCCAGCCCCGCGAGCTCCACCTTCGAGAGCGCCTCTTCGACCAGCGCGATGTCCGGATCCTTCGCGAACGCGTCCACGTCGAGCGCGCTCCGGTCGACATGAAGGCTGTCGGCGAGCACGTGGATCGCGTCGAGCTCGCTCGCGTCGATGTCCGCGTCCACTGACACGAGCGCTGCGACGGCGCGCAAATACGAGACCCTCTCGTCGAGCGAGAGCGCTTCTGCTGGGTGCGTCACGACCGTCGAGACTCCACGATCCGACCCTCGAGCGTCAACGGCCATGCGATCACTCGGCAGGGTGCCTTCGATGAAAGTCCCGCTGCCTGAGCACCAACGCGCGAACCCTGTCGCTCACCGCCCAGCTCGCAGCGCTGCCCGCGGGAGCCACCGTAAACAAGTGGTTGTCGTACCAGCCCGTCACGAAGAACCGCAGCCCGCTCCGCGCCGCTACGATCCCGCTCGCGTGATCCATCGCGGGGACATCCAGCGTCGTCGCCGTCCAGTCCGTCGTGTCGACGACGCTCACCGAGCTGCCGCCGTAGTTCGCGGTGCCCACGTAGCGACCATCCGCCGTGACGTCGATGGACTTGGGCCACTCTCCGACGGGCACCTCGCGGATCGGTCGCTCGGTCTGCACGTCGAGCACCAAGAGCTTCGAGTGCGAGAAGCAGCTCACGTACAAGCGACTCTCGTCCGGCGACAGCACAAGGTGCCGTGGAATCCGGCACACGGGATCGAGCCGCCGGTGCGTCTCCATCTGCGCGCCCTCGTACACGTCGATCGTGTGGCTGTTGAAATTCGCCACATACAATCGACCCGCGCGAGTGACCACCATCCCGCGCGGGTTGCGGCCGGCGCGCATCGTCCGCGTCACCGTCCCCCGCGCGGTGTTGATCTCCGTGACGTCGTTCGAGCCCCAGTTCGCGACGAAGAGCCGCGCTCCGTCGCGGGAGATCGCCAGCACCTTCGGGTGCCCGCCCGCGCGAACCTCTCGCGTCACACGTCGACGCCCGAGGTCGATGAACTGCACGCTGCCTCGCCGGAAATTCGAGACGTACAACATGCGTCCGTCTGGTGAGAGCACGCTCTCGACCACGATCCCAGGGACGTTGATCGCTCCCGTCTGCGCGAGCGTCGCAGGGTCGTAGAGGGCCACGTTGCCCACGTTCGAGTTGCCGTAGTTGGTGACGTACAGCGTTCGTCCGTCGGGCGAAATCGACACGCCTTTGGGCATCGACCCCGTGCGCGCCCCCGCGACGACATCCATCGTCGGCGGCGTCGCCCAAAGGGGCACGGCCACCATCGCAATGGCCGCTGCAACCCACCGCGCGAACGCACCCTTTCGCACCGCTCACCCTCCGATGTCGGCGACGGGCAGCTCGCCGCCCGCCGTGTTGAGCGCGCGTCGCGCAGGACCCGCGTCCGCAAGCTCGAGCCGCTCGAGCACCGGAACCGCCATGGTCAACTGCATCCGCGCGTCCCCCATTCGCCCTTGCTCGACGAGATAGATCCCGTAGCTCGCCCGCGCCCTCGCGAGCTCTCGCGTCGCGCCGAGCGCCTCGAGCATCGAGATCGACTCGACGAAGTACGACTCTGCCCGCCGCGCGACGTCCCCCGTCGCGTCGAACACCGTCGCCGCGAACACCTCGCCGAGCCCGCGCATGCACAGCGCCACGCTCTCTTTGAGCCCCAGCGATTGAGCGATCGCCAGCGCGTTCTCGAGCCTCGCGCGCGCCTCGTCGAGCTCTCCCAACAGCCTCGCGAGCGACGCGCGCACGCGCTCGACCTCCGCGAGAACCCGCCGGTCGCCGATCTCGTGTCCGACCCGCTCGGCGCGGTCGAGCATCGCGGCCGCGGTCTTCGGGTCCGCGCGATAGATCGCAGATTCACCGAGGTTTCCCGCGGTAAACGCGATCATTCGACGATCGCCCATCGTGTCCGCGAGCTCGAGGATCTCCGTCCACATCGACTCGGCCTGCTCGACCTCGCCGCGGTCGAACGCGAGCGCCGCGAGGACGTTACGCGTCGCGAACTGCCCTTCGATGTCGTTGTGCTTCTCTCGCAGCGCGAGCGCTCGCTCGAAGTGCGCCCGCGCCTGCCTCGGCTGCCCGTGCGACAAGTGAACGAGGCCGAGGTTGTGCGTCGACAACGCTTCTCCCAGCGGATCGTCGAGCCCTCGGCGAATGTCGAGCGCCGCGGTGCTATGCGCGAGCGCAGCGTCGAAATCACCTGAAATATACGCCACCATTCCAAGATCGTCTTGGACCGCCGCGACGCCGCGAAGGTCTTCGGCCATCTGAAACAGCTCGAGCGCCCGCCACAAGTACGCCTGCGCGAACTCGAACTCCGCGCGCCCCCGCGCGATCCTGCCCAGCCGCCCGAGCGCGGCGGCCATCTTGTTGCGCGCGCCGTACATGTGCGCGAGCGAGAGCATCTCTTGAAACGTCGCCTCGGCCTCGTCGACGCGGCCGAGCAGCGAGAGCACGACCCCTCGATCGTGAAGCGCGTCGAGCCGCGCCGGCGTGTCGTACTGCGGCAGAAACGCGAGCGCCTTGTCGTAGAGCTGCACCGCTTGCTTTCCGCGATAGCCAGCGCGAGCCACTTTGGCGGCGCGAAGGTACGCGCGCGCTGCGGCTTCCGTGAGCCCAGCCCGCTCGAGGTGTCCCGCGATCGCGCGAGCCAGGTCGTCGGCGCGCGCCCCCGCCGCGAGCTCGAGCCATCCCGCACACACGTCGTGGCGCCGCTGCCGAACGTCGTCGCTCAGCGTCTGGATCATCACCTCGCGCAGCCCCGCGACGGAGAACACGTACTGCCGCTCGTTGGCCAGCTCGCTGTGCTCGATCGGGGTCAAGAGCTCAGCGCCGACGAGCCGTCGCAGCGCCTCGTGCTCGCGCCCCGCGATGACATCCTCGACCGACGGGTCGACAGGGCCGTCTTCGACGCGCGCCATCGCGCAGACCGCGCCCTCCCAGAACACCTCGCCGACGACCGCCGCGCGGCCGAGCGTCGCGCGCGCCTCGTCATCGAGGCGACTCATGCGCACCTGAAGCAGGTCCGCGCTCGAAATGGGCCCGTTGGGTCCGAGCGCCTCGAGGTCGATCGACCACGGGTCCTCGTTCACAACGATCACGCGAGACTCGATGAGCGCGAGCAAGAGCTCTCGGATCTTTCCCGGAGCTCCGGCCGCGCGGGTCACTACGGCTTCGAGGAGCTCATCGGGCACCACCGCGAGTCCTGGAAGCAAGTGGTGACACAAGGTCTCGCACGCGCTGGACGACAGCGGTTCTGGCTCGACCACCACGCGCGCCCGCGCGGTGAGCGTCCGTCCTCGCTCGGGCGTCGTGGCCAGAACGAGCATCACAGGGGCCCTCGCGATCCCAGCGGCCATCTCCCGGACGACGGCGATCGCCTCCTCCGACGCTGCTTCGAACCGGTCGAGCACGAGCATGATCGGCGAGGTCTCGGCGTCCGCCGAGAAGAAGCGCCCGAGCGTTTCTCCGAGCTCGGCCACGTTTTGCGAGCGCTCGACCTCTTCGCCCGAGAGCCCTGCGAGCACGAGCAACCGCCGAACGTGGTCGGTCACGAGCGCGGACTTTCGCGCGAACACTCGCTGCGCTTCCGCTGAGATGTCCATGCGCGCCGCCGGGATCGGTCTCGTCGGAGCGACTCCGAAGCGATCGATCAGCCATCGGGCGATGGCCGCGAAGGTCGCGTCTCCTTGTCGGGCGGTCGCCGACAGCACTCGCACGTGCGTCGAGGCGAGCGCGCGCTCGACCACGTGACGAAGGAGTCGGGTCCTGCCCATCCCGGGCTGCGCGATGACCGCGACCACCCCGCCCTCCTTCGCACGGATGAAGCGATCGAACGCGCCGTCGAGCGCGCTGATCTCCCTCGCTCGCTCGAGCAGCGGAGCATCAACCGGAAGCGGATGATCCGGCGCAGATCCGAGCGGAGTGCCGCACAACACGCAGCTGCGGCCCGGCGTCGGGTGGGCGAGCCCGCAGCTCGGGCAGGTGGGTCCGTGCGTTGAATCCGAAGACGAAGACGGCCGCCTGGCCTCGTGCATGCCTCATTGGTCGCACAGCGGCCAGACCATTGTCGAGCGCGCTCGTTCGAGCCGAAGCGCCGCTCAGAACCCTGCGGCGTTGTACGAGTCGTTCGATCCCGCGCTGCGGTTGGCCGCCGGCATCGGTCGCTGGACCGAGCGTGCGCGGACAGGCCTTCGATAGGAGCTCTCGCTCGCCCCGGTTTGCTGAACGCTCACCGCCTGCGCTGCGCCCACGTTCGATGGGCTGTTCGCGGTCTGTGCGTTGTTGGCCGCTTGTAGCGCTTGTGTCGTCTCGAGCGTGCTGATTTCGCGCTGAAGTCGAGCGCGGGTCACGTCGTCGCTCGCCGCGGCGAGGGCCGATCGAAAGTGCGACAGGGCCGCGATCGAGTCGCCTCGCTCGAGCGCCGATCGCGCGGCGACCTCGCTCGGAGACACCGCGCTTCGTTGAACGCCGCCGATCTCGAACCCCGCGTTTCGCGCCGCAAACTGGGGCAAAATGTTGTTCTGAGCCGCTTGCTGCACGGGCGACGGGGCGACCACGGGCGCGCTGTTTCCGCTCGGGTCGCGGGCGCTTCTTTCGTCGTCGTTGGCGGTCTCGGTGTTGCGATGATCGCTGCGCACGCTGGCGGACGCTGCGTTGGCGCTCGGGGTCGCGCTGGGCCTCGCTCCGCGCGGAAGCTCCTGGCGCTCGAGCATTCTCGCGCGCGCCTCGGACTCCGACGGCGATGGGCTGCTGCGCCTCGTCGCGGCGCTGCGGCCGGGGGCGGCGGACAGATCCTGGCTCACCTCGACCGCAGGAATCACTTCGCTCGCGCGGTCTGCTTCGGTCACCGCAGGGTTTCTCGACGGGTTGTACAGCGTCGTGACTCCGACGCCGACCGCCATCAAGAACACCGCGGCCATCGCGACCTCGCGACGCATCGCGAGCGCGGCGATACGCTCGAGCCAACGCGCGCCGCGCATCGGAACGACCGTGCCGCCACCTCCCGACTCTGTCGCGGAGGCGGCTCCGTCCGACGTCGCGTCGGGCTTGGACGTTCCGCTCGAGGCCGCGTTGTCCTGTGTCTTGGACGCGCTGCTCTTGATGATCGCGCCCGAGTCGTTGCGAGCGCCCGATCGGTCCGCGGAGCGGTCGCGAGGCTTTTCGCCGCGATCGCTCGTGCTGCTGACGGCGGCGTCGATCGCCGCGAGCAGCGCCGTAGAAGCCGCCGGTGGGAGCGCGACGGGGAGCATCGCCGCCGCCGAGCGCCCGCGAGACAACTTCGACCATTCCGCGCTGCACTCGGCGCAGGACTCCGCATGGGCGCGCACTTCGATGGCGCGCGCCTCGTCGAGCTCGCCGTAGGCGAGGTCGAGCAGCAGGTTCTGGCAGTCTTCACAACGCATGGTTGTCTCCTCGTGGGTGCGTCGCTGGCTCAGCCCAGCGCGCGCGCGTATTCCTCGTACTCAGCGAGCGCGCCCTGCAAACGTTCGAGCGCGTATCGCATCCTGCTCTTCACCGTGTTTTCTGGGGCGCCCACGATGTCAGCGATGTCCTTGAAGGGCAGCGCGCTGTACTCGCGGAGCATGAAGACCTCTCGTTGATCGTCGGGCAACTCGTTGATGGCGGCGACCAGCTTCTCTTGCAACTCTTTGCTGATCGCGGATCGATCCGCGCGCGGCCCGCCGTCGGCGATCACCTCGCCGAGCGTCGGTCCGTCATCGTTCGACCGTGAACTTTGGTCTAGAGACGGATGTCGACGCAAAACGGCTTTGCGGGCGTGGTCGATGCAGAGATTTCGTGCGACCGTGTACACCCAGGTCGAAAACTTCGACGCCCGTTGAAAATCACGAAGGCCGGACAGGACACGGATCCATGTGTCTTGCAGCAGCTCTTCGGCGGTCGCCCGATCGCGCACGGATCGCAGAATGAAATTGAAGATCCCCACCTCGTGTCGCTTGGTGAGCTGGTCGAACGCACGACGCTCACCCGCGCGAAAGCGCTCGAGGAGCTCTTCGTCTGTCGGTTGGCCGGG
>LNFM01013395.1_pt1 | contig 17956 bp, 20 predicted proteins | sample 596031 | NCBI WGS metagenome assembly LNFM01 (sample SAMN04254537, study PRJNA301005) | activated carbon metagenome | isolation source: dual media filters at the Ann Arbor, Michigan drinking water treatment plant | place: USA: Ann Arbor | reverse complement strand
CGGCCGCCGCGGCGAACAGCTTGGCGGTCTTGGCCTTGATCACCTCGAGATAGGTCGCTTCGGGCGTGCTGGTGTCGCGCTGGCTGACGAGCTGCAACACCTCGCCCTCGGCGATCGTCGACGAAGCGCGCGACAGCACACCCAGAATGTCGAGCGAACCGACATCGACCATCAACTCGAAGGCGCGCGTGAACAGGAAATCGCCCACCAACACCGAGGCCTTGTCACCCCAGACCGAGTTGGCCGACGGCTTGCCGCGTCGGAGCGCGCTGACATCGACAACATCGTCATGCAGGAGAGTGGCCGAATGAATGAACTCGACGCAGGTCGCGAGCTTGATGTGGCGGTCGTCGTCGGCTGTGTAGCCACAAAGCCGCGCCGAAGCGACGGTGAGCAACGGCCGCAGGCGCTTTCCGCCCGCGCCGACCAGATGATTGGCAAGCTCCGGGATCAGCGCAACCGGCGAGCGCATCCGGGCCAGTATCTCCCGGTCGATCCGCAACATGTCGTCGGCGCAGAGCGACAGCAGCGGCTCCAGGCTGGGGGACTTGCGCTTGCCTTCGAGGGAAACGACCGTTGCCATGATGGGAGAATAGGCGCCCGATGAAGCCTGGTTGTTGCGACACGATGTCGTGCGAAGATGACTAGCATGGAAATGGTGCCGACCGAAAATGCCTTGCTGGGCGGCCGCATCAGGTTGTTGCAGCCATCGCGTGGCTACCGAGTTGCCGTGGACGCGGTGCTGTTGGCCGCCGCTATAGACGCAGGCCCTGAGGACCGCGTACTCGACCTCGGCGCCGGCGTCGGCGCGGTCGGCCTCTGCCTCGCCGCCCGCATACCGGGCTGCACCATCGAGGGTATCGAGCTGCAGCCTAAGCTGGCAGCCCTCGCCGCCCGAAATGCCACCCTCAACGGCGCCGAGCAGCGGATGCGGACAATCGTCCACGACCTCGCCCAGCCCTTGCCGCCCGATCTCACGGCGTTCGATCACGTCGCCACCAACCCGCCCTATCTGTCGGCAGCCGTTGCCGATCCATCGCCGAATCCGAGCAAGGCCCTGGCGACCATCGAATCGAGCGCCGACCTTGTCCGGTGGCTTGGCGTTGCCGTCGCCGCCCTGAAGCCGACCGGTGCCTTGACCGTCATCCATCGCAGCGACCGCCTGGAAGAGATCTTGGCCCACCTCGCGGCGCTGCGCTGGGGCGACGTCACGGTGAAGCACTTGCCGCCCGCCGCGCGTATCCTGCTTCGCGCCCGCCGGTCGAACACATTGGCGCGACGCACATCGCAGCCGCTCGTCCTCCATCGTCCGGAAGGCGGCTATACGGACGAAGCCGAGGCGATCCTGCGTCACGCCGCTCCGCTTGCCTTCTAGCGCGCGCACCGCGACAGTGCCGGCCATGTTGAATTGGATCAAAGAACGCTTTCGCCGCAGCCCGACCGTGCCGGTGGTCCGGCTGGCGGGCGTCATCGCTTCATCAGGCGGCCTGCTCGGTGGCCGCAGCCTGTCCATCGACCAAGTGGCGCCGTTGCTGAAGCGAGCCTTCGAGACGCGCGGCGCCAAGGCCGTAGCCCTGGCGATCAACTCGCCCGGCGGTTCGCCGGTGCAGTCTGCCTTGATCGCCCAACGCATCCGCCTGCATGCGAAGGAAAAGAACCTGCCGGTGATCGCCTTCGTCGAGGATGTCGCGGCCTCGGGCGGCTACTGGCTCGCCTGCGCGGCCGACGAGATCATCGTCGATCCCAGTTCGATCGTGGGCTCGATCGGCGTCATCAGCGCGGGCTTCGGTTTCCAGGAATTGATCGCGCGCCACGGCGTCGAACGCCGCGTACACACCTCGGGCGAGCGCAAGGCGATGCTCGATCCCTTCCGGCCCGAGAATCCCGAGGATGTCGAGCGGTTGAAGCGGCTGCAGGCTGAGATCCATGACGGCTTCAAGGACTGGGTGCGCGAGCGCCGCGGCAGGCTCCTGAAGGCCGACGAGGCGACGCTGTTCAACGGCGAATTCTGGACCGGCAAGCGCGGCCTGGCATTGGGCCTGGTGGACAGCCTGGGCGAGCTGCGCACCACCCTGCAAGCGCGCTACGGCGACAAGGTGCGGCTGCCGGTCATCGGGCCGCGCCGCCGCCTGTTGTCCCGCTTCGGCCTCGCCGCCGGACTGGACGAGATCGGGCCCGCGACAATTGCCGCCGTCGAGGAGCGCCTGCACCGGCAGCGCTTCGGACTCTAGGAGCCTCTACGATGAATCTGCGCACGACTGTTCAGCCCGACGATCTCGCCGCCGTCCAGACCTGGTTCGATACGCTGTCGAAGCACTGCCGCGCCATCGACTACGAAGGCGCGCGACCGATCTTCGCCGACGACATGATCGCCTTCGGCACCTTCACCGACTTCATGATCGGCCGCGACCTCGCCGAGCAGAAGCAGTGGCGCAACGTCTGGGGCACCATCCGCAACTTCCGTTTCGACCTCGACAAGATCGAGGCCATCGTCTCGGCCGACCGGCTGACAGCGATCGGCATGGGCGTGTGGCAGTCGGACGGCTTCCATCCCAACGGCGATCCCTTCGACCGCCCGGGCCGGACCACGGTGGGCCTCGGGCGCAAGAAGATAGGTGACCCGTTCGTGGCGACCCACACGCATATGTCGCTGTTCCGCGGCACGCCGGACCGCAGCTTCGGCAAGTTCGGCTGACTCAGCCCGGAGTCGCGAACTTCAAGCCGACGATGCCGGCCACGATCAGCGCGATCGACGCAAGACGCATCGCCTCCATCGACTCGCCGAACAGGACGATGCCCAGGATGGCGGTGCCGACGGCGCCGATGCCGGTCCACACTGCATAACCGGTACCGACGGGCAGGGTTTTGAGAGCGATGCCCAGCAGCACGAGGCTGACGATCATCGCGCCGGCGGTGAGTACCGACGGGACGAGCCGCGTAAAACCTTCGGTGTATTTCAGGCCGACAGCCCAGCCGATCTCGCAAAGACCAGCAACAAAAAGAATGAGCCACGCCATGGTGGGCCCTCCGCTTCAAAGGCCGGGCCGTCCCGACCGATACCCATTGCGCGGCGGGGTCGTCCCCACAGGGTCATCATCCTAGGTAGGACAATGGACGCCGAAATCAACCCTGCCTTTGGATGGTCCCAGCCGTTCGCGAATTCCAACGCCAGGCCGGCAAGTCTCGCGCGACGGCGATGCCGCCGACCCAGCGTTCATGTGGGCTGGTCGCTTGCCAGTCGAGCTTGCCGGCAAGCAGCGACTTGCCCGTCGGCGTCAGTCGCAGCACCCGCTTGTGCCAGGTCGCCCGTCGCGTCGCGGCACTGACCGCGATCGGTGGATTCGGCGCTTCGAGCAGGTCGCGCAGCACTGACCAGAAGAAGAGGTCACCCATGAAGGGCTGCGGATCGCGCGTGATCTGCGCCTCGGCAAAGACCTCCGCCGCCGACCGCGGTCCCTTGGCGAGGGCTTTAAGCGCGTTGCGCTCGGTCAACGACAGGCCGTCGCCCGTCCACGGCAGCTCCTGCAGTTGTCTTTGCAAAGCGGCCTTGAGGAACGGCAGCTCTCGGAGGTCGCCTTTGCACAATGTTTCGAGCGGTTCCGGTGTCGGCGCACGCAGGGCCGCCCATGCCTTGGTGCCGAGCGCGAGCTGCCGTCGGCTGACGCGCTTGCGCCGCGTCCAGAGCGTGGCGAGTTGGGCGGCGGAAAGCTGGCCGAGGCCGATGAACCGTTTTATGCCGCGAAACCGGTCGATCGAGATCAGCTCGATCGGGGGCAGTTTCTTGCGTGGCGCGAAGCTTGCCAACACACGCACCAGGGCAGCCTGATCGTAGAGATCGTGTTCGCCCCACAGAACGATCCGCCCGTAGTCGGCCGGCGCGCGGGCCAGCCGCCAGTAAGCGTCGCCAAGATCGGCGCGGATCTTCCGCCGCGACAGGCCGGTGCGTTCGGCGATCAGCGCGGCACGACCGGCGATCCAGGCGTTCGATGCCGGCGGCGGACCGAGCCAGGCAGGATCGGCGAAGGAGAGAAAATCGCCCTCGATGCCGGCCTCGGCGAGCTTGTCGCGGATATCGTCACCGCAGCGGATATGCAGGGTGCGCAACGCACCCTTCATGAGGGATTCACCGCGCCCTTGCGGTCGACGATCAGGCGGTACTGATCTGGCTGGCGATGGACCGCGAAATTGAATGTGGTGGTCTTGTAGCTCTTGCCCGCGTCGAGATCGCAGCGATGCACGACCAGCTCGTCGCCATCGCCCGCCGCCCGCGCCACGACCTTGCCCGATGGCGCCACGATCATGCTGTCGGCGAGCGAGGGCACGCCCTCCTCGGTGCCGCCCTTGGCGACACCGATCACCCAAGCGCCGTTCTGGTAGGCACCGGCCTGCATGGAGAGCTGATTGTGAAACCACGAATGCTCGTCGTGATCGGGCGACGGCGCATTGTGCAGCGGCGTGTTGTAGCCCAGCAGCACCATCTCGACGTTTTGCAGGCCCATGACGCGATAGGTCTCGGGCCAGCGGCGATCGTTGCAGATGCACATGCCCATGTTGCCGCCGAGCGCCTTCACCACCGGGAAGCCGAGATTGCCGACCTCGAAGTAGCGCTTCTCGAGATGCTGGAACGGGCGTTGGGGCTCGTGCTCGGCATGGCCCGGCAGATGGATCTTGCGGTATTTGCTCACGATGCTGCCGTCTCGTTCGACCAGGATCGAGGTGTTGAAGCGCCGGACCTTGCCGCCTTCATTGGCGAGCTCTGCATAGCCGAACGAGAAGCCGAGGCCGAGTGCCTTGGCCTCGTTGAACAGCGGCGCTGTTTCGTTCGACGGCATTTCCTTCTCGAAAAAGGAATCGACTTCCGCCTGGTCCGTCATCCACCAGCGCGGAAAGAATGTCGTCAGCGTGAGCTCGGGGAATACGACCAGCTCGCAGCCCATGCGCCTGGCCTCACGCAGATGCGCAATCATGCGCTCCACGACATCACGTCGCGTATGGCTGCGCTGAATGGGGCCCATCTGCGCGGCCCCGACGGTCAGAAAACGCGTCATCATTACCTCTTCGGGACGATTATAGCCCCTAGGGCCCGGCGCGCTTCACATCGTTGGTGAACTCTGCCGAGCAAAAAGTACCGCCCTGAAAGAGATCACCCACAGGATCGGCCCCGATCTTTGCCTGCTCCGTCTCGGCGTGCGCGCGGTGATCCTCGGCCTTGCCGGTCGGGCGATAGCCGAGCTGGCGGGCACGCGAATTGTCCCACCAGCTCGCCTCGTTGTCGGACGCGCCATAGAGAATGTCGAAACGGATGTCGGGATGCTCGAGGCCGATGCGGAAGAGCTGAACGATGTCCTCTGGCGAAATCCAGATCGACAGCCGCCGCACGTCGAGCGGGCGTGGGCCGACATTGCCGATCCTGAGACAGGTCACGGCCATGCCGTGCTTGTCGGCATAGAGCGCGCCCAGCGCTTCGCCGAACGCCTTGCTGACGCCGTAGCGGCTGTCGGGCCGGACCGTGACGTCGGTGCGGATCTTGCGCTTACGCGGGTAGAAGCCGACGGCATGGTTGGACGAGGCGAAGATCACGCGCTTCACGCCGGCCTCGCGCGCCGCCTCGAAGACATTGTAGCAGCCGATGATGTTGGCCTGCAGGATCTGGTCCCATGTGCCTTCCACCGAATGGCCGCCGAGATGGATAATGCTGTGGGCGCCCTTCACGGCGGCCGCCACTTCCTCGGGCCTGGTGAGGTCGGCTGCGACGAAGGTCTCGCCGGGCTGCAAATCCTTGGGCTTGACCCGATCGCTCAGCACCAGGCCGGGATAAAGCTTGGCCAGCAGCGGGCGCGTCATGGTGCCGATGCCGCCCGAGGCGCCGGTGAAAACGATGCGGCGCGATGTGTCGTCAGCGTCGGTCATGTCGATATCCTTCGGTTCGATTTCATTTCTCGGCCAGTTCCAGCATCAGATTGAGCAGGACCTGCGCCCCGGCCGCCAGATCGGCGGCCTCGGTGTGTTCCTTCACATTATGGCTGAGGCCCTGGACCGACGGCACGAAGATCATGGCCGTGGGGCAGAGCCGCTGCATCATCTGCGCGTCGTGACCTGCGCCCGAGGGCATACGGCGCGTGCTGAGCGACAGCGCCCTGGCGTGGTGTTCCACGCGATCGACGAGACTGGAATCAAAGATCACCGGCTCGAAGCGGGCCAGCACCTTGGCTTCGACCTCGACACGCTCCGCCGCTGCGACCTCGGCGATGTGGGCTGCGACGCGGGCCTCGGCCTCCTTGAGCTTCGCCTCGTCGGTGTTGCGCAGGTCGACCGCGAACACCGCGCGATTGGGCACAACGTTGATCAGGTTCGGCCGCAGCACCAGCGCGCCCACCGTGGCCACCTGATTGCCGCCCATCTCCCAGGCGAGCTTGCGGGCAAAAAGATTGACCGAGGCGGCGAGATAGCCCGCGTCGCGGCGAAGCCGCATCGGCGTCGTGCCGGCATGGTTGGAGACGCCGGTCACCGTGTATTCGATCCACGAGATGCCCTGAACGCTCTCGACGACGCCGATCTGCACCTTCTCCTCGTCGAGGATCGGGCCCTGCTCGATGTGCAGTTCGACGAAGGCGTGCGGCTTGAGCGCGCCCGGCTTCTGCGGTCCGCGATAGCCGATGCGGCGGAGCTCGTCGCCGACCGAAACGCCTTCCTTGTCGACCGCTGCATAGGCTTCGTTGAGGCCGATGCCGCCGGCATAGACGAGGCTGCCCATCATGTCGGGCTGGAAGCGTGCGCCCTCCTCGTTGGTGAAGAAGGCCACCGCGATTGGTCGGCGCGTAACAAGCTTGGCCTGGTTCAGCGCCCGCACGACTTCGAGCCCCGCCAGGACACCATAGTTGCCGTCGTAGCGGCCGCCGGTGCGGACGGTGTCGATGTGGCTGCCGGTCATGACCGGCGCCAGATCCTCACGGCCGGCGCGCAGCCCGATCACATTGCCGATGGCGTCGATCCGGATATCGAGACCCTCGGCCTTCATCCACCCCACGACGAGGTCGCGGCCGGCCTTGTCCTCGTCCGTCAGCGCCAGCCGCGCGCAGCCGCCGCCGTCTATGGCGCCGATCCCGGCCAGCTCGTCCAGGGCGCCGAGCAGGCGCCGGTCGTCCAAACGCAGCATGATTTCCCCAATGACGCCAAGACCTTACCACATGGGCAAAATATCACGCCGCCTTGATCGGGATTGCCTTGCAAGCGCCACGGGGTGAGGTCACTTAATTGATCCCGATGCCGCGTTTCCTCGCCCTCCTGCTCGCGTTGCTCCTCGCGGGCCCCGCTTTCGCCCAGTCGGTCGTCCAGACCGACAATGTGCGGGCCGAACTCGTGTCCGACGTCGCGACTGTGAAGCCGGGCGAGCCGTTCTGGGTCGGGCTGCGCCAGACCATCCGGCCGAAGTGGCACACCTACTGGAAGAACCCGGGCGAATCCGGCCTGCCGACCGAGATTGCCTGGACGCTGCCGCCCGGCGCCACGCGCCCACCCTGTTCGATATCGGCGGCGTCACCAACTACGGCTTCAAGGACGAGGCGATGCTGCTGGTGCGCATCACGCCGCCGGCCGATCTCGCGGGCCCGCTCAAGATCGCAGCTGAAGCGAACTGGCTGGTCTGCGAGGACGTCTGCATTCCCGAGGAAGGCAAGTTCGAGATCACGCTGCCGTCGGGCCCTGCCGCCACACCGGCGCCGCCCGCGGTGCGCACGCTGTTCGACGCGGCGCGGCGGCGCGTGCCGACCGAAAGCCCCTGGCCCGCGCGCTACGGTGTTTCCAAATCAGGCGATCCCACCCTGATCGTCGAGGCCAAGGGCCTGAAGCCCGACACGATCCGCGACGTCTATTTCTTCCCCGCCGAATGGGGCACCGTCGCCACCATGGCCAAGCAGACGGCCAGCGTGACGGCCGACGGCATCCGCATCCCGCTGCGCAAGGGCGAGGCCAAGAGCGCGATGCCCGAGCGTCTCGCGGGGACTTTGGTGCTCACAGAGAAGACGGCCGACGGCACCGTGAAGCAGGCCTTCGATGTGTCGGCCAAGCTCGATCCGGCGTTCGTGCCCACATCCGCATCGCTGGCGGGTGCGGCGACCGGCGAGCAGCTCTCCCTGATGCAGGCGCTGCTGTTCGCGCTGCTGGGCGGCCTGATCCTGAATCTGATGCCCTGTGTTTTTCCGGTGCTGGCGATGAAGGCCGCCGCCTTCGCGCGCCTCGCCGGCCACGAACAGAGCGAGATGCGGCGCGACGGGCTGGCCTATACCGCCGGCGTGCTGGTCTCGTTCGCCGCCATGGCTGCGGTCGTGGTCGCGATCCGCGCCAGCGTCGGCGACGTCGCCTGGGGCTTCCAGTTCCAGTCGCCGGTCTTCTCGCTCCTGATCGCCTACCTGTTCTTCATCGTCGGCCTCAATCTCTCGGGCGTGTTCGAGTTCGGCGGCCGTCTCGCCGGCGTCGGCCAGGGACTCGTCGCGCGAGGGGGGACAACAGGGGCGTTCTTCACCGGCGTGCTGGCCGTGATCGTGGCCACGCCCTGCACCGCGCCGTTCATGGCGGCGGCGCTCGGTTTTGCCCTCAGCCAGCCGGCGCCCGCGACCGTGGCCGTGCTGCTGGCGATGGGCCTTGGCCTCGCGCTCCCCTACCTCGCCCTCTCCTTCACGCCTGCCCTGCAGCGGCTGCTGCCGCGGCCCGGCGCCTGGATGGACCGGTTGCGCCAGTTCCTGGCCTTCCCGATGTACGCCTCGGCCGTGTGGATGATCTGGGTGCTCACGCAACAGACCGGCTCGGACGGCGTGCTGTACGCCCTGGGCGGCATGATCCTGATCGCCTTCGCCATCTGGGTGTTGCGGCTGGGCAGCGCTTCCTGGACGCGCCGCGGCCTGGCGGCCGCCGCCGTGGTGCTTGCCTTCGCCGCCGTGGTGAATCTCGACGACGCGCCGGCCACCGCCGCCTCTGCCTCGGGCGGCCCGACGTCAGGCGTCAATTTCGAGGGCTGGGAGCGCTTTTCGCGCGCCCGCATGGCCGAGGCAGTTGCGGCCGGCAAGCCGGTGTTCGTCGATTTCACCGCCGCCTGGTGCATCACCTGCCTGGTGAACGAGCGCGTTGCCCTCGAGACTCCGGCCGCGAAAAAGGCCTTCGAACAGGCGGGCGTCGTAAAGCTCAAGGGCGACTGGACCAACCGCGACGACGAGATCACGGGTGTCCTCAAGGAAGTGGGCCGGGCCGGCGTGCCGCTCTATCTGTTCTGGGCGCCTAGGGCCAATCAGCCTAAAATTCTACCGCAGGTTCTTACCGAAGCCATGATTCTGTCGGAGCTTTCTTCCATTCAGCAAGCCAAGCGTTAGGAGGCGAACATGTCGAATTTCAGCGTTCCCCGTCGGTCCCTGATGTTGGCCCTAACGGCAGGGGGTGCCGCCCTCGCGTTGGTTCCCGCTACTGCTTTGGCCACCACCGGCCCCGATGTCGGCAAGCCCGCACCGCTCTTCACCGCCGTCGACAGCAACGGCAAGACCTGGTCGCTGGCCGACCTCAAGGGCAAGGTGGTCGTGCTCGAGACGACGAATCACGACTGCCCCTACGTGCGCAAGCACTACAACGCCAAGAACATGCAGGACCAGCAGCGCGAGGCCGCGGCCAAGGGCGTGGTCTGGCTGACCACGGCGTCGAACGCCGCCGGTGAGCAAGGCGCCGTGACGCCAGCCCAGGCCAACGAGCTCACCAAGAGTCGCGATGCCGCGCCTGCCGCCGTGCTGATCGATCCGCAAAGCAAGATCGCGCGCGCCTATGGCGCCACGGTGACGCCGCACATGTACATCATCGATGCCAAGGGCGTGCTGGTCTACAAGGGCGGCATCGACTCGATCCCGTCGTCGAGCGTCAGCGATGTGCCGAAGGCCAAGCAGTACGTGCGTCTTGCCCTCGACGAGGTGCTGGCCGGCAAGCCGGTGACCGAGGCATCGACCAAAGCCTACGGCTGCTCGATGAAGTATCCGCGCACCTCGACCTGAGGAGGAGGCCATGCCGCACGACGGCTGGCATCCGCACGACGAAGAGCATCACGCTCATCACCACCACCATCGCGGCCCGCCCACCCGGCGGGCCGTTCTTGCAGCCGCGGCCCTGCTGCCGTTCGGCACGGCGAGCGCGCAGACGGTTGACGCGGCCCAGCGCATCGCCGAGGCGGCCAACCGCTTCCTCGCCTCCCTCGATACCGCCCAGCGCCTCAAGGCGCTGATCGCCTTCGAGGCCGACAACCGGGTCGACTGGCACTACATCCCGCGCAACCGCTCGGGCCTCTCGCTCGGCGAGATGCAGCCGGCGCAAGCCACGGCGGCGCGCGCGCTGTTCGCCACGGTGCTGAACGACGAAGGGCTGAAACTGCTCGATGGCGTGCGTCTTCTCGAAGGCGTGCTGCGCGAGCAACAGGGCAGCTTCCGCGATCCCGGTCGCTACTACGTCTCGGTCTTCGGCACGCCCGGCCGCTTCCCCTGGGCCTGGCGCTTCGAGGGCCATCACCTGTCGCTGAACGTGACCTTGCCGGCGGCGGGCCACGTCGCCGTGACGCCGTTCTTCGTCGGCGCGCACCCAGCGACGGTACACGATGGGCCCAACCGCGGCTTCCGCCTGCTGGGCACGTCCGAGGACCTCGCCCGCCAGATCATGGCCGGTCTCTCCGCACAGCAGCGACAGACCGCCATCATCGCCGACCGCTCGTTCGGCGAAATCGTGGCCAGTCCCCAGCGCGAGCGCGACCTCGGCCAGCCGCGCGGCCTCGACCTCGGCCAGATGAGCGGCGCCCAGCGCGCGCTGATTGAGGCGCTGATGGATCGCTTCCTGGGCACCCTGGCGCCCGACCTTGTCGCGGCCCAAAAGAAGCGCGTGATGGATCAGGGGATCGCCACCTTCCGCTTCGCCTGGGCAGGTTCGCTCACCCCCGGCGAGGCGCATTACTTCCGCGTCCATGGGCCCGCCACCGTGATCGAGCACGACAACACCCAGAACGGCGCCAACCACATCCACGCGGTCTGGCGCGACCTCACCGCCGACTTCGGCAACGACGCCCTGGCCGACCACTACCGCCGCCAGCCGCACCGCTGAGCGGTGACTTTACGGACACGAGTCGTCCGAGATGTGTCTGTCTGAAAACTCACAAAGCGCTGGCCCGCTTGAACCGCACGATTCTTTTCAACGGAGGCGGAATCTTCGGCCCTGTCTGAAAATTCAGGCGCCCCCGGCCACAAGAAAAGCCCGCTCTGGATGGGTCACCGGGCGGCCGGAGCTTTACGCATTACTTCGCGACGATATCGGGAATATAGCCTAAAACCTGCTGATCTTGCAAGTTCAAGACTGAGACCTGCGATCAAGGCCGTGCGTGCCCGACCCGCAACCTCGGCGCCCCCTACGCGTTCCTTGGGCATACCGGTCATATTGCGACGCCAGCGGAGGGATCATGGGCCTGCTCGACATCTTCAACGGGATGCAAAACGGCCCGCGCGGCGGCCGTTCCACGGGCGGCGGCATGTCGCCCATCACCATGGCGCTGCTGGGTCTGGTTGCCTACAAGGCGGTCAAGGGTTTCAGCGGCAGCACCGCGCCCGCCGGCGGGCCCAACGCGCCGGCGCCGAGCGGCGGCTTGGGTGACTTGCTCAAAGGTGGCGGGCTCGCCGGGCTGGGTGCCGGCGGCCTGGGCGGCCTGCTGAGCGGCGGCTTGAGCGACCTCATCAAGCAATTCCAGGGCGCCGGAAAGGCCGAAGTTGCCGATTCCTGGGTTTCGACCGGGCAGAACAAGACGATCGAACCCACCGATCTCGATCAGGTCCTGACGCAACAGCAAATCGACTTTCTCACCACCCGCACCGGGCTGTCGAAGGAGGAACTGCTCGCCGGTCTCAGCCAGCAGCTTCCGGCCGTCATCGACAAGCTCACCCCGGACGGACGCCTTCCGACCGCGGACGAAATCTCGCGCAAGGTGTAGGAATGGGCATTCTCTGGATCATCGTGATCGGCTTCGTGGCCGGCATCGTCGCCCGCCTCCTCTCGGCCGGCCCCAACAAGCCGGCAGGGTTCCTGCTTACGACGGCACTCGGCATCGCCGGCGCCTTCTTGGCGACCTTCATTGGACAGGCCGTGGGCTGGTATCGCATCGACCAGGGCGCCGGCTTCATCGGTGCCATCGTCGGAGCGGTACTTGTCCTCTTCATATGGAATCGCGTGGCGGCGGCGCGCGCGCGGTAGGGCGTCGGCTCCCCGAGCGAGCGGTGTCGATCGTGACGTGTGCGGCGAGGCCAGCCCCAGCGACCACGCGCCGGCGTGGATCGAGTTGCGATGAATCAGAAAGCCTCTGCGGCATGGAACACCTGTTGAAGCAGGGTGTTTATCTGCCAAGTCTCGTCATTCGACGAGCCTGCAACAGAAGGTGAACCGCATGAAAACCGCCCTGCTCGCTATCGCGATGATCGGCTCAGCCGGCATCGCCCACGCCCAGTCCGGCACGGCTACGCCCTCAACGCCATCGCCCGCGCCTTCCGGCATGCCGTCGACCTCGATGCCGCCGTCGGCCACCAACACGCCGAGCCCCAGCGCGCTGAACCCGTCCACGACGACAGCCGCCGAGGCCGCTGCCCGCAGCAAGATCGAGGCCGCGGGCTACACGGGCGTCAAGGGGCTGACAATGGCTCCGAATGGAACGTGGCGCGGCATTGGTATGAGCAACAACGTCGAAGTGGCCGTCAGCATCGACTCTTCGGGAAAAGTGACCGCGTCCCAGTAAAGAGGGCAACTCGAAGCGCCCGAAAGAAGACCCGCCAGTGGTTTCGCTGGCGGGTCTTTTCGTGACGCACCAAACGCCCCGGGGTCGCCGACTACTTGCAGTGCCCCGCCGATTCTTTCCGACGCAACTCGATCCGACCTCGGCTGTTGACCCAGCAGGCGCTTCGACCCGAAGCGCCGAAAATCAACTCCGAAGGAATGCATCATGAAGAAATTGCTTCTAACGGCCGTAGTCATGGCGAGCTGTGCGGCGCTGCCGGCTTACGCGGCCACCGACGCGGAGTGCACCGCGATGTGGACGAAGGCCGACGTCAATAAGGACGGAATGCTCTCCGACACCGAGTCCATGCGCTATGCCGCGGCTATGCGCGTGCGCGATGTCAAGGCTCCGGCCGATGGCAAGATCACGCAGGCGGCGTTCGTCGAGGCCTGCAAGGCCGATGTCTACACGGTCCCGAAGCTCGATGCGGGCGCGCCGCTCAAGGGTTCCAACAGCTTCACCGAGGGTCAGGCCAAGGATCGCGCCATCGCCTGGGGCGCCACCGGCGTGACCGGCCTGACCAAGGATGCCGACGGCATTTGGCGGGGCACTTCGACGGTGGACGGCAAGCCCAGCAACGTCGCCATCGACTACAAGGGCAACGTCGTCTTCACGGCCGCCCAGTAACCAATCCCAGCGACCAATTCCTCAAATACAGTCAAAGGATCAGATCATCATGAGAACCATCAGCCGGGTGTATGACACCTACGCGCAAGCCCGCAACGCGGTCGGCGCCGTCGAGTCAGCGGGCATCCCGTCGGCCGACATCAGCATCGTCGCCAACAAGTACGTGAGCGAACAGTACGCCGACGTCGATGACGCCTCCAAGGCCTCCGAAGGCGCAGGCACCGGCGCAGGCATCGGTGGCGTGGTCGGCGGCGGGGCGGGTCTCCTCGCCGGCCTCGGCATGCTGGCCATTCCGGGCCTCGGTCCGGTCGTGGCGGCCGGATGGCTGGCGGCTCTTGCCGTCGGCGCAGTCGCAGGCGCGGCCACCGGCGGCATCGTCGGTGCGCTCATCGGTTCGGGCATTCCCGAGGAGCATGCGCACGTTTACTCCGAGTCGGTCCGCCGTGGCGGCACGCTCGTGAGCGCGCGCGTGCCCGACGGCGATGCGGCCCGCATCCAGGGCCTGCTCGACCGCTACAAGCCGATCGATCCGGTCGTGCGTGGTGTCGACTACCGCAAGAGCGGATGGACGACCTTCGATCCGGCGGCCCCCGCTTACAAGCCCAGCCAGGCCGAAATCGAACGCATCCGCCGCGACGACCTCGCAGCCTAAAGCGTCCATAAATCCACACGACAAGGAGGGTGGGATGCTTAGGCTTCCCGCCCTTTCTTTCTTCCGTCTGGCGCGCGCAACGCCGTCCCGAGAGACGCGTTGTCGGAAAATCGCCACCCCGTTTTCAGGAGCACGAGATGCCCGCGACGCAAAATCCAGACGCCATTGCTCTGTTGAAGGCCGATCACCGCAAGGTCGAAGGCCTGTTCGAGAAGTTCGAGCACACGCGCGATGACTCGCGCAAGAAGGCCCTGGTGCTGGAAATCTGTACTGAGCTCTGTGTGCACGCCATGATCGAGGAAGAGATCTTCTATCCGGCGTGCAAGGGCGAGATCGAGGAAGAGAAGCTGCTCAACGAGGCCTACGTCGAGCATGACGGTGCCAAGGTGCTCATCTCCGAACTTCTGGGCAGCGGCCCCTCGAGCGAATTCTACGATGCCAAGGTCAAGGTCCTGTCGGAGATGATCAAGCATCACGTGAAGGAAGAAGAGGCGCGTTCCGAGGGCCTGTTTGCCCAGGCCAAAGCTGCCGGCGTCGACATGGTCGAGCTGGCCGAGCGGCTAGACAGCCGCAAGCAGGAGCTGTTGGCCGACTTCAATCGCCGCTCGAAACTGCCGCCGCCCGAAACCCGCAGCTTCACCGGCCATGAGCTGGTTCAGAGCCAGCCGATGGAAGAGGCGGCTTAGCGGCAACGGAGGGCGAACCCGCGGTTCGCCCTTCTTGCTATGGCCGCAGCGAATTGATCGCATTGAATTGAGAGAGCGCTTGCCAATAAAGCAGCGCCACCAGAACGGCTCCGATCGCCGTGGCCTGCCAGGTTTGCAGAAAACGCTTCATCGACCTGTAGTAGTTCCTTAGTGCGTGATTGTTCAGGGCGACCTTCCCTTCAGCGTCGACGCGCGACGTAGCCGCGGTAGGTGGAGCGGCCGAGTTCAGGATGGGTCTGGATTCGGTGCGCCAGCGAATCGATGGTCCAGCTGTCGACGATGTCGTAGCCGAGCGTCGCCAGCGCCGCGGGGACCTCGTCGACATTGCGGATGTGATAGGGCACCTCGGCCACGCCGAAATTCTCCAGCGTCACCACGGTCGGCCCGTCGCGCGTGACCACCTTGTTGAGCAGAATGTAGCGCGGCGGCGCGCGCAGGCGGCGCACGAGGTCGACCAGCGGCTCGTTGAGATAGGGCAAAAGGCCCGACGCCAGCAGCACATCGGCCGCGGGCGCGTCCTCGATACGCTCGACGAAGGACAGGGTCCGATCCTGGGGTCGCGCCTGGGCCCGGCCGGCCTTCACGAGGGCTGGCAGGTCGTAGACGATCCAGTCGATGCAATCGAGGTCGAGATAGGGTCCGAACGCGCGGTACTTGACCCCGATGTGGCCGCCGGCATCCACCAGCCGCGTGATCTCAGGCGTCAGCCGCTTCAGCCAATAGAGGATTGGAAAATCCCAGAGCGGAACTTGCTGCATCACCTCATGGGACACCGACGTGACGCGGTCATGGTCGTAGCCGGCCAGCATACCGGGGCGGACATGGGCAATCGCTTCGTCGTAAGACGCAAAGGCGCCGCGGAAGCGCACGTTCTCGCGCCGGAGCGCGCGATAGCGGCCGTAGGCGAACATCGCGGCGTGTTTCAGGCGGTCGCGCATTCCCGCAAACATATGGCGATTAGCGCCGGAAGGGCATCAAAAGATAGTCGGCGATGGTCTTTGGCTCGGCGACGTCGCTGAGGCCGACGGCGGGCCATTCGTCCCGCCGCGGAAAGTACGCGGTGCCGAACAGGACGTCCCACAGCGGCGTCGAGGTCGCAAAATTGTGGTCGATGTGGTGCTGCTCGCGCGAATGGTGGATGCGGTGAAAGCGGTTGTCGCAGAGCACGTAGCGCAGCGGCCCGATGTTCAGCTTGGCCGAGGAATGGATGAAGTAGGAATGGGTGTTGGCGAGCACGATGACCAGCCACGGCACCGGCCCCGAAGCGACGCCGAGCAGGACCGCCAAGGGCATGGTGACGGCGGCGAACTGAAACAGGTCTTCCGCAACATGATGGTAGCTTGCGGTGGCGCTCATCTCGGTGATCGAGTGATGTACCTTGTGGAAGCGCCACATCCATCCGAAACGGTGCTGGGCGCGATGCAGCCAGTAGTAGAAGAAGTTGCCGACCATCGCGATGCCGATCGCCGCTACCAGCCAGCCGGTGACCCGAAGCGGCAGGGAGTCGGATTCGGTGAGCGGCCGGAGGTCGAGGAAGGCCAGCGGCTTCACATCGAGGAAGCCTGCGCTACCTTCCATGACCTTCAGCACCACAGTGTTGATGCCGATGGCGACGACCAGGAAGGTGGCCGCCCGCATATAGGATTGAAGCGAGTTGCGCGACCGCGGCGCCAGCAACTCGGGCAGCAGGTAAAGCAAGCAGGCGCCCGCCGGATAGGCGAGCCTGATCAACATGGAATTCACGAGGCCATAGACGACCGAGTAGGCCTCAGCGAGAAACGCCAGCATGCGCTCTCATATCGACATTGGCCCTCATCTCGCAAGCCGGGCGCATGGTAAACGTGAAAACAAATCGGCCAGAAGGTAGATGCGAAGGCCGTTTGGATAGGCGTTTGTGTTTTCGACCCGGATCGCGGGCCGTTCGTTTTACGCCGTGTCGTCGAAGAACTCGGAAAGTGGTTCGTTCCGTATCAACAGGACTTTACGCTTCGTGACAACGCCAGTCGCATTATCACGAGGGTAGTCGCGGGACATCGACACGATCTCAGGCACCGCAGGGGGAAGCCAACAATGGGTTGAGGACGGCATGCGCCGTCAACATCACGTCGAAGGACGCGCCCATCGAGAGCAATGCCGATCCAAGAAGCTTGCTGAAGACGCGATGATTGACGTCGAGCGATCCCTGTGTCGCCTCAAGGAAGAGGAGCCAAAATTGGACACTTACTCAAGAGTCATCCGAACCGGAGCAAGCCTACGCGTCGGCGATGCGCTTGCCGCTTTGCGAGTCGAAGAGGTGGAGGTTGCCGGGATCGGCGGCGAAGCGCCGCTTGTCGCCGGGCTTGGCCAGCACGTGCCCGCTTTGGCGCACCGTCACCAGCTCGCGGGCGTCGCCGAAATGGCCGTGCAGCAACGTGTCGGCGCCCAAGGGCTCGGCCAGTTCGATGGTGAATTCCAGCGGCCCGTCCGCAACCGGCAGCAAATGCTCGGGCCGGATGCCAAGCGCGATCGACGTGCCGTCGGGCGCCGAGGTCGGCCGCGCCAGCGGCAGCGCCACGCCCGCAATGCCGAGGCCGGCGATTTCCACCGACTTGCCGCGGTTCGACACCTTGGCGGCGAGGAAATTCATCGACGGCGAGCCGATGAAGCCCGCGACGAACACCGAGGCCGGCCGGTCGTAGACGTCCATCGGCGTGCCGATCTGGTCGGCGACGCCCGAGTTCATGACGATCAGCCGGTCGGCGAGCGTCATCGCCTCGACCTGGTCGTGGGTGACGTAGATCGAGGTGACGTCGAGTTCGCGTTGCAGGCGCTTGATCTCCAGCCGCATCTGCACGCGCAGCTTGGCGTCGAGATTGGAGAGCGGCTCGTCGAACAGGAACACCGCGGGCTCCCGCACGATGGCGCGGCCCATGGCGACGCGCTGGCGCTGGCCGCCCGAGAGCTGGCGCGGCCGGCGCTGGAGGAAGGTGCCCAGCTCGAGGATCTTGGCGGCCTTCTGCACGCGCAGGTCGATGTCGGCCTTCGAGAGGCCGCGGATCTTGAGGCCATAAGCCATGTTCTCGTACACGCTCATGTGCGGGTAGAGCGCATAGTTCTGGAACACCATGGCGATGTCGCGGTCCTTGGGCTCGAGCTCGTTGACCA
>LNFM01007050.1_pt1 | contig 17958 bp, 23 predicted proteins | sample 596031 | NCBI WGS metagenome assembly LNFM01 (sample SAMN04254537, study PRJNA301005) | activated carbon metagenome | isolation source: dual media filters at the Ann Arbor, Michigan drinking water treatment plant | place: USA: Ann Arbor | reverse complement strand
CCGCCGCGCCGAAATCGACCGGCCCGGTAACCACAATGACGCCGTTGCGCCGCGCGACGAGGGGGAATCCGGCCGTGGCCGTCGTCATCTTCACGCCCTCGACCCGCAGCCGGCCGCCGTCGGTGACGCTGAAGCAATGCGCGCTGGTGGTTGAAATGACGACATTCGATGGCGTCGTGGTGTCGCCGCGCACGGTCACATGGCCGTTGCCGATCCACGGGCCGCTTACCGCGGCCCCGCCGGCATAGGTGCCGTTGCCGAGCTGGATGGTCACGTCATGGATGGAGATATCGAGCGCGGCGGCAACGTTGATGGCCTTCTGCAGGGTCAGGAACGCGCCGCCCGCGCTGTTGGACAATCCGTCGTTGGAATCCGATCCATCGGTGCGGACATAATAGGTGCGGTTGCCGGTGAGCAGTTCGCGCGTCGCGCCGCCGCCGCCCCCGCCGCCCGCCTGCGGACCCGCCAGCAGCTTCCAGCGGCTGTCCGCCGCGTCGTACCAGAGCAGTGCCGATTGCCTCGCGGCCAGCGTCACGTCGGCGCCGAGCGCAAACCGGTTGCCGGCGCTGGAGCCGCCATGCTCGGTCTTCAGCACGATGGATTGCGTGCCGGCATTGAGCAGCGCGACCGCGCGCCCGTCGCCGCCGCCCGACAGGCCGGTGATGCTGCGCGCGGCATCCGAGGACAGCCGCAGGATGCTGGCGGCAGCCAGTCCGGCCGGATTGTAGTCGTTCTGGTCGGCGGCGATCTGCGCGGGGGAAATGTCGCCGGTCAGAAAGAAGCCGGCATTGATCTTGGTGGCGCCGCTCGCGCGATCGAACAGCAAGGCGTCGATCCAGGCGGCGCCGTCCGGCGAGACCCTGACATGCAGGTCGTCGTCTGCGACCAGGCCGATTTCGGCGCGGCCGGACAGGCCGGTCTGCATCAGCAGCGACAGCGTGTGGGATGCGGAGTCCTTGTTCAGCCGGCAGCGCAGGCTGCCGTCGCCGCCGTCGGCGACCGTGCGCGCGGTCCACAGCGCAGCGTTGAGCCTGGCGGCGAACGGAGTGCCGGCGTCGGCCGCCATGCCGACCCCGAGGCGGGTGAGATCGTGCAACTCGCTGACGCCGCCGAGCGCATCCAGCGCCGGCACCCAGCCGGCGCCGTCGAAGGCCAGCAGCGCGGATTCATCCGCGACAAAACAGGTCCAGCCCGCGCGCGGCGGATGGAACAGCCAGCCGCCGTCGGAGAAATGCGCGATCTGCCCGTCCTTGCCGGCAAAGCCGCCCGAGCCCGGCGCCTTGACAAGATAGCGGTCTCCGTCCGCCGGCGCGGGCGGCGGCGCCGGCAGATCGCGATCTTTCACCGTCAGCATCACCAGTGCGTCGAGCGCACGCAAGGCCTCGTTGTGCGTGACATGCTTTTGCGCCTGCCCGCCTTCGATGAAGGGCAGCGAAAGATTCGGAGTGCTGGTCATGGGTTTCCTTTTTCCGCGTCCCGCTTGCGAGAGCGGGAGAGATCACAGCGCGAGTGTTGCCGTCGCCGCTATTCCGCGTCCGACGCTCGCCGACATCTGCGCCACGCGGAAGGTCAGGCTCGCCTGCGGCGATCCGAAATCGGAAAGCTCATCGGCATTGGCGTAAAGCGCAGCCGGCGTTTCCGCCGTCAGCGTGCGGACGACGCTCGCGCCGTCCAGAATGTCGATCTCGTATCGCTCGCTGACCTCCCCGAGCGGCACGTCCTGCGTTTCCCAGGAATCGCCGCCGATGCGCGTGCGGCGGATCCAGCGCAGCGCGATGCCATCGATCGTCCGCACCGCGCGCAGATGCACCGGCGACAGCGGCCTGAGCGCCGTGGTCGCCGGCGTCACCGTCATGGCCACCGCCGCGCCGTCGCCGTGATCGCGTCCGGCCGCCACGATGCGCAGATGCATGTCGCGGCCGAGCTGGTCCAGCCCGCGTGCCAGAGCCGTCACATGCTGGTCGAGCAGCACGAACGGCGCGCCGGCCGGCAGCGGGTCCGCCATCGCGCCTTCGCTGCCGGCCTGTCCGCGCAGGAACCGCGACAGCTCATAGGTGCGCTCCGCCACCAGTTCGGCCCGCGCGAATTGCACAACCTCCCACGCGCCTTCGGGCCGCCGCAGGGCCGAGACATTGGCGCCGTTCAGCATCGCGGTATCGGCCACCGATGTCAGCGCGCCGCCGTAAAGCCGCACCCGCATCCGGTGCGCATGATCGAAACGGCCGGCCGGTCCGGCCGGCAGATCGTCGAGCGTCTCCCCGGCGATGGCGGGCGCAAAAGTCAGGCCCGCGCGCGAAAAGCTCAGCCCGTCGCCGGAGGTCCAGATCGCCACCGCGCCCGGCCAGGGATCGGCGAACACCGCGATGCGAGCCAGCACCGGCGGCTCGGCGGCGTCGAGCGTGGGCAGGTCGAGGATATGCGCCTGCACCGGCCCGATCGCGGGCGGCAGATCGGACGTCCGGCGGCGCGGCGCGGGCAGCGGCAGATCGAACACCTCCGGGTCGATGGCGCGCGCCTTGATCGCGCGGTGCTCGGTGTCGACGATCTCGCGGATTTCGAACAGACGCCGCCGGCCCCTCACCGTCAGCGCGATCACGTCGCCGGGCGCAAGCCGCAGCAGACTGGGCGGCAGCGCGAACTCGGCGGTCTCCCGCCCCACCCACAGATCCTGCAGCCAGATTTCCGCGCGCCGCTCGGCGGCGGAATCGGTCGTCACCATCGCAACGTCGTGCTGGATCGCGCGCGCGGCCGCGCCCACCAGCCGCCGTGACGAGGCCGCCGCGCGCCGGTAGTCGGAGCCGGCATCGGTGAATCCGAGCGTGATCTCGCGCGGCAATTCGGTTTCCTGCGCGCGCGCAAGACGCGCCGGCGCGCCCTCGCGCGGCAGCACCAGATCGTCCTCGTCGAGTTCGACCAGCGGGGCGCGCCGCCACGCGGACGGAACGCCAGCGCGCCGGCCTCCTCCGCCGCATCGAAGGCATAGGTCAGCGCCAGCGGCTCGATCGCGGCGCGCGCGGTCATCGGCCGGTCGATCACATAGCCGTCCGGCCCTTCGCCGAGAGCCGACGTATTATGTGTGCCGGCCCCGGCGTCCGCGGCAATGGCCGCGACCAGTCCGTCCAGTTGCGAGGCGCCGAGCCGTCCGGTCAGCCAGTGTCCGGTCTCCCAGTTCGGGCCGTCGCTCCACACATCGGTGGCGGCGGGAAAGACCGGATAGGGCCGCGCGTCCCAGGTCCACAGATGGATGCCGGAGGGCTCCACCATCCGCCCTGTATAAAGAGAGGAGGACGGATTGAGCTCGCTGTCGGCGCTGAACGCATTCAGCATGGTTTCCAGATAGCGGCGCTGGATCAGGTCGTCGCGCCGCCCGTTGGAAAAATGGGGATAGCCGCCGGTCGCCGATTTCGGGTCGGGAAAGATGCTCGGCTGGTTGGCGCCCTTGTCCACCGCCGGGCAGCCGGTCTCGGTCAGCCAGAACGGCTTGCTCTCCGGCAGCCATGCCGTCGGCGACGCCAGCTCCGCGCTGTCGACGCGCTCATAATGTGCGTTCGTCCAGAAACTCCAAAGGTCCTTTTGCCGGAACATCCACGGCTTGCCGAGCCCGTCGGTGATCGGCGTGCGCGTTTGCGTCCGGCGCGCGGCCGCGTCGGCATAGAAGAAGTCATGGGCCTCGCCGCCGGATAGGTTGCCGGTCAGATAATCGCGATCGTAGACCGACGCGGCGCTCGCGCGGTCGAGATGATCGGGGGTGTCGCGCCAGTCCGACAGCGGCGCATAATAGTCGATGCCGATGGCGCCGATCGCAGGCGAGGCCCAGAGCGGATCGAGCGGAAACCGCACTTCGCTCGCGCCGGGATCCACCACATGCGCGCCGTATTCGGTCCAGTCGGCGGCATAGGTCACCGTGCATCCGCCGCCGAGAATGGTTTTGACGTCGCCCGCCAGCGCCACAAGCTGCGTCACCGCCGGATAGACGCCCGGCGCCGCGCGCACGCGCGTCAGGCTTTTCAGTTCCGAGCCGATCACAAACGCTTCGACGCCGCCGGCCGCCGCCGCAAGAGCCGCGTAATGCAGGATCATGCGCCGGTAATTCCAGTTCGAGGGACCGCCGCCGGCGAAGAACGCATCGACCTGTGATCCGGCCGCAGCCGTGCCGTCGGGAGAGCCATCGACACCCGGCGCCGGATCGCAGGTGATCTGCCCGCGCCAGGGATAGGCCGGTTGCGGCGCGCCGCCGGTCCAGGGATCGGGCAAGGCATTGCCCGCCGGAATATCCATCATCACGAAGGGATAGAGCGTGACTTTCAGTCCGCGCGCTTTCAGCTCCGCGATCAGATGGGTGACGCTGGAATCCGACGGCGTGCCGCCGAAGGCCGGACGCCCCTCGACCTGCGAGACCAGATAGGCGCTGCCGCGCGCAACGCCGGCCACGCTCCAGGTCGCGCCGTGCGTCGATTTCTGCGCGTTGTCGATGCCGGGCCGCAGCCGGCAATGCCCCGCGCGCAGATCGTCGCCGAACCAGGCGACGATGACCGCAACCCGTTCGAGATTCGGACACACCGCCTGCAACTCGTCGAGCGAGGCGATCATGTCGGACGGCGCATGCGCGACATGCCGGTTCTCGGGCGCGGATTGCCCCGGCCCCATCACCTGCACCACGGTCGCGGGCTCGTAGCCGAATTCGGTCGCGCCCGGGATCAGCGTCACCGCGCGCACCTGCTGCTCGAGCTGGCCGACGGGACGCACCACCTCGAACGACAATTGCGGAATGCGGTTGCCGAAATGGCCGAGCGGCAGCCGCTCGAACACCACATAGGCCAGCCCGCGATAGGCCGGCGCGTTGCCGGCACCCTCCTTGGCGACGATCAGCGGGTCGGGATCCTGCGCCTCGCCGCCATTATATATGCGGCATGTCACGCCCAAGAGATCGAGCGGCTTGCCGTCGGCCCAGACCCGCAGGATGTGCCCGATCGGGCCTTCGCACAGACCGACCGCGACATTGCCGAAATAGCTGTAGGTGGTCGTGGTAGTGGTGACAGCCGGACTTCCGCCGCCGCCACCGCCGCCCTTGCCGCCACCCCCGCCGGTGGTCTCGCTGCGGGTGACGATCTCCTCCTGCAGCCTTGTCGCCCAGATCACCTGGCCCGACAGCCGCGCGCGGCCATAGACCCGCGGGATCGGCGCACCTTCCGACGACGCCATGACATCGAGATCGGCGAGACGCGGACCTTCGCGCGAGCGCTGGATGGTCTCGCCGCCGAACAGCGAACGGTCGATAAAGCTGCCGGCAACCGCGCCGGCGAGGCGGCCCGCGACGGCGCCGGCTGGCCCGAAGGCGCTGCCGATGGCTTGCCCGGCGACGGAGAGAAGAAGAGCGGCCATCAGTCCGTCACTCCGGGAAAGGCGAAGGCATAGCCGATGCGCCGGCGCCACCAGGGCGCGAGCGTAACTTCGGCCACCGCCGCGCCGTCATGGGCATGAATCATCCTGTCGGGTGCCGTCACGATCGCCGCGTGCTTGGCCAACAGTCCCGTCCGCCAGCGAAACAGCAGCACGTCCCCCGGCAGGAAAGCTTTCACGTCCACCGGCGCGAGATGACGGAAACCCGCCTCCGCCAGCGGCTCGTGCTGCGCCACCTCGGCCCAGTCGCGCGCATAGGGCGGCGCGCGTTCCGGCTCCTCGCCATAGAGCGCACGCCACACCCCGCGCACGAGGCCGAGACAGTCGCAGCCAATTCCTTTCAGCGAAGCCTGATGCCGGTACGGCGTACCGATCCAGCTGCGCGCCTCGGCGACGATGAGGGTGCGGGTCACGGCTGCAGGCTCCCGCCGTCATTGCCCGGCTCGCCCTCGACGGCGTAGCGCATGACGAAATCGTTGCCGGGGATATGCGGAAAGCCGCGGAAGTTGACGATGTTGTTGAACCGATTCCGGCAGGTTGCGAATCTCTTGTCGCAACCCGCTGTGACTACGAACAGATCGTCTTCCGTGACCGGCTCCGGCAGCGCCTGCCAGAGTTCGATCACGGTCTCGCCGCCATCGTGACGATGCCGCTTCACTTCCACCGCAAGGCCGGCATTGGCGCCGGTGCCGAAGGTGAGCTTGCCGGCGCTGAACCAGCCCTCCTCGAATGCGGCGAGCCCGGAGGCCACAAACGCCGAGGTGCCGCGCAGGACCGCCACGCTGCCCTCGCCGCGATAAGCCGCGCCGGTCAGGTCGACGCCGCAGCGCGGATCGCCGAGATCAGCGGCGCAGGTCGCGGTGTAGAGACGCCCGCTCTCCTGCGCCAGCGCGTCGCCGGGCCCGCGCAGCTCCGCGGCAAAAGCCGCGCCGTCGCGCCGCACGTCGCCGAGCGTGGCGGTGCCCAGCAGCACCTGCAGGGCGGGATCGCTCCAGTCCACCAGCCAGGTCTCGACCCTGGCCGCGTCGTAGCGCCCGGCGGCGAGATCGGCCTCGGTGAGACCATCGTCGATCAATGCACCCGAGATTTCCGCGCCGTCGACGGCAAGTCCCAGCCGGCTGGTCGCTTCCGAGGCGGCGAGCCCGGTGCCGGCGCGGCAGGTCACGCCGCTCAGCACTATATCCTCGTCATGATCGGTGAAACCCTGCACCGCGCCGTCGCGCCGCGTGAGCACGAAACAGCGGCAGAGCGTGGTGACGCCGGAATCGAGTTTGCCTTGCAGGGCGGACGGGAACGCGCGCATGCCTCACACCCTGATTTCGATGAGCGGAATTTTCGGAATCGCGCCGGCCGCAAAGGCCGAGAGATCGACTTCCAGATAATCGGTGTCGAAGCGCACCGGCACGTCGAACAGGAATCCGGCGGTCACCGCCTCGCCGACCTCCGGCACATGGCCGGGCAGAAACGTGACGCCTCCGCCCGCAACATCGAGGGTGAACGCCTCGCCTTCCTCCACCTCGTCCCCGTTCACGGCGACGCGCACGCTGCCCGGCACCGGCCTGGTGACCGGCCGCCTGTAGGGCGCATGCAGCCCGCCATAGGTTTTCGCGAGCGCGAATTGCGTGGCGGCGCCGTCGCCGGTTCCGATCACCTGGTCGAGCGCGCTCACCGCGACGCCCGGCGCGGCGGAAGAATGATCGAGCCGGTCGCGCCAGCGGAATCCGTGCAGCCGGCCGCGCCGCTCCTCGAAAAAGGCCACGACCTCCGACAGGTCCGCAAAGGTCTTCACGCCATAACCGGCGTCGTAGCGCCGCCGCGAATGCGCCCAGCGCGCGTTGCGCTCCTCGCGCCCGGAGGCGAGCACCACGATCTCGGTGCGACGCTCCGGCCCGCCCGCGCTTTTCAGCGCGATGTCGAGCGGAAAGAGAATATCGTGAAACGCGGCCATCACAGCCCCCGCTGCCCGCGCGCCACCGCGCGCGCGATCTGGCCGGTGACATAGACGTCCGAGCGGCGGAAACTCTCGACGTCCGGCGTTGCGATATTGACGACGATGCTCGCGGGCGACGCGCCACCCGCCGCGGCCACGCCGAGCCGCCCGTCGGCGGTGCGCGTCAGCGGCAGGATCGCCTCCGGTCCCGCTTCGCCCGCAAGCCCCAGCCCGCCGGACGACAACGGAAAATAGGTCGGCGTGCCGATCACCCCGCCGGCGGCGAACGTCTTGACGGGACCGGCGGCCGAAGCCGATGGCTTGGCGACGCCGAACATGCCGGAAAACAGATCCGTCAGGCTTGACGTGATCTGCCGTTCCAGCGGCTTGAAGGCGAGCTGCAAGGCCAGGCTCGACAGCCGAAGATAAAGGCCCTTGAGCACGTCATCGAAGCTGCGGGCCCCCACGATCGACGCGGTGAAGGCGCCGGTCATCGTGCGCGCAAAGGCATGCGCGCTGCGCTCAAGATCGCGGAAGCGCAGCTCCATCTGCGACAGCTTGTTGTCGGCATTGCCGAATGCGGCCGCAAAACCCGCCTCGTCAAAGCTCGACGATTGTTCGGTCATCGGGAAATCTCTTCATCAGATCTGCGAATGTATCGCGCGCAAGCGGCGCGCCGCTGCGGCCGGCGACGGCGCGGATTGCCAGCGCCAGTTCGCGCGGCGTCATCTTCCAGAACGCCTCCGGCGGCAGCCGCAGGGTGCCGAGCCCGAAGCCGATCGCCTCGTCCCAGGGAAACGGCCTTGGCGTCATGCCTGCGCCCCGCCAAAGGTCGCCTCGATCAGGTCGACCGCGATCCGCACGTAATCCGCGGCCCCTCCGGGCGCGCTCATGCGCGCCACCTCCTCGTCGGTCACGCTCTCGCCCGCCCCGCGCAGGCCGGCGCCGATGATGCGGGTCAGATCTATGGCGCTCATCCGCCCGGCGCCAAACCGCTCGGCCAGAGCCGAAAGATCGCCGGCGCCGAAGGCGGCTTCCAGTTCCGCCAGCGCGCCGAGTGTCAGCACCAGCGTGCGCCGCGCGCCGCCGAGCTCGGCGGTGATTTCTCCGCGATGCCGGTTGACCATAAGCCGCTCCGTCACAGCGCGGTGAAGGTCAGCGCGCCGGCCGAATCCAGCGCCAGCTCGTAGGTGACCTCGCCGTTATGCTCGCCGGCGAATTCCAGCGACGATATCTGGAACGGCCCCTCCACCGTTCCGAAATCCGGGATCACGATCTGGAACGTTTTCACCGCGCCGTCGAAAAAGGTCTGTCGCATCAGCGCGTCGGTGGCGGCGTCCTTGAACAGCCCGCGCCCGGCGATCGCGGCGCGCTTGACGCCGGCCCCGTCGAGCAATTCGCGCCAGCGCCCGGCGGATTCGGCGTGGGTGATGTCCACGCTTTCGGCGTTGAAGGCGATGCGGCGCGAGCGCAGACCAGCCACGGTGACGAAACTGGTGCCGTCGTGAATCTTGACGAGCAGGTCCTTGCCTTTCTGGGCGGTCATCTTTCGGTTCCTGGTTAGTGCGGTTCGGTGACGGCGCGGAAGCGCACCAGCGCGTGATAGGTGCGGCCGTCCGCCTCGCGCCGGATATCGGCGAGCGCGAACCGCAGGTTGACGAGATGGTGTCCGTCGGGTGCGAGCGGCGCATCGTCGAGCGCCTGCAGCAACGTGCCGGCGATGACATGCGCCTCGCGATGCCCGCCCTGCCGCGACCAGGCGTGCAGGGTGAGCTGATGTTCCTCGCCCGGTTCGTCGCCTGTGGAGAAATCGCTGACGCGCGCTTCCCCGAGGGTCACATAGGGAAAGGCCGCCGTCGCCGGCGGTTCGTCGTAGATCTTTGGCCCGCCCAGGACGGACACCAGCGGCGCATGGGCGGACAGGGCGGCATGGATCGCGGCGCGCAGCGCCGCGGCGGCAATGGGCATGATGATGGTCCCCGGGGAATGGCAGAGAGGGTTATGCGGTTCGCTCTTCGGCCTCGACCTGCAGGAAGCGCTTGCGGCCGTCGCGGTCGCGCAGCGCGACAATGCGGAAAATGCGGTCGCCGTCGCGAAAGCGATGGCGCGATGTGATGTCGGCGGAATGGCGCAAGCCGATGCGGTGCGTGACCGTCAGGCCGCGCTGGGCGGCTTCGGCCTGCGCGTGCGACGACAAGGGCGTCACCGACGCCCAGAGCGTGGCGATGACATGATATGTGCGCGTCACCCCGCCCGCGCCGTCCGGCGTCTCGGCCGGCGCTTCCAGCGTCAGGCGGCGGTTGAGAAGGCCGGGACCGCTCATAGCGAGATCACCCGGCTGGGCGCGATCAGGCCCGCGACCGAGGATGGCACGCTCGCCACTTCGCCGCTGGCCGCGATCAGCGCGCGGTTCTCGTACCAGTGCGCGACCAGCAGCCGGATTGCCTGGCGCAGGGGCTCCGGCACATCCGAAGCCGCCGCGCCGTAGCCCGCCTCGATATCGAGCTCGATCCCGCCGGCGATGCGGCCCGGCGCGGGCAATGCGCCGCGTTCGAAAGTCAGCACGGCCGGCGCGGCGATCCTGTCGATCCCGAAACCGGCCGGGTCGAGGAGCTGCGCGGTGCCGTCAGCCCTGAACACGCGCACGGCGAGGAGCGTCCGCAGCGGCGCGGGCAGCAGCGGCAGCCGGCCGCTGCCCGGCCAGACATCGCGTGTCAGCCGCCAGCTCTGCGTCATCAGGGCGCGGCGGGTCTGCGCCTCGATGTGAATGCGCGCGCCCGCGATCAGCGCGGAGATCGTTGCGTCGTCGTCGGAATGCTCGATGCGCAAAAAGGTTTTCATGTCGGCAAGCGAGATCGGCTCGCCCGCGGGTGCGGTGAGGAGAATGGAGGGCATTGATTTTCTCTGAGGTGAATCGTTGAGCGATGGACGCGCGCAGAACATTCGTGCAAAGCGCGATAATCAGCGGTGCAAAGTCGCGGCTAGATCAATCCTTATCGAACAGACGTCGACTGTCGTCATAGCGCAGATTGCGAAACTCTTCCGGTAGGTACTTTCGCTGCAACTCGTCGAGAATCCCATCCTTGTGGATGATCAGGCCCATGCCGGGCCATTCGTCTTCCTTGCCAGGCGCATCGACACGAACCCAGATTTCCCAATCTGGATAATCGTGCAAACCTGTCCTCAAAGTCGCAACAACATGCGGCCGCAATAAACTCAGATTCTGAATCTCAATCTCTTGCCTGCGACTGCCCCAGTTTTCATCCCGAACCCAAAAGTCGCCCTTTCTGAAAGCGTTCTCGACACCAAAAGAGCGCATGAGCGTACTAACGCGATCATAGAGAACACTCCAATCCTTCTCTTGCTGGGTCTCCGCTTCTTCCTGCATAAAGCACCTACCTTATTCGATGCCACGCCCGCCGATACGCAGGCGGCGCAAATACTGAAGAAGCCATATGGAATTGAGAAAATCTCGAATACGGGAATCCTGCGACGTCTTGATTCTTTCGATAAGTAATCGGGCCTGATTAGGGCTCATATGTTCGGGCACCATACCATTTGTTTCCATAAATGAATCCATCAGTTCCTTCGCGGCATCGTTGTAGAGACCGTGCGCACCTTTCTTGCCATCCCAAAAATTTCCCCTGAGCACATTATCTTCTGAACGCGCTCTCAGGCCAATCGGTCCAGTAGTCGCGTCATCAAACACTTTCCGCGTCTCTGCTGAGAGTGACATATCCTTGTAGACCGATCTGGGCAGGAAATGATGTCCCTTGGCTCTGGCAGAACTGAATTCGGTGGGGGATTCATCAAATTCTGATTGCTCTTCAACTGAGACATTTGAGGGCGTCTCCCCCGTTTCTCCCACATCATTAGTCCACTACCCGCCATCCGGATTGCCCTTCGGCACCCGCGGCTGGTTCGGATTGAAATTGGCCTTGCGTTCGAACAGCCTGAGGAACACCTCCGGATCGGCATCGGGTGAAAGAAAGCGGCGGCAGTCCGGCCGCAGCCAGCGGTGTGCATCATGGCGGAGCCACCGCTTGCATTGATGCTCCACCCATTCCGGCCTGACCTGCGCCACGCATCCGCTCCAGTCTGAAATCCCGTTGACAGCGCGCACAGAACGGGGCTCAACACGCGGCATGATCCGCCGCGCGCTCGCCCTCTCCGCTCTGTTGTTATTGCCGGCCCCCGCCGCCGCCATGGTCGGCGGCGCCGCGCCGGTGAACGGCGCGCATTCCGCCGTCACCATCGTCGGCTCGCGCGGCAATTTCTGCACCGGCGCCTATATCGCGCGCGACCTGGTGCTGACCGCCGCGCATTGCGTGGTGCCGGGCGCCGACTACAAGCTGGTGGAATACGACGCGCAGAAACAGCCGCGGCTGCGCGACACCGCGCAGATCGCGCGGCACCCGCAATTCAATCTCGACAATTACAACAGGGCGCGCGTCACCGCCGACGTGGCGCTGATCCGGATCGCCGCGCCCGCCGCGGTCACGCCGGTGCCGCTCTCGGGCGCGAAACTGAACGTGCAGCCCGGCGATCGCTTCGTGGTGTCGGGCCTCGGCCTGTCGGAACGCGGCAACGGCAAGAGCGGCGGCACGCTGCGCCAGGCGACGCTGGCGGCCACCGGCAAGCCGGGCAATCTGCAGATCCGCCTGATGGACCCGGCGACGAGGAACGAACGCGCCGGCTTGGGCGCCTGCACCGGCGATTCCGGCGCGCCGGTGTTTCAGGACAGCGGCGGGCGCTTTGTGGTGATCGGCGTGGTGAGCTGGTCGACCGGGCCGAACGGCGCCGAGGGCTGCGGCGGCCTGACCGGCGTCACGCCGCTGCAGCTTTATTATCCCTGGATCGCGGAGACCGCGAGGAAGCTCGGCTCGCCGCTGCCGTGACCGGCGGCGTCAGCCTTCGCGGCCATAGGCGTTCACCCGCTCATCCTGGTTGAAGCGGACCGAGTCGCCGATATAGGCGCCGGCAATGCTTTGCTGCACCGTATTCAGGCCATAGGCCCAGCCCACGGCCAGGACAACGGCGACAAGAACGGACAATATAAAGATGCGCATGGGAGTTCTCCTTCTCCCCCTCTTTTTCAATATGGTGGATGGAAATCACGCGCGTCTTCAGGTTTTTGTGGCCGAACCCGCACGGACGGCGAAGCCGGAACGGTCCGGCTTCGCCGCCGCCGACATCACGCCCCCGAGAATTTCAGCAGCTTGATGGCGTCAAAGTCCTGCACGCCGCCGCCCACCCGCTTGGTGGTGTAGAACAGCACGTAAGGCTTGGCGGAATAGGGATCGCGCAGCACCCGCACGCCCTGGCGGTCCACGATGAGATAGCCGCGGTTGAAATCGCCGAACGCGACCGAATAGGAATCCGCCGCGATGTCCGGCATATCTTCGGCCTCGACCACCGGGAAGCTCATCAGCGACGCGCGCCCGCCCGCAAGCGAGGGCGGCTGCCAGAAATATTGCCCGTCGTCGTCCTTCAGCTTGCGGATCGCGCTCTGCGTCTTGCGGTTCATCACGAACACGCCGTTCTGGCGATAGCCCGCCTTCAGCGCATAGACCAGATTGATCAGCGCATCGCCCGGCGCCTCCGCCGGAAAGCCGCCGTCGAGACCGGTCTCGACAAAGCCGATCTGGCCCCAGGCCCAGGAGGATTCCGCCACCTTGTCATATTGCAGAAAACCCTTCGGCTTGTTGACGCCGTCGCCGTTGACGAACGCGGCGCCTTCCTGCTGGGCAAAAACCTGCTCGACCTCGGCGGCGATCCATTCGTCGAGATTGACGGCAGTGTCTTCCAGCAGCGTCGTGGTCGCCGCCGGCATGGCGTAGAGCTCCATCGCCGGGAACGAGAGTTCGTCGAGCACCGGCGAATTGGTCTGCGGCCGCGCCGCGGTCTCCCCCACCCAGCCGGTCGCCGGCCCCGTGGTCATGAACGGCTTCTTGTAGACGCTGGCCGAAATCTCGCGCACGCCGGCGATCGAGCGGATCGGCGAGATCGCGGTCAGCCGTTTGCCGATCTCGATCTCAACTTCCGGCGGCACCAGATAGCCGCCATCGGGATTGGACGAGGCCGACATCGCCTTGGTTTCAAGCTGGCGCAGGCCGGCGCTTTCGCCCGCGCGGACATAGGACTCGAACGCCGCCTTGTGTTCGCGCGCGTCGTGCGTCTGCGTCCCGCTTGGCCCGAGCGCCGGACGCGCGCCCCTCAGCGTCAGATCGTCGAGCCTGCGCTGATGCGCGTCGATCACGCTGTTGATGCGCGCCACCTTGTCGTCCAGCAGAACGTCGGCGCGCTTGCGTTCGATCTGCGCCAGCCGCTCGTCATTGGCGTCGCGGAAGGCGTCGAAGGCGCGCATCATCTCGGCATGCGTCACCGCCGCGTCGGGCGGGAAGCCGGCCTTGGTTTCCAGATGGTCGTGGGTGTCGAGGTCCATGAGGTTCTCCTTGTGAATGGACAAGAGTATTCGCGCGCGCGTTTGCGCGACGAAACAACTTCGCTTCGATTGCGACGATGATGAGGAGTGGTCAGTTGGCCGGATGATGCCTAATCAAGGCCAATACCAATTTTGTCAGGTTCCGTCGGATGGTTCACCCATATTCTGATCCTCGTCCTGACGTTCGGAACAGCTGCTTGAAGCACCGTCTCCAATTCGACGGTCGAGATGACCACTGTGTGGCTCGGGGTCTCCAGCATCCCATCGAAGGCCGGCGCGCGCCCAAAGGCCACCTCACTAGGATTCCCGACAACAACCTCGGTCTCACCGTCTAGGTACATCAGGCAACCGACCGCGACGCACGATGCCGTTGCCAATATTAATTTTCCTCTCTCAAAATCCGGCACTGTTCCTCCGGAGGAATCCGAAATAACAAGCAGCGAGTTTGGAGGAGCCACCTTGGTTGTGCTTGCCACGACTACGGATTCCTCCTCTTATAATTTCCGATCCAAAGACCCTGCCGCCGCATGCAAGTCAGGCATTGCGGATAAAGACGTTGGGCCCTGCCAAACGGGTTCAGCGCCGTCGGGTATTGATGATCCGGCACATGATTGCCGGAGATGGTGCCGGGACTGACCGTTCCGCAGGTATGACAGCCATATATACGACCCATTTCGTTTACTTGCAGACGTTCTGAGACAAAAAAATCCCGCTCCGGCCCGCGCGCGGGAATTGACTCCCGCGCGAACAATCCTGGCAGGATGCCGTTGCGCTGAAAATCGGCAATCCGAAACTCCGCCTGCTCGGCTTCAGCCCTCGCTCTGGCAATACGGCCTTCAACGGTGTTGTACAGACTGGCCGTCGGACGCCACGCGGGGAAAATTTCCTGCACCCGGCGAATGGCGGCGTCGGCGCGCGCTTCGAGCGACGCCAGAAGCGCCGACTGGGCCGGAGTCGGCTGCACCCATTGCCCGTTGATGATGATCGGCCCGCGTCCGGAATATGGCCCGCGCGGACCACTTTGGGCGGATTGCTCGCCGCCAATCCAGAGAGCGGAGGTCTCGTCCGAAATCGTGAGGCCGTCGGTGCGAGGAAAGCTGCCGCTGCCGCCGCCGGCGCGCGTCCAGCGGCCGGCTCCCGTATGGCCGGCCGGCACGCGCGACTGGTTCGGATCGAAATTCGCTTTCAGCGCCCAGTCATGCCGCCGCAGCGCGAGCTGAAAACGCGCGGCGGCTGCGAGCCATTTCAGGCGGACGAGGCCGCTTTCGATCGTGGCGCGCGACGCGGCGACGCTAGAGGTGTGCGGCATGCTGCGCCTCCCGCCGCAGACGCGGGCGCAGCGGCACGACGCTCGCGCCCTGCCCGCACAGCTTCTTCCATTCCCCTTCGGCGCGCGTCCGCGCAAGGGACACGGGCCGGGAGCAAGCTGCGTTCTCCTTCACGCTCTGGACGCGCGCCCCCGCCAGCAGCGGGAAGGTGACCAGCGAGATTTCCCAGAGATCGACCGCGTGCAGACGCCGCACCCGCGTCTTCGGATCGATGCGCGCGGTCACCGTCCTGAAGCCGATCGAGAGCCCGTCCGAGGCGCCGGCCTTCAGCAGCGCCAGGAGTTCGCGCGCCCGCATCACCTCCGGGATCAGCCGGCCGCGCGCATAGAGCCCGCGATGGTCCTCGCGCAGCTCCAGCCAGATCCCGATGGGCTCGGCCGGGTCGTGCTGGAACAGCATGGGGATGCGGCGCAGGCCGCGTGTTCTCAGCGTCGCCGCAAACGCGCCCGGCATCACCATATCGCGAGACGCGTCGATCTCGCCGAACAGCGAGGCATAGCCCGCGATCGTTCCGTCCGGCGCGAGGGTGGTGCGCGGGCGGAAGACGGAGTCGAGGGTGGGTTCGGGGAATGCGGACATGGGTCGTCCTTCAGAAGGTGACGAAGGCTCCGGCATCGCCGCGCAGAGAAAAATCCTCTCCCCTTGCGGGAGAGGGTGGTTTCGAGCGAAGCGAGAAACCGGGTGAGGGGGCAGGCGGCCAAAGTGAGGACAGCACCCCTCACCCGGCTCGCGCCTTGCGGCGCTCGCCACCCTCTCCCACGCCGAAGTCGGATGTTTCCGACTTCGGCCAAAGATCAAGTGGCCGAACTCGGGTAAACCCGAGTTCGGCGCGGGGAGAGGGTTATCCCTTCCCGCGCCGGCTTTTGCGCTTGCTGCCTTGCCGCGCCTTCACATCGCGCGCGGGCTTGCTGCGGCCGACGCGGTCGAGATGATCGAGAAACTGGCGGAACACGCTCAGGTGGTCGCGCCGCTGCGGCTTCTGGATCGCGCGCAGCACGCCATGCAGGGAGTCCATGTCACTTGCCTCCGAACTTGCGATTGAACCGCGAGAGCTCGCGCACGAAATCGTCGAAGCGCCGCTGGGCTGCGACGAGCTCGCGCACGGCAAAAACCAGCAGCACGCTGGCGCCCGACGCCCACAGGAACAGCGCCAGATGCGCGAGATCGCCGCGCTCGATGAAAATCTGCGTCAGGTCGGGCATGGCGTGCGCTCCAATGAAAAAGCCCCGGCGGCTGGCCGGGGCTTTCGGAAAACGGTCTGATCGTCGTCGGCGCCGTGCGTTATGCGTCCGGCAGGATTCCGGTGATCCGGTCGCCGTGCCGCCGCGTCAGGTGCAGCGCGATGCTGCGATGGAGCGCGGGAGCCTGTTTGCGTCAAGAGCCGCTAGGTCGGCTTGAAACTGCCGTCGTCGAGGCCCCGGATCACCATTCCGGCGTCACCCGCCTGCGGGTATTCCTGAGACTCAGCGATCTCTTCCAGTAAAGAACGCGCTTGCGTGGGCAAAACCCCGAGCGACCTCGTCGCGGCCTTCAGACGAACCTGAATGTGAGGATGATCGAATAGTCGGGACAGAGATCGCCTGGCTTCCAGGCCGCGCGCGCGCAACTCGTTGTCTATCTCGTCCATCTGCTTATAGAGACGATTGAATCTGGCATAATCGTCTCTCAGAAGCGCCTCGTCCTGCTGCAAACAGATCGATACGAAACGCTCCAGCAGCTGATCGATCGTTGTTCGTTCAATCGAGGAAGACGTCATGGTTTGAGTATCCCGAATTTGACGAGCGCCTCACGGCCAACTCTCTGCCGTTCCTCCCAGCCCTTGATCCGAAGATAGTCCCGCGGAGACAGTCCACCAAACCGCTCTTGTGACGTCATATACCAGCCCGTTATCTGCCAGTGTTTCAAGGCCGGAATGCGCACCAGGTTATCCGGACCGTTGACGAGCGACTCCGGGAAGCCATCCTCTAGCGCGGACGCCTTTTCGGCAATGTGATGTTTCTGATAGCCCCATTGGGGTTCGGACGCGGCTTCCTGTAGTTCCTTCATCGTCTTCGGTGGATCCTGATAGGCGTCGATAAACGCTCTGTCGGTATCCAGCCATGATGCGGCTTGCATCGCGGACAAAAAGGCGCCGACCGGCGTGCCAACACGAAAAGCCTTTGCAAGCCAGTATGCAGCGGATTTCAGGAAGGCGTTCTTTTCCGATGCGGACGGTGGCCGCCGCTGCGGAATGTCCGGCGGATCGAGCGGCGGACCTTCATTGTGTCCGATCCCGGGCGGTGAATCGTTGCCACCGCCGCCCTCGTCACTGTCACCCATGGCACCGAGATTGTCACCGCTCCCCCCACCCTCATCCGTCCACTGCCCGCCGTCCGGATTGCCCTTCGGCACGCGCGGCTGGCCGGGGCTGAAATTGGCCTTGCCTTCCAGCAGCGCGTGAACGAACAGCGGGTCGAAGCCCGCCTGCACGTAGCGCTTCCAGTCCGGGCGCAGAAAGCGCTGCGCGTCGGGGCGCACAAAACGATGCGCGTCGGGGCGCATGTAAAGATGCGCGTTCGGGCGCAGCCGGCGTGCACGTTGGCGCGCCAGCCAGGCGTCGTTTAGTTTGGTCATGTCGCGTGATCTTTGCCCGCGAAGCTCAATGCACTTCGCCTCTCCCCGCTTTGGAGAGGATTCTAGAACACATCCCCGCCCTCGACCGGCGCGTATCCCGCCGCCGCGCGCTTCTCGTTCACGGTGAGGGACGGCGCGGCGCTGACGCGCTCCCACAAGGCGGCGCGGTCGAAGGACAAAGCCTCGATGCGGTCCGGTGGCTTCCAGCGCCGCCTTTGACCTCACTCCGGCTTGAAAATGCC
>LNFM01007049.1_pt1 | contig 17961 bp, 18 predicted proteins | sample 596031 | NCBI WGS metagenome assembly LNFM01 (sample SAMN04254537, study PRJNA301005) | activated carbon metagenome | isolation source: dual media filters at the Ann Arbor, Michigan drinking water treatment plant | place: USA: Ann Arbor | reverse complement strand
TGCGCGCGGCGCAAAACCTGCTGGGCCTGCCCGGCGGCGCCACCAGCCTGGACCTGACCGTGAAAGACGTCTGGTCGGCCCAGGCGCTGGCCGGTGACCTGCGCCGGCAGTTTCCCTACAAGATCGAAAGCTGGCAGGAAAGCAATGCGCAGCTGGTGTCGGCCCTCAACGCCCAGTCGGTCAGCACGGCGCTGATACGCGGGGTGGTGCTGGTGGTGGTGGTGCTGGGCATTGCCAGCGTGCTGGTCGTGTCGGTCGTGCAAAAGCGCCGCGAGATCGGCATCCTGCGTGCCATGGGCGCCACGCGCGGGCAGATCCTGCGGCTGTTCCTGGTACAGGGCGCGGTGGTGGGCGCGCTGGGCTCGGCGCTCGGCATTGCGCTGGCGGTGCTGATGATCTGGCTGTTCACGACCTTCGTGCGCGGCTCCGACGGGCTGCCGCTGTTTGTGATCACACTTCCGCTGGCCACGGCGGTGCAGGTGGCGCTGATCGCCACCGTGTGTGGTGTGCTGGCTGCCGTGGCGCCCGCACGCCGCGCTGCGGCGCTGGACCCGGCGCAAGCGATACGGATGTGAACCCATGACCGAAGCCGACAACTCCCGCGCGCTGATTGACATGGGCGAGGTGCGCAAGAGCTACAACCTCGGTCTGCCCAGCGAGGCCGAGGTGCTGCACGGCGTGTCGCTGCAGGTGCAGCGCGGCGAATTCATTGCGCTGATCGGCCCCTCAGGCTCCGGCAAAAGCACACTGCTCAACATCGTCGGCCTGCTCGAGGGCATGAGCGCCGGCAGCTACCGGCTGCAGGGCCAGGAGGTGTTTGGCCTGGACGACGCGGCCCTGACCCTGTTGCGGCGCAGCACGCTGGGCTTTGTGTTCCAGTTCCATCACCTGCTGCCGGCCTTCACCGCGCTGGAAAACGTCACTATGCCCGCGCTGATGCGCGGCGGTCGCGTCAGTACCAAACAGCGCGAACATGCCCGCGCGCTGCTGGCTTCGGTGGGCCTGGCCAAGGCCATGGACAAGCGGCCGGGCGAGCTGTCGGGCGGCATGCAGCAGCGTGTGGCGATTGCCCGCGCCCTGGTCATGGAGCCGGCGCTGGTGCTGGCCGACGAACCCACAGGCAACCTCGACACCGTCTCGTCCGACGAGGTGTTTGTGCAACTGCGCGGCATGCATGCCGAACTCGGCACCACCTTTGTGGTGGTCACCCACGACCCGCGCCTGGCCGCCCGCTGCGATCGCCTGGTCGAGCTGATCGACGGGCGCATCGCGCGCGACGAAGCCGTGACCCGCGCGTCGGCGTGAGCGGGTTGGCACGCCGCGCGGCCGCATGTGACCGCCCGGACAGGGCCGTCCCCAGGCGGTTGGCGCCTACTTGCCCATTTTTCCCTGGAGTACCGCCACCAGATGCCCTTTGGCCTCGGCCAGCTGGGCCTTGTCACTGTCATGCACTTTCCTGAAGAATGCGGCGCATTCGGCAGAGCCGGCTTTTTCCGCGTCCTTGATGTACTGGTCGTAAGCCATCAGGGCCTGCGCCTTGTTCTGGATCAGCGTGATCCAGTCGTATTCAAGGTTGCTGATGGGATGGTGGTCGGCGGATTGCTCTTGCATGAAAACTCCTGTTGAAATGCAAAAGCATAGGAAGCCGGAACGCTGCCCCCTGTAGGCCTGTACCGACGGATGCGCTTCCCATCGCCGCGACATGCCGTCGTCACCGTGTATCAGCTGGTTTCCGGTCCGGAAGTGGCCGGTCTGGCGTTGAACACGATCAGGATTTGCGCGAGGTAATAGGTCGCCAGCACCCACAGCTGCGCCATGGGCAGGGGGTGTGCGAACTTGTTGGTGGCCAGCAGCGCGTCGCTGAGCATGAAAAAGCCGGCGCCTGTGGCGACGCCCAGCGCGGCCCTGTCACGCAGCACCGTGGCCCGGCCTATCGCCTGTGCGGCCATCAGCGCAATCACCAGCACATAGGCCGCCACCGCGACGCGCAGCACCGGGTTCAGGCCGTTGAACAGGAAGGCGTACATCACCGCGCCAACCGCCAGCGTCGCCAACAGCGCGCGCCGGCTGGCGAACCAGGGCACGCCGCGCCTGAACAGCGCGACGTAGCACAGGTGGGCGACCAGGAAAGCCACCAGGCCGGGAATGAAAAAACCGGGGAACATCAGCAGGCAGTCGCCGGCCAGCGAAAACACCAGGGCGGCCAGCAGCAGATGGTCAAATCGGCCTCCAGCCCTTTCGTTTCGAGCGCGAACAGCTACAAAAACAATAGCAAGTCCCAGCGCCAGCGGCTTGAACACACGGTGGGCTTCGACCCAGCCCAGGGCTGCGGTGGCGGTGGCCAGCACCGCCGCCTCGATCATCAGCACCTGCAGCACCGACAGCCGGCCCTGCAGCAGGCCACCCACGGCCCACAGGCCGCTGCCGAGCGCGGCCAGCCAGACCAGCGACGGCCCGGCCCCCATCGCGTCGGCATGCCAGAGGAAATACGCCACCCCAGCCAGCAGCAGCAGGAACTGCACGCCGCCCAAAAGTTCCACCGCCGGCTTGAGCGGCGGATGAAAGCGCTCGACGCGGGTGATGTCGAAAGCATCTTTCGGAAAACGCGCAGCGACATCGGCCGGCCGCCAGCCCGGCGGCTTGAACCAGATACGCAGCTTGTCGCCCCAGTGGCTGGCATGCCAGGACTCCTTGCCCAGCGCCCAGTAAACCTCGGCATTGGCCCACAGCGGGTCCCAGCTGTTGAGCGGCGCGCGCGTGCCGTAAACGCATTTTTCGTCCTCCTCGCGGAAGCTGCCGAAGATCCGGTCCCAGACGATCAGGATGCCGCCGTAGTTTTTGTCGAGGTAAGGGTCGTTGACGGCGTGGTGCACGCGGTGGTTGGACGGTGAGCAGAACCAGCGGTCGAACCAGCCGAGTTTGGGCACATGTTCGGTGTGCACCCAGAACTGGTACAGCAGGTCGATCAGCGCGACGATGCCGAAAATCAGCGGCGGCACGCCGGCCACCGCCATCGGCACATAAAAAATCCAGCCCAGCAAGGCGCCGCTGCTGGTTTGCCGCAGCGCGGTCGAGAGGTTGTAGTCCTGGCTCTGGTGGTGCACCACATGCGCGGCCCAGAACACCGCGCTTTCATGGCCGGCGCGGTGCAGCCAGTAGTAGCAGAAGTCGTAGAACACCAGCGCGATCAGCCAGCCGTACCAGGTGTTCCAGAACTCCGCGTTCGGGTACAGCGCGACGCTGGAATAAATCGCGGTGTAGATGCCGATGCGCAGCAGCCGCGTGAATACCGCGCTGACCTGGCTCAGCATGCCCAGGCCGATGCTGCTGACGGCGTCGTTCAGCCGATAGGTGTTGCGGCCTTTGGCCAAACCCCAGGCGAACTCGATGGCGATCAGGGCAAAGAAAACGGGAGTTGCCAGAACAATGATCTGGCTGGGCGAGAGATTCATGCCGTCATTCTGGCGGGGTTCCACTCAGCCCGGCGCTGGCATCAACCCTGATGACGGGTTCGCGGCATTTTTCCTGCAGGATAATTCAGGCTTTCACGACCTGCACCCCCCAAAAAGCGACCTCCTCATGCTTTCCGATCCGTGGCTACAGCGCTGGTTACCTCTGGCTGTCACCCATGCCGGCCAGGGGCCGGTGCTGGAAATTGGCTGCGGCCATGGGGACGACACTGCGGTGATGGCAGGCGCCGGCCTGAAGGTCACGGCGTTTGACCTGTCTCGGGCGGCGGTCGACGTGGCGAAGGTACGGGTTCCCTCGGCGCATCGAATGTCGGGACCTCCGGGATCCGTTTCCGGTGGCGCCGGGGCAGGCGGGTCTGGTGGTGGCCAGTCTTTGCCTGCATTACTTCGGCTGGGAAGAAACCATGGCCATTGTCCAGCGCGTGCGGGAGGTGTTGCGCCCGGGGGGCTTGTTGTTATGCCGCCTGAATTCCACCGAAGACCATCACTTCGGGGCCAGCGGTCACCCCGAAATTGAGCCCCATTTTTATCGGGTGGACGGCGAGCCCAAGCGTTTTTTGACGAGGCCGCCGTCAAATCCCTGTTTGCCGGCGGCTGGCGGTGCCAGTCGCCGGAGCATGTCGTGACGCGCAAGTACCTCAAGCCCAAGGCCTTGTGGGAAGTGGTGCTGGTAAGAGACGCGTGAATCCAGACCCCCGGGGCGCACTCAGGTCAGCGCGCCTCGGGCATCCACCCGGATGATTTGTTCGACCTTGCCGTGCTGCAGCCCGCCGCGTACACCGAGCAGGTGTTCGTGCAGGTTGACGGTCGGGTCGCAGTGGCCGGGAATCAGCCAGACGGTCTCGCCGATGGCCGGCAGCACCGCGCCGCGCAGGACGCCGTGTTCATCGCCGCCGTTGGCGTAGTCCAGCGCCAGCCCGTGCACCGCCGGCAGGCCGGAATCGATGGCGTGGCTTTTGTGCCCGGCGTCCACCACCACATGCTCGGCGCAGGCACTCATGACCTGGCTTTTGACAAACAGCGCGTGTTCGAAAGACGGCTGGGCCGGATCGTGCTCGTTGGCTGCGTAGTCGCGGTCCATGAACAAATAGGAGCCAGCCTGCAGTTCGCCGTAGACGCCGCTGGCGGTTTCCAGCGAAAAGGTGCCGGTGCCTGCGCCTGTCACCAGCGGCACCTCGAAGCCCGCCGCGTGCAGCGCCGCCCGGGTCGCCTGCACGCGGGCGATGACCTGGGCAATGCCTGCATGCCGCTCGGCCACCGTACGGAAATGCTGGGCGCGGCCGTGGTAGGCCTGCAGGCCGCCGAACTGCAGCGCCGCATGCCGGTTGATCTCTGCCGCCAGCGGCACGGCGGCGTCGCCCGGCGCCAGGCCGCAGCGGCCGTGGCCAACATCGATTTCGATGAACACACGCAGGATCTTGTGCTGCCCGCGCGCCGCGTGGGCCAGCCGCGCGAGGCCTTCGGCGCTGTCGACCGCGATCGCCAGTTGCCCGCCCAGGGCCTCGAGCTCGCGCGCCAGTGCCACCACACGTTTGAGCTTGAAGGGGGAAATCACCTCGTTGCTGATGTAGATATTGTTGACGCCCAGCGCGGCCAACGCCTCGGCTTCGGAGGTTTTCTGCACACAGACACCCACCGCGCCATGCGCCATCTGCAATCTGGCCAGGGTCGCGCTTTTGTGCATCTTGGCATGCGGCCGCAATTTGACGCCGTGTTTGGCCGCAAAGGCCGCCATGGTGGCCAGGTTGCGCTCCATGGCGTCGAGGTCGATCACCAGCGCCGGGGTGTCGATATCGGCCGCGGGTCGGCCCAGCAGGTCAGACAGCAGATACATCAGGTGCTCGTTTCATCCAGGGGTTTGGCATCGGCCTCCAGTTCGAGGTGCTGGGTATCGGCCCAGCCGACCAGCGAGAAGCCCTCGGGCGTCCACAGCAGCCGGTTGATGGCCGCATTGCCCAGCGCCCAGGTGCGCGGTGCCTGCAGCTCGAGACGGGTCGCGGCGCGGTACAACACGTCCAGCACGCCGCCGTGGCCGACCATCACGATCAGCTCGCCCGGGTGCCGGGCGGCCAGGGTATGCGCGGTGCTGACGACACGTTCGCGCAACTGTTTGAGCGACTCGCCGCCGCTGGGCGCAAAGTCCGGGTCGCGTGTGCGCCACAACATGGCCTGCTCGGGCAGCTTGCTTTCGATGTCGGCAAAGGTCTTGCCCTGGAACTCGCCGAAATGCCGCTCGCGCAGGCCGGGCTCCGGGATCACCGGCACCCCGGTGGCGCGGCTGACATGCTGCGCGGTTTCAAAAGCCCGTCCGAGGTCGCTCGCATAAATCGCGCTGATGGGCTCGCCCGCCAGCGCCTGCGCCAGCCGCCCGGCCTGCCAGCGCCCGGTGTCGTTCAGGCCGATGTCGAGCTGGCCCTGGATGCGCGTGTCCACATTCCAGGTGGTCTCGCCATGGCGTATCGCCAGCACCCGCGCTGCCTCACTCACCGCGCAGCGTCCTGGTCAATACATCCTTCGACAGGCTCAGGACGAACGGATGACAAGAGGTCAGCGTGGGGGCCGCGCGCAGCGAAGGGCCGCCCCCGAGCAGGCACAGCCCCCTGGGGGGGCAGCGACGTACACGCAGTGACGAGCGTGGGGGCGGACATCCCTACCGGGGTATCTCGATGCTGATACGCCGCGTGCCGACAGGCGGCACCGGGAAGCCGCGCAGCGCGGCGTCCAGCATGGTGGCGATCACCGGGCCGTCGTCGGCCCAGGGGTCTTCGCTGAAGGCGCGGGTTTCATACACCGCGGTGTTGCCGCGCAGCTCGCGGATCACCAGGCTCACATCACGCCGGTACAGCGGCGGCTCCATGCCACCCCCGCCCAGCGGCACACCGATGCCAAAACCAATGCTGCCACCGCCCCCGCCCACGCCGCTGCCGATGAACACACTGGAGCCCCCATAGGGATAACCATAGCCTTCCCAGCGCGGCCGCAGGATGGGCTGGGTGGTGGCGCCGACCTGCACGCTGAAAGCGGCGGCCTGCGGGTTGTGCTGCAGGCCAACTTTGGCCAGCGCGGCCTGGGCCAGGCCTTCGAGCGCCGGCTGGCGCGCATCGGGCTGCTGCTGCGAAGGCAGGCGTTCGAAGCGGTAGCTGGCACCCGGCGCCGGTGGCGCCGGCACCCAGCGCGCAAAACTCGTGACATCGCTGTTGACCAGCCGCGAACTCGCGCAGCCGCCCAGCAGGCTGATTACGCTTGCTCCGAAAATGATAGCTGCTAGTGCACGTTTCATGGGGCCTCCAGGCACAAATGGCTTGAAATTACTGAAGGGTGACAACACCCAGGCCGGGCCGCACCGGCATGGCAAATTCTTCCTCGTCAAAGGCCTTGTCGCCGTCGGGGTCCGGCATGCCGGTGCTGCGTATGCCCTTGAAGTCATGCTGCTTGCCGTCCATCAGGTGCGAGGGCACGACGTTCTGCAGCGAGGTGAACATGTTCTCCAGGCGTCCCGGAAACTTCTTGTCCCACTCGCGCAGCATGTTGCCGACCTGCACCCGCTGCAGGTTCTGCTGGCTGCCGCACAGGGTGCACGGAATGATGGGGAAGTCGCGCACCTTCGCCCACTTGATGATGTCCTTTTCCGCCACATAGGCCATGGGCCGGATCACCACGTGTTTGCCGGTGTCGCTGACCAGCTTGGGCGGCATGCCCTTGAGGCGCGAGGCAAAAAACATGTTCAGGAAAAAGGTCTGCAACATGTCGTCGCGGTGGTGGCCCAGCGCGATCTTGGTCGCGCCCAGCTCTTCGGCCACGCGGTACAGGATGCCGCGGCGCAGGCGCGAGCACAGCGAACACATGGTTTTTCCCTCGGGAATCACGCGTTTGACGATGCTGTAGGTGTCCTGGGTTTCGATGTGGAAGGGCACGCCGAGCTTTTCCAGGTACTGCGGCAGGATGTGGTCGGGAAAGCCGGGCTGCTTCTGGTCCAGGTTGACGGCGATCAGGTCGAAGTGGATGGGCGCGCGTTTTTGCAGCTTGAGCAGGATGTCCAGCATGGCGTAGCTGTCCTTGCCGCCCGAGACGCAGACCATGACTTTGTCGCCTTCCTCGATCATGTTGAAGTCGACTATCGCGCGACCGACCTCGCGGCACAGGCGTTTTTCAAGCTTGTGCTCCTCGCGCTCGATTTTCAGCCCGGCCCTGGCGGCCGTATCCGCCGCTTCGCCGGCGTCAGCGGCGTCGTGGGTCACATCGTTCAGTACAGCATTCATCTTGTTTCCGTCCATCACATTCACCATTGCCCGGTTTCAACCCGTATGGCCACTTCGCAGTCGTCAAAAATCTCGAGTTTCGCAATTTTCACCCGCACCCCCAGCACGCCCGGCAACAACATCAGCCGGTGGGCCAGTTTGCCGATCAGTGATTCCAGCAGATTCACATGTTCGGCCCGGCACTCGTTGATGATGATCTGCCGAACCTTGCGGTAGTCCAGCACATGGCTGATGTCGTCGTCACTGGGCAGCAGCGGCTGGGTGCCCAGGTTCAGTTCGGCATCGACCTGTATCGGCTGCGGCGCGGTTTTCTCCTGGTCAAGAATGCCGAGGTTGGCGTCGAAACGCAAACCGGTGAGCGTCAGTATCTGGGTGCCCCGTGTATTGAACATGGTGGATAGTGGTGTGCGCTGCGTTTGTAGGAATGCACGCTCACATCAGTGAGAAATCGCGCTCGAATTTCATCAAATGCTGGCCGCCGTCAACCAGCAGCGTGGTGCCGGTGATGGAACTGTTTTCCAGCGCAAATTTGACGGTGGCCGCCACATCGGCCGCGCTGGAGGATCGGCCCAGCGGCGACAGCGTGTGCAGCGCCCTGAATTTTTCTTCGCTGAGCAGGTGGCTGGTCAGGGTCAGTCCGGGGGCGACGCCGACCACCCGCAGCTGCGGCGCCAGCGCCAGCGACAGCATGGTGTTGGCCGCTTCCAGCGCCGCCTTGGACAGGGTGTAGCTGAAAAAGTCCGGGTTCTGGTTCCAGAGCTTCTGGTCCAGCAGGTTGATGACGGCAAACCGGCCGGCCGGCTCGGTGAGGGCACCGGCCCCCTGCCGCGCCAGCACATGGGCGTGCAGGGCCTGCGCCAGCACAATCGCCGCGCCGGTGTTGCTGCGCATGTGTTTTTCCAGCGCCGCAAAGCTGAAACTCGCCGCGCTGTCGTGTTCGAAGGTGGAGGCGTTGTTGACCACCGCGTCGACCTGGCCGAAATGGGCGACCACCTGCGGCAGCAGCCCCCGGACCGCCGTCTCATCCCCCAGGTCGGCACAAAAATGGGCTGCAGCCCCTGCCAGTCGGGCGCAGTCAGCTACGGTTTTGATAGCATCGGCCTCCGAGCTGCGGTAATGCACGGCCACGCGCCAGCCGCCCGCGGCCAGCGCGAGCGCGATCTCGCGGCCCAGCCGCAAGGCGGCGCCGGTGACGAGAACAACAGGGGCAGGAGAAACAGCGGGCATGGAGGAGAGGGTGGGAGGGCAATCGCAGACAATCCGGGGGTGACTCCCCCGATCCTGACGACACCCCCTAGTTTAACGAGCGCCCTCGCCGGGCACATCCGTGAGGCCATCGCAGCCGCAGGCGGCTGGATCGCCTTCGACCGCTTCATGGCACTGGCCCTGTACACGCCCGGCCTCGGTTATTACGCCCATGATTCGCGCAAGTTCGGGCTGATGCCCGGCTCGGGCAGCGATTTTGTGACCGCACCCGAGTTGTCGCCACGTTTCGGCCGGACGCTGGCGCGGCAGGTAGCGCAGGCGCTTGAAGCCACCGCCACCCATGAAATCTGGGAGTTCGGGGCCGGTTCGGGCGCACTGGCCGAGCAGTTGCTGGGCGTGCTGGGCCCGCAAATCCAGCGCTACACGATTGTTGATCTCTCCGGCAGCCTGCAGGCGCGGCAGCGCGAGCGGCTGGCGGCCTGGGGCGACAGGGTGCACTGGGTCAGCGAGCTGCCGGCGCGGATGCAGGGTGTGGTGGTCGGCAACGAGGTGCTGGACGCGATGCCGGTCCAGTTGCTGGCACGTGTGGGTGGCACCTGGTTCGAGCGTGGGGTGGCGGTTCAGGACGGGCAACTGGTCCATGCCGACCAGCCGACCGCCTTGCGCCCGCCTTTCGAGGTCGTCGGCGGCCACGACTACCTGACCGAGGTCCATCCACAGGCCGAGGCCTTTGTGGCCACGCTGGCCGACCGGCTGCAGGCCGGCGCGGTGTTCCTGATCGACTACGGCTTTCCCGAACACGAGTATTACCACCCGCAGCGCAGCATGGGCACGCTGATGTGCCACCGCGGCCATCTGCTTGATGCCGACGCGCTGCAGGACGTGGGTGACAAGGACATCACCACGCATGTCAATTTCAGCGGCATCGCGCTGGCCGGGCAGGACGCCGGCCTGCAGGTGCTGGGCTACACCAGCCAGGCGCGCTTCCTGCTCAATTGCGGCGTGCTGGAGGGCATGGAAGACGCGCCGCTGGCCGACCGCGTGATGGTGCAAAAACTCGTCAATGAACACGAGATGGGTGAGTTGTTCAAGGTGATCGGCTTTGTGGTCGATTCACCGGCGCGGCCCTGGGGCGGGTGGCAGGCGCTGGGCTTTGCGCAGGGTGATCGAACCCACACCTTGTAGCCAGGTCGCGAGTTTCGACCCCCGTTCGAGGGGAAGCTGCCGAAGCAGCGATTGCCGTAACGCTTGAGTTTGCCTGCTAGCCGGGTCTCGCCCCGGCGGGCGAGGCACTTTTCTTTGCTTCGCCAAAGAAAAGTACCCAAAAGAAAGGCGACCCGATGGTCCGGGTCCCTCCGCTTCGCTGCGGGCAACCTGCGGTGCTCGCCGAAAACGGGGTCGAGCTCGACTCGCTTCGCTCAGAATCGCTCGCCCTGATCCGTTTTCGGCTCCGCTCCTCGGCCCAGCCCGACGGGTGGTGGAGAGAAAACCAATACCGGGAATCCCAGCAGACCGTCATGTTTGCACGCGAGCGTAGCGCACGCGGCCGAATGAGGTTCCCCTCCATCGCCCAGCGGGGCGAGAGAGGGGCTAGGGGTGGGAGTGGGGAGTTCAAACTACTGCCGGAAGCGATCCGCCGCAGCGTGAGAATACTGGTTGCTATAAATTCAATAGCTGGTTAAGCCCGATGGACATGGGCTAACGGCCTAAACGGTCAATAACTCAGGCTTTGGGCGGCTTCACCGGCCGCTGCCAGTTCGCCAGCGTGACCTGTTTGCCGCGCGCCACGTTCAGGGTGCCGGGCGGTGTGCTTTTGGTGATGGTCGAGCCGGCGCCCACCGTGCCGCCGGCGCCTATGGTGACGGGCGCGACCAGCACGCAGTTGCTGCCGATGTGCACGTCGGCCTCGATCACCGTGCGGTGTTTGTTGGCGCCGTCGTAGTTGGCCGTGATGCTGCCGGCGCCGTAGTTGACGCGTTCGCCCAGCGCGGCGTCGCCGACATAGGCCAGGTGGTTGGCCTTGGCGCCTTTGGCCAGGCTGGCGTTCTTGACCTCGACAAAGTTGCCGATATGCACCTCGGCGCCCAGCTGCGCGCCGGGCCGCAGCCGCGCAAACGGGCCGACCAGCGCGCCTTCGCCGACCTGAACGCCCAGCTTTTCGCCGTCGATGTGGGTGAAAGGGTGGATCACCGCGCCGGCGGCGATGCTGGCGTTGGCGATCATGCAGTTGGCGCCTATGGACACGCCTTCACCGAGCGTCACCGCGCCGGAAAACACGCAGTTGACGTCGATCTCGACGTCCTGCGCACAGTCCAGCGTGCCGCGCACGTCGAGCCGCGCCGGGTCGGCCAGGCGCACGCCCTGCTCCATCAGCGCGGTGGCGATGCGCAGCTGGTGCACCCGCTCGAGTTCGGCCAGCTGCACCGGGCTGTTGACGCCGGCCACCTGGGCCGCGTCGCTGATCTGGTGCGCGACCACCGCCACGCCGTCGGCCACCGCAAACTTCACGATGTCGGTCAGGTAATACTCGTTCTGGGCGTTTTTGTTGTCCAGCCGCCCCAGCCAGTCGCGCAGCAGCCGGGTCGGCACCGCCATGATGCCGCTGTAGATTTCACGGATGGCGCGTTCGGCCTCGCTGGCGTCCTTGTGTTCGACGATGGCGCGCACCTGGGCCGACGGCTCCGTGCCCGCGCGCACGATGCGGCCGTAACCGGTGGGATCGGCCATGCTCAGCGTCAGCAGGGCCAGCCGCTGGCCGCCGCATAAGGCCAGCAGCGCCTGCAGCGTCTCGACCCGGGTCAGCGGAACGTCGCCCGACAGCACCAGCGTGACGCCGTCATCGGCCAGCTGCGGCAGCGCCTGCTGCACCGCGTGGCCTGTGCCGAGCTGGGGTTCCTGGCGCGCAAACTTGATGCCCAGTCCCGCGGGAACTTCCCGGCTGATGGCCGACTCCACCTCTGCAGCGCCGTGGCCGGTGATCACCACCGCCTGGCGGGCCGATAACCGCGCTGCGCAGTCAATCACATGGGCCAGCAGCGCACGGCCGCCCAAACGGTGTAACACTTTGGGCAGCCGGCTTTTCATCCGCGTGCCTTTGCCCGCTGCCATGATGACGACATCAACTGGAGTTGCCATGAAGTTTCCTGTACCTTGTTGGTGGGGCGCGCGTACCGCGCCATCCGTATCCTTGCTGCGGATTATCGGCCTAGCCGCGTTGCTGCCGCTGGCCGGCCTGCTGACCGCCTGCAGCGTGGTCAAACTCGCCTACAACCAGGCGCCCGAGCTGGCCTACCTGCAGCTTGATGGTTATTTCGATTTCAACGATGTGCAAACCGGCCGGGTCAAGGACGAGCTGGTCCAGGTCCAGCGCTGGCACCGCAGCACCCAGTTGCCCGCTTACAGCGAGTTGCTGAAGAGATGGCAGACGATGTTGCCCGGCGAACTCGACGAAGCCCGGGTCTGCAGCGCTGTCGCCGAAGTGCGCAGCAGCCTGCTGAGCATTTCTGCGCGGTCCGAACCCATGGTTGCCGAGCTGGCGCCCACGCTGGACCGGCAGCAGCTCAACTACCTGCAGCGCAAGTTCAGCAAGCTCAACCGCGACTACCAGCGTGACTTCATGGCCGGCACGCCCGCCGAAAGACTGGAAAAACGTCTCGACAAGGCCGTCAGCCGGGCCGAGATGTTGTACGGAACGCTCGAGGAGAAGCAACTGGCTGTGTTGCGCCAACAGATGGAGCAGTCGGCTTTTGATGCCGGCATCGCGCTGGCCGAACATCGCCGCCGCCAGCAGGATGCGCTGCAGACACTGACGCCGCTGATCAGCGGTGCAGCGACGCCTGCGCAGGCGGCACCGGCGGTCAGGGCGTATTTTGAGCGCTCGGTGAGTTCGCCGAATCCGGCCTACCGCAGCTACCAGGACAGGTTGACACGCGACAACTGCAGGACGCTCGCGCTGCTGCACAACAGCACCACGCCGGCACAACGCGCCAAAGCCGTCGAGACGCTGGGAAATTACGTCCGCGACTTCACGATTCTGGCGTCGCAGGATGACGCGGCAGGCCGGAAGGCAGCCAGCACGGCAACAGGCCAGTCACTTGCCCTTGGCTTTTGAATGTGAGCGGCCTTCTTCCTCGGCCGCCTTGAGTTCGGCGGCCTCGGCGGCGCTGCCGGGTTGCGCCGCTTCGGCGTCGGCTTCGACGTCGGCGTCCTGCAGGTAAGCCGCAATGTTCTTGCGGTAGTCCCGCGCGCCTTCATAACTGCCTTCACCGATCTGCTGACCGGTCTTTGGGGGTTTGGGATTGCTTGTCATCACATCTCCTTGCAGGGTCGCGCGGCCTGGCTGCCCGTCAAATGGCCTGGGATGGGCTTGTGGCGGCAGGTCGGCCGTGGCCCGCTGCGCTGCCATCCTGGCCCAATGACCTGCTGCGCACTGGCTGGAATTCGCCCGAACCGCTGCTTTGCTGCTGTTGCTGGTTAACGCGCCGCTGTGGTTGTTGCTGCAGCGGGCTGGACCGGAAAAGGATCTTGCTGTTCATGGGCACGGCTTTCTTGCATGTCTGTCGCGTCTTTCACGCGGAACGTTCAGCCTAGAAAACCGGAGTCGCCGGCACTGTCGTCTGGTGCAGTGTGGCCGTGTCAGCGCCGGACTACAGCAAAGGTACGCGCCTCAAGGGCAGGTCGTAGTAGTCCGCCAGGCGGTGCAAGGCCCGGGGATTGGTCAGGTGCAGGCGGCCATCGCGCAGCTCGTGCAGTCCCAGTTGCGCCAGCTTGCGCAGGGTCTTGTTGGTGTGCACCAGCGACAGGCCCAGCGCGTCCGCGATGTGCTGCTGGTTGATCGGGAATTCGATGGACCCGTCGGTCGCCAGGCCCAGCCGTTCGACGCGCCGGTACAGATGGATGAGCAGCATGGCCACGCGTTCGGCGGCGGTGCGCCGCCCATTGGTCAGCAGGTTCTCGTCGACCATGCCCTCTTCGCGCGCCGACAGCCAGGTCACGTCATAACCGAGGCTGGGGAACTGCCGGAACAGGTCCCACAGGCCATCCCGCGGGAAGACACACAGGGCCACATCGGTCAGCGCTTCCACGCCGTGGCTGGCGCCGTCGGCGAACTCCTGCTGCAGGCCGATGAAGTCGCCCGGCAGCAGGAAGTTGAGGATTTGCCGCCTGCCGTCGCTGAGCGTCTTGTAGCGAAAGGCCCAGCCGGCGTACAGCGTGAACAGTTTGCCGTTGGGGTTTTGCTCGGAAATGATGGATGTGCCGGCTGCGGCCACACCCGAGCCGGTGCGGAATTGATGGATGAAGGCCAGTTCCTGCGGCGTCACCGCGTTGAAGGCGTTCAGGCCGCGCAGGCGGCAATCCCGGCAATGTGCGGGGCAGGGACCTGCGCTGGAAGGGGGGGTGATGACCACGCGGAATTCTAGTACTGAAGCCCTGTGTCTTTTGACATTGTTGCGTCCTAGGCCGCTGGCTACATTACACGCCACCTATGGATAAAGCCTTGCAATTACATGAGGTGCTCTACGTCAGCACCCTCGCACCCGACTCACCCGTCAAAGTCATTTCACAGATTGCCGCGAAAGCACGCATTGCCAACCAGGAGGCGGGTATCACCGGCCTGCTGGTGTTCGACGGCATGCGTTTTTGCCAGCAGATCGAAGGGCCGCGCAAGCAGGTGCTGGCGCTGATCGAACGCATCCGGCAGGACCCGCGCCATGTCAATGTGGAAATCCTTCACCACGGGCCGCTGCAGGAGCGGCGCTTCCGGCGCTTCAGCCTCGGTTACGCGGCCACCGATGATGCGGACGTGCTGGCGCGCATCGAGGATGCCGGACCGGCGCAGGCCATGGCGCAGTTCCTGGACCTGCTGCCCAGCATTGACCTGGACAGCTGACGCCGGCTGCGGGTGGCCCGCTTGCGGGGATCGAAGCACGAAAGGGTGAAGGCAATCCGCGAGGCCCGATCAATGAGATCAGGCTTGCAGCGCAGCCCACATTTCCTTGTCACGTTCCGCCGTCCAGATGCGCGGATTCTTGATCCCGCTGGCTTCGTCATAAGCCCGGCTCACGTCGAAGGGCAGGCAGTGTTCGTAGATGAAAACCTGGCCGAAGATCGGGTCCATGCTTTTACGGGTGTGGGCCATCGCGCTTTTCAGGTCCATTTTCGCGGCGGCGGCTTCCTTGCCGCAACGGTACAGCGTTTCGACCCACTGCACGGTGTAGTCAATGGCCTTGTTGACATCCGCGCGGCCCTTCATGGCTTCGCCGCGGCCCGGCACGATGGCCTCGGCGCCGAGCGCGCGCAGCGCTTCCAGCGTGGCCGGCCATTCCTCAAGCTGGGCATCGCCGGTGTAGACGCCGGCCTGGTACTCGACCAGATCGCCGGAGAACAGCACTTTTTCTTCCTCGACCCAGGCGATGGTGTCGCCGCGTGTGTGGCCCGGGCCGGGGTGCCAGATCTGCACCCGCACGCCGCCCAGGTCAATCACCAGCTTGCCGGGCACCTCGCCCTTGACCGGGTTGCCGCCGGCAATCACCATGGTCGGCCAGGTCAGGCCAGGCACACTTTCCGCATTGCGGAACAGGCGAGGGAAACGCTCCATCTCGCTTTGCATGTCTTCGGCGCCGCGCTCCACGATCAGTTCGTAAGTGCCCTGGCTGGCGATGATTTCGGTCGCGCCTTCTGCGGCATAGGCGCTGGCGCCGAGCACGCGCACGGCGTGGTAATGCGTGAGCAGCACGTACTTGATCGGCTTGTCGCTGACCGTGCGGATGCGCGCGATCAGGTCCTGCGCCATGGCTGGTGTGGCGGTGGCATCGCTGACCATGATGAACTTGTCGCCGATGATCACGCCGGAATTCGGGTCACCCTCGGCGGTGTAGGCCCAGCAATGCGCGCTGAGCTGTTCGAAAGTGATTTTTTTGTCGGTGAGGTCGGACTGCGAGGCGAAAGCTTTGGACATGGGGTCTCCGTGGGGTGGCCGCAGAAAGGCGGCAGTTGCTGAAATTTTACTATACGTAACCTATTACGAATAGTAAAACGACAGCGTTTTCAGGCCAGACCGCGCTCCAGCATGGCCACCACCTCCTCAGAAAATGCGCGGTAACTCATGGGGCCGTCGGGCCGCATCCAGGTGAAGGTCCAGTTGATCATGCCGAACAGCATCATGGTCACCGCGGTCTGGTTGGCCGGCGTGATGCGTTGCGGATAGGCGCGCTTGAGAAAACGCGTCATGGCCGAGACCACATCACGCTGACGGTCCAGGATCAGTTCGCGCTGCACGTCGCCAAGGAATTTGGTGTCGCCCAGCAAGGCGACGTGGCGGGTGGCCGAGCTTTCATACTGGTCGAGGAAGTTGCGGATCAGCTCATGCAGCGCCGCGCGGTCGTCCAGGTTCTTGCGCTGGGCACTGGCTTCGGTCTGGCCGATGATGGCCAGCAAATGCTGGGTGTAGCGGTCCAGCAGGTCGAACAGGATGGCTTCCTTGCTCGTGTAGTAGTGGTAGAGCCTGGCCTTTGAGGTGCCGCAGGCCGCGGCGATGTCGTTCATGCTGGCGGCCATGTAGCTGCGCTGCGCAAAACACTGGGCAGCGACGTCGAGAATGGCTTCACGCTGCAGCTCGTGGGTAGCGGATTTGGGACGGGCCATGCGCTATTGTGAAGCACCGCCGCTAAACTGCGGCCATGGCAGCCGACCTGTCTTTCGCCCACTACTGTTGCGAGCTGCTTGGCAGCATCGGTCCCTGCACGGCCCGCCGCATGTTCGGCGGCTTCGGCATCAGCACCGACGGTCTCAACATCGCGCTGGTGCTGGACCTCGGCCAGGGCGACACCCTCTGGCTCAAGGCCGACGCGCAGAGCCGGCCGCAGTTTGAAGCAGCCGGCTGCATGCCTTTTGTTTACGAAACCCGGGGCAAGCCGGTACGCGTCAACTACTACAGTGCGCCTGCAGACGCGATGGAGTCGCCTCAGCTGATGGCACAGTGGGCCCGGCTGTCGCTGGCCTGTGCCTTGAAGGCGCGCGCAGCCAAAGCCGTGCGGGCGCGCCTGGTGGCCAAGGCCACGACAAAACGCGGCAGCAGCACCAGCAAGGCGGTACCCAGCGTACCGGCCAGACCGAAGGCGAGCCGTCCCGAAGCCGCCGCTGCCAGGCCCAGGGCGCCGCGCAAATCGCGCAGCGGTTGAGCCACACCGGCGCGCCAGGGCAGGCTGACCGCCCGTTGCGCCAGCGCATGCCGGGTTGGGCTGGCGAGCGCCACGCCGGCGGCCGCCGGCAGCGGATCCCAGCTGAAATAGGCAGGCGATGCATGGGCCGCATGCCAGGACTCCATCACCAGCACCTGGCCAGGCAGCAGCTTGAGCTCTTCACCGGCGCCGAGGAAATGGTCGCCGCCGCGCACGCCGTCGTCCTGGTGCGCGTTGTCGAAGGTCAGCCAGACCTGGCCGTGGGCGATGCGCAACACACCGGCCTCGGTGGGCCGCAAGGTCAACGCTCGTCCGCTGCCCAGCTTCCAGCAGCCCGACAGCGCGTCAGCGCCGCTGAATGATGGCAGGGGGAGGTAGGGTGAGGTCGTCATGGCGGTTCTCCATCAAAGCTGTGAGGGTGAGTGGATGATCGCCGTGTGCTGCTTGGCAGTCCAATGAATTCGCGTTACGCTATTCATTCCATAAACGCATGAATTGAGTTTTCTGCCATGCAGCATTCCCAGACCCATTTACGCTCCCGGCCGATCTCTGCCGGGCAGCTCCGCGCCTTCGAGGCGGTGGCCCGGCACCTGAACTTTCGCGCCGCTTCCGAAGAGCTTGCGCTGACCCAATCGGCCGTGAGCCGGCAGATCCAGACGCTGGAGGACGAGGTCGGGCTGAGCCTGTTTCACCGCCATACGCGGTCGGTCGAGCTGACCGGCGCCGGCGGCATCCTGCTGCGCGCCGTCACCCCGTCGCTGGAGCGCATCGACGGCGCCGTGCGGCAGATCCGCCAGAGTGCGGGCCGCAAAAGCGTTGCGCTCACCACCTTCGCCTCGTTTGCAT
>LNFM01007048.1_pt1 | contig 17961 bp, 17 predicted proteins | sample 596031 | NCBI WGS metagenome assembly LNFM01 (sample SAMN04254537, study PRJNA301005) | activated carbon metagenome | isolation source: dual media filters at the Ann Arbor, Michigan drinking water treatment plant | place: USA: Ann Arbor | reverse complement strand
CACCCACGCGTGGCTGATGTTCGCCGACGGGTCGTTCGGCTGCTGCGCCGAGTTGCCGATCTCCAGGCCACCGTAGGTGTTGTTAATCGTGAAGGTCGGGAAGCCGGGGCTATCGGCAGGAATGCCGGGCAGTTGAATCGTCTCGTTCCCTCTGCGCGAGTCCAGCTGCCGCGTCGGGTTGGACTTCGTATAGCCGTAGCCGGAGTGGAAGAGCAGCGTCGGCGTCAGCGTCGCGTCGTAGTTGGCGCGGTAGTTGCTGCCGCGCGTGTCTGCCGTAAACCACGGCCCCAGCGGCCCGTTGTTGCGGCCGAGCACGGAGTTGACGTACTGGATGTTGGTCGAGCGCCAAACGACGAAGCTCAGGCGCTGCGCCGAGGAAAGCAGATGGTCCGCCTTAACCGACCAGATATCGTCGTTCACCGGGTTAGCGTTGCGGGCCAGGAAGTTGTTGAAGTAGCTCGGCAGGTCGGGCCCCGGCAGCAGCGGCGTGGTGTTGCGGGCCACCCGCGACAGGCGATTGGTGGGGATCACGTTGCCCGGGAAGGGCGTCCTCGTACCGTCGGCGGTCGTCGTCGCGGGGTCGAAGATCGGCAGCAGCGCGCCGGCCGAATCCACGTGGCGGGAGAAGTCGCCGCGGAGGAACTCGGCGGTCGGCATGCTGACCAGATTGCCCGGCAGCGGCGGCGAGTTCCGCAGGCCGGAGTAGTTGAAGTTGAAGAAGGTCTTGTCCTTGCCGTTGTACAGCTTCGGAATGATCACCGGTCCGCCGAAGTTCCCGCCGTATTCATTGAAGCGGACGATGGGCCGCGTCCGGTTAAAAAACGGCCGGGCGTCGAGCTTGTCGTTCCGCAGAAACTCGAACAGGCCGCCGTGGAACGCGTTCGAGCCGGAACGCATCGTATAGTTGATCACGCCGAATCCACGCCCGTACTCGGCCGGGAACAACGTATTCTGCACCTTGAACTCCTCAATGCTCTCGTAGGGCGGGGAAGTCTGCGCCAGGAAGCCGGGGTTCGAAGCAAGCTGCGCTGAGATGCCGTCGATCAGAATCTCCTGCCCGAACTCCGGGCTGCCGTTGATGCTCTTGCCCCATTGCGTACCCACCACGCCGGGCGTGAGAAAGATAAACGTCTCCGGCTGTCGCCGCCCGGAAGCGGCCGTCGTCGAAGCGCCTGAGCCGATCTGGATCGGCAGGTCGAGCAGCGTTTGCCGCTGCAACACGGTCGAGACTTCGGGGGAGGAGGTCTGCAACGCAATCGTGCTCGACGAAACCGTCACCGCGTCCGTCGTGCTGCCCACATCGAGCGTAATGACGATGTCCGACTGCGTCGCCGTAAGAATGGCGAGGTCCTGCCGAACCACCTTCTTGAAGCCCGTCTTCTCCACTTCCAGGTCGTAAGCCCCCGGCTGCAAACCACGCAGCGTGAAGCCGGACTCCGACGATTCCGCCGTCGTCACCTGATTGGTGGCTCGGCTCTTCATCGTCACCCGCGCGCCGGGAACGGCCGCTCCGGAAGAGTCAACCACCGTTCCGCTCAAACCGCCCAGGTTGCCCTGTCCATACAGAAGGCCAAGGGGGACGAGCAGGATCAACGCAAGGAGGTGTCGGAGCCGGAAGGTGGGTTGCATAGCCTATCGAGTATGAAAGCAATACTCTCGGAATACTAGGGGCTAACGGTCACGGCGGGTTTCCTGTTTGTGTAGTAATTTCAATAACTTATGCAAACTCGTAACCGTTGCGTACCGTTACGGGCCGTGATAAGCTCCCGGCTGGAGTGATGGATTCCTTGGCAAGCGCAGCGGTACAGGCTCGATCAGTTCCTCCCGAGTTGGAGGTCGCGGTTCGCGCCGCGTTAAGTGAGATCCTGGCCAGTCCCGAGTTTCGGGCCAGTCAGAAGTGTCAATCGTTTTTGACTTACGTCGTCGAAGAAGCCCTCGCCGGCCGGCACGAGAGCTTGAAGGAGCGTGTGATCGGCGCGGAAGTCTTCGCCCGCGCACCCGGCTTTGAAACCTCCGGCGACTCCATCGTCCGCGTGAAGGCCACCGAAGTCCGCCGCCGCCTGGCCAAGTACTACAAGGATCGTCCCGCGGGCGGACTCCACATCGAACTGCCCACCGGCTCCTACGTGCCCGTCTTCCACTGGGACGAAACTGGCGAACCCGTCGTCGCCGAAACCACCGCGCCGGCCGCGCCGCGCCGCTCGCTCAACCGCCGCGCGCTCACCGGCCTACTGGTGGGCGGCGTCGGCCTCGGCCTCGGCGGCTGGACCTTATGGCCCCGGCCGCGCCCGCTCGACGCGTTCTGGGCGCCCTTCCTAGCGGCGCCGGGCCAAGTCGTGGTGTGCGCCAGCGGCGCGCCGGGCGTGTCCCCAACGGATTCGTCCGTCGTGGAGTCGCTCCGCCGCCCCCACCCCCCCGGGGCGACCATCCGGTTGGACCAACTGATCCTTAGCCGGCAGGCCCAGACCTCCTGGCCCACCGTCCAGGCCCTGGTCGACGTTACGCGGATCCTCGCCGTCGCCGGCAAGCCGTTCCAGGTCCGCGTCGCAGCCGAAATGTCCTTCGACCAGGTGAACGGCCAGCCCATGGTAGTGATCGGGATGTTCTCGAACCCCTGGACCATCGAGCTGACGCGGCACCTGCGCTTCAGCTTCGACGTCGCTGCCGACGGCCACCACCTCGTCAAGGACGCCCAGCATCCCGAGCAGGTGCGGCACGTCCGCGGCCTGTACCCCGTCTCCGACATGGCCGTCGACTACGCGCTGGTGACGCGGGTGCTGGACGTCCACGGCCATCGCCGCGTCATCGCCATTGGCGGTATCTCTAGCCTCGGCACGCGCGTGGCCGCCGACTTCGCCACCAACGAGCGGAGCTGGGAGCAGGTCGCCCAGGCCGCCCCGCCGGGCTGGGAGAATCGCAATCTCCAAGTCCTGCTCGAAACCCGCATCGTGGGCGACACCCCCAGCCCGCCCACGATCGTCGCCATCCACGTCTGGTAGCTATTTCTCGAGGAAGAAGTAGCCCGCAATCATCGCGTCAATCCCCGACGAATAAAAGCTGCGGACGGCGTCGCGCGGGGTGCAGACAAGCGGGTCGCCGAAGAGATTGAACGAAGTATTGAAGAGCACCGGAAGGCCGAATTCAGCGGCCGCGGCATGGAGCAGACGCCAGTACAGCGGGTTATCCTGCTCGGCGACGGTGTGGACCCGGACAAAGTCACCGCCGAGAATCACGCTCGAAAACTGCTGGCGATACGCCCGCCGGACCCGGCTAACGGTTGCCAAAAAGCGCGCGTTCTCGCCGACCTCAAAGTACTCGTTGGCCAGTTCCACCGGAACGCTGGCGGCGAACTTGCGGAACGGTTCCCGATGCTTAATGAAGCTGTTGAGATTCTCGGTCGAGTAGGGATTCACCGGACTGGCGAGGATACTGCGGTTGCCTAAGGCGCGGGCGCCGAACTCCATCCGCCCCTGCATCCAAGCCAGGATCTTGTCCTGCTTCAGCTGGCTGATGGCCGTCGAGAGAATCGCGTCCGTGGTGAGAAGCGTCTTGAAGCTCAGCTTGCAGTTCTCGAGCACCTGCTTAAACTGCTCGGTGGAATACTCCGGTCCCCAGCAGAAGTTGCCCATCTCGATTGGCCGGCCCCAGACCAGCGCGGCCGCGCCGAGGGCAGTGCCGGTGTTCCCGGCCGCCGGCTGCACAAACACGCGGTCGTAGTGTCCGCAACGCCCGAGCGCTTCGACGAGCAGCGCATTCCAGAACAGGCCGCCGGCGAGGCAAAGGTTGCCGCCCCGGCCCGCGAGATGAATGACGAGGCTCGTCACCGCCGCCTGCAGGCTCGCGGCGACATCAGCTTTCAGCCGGTCGGGAACCGCGGCGCCGTCGGCCAACCCGAGTTCGGCGTAGAACTTGCTGCTGAACCACGGACCGTCGAAGTAGCTGCGGTCAGCGGGTTTTAACCAGTCGGCGCTGGCTGGCAGAATCTGTTCGAAAAGGCTTTGGTAGACCGGCTGGCCCGCCGTAGAAAGCCACTGCACCTTATGTTCGTCCGCGTTCGGGCTGAATCCAAGCAGTTCGGTCACCCGGCCGTAAAGGTCGCCGACGGAATCCGGGAAATACAGTTCGTGTTCGGCTTGCAGCCCGGACGCGGAGGCCTGCCATTTGGCGCCACAGCGGAAATCGCCAAGGCGATCAAGCGTCAGCACCGTGGCCTCGGCGAAACCGGAGAAGTAGAAAGCCGAGGCCGCGTGGGCCGCGTGGTGTTCCACCACCGAAATGCGCGCGCCGGGGAACTGATGGCGCAGGTCGAGATGGGTTTCCGACTCGGGGCCCTGGCTGAACGGCCGGGCCACGGCGACCACCTCCACATCGCGGGCCTCGAGGCCGGCGATGTCGAGACACGTGCGAATCGCTTCAAGCGGGAGCTCATCGAGACTGGCGCGGCGAGCCACCTTCCGCTGTTCGACCGCGGCAGCCACCTGCCCATCGCGAAGCAGAACGCAGGCGGGATCGTTCCGCAGGCCGCCAATTCCAAGAATGATCATAGAGCTAAACCTTTTTGAGGCGGGCGATGGACCGGTCGCGCCCAATGGCCGTGAAGACGTGGAACGCGCTGGGGCCAACGGCTTGGCCCGTCAGGGCGGCGCGGGAACCGTTGATGAGGATGCCGGGTTTGACGTTGGCTTCCGCCGCCAACTCGCGAAGCGTCTTCTCGACGGAAGCCTCCGTAAACTCAGTCTCGGCTTCCAGGCGAACGCCGAGTTCGCGAAGCAGTTCCCGGGCTTGCGGTTCGTCCAGGCGCTCGGCGGCGGCCGACTCCGTTTCGAACGCGTCGGCGAAGTAAGGGCGGCCCTTCGTCGCGAAGTCGTGCAGCGAGGTGTAACGGACGCGAATCGTGTCGACGACAAACGCGAAGCTGGGTTCGTCGGGCGTCAACCCGGCGGCCTCCAGATGCGTGCGGACCGCCGGCAGCAACTCGCTGATCGGCATCGAACGGAGGTGCTGGCCGTTCAACCATTGGGCCTTGGGATCAATCGGATCTTCGTCGGAGAAGTTCACCACCGCGTTCGAACGGTTGACGCCCGAGAAACTGAAGGCGTCGATCAGCTCCTGAAGCGACATCTGCTCGCGGTTATTCTTCGGCGACCAACCGAGCAGACACAGGAAGTTGATGTAGGCCTGCGGCAGAAAACCGGCGTCGCGATACGTGGTCACGCTGACAACGGGGCCGTGCTTGCGTTTCGACAGCTTCGCGCCGTCCGGAGCAATGAGCAGCGGCAGGTGAGCGAACTTCGGCTTCGTGCCGCTGAGGGCTTCAAAGATCAGGACGTGCTTGAAGGTATTGGTGAGGTGGTCCTGGCCGCGGATGATGTGATCGATGCGGAGGTCCACGTCATCGGCGCAGGATGCCATATGGTAGGTCGGCATCCCATTCGAGCGAAGCAGGGCAAAGTCTTCGATCTCGTCGGCCTTCTTGTACTGGTCGCCGAAGACGGAGTCCTTGAATTTCACCGCGCGGTTCTCGCCCCGGGGAACGCGGAAGCGGAGAACAAACGGCTCGCCGCTCGCGGCCCGGCGGTCGGACTCCTCCGTCGAAATCTCTCGCATGCCGGCGTTGAACAGCCACGGTCCGGCGTCGCCGGCGCGCTCCTCTTCGTCCGTCTGCGCGGGGGTGAAGTCGCGATAGGCTAGTCCGGCGGCAAGGATGCGGCTGGCCATCTCTTTGTGCAGATCCAGCCGTTCGGACTGCCGGTAGTACTCGTCCCAAGTGAGGCCGAGCCATCGCAGCCCGTCAAAGATCGAGTCGATCGAAGCCTGGGTGTTGCGCTCGACGTCCGTATCGTCGAGGCGCAAAATCATGGTGCCGTCGTTCTTCCGGGCGTAAAGCCAGTTGAAGATAAACGTGCGGGCGGAACCGATATGGAGGTATCCGGTGGGAGAAGGGGCGAAGCGAACGCGGGGCATCGGGCTATTCGATACTGCCGGTGGGCGAGACGCGGAGATCGTTATTTACCTTCTTGGCGCCCTTCATCTTCATCACCAGTTTCTCGGCCTTGGCCTTTGCCTTATCTGTGCGAACGATCCCTTTCAAGGTCACTACGCCGTCCTTCACATCCACCTCCAGCGCGCCACCTTTCACGTCGGGGTCGCCGGCGAGGCGGAGGCGGATCTGGTCGTAGAGCCGGTCATCTTCCTTCTGGTCCGCGGCGACGGCCAAGCCCAGGCTCATCACTCCGCAGCACAGGGCAATTGCCAGTTTATTCATCACGTTCTCCCGTCATTCTTCTCCAATCTAACTCATTCAGGAACTCGGGCTGGTTCCGCCAGTCCGGCCGGACCTTCACGAAGAGTTCAAGAAAGATCTTCGTGCCGAAGAACTCCTCCATCTCAAGACGCGCCGCGGTGCCGATGGATTTCAACATTGCACCCTTCTGGCCAATCACGATCGTCTTCTGCCCTTGGCGCTCGACGTAAACGGTGGCGCTGATCTTGGTCAGCTTCGGCGTCTCCTCCCACGTATCCACCAGAACGGCGACCGCGTGCGGAACCTCCTGGTGGGTCTCGGCGAGGATCTTTTCGCGGATCATCTCCGCGGCCAGAAAGCGCGAGGGCATCTGGGTGATGTGGTCGTCCGGGTAAATCTTCGACGCCCGCGGCAGCAGCTTGATGATCTCATCGCGCACCTGCTCCACCCCTTCGCCGGACTGCGCGGAGATGGGGACGTAGGCCGCAAACTCATAGTGCTTCGGGAACTGTTCGAGCAGGCCGAGAACCTTCTTCGGGTCGTCGACCAGGTCGATCTTGTTGAGGACAAGCACCGTGGGGACGTTCGCCTTCTTCACCAGATCGAGGGCGCCTTCCACCTCGGTCGAGATCACCCGCTGCGCATCGTGCACGAAAACGAGGACATCGATCGAGTCGAGCGAGGCGCGGACGGACCGCATCATCTTCTGGTTATAGGGCGTGTCCGACTTGTGGATGCCGGGGGTATCGACAAAAACAATTTGAGCCGACGGCGTGGTCAACACCCCGTCGAGGGCGGTCCGCGTGGTCTGCGGTTTCGAGCTGACGATGGCCAGCTTCTCTCCGATCAGAGCGTTCAGCAGCGTGGATTTTCCGGCGTTGGGCAGTCCAATGATGGACGCGGTTCCGGCGCGAAATGCGAGGCGCCTAGGCATTCAGTTCTTCTTCAATCTCCTCTTCCATGCGGGATACGCGGACGCGGTCTACGCGCCGGTCGTTCGCCGCCAGTACTTCCAAGCGTATGCCATCCCGCTCGGCTCCTTCGCCCACCCGGGGAACGCGGCCCAGCCACTCGGCCACCAACCCGCCGACGGTCGTCGATTCGAACTCCTCTTCCGGGCGGTATTCGAGCAGGCCCTTCAGATGGTCGACGTCGAAAGACCCCGAGACGATCCAGGCGCCTTCGCCGTCCGGGGCGATGTCCTGCGTGGGCTCGTGCTCGTCGCGGATCTCGCCGAAAATCTCTTCAACCAGGTCCTCCATCGTGGAGATCCCGGCCGTGCTGCCGTACTCGTCGATCACGACCGCCATATGTGCGCCATCCTGCTGCATCTCGCGCAGCAGATCGGTCACCTTCTTCGACTCCGGCACCTTGCGGATGGGCCGCATCAGTTCCCAGACGTGGGCCGACTGGTGCTTCTCGTCCTGCATGAACATGTCGCGCACGTGGATGAATCCAACCACATCGTCGATGGTGCCGTCGTAAACCGGGATGCGCGAATACTGCTCATTGATCACCAGTTCCCGCAGCGCCGCCACGGTGGCGCCCTTCTCAATCGCGACCATCCGCGGACGCGGCGTCATCACTTCCTTCACCGTCTTATCGCCGAACTCCACGACGCTCTGTATCAGCTTGCGGTCTTCCTCTTCAATCAGCCCCTCTTCCTTGCCGGCGGCGATGAGCGCTTCAATCTGTTCGTCCTGCTCCTCGGCCTGTTCATCGGCTGATCCGAGCTCGGTCAGCGCCTGCAGAAAGCGCAGAATCGCTATCACCGGCGAGGCGAGCAGCGCGAGCAGCTTCACGAGTGGCAGGAACGGCAGCAGCCAGAAGGCGGACGTCTTGCGATACAGCAGCTGGGGAATGATTTGCGAGCACAAGAGCACGGCAACGCACGCCGCCACCCCGGCTTCCGCCAAACCATACCAGAACTCCTTGTGCCCCATGCCCATGAAAGCCATGGCAAATACGCCAAGAAGGGCGATGAGCGAGTGCTTAATCAGCGAGAACGTCAGGGCGCCCGTTTCGAGCTTCATGCCCAGGCGATCTTCGAGCGACTCCTTGAAATGGATCAGGGCGTTCGACTCCCGCGAGCGCAGCCGCAGCGATTCGAGATAGAGAAGCTGAACGAAGCTGGCCAGAACGACCAAACCGGCTAGAAGGGCGAGGGTGGCGAAAAACGCGATGCTCACTACTTTTTCGTCCGTTCAATCAGACCCGCGGGAAGCCCGAGGGTCTGTCGCCACTTCGTTTCGAGGCGGCGCATCTTCCCGCGGTCCGTCTCGTGATCATGCCCCAGCAAATGCAGCAGACCATGCAGCATCAGAATCTCGATCTCGGTTGAGACGTCGTGCCCGTACTCGGCCGCCTGCTCGAAAGCGCGGTCCGCCGAAATGGCCATCTCGCCCAGCTCGACCTCGCCCGGAAAACTCAGCACGTCCGTCGGGTAGTCGTGCTCAAGAAACTCCCGGTTGAGCCGTTGCAGTTCGCCATCATTGGCCACCAGAACCGTAAAGGGACGCCCGGAGGCGACCTCCTCGGTCAGTCGCGTTTGGAAAGCGCGGAGGCGCCGACGGTCCAGCGGAATGGACCGCTTGACTCCCTGGAACAAAATACTACTGCCGTCTGGGGACATGGGTATAAGGAGTTAAGAAATGGGAGGCGACGGAAGCGACTCGGCAGCTTCGGCGGCCGCGGCGGCTTCCGTAAGGCGGAGGGCAAGTTGGCGGCCAGCGCCACTGGCTTCGTGGTAACGCTCGTACGCCTTCACAATGCGCTGCACGAGACTGTGGCGAACCACGTCTTTTTCATCGAAGCTGACAAAGCTGATGCCCTCGACGCCCTTCAGGATTTCAAGCGCATCGATCAAGCCACAGCGCCGCCCGTGCGGCAGGTCAATCTGGGTAGCGTCGCCGGTCACCACCATCTTCGAATTGAACCCCTGGCGCGTCAGCACCATCTTCATCTGCTCGGGCGTGGCGTTCTGCGCCTCGTCGAGAATGATAAACGCGTCGTTCAAGGTCCGTCCGCGCATGAACGCCAGCGGCGCTACTTCAATCACGCCGCGTTCCGTGAACTTTTCAATCTTCTCGGCCTCGAGCATGTCGTAGATGGCGTCGTACAGCGGCCGCAGATAAGGATCAATCTTCTCTTGCAGCGTGCCGGGAAGAAAGCCGAGCTTCTCGCCCGCCTCAACGGCCGGCCGCGTCAGAATGATCCGCGAAACGCGCTTGGTCAGCAATGCGGAAACCGCCATCGCCACCGCCAGGTACGTCTTGCCCGTACCGGCCGGGCCGATGCCAAACACAAGGTCATTCCGCTCGATCGCTTCGAGGTAACGCCGCTGATTAATCGTCTTCGGCGCCAATACCTTCTTGCCGAAGTTGCGTTGCCGTCCACTGGCCACCAGCGCCCGCAGAGAAACAGCATTATCTCCGGTGACCACCCGGAGATAGCTGTTCAAATCGCCATTGGCGAAAACGTGCCCTTCGCGGATCAAATCCGAGTACTCACTCAGAATTTGACCGCATCGTTCCACCCCGAGTGACTCCCCCTCAATTTCAAGGGAGTCGCTCAGGAGACGGGTACGCACATGAAGCGCGGCTTCAAGGAGCCGTATATTTTCATCCCGAGTTCCATAGAGGGATTCAATCCCTCTGTACAATGGCACGCTCAGCTTCATGCGCGGGGAAACAACATCGCCTTCAGTATAGCTAACTGAGAAGCGTTGCCGCGCCGAGGCGACCCTGGTGCTTGCTCAACCGGTCCTTCAACTCCCGGCGAGCCCGCAGGAGCCGCGATTTCGCCGCCGCCTCGGAAATGTCGAGCTGCTGCGCCACATCAGCCAAGGGCAACCGCATCGACTCCCGCAGAAGCAGGGGCTTGCGGAGGAGTGGCGGAATCCGGTTCACCTCTTTCTGCAACAAGGAGGCCACTTCATTGCGACCATAACGCTGTTCCGGGTTCTCGGAAGTATCGCGGAGTTCGAACTTGGTCTGGTTCTCGTCGGCGCCGGGATCGTCGAGGTAAGTGAACTGGGCGCGGCGAAGCTGGCGGAGGCGCATCAGACACTGATTCACCACTATCCGCGAAAGCCAGGTCGAGAAGCGGGAGTTGCCTTCGAAGCCACCCAGGTGCAGGAACGCCTTCGTGTAAGCATTTTGGACTTCGTCTTCGGCGTCTTCGTGGTCGCGCAGAATGGAGCGGGCAAGTTTGAGGCAGGATTGGTAGTGGCGGTTAACAAGTTCGGTAAACGCGGCTTGGTCACCCATTTTCGCGAGCGGGACCAGCTCGGCATCAGCATCGATAATCGGCTCAGGTTTCGGGGTCTCTACCACCTGCGGAGCCGGAGGGGCCAGTAAGGCCGGGTTGTATAAAGTAGGATTGCTAAGGGCGGTTGCCATTTGATAAATGCCTCTGAATCCAACCTAACAGCGGGGGGAGGTCAATACTAGACCCCACTGAAAGTCATTTCAGTGGCACATAACGCACTGAAAGCGTTTTAACCTGCGCTAAAATGGGTTCATGTCAGACTTCGAAAGTGGTCCCGATACCATCAACCGTCTCCTCAACTCCTACGAACTTGGGCGAAAACTGAAGCAGCTGCGGCTGCGGAAAAAGATCGCGCTCACCGAGTTGGGCCGCCACACCGGCCTTTCGGCCTCCATGATCTCCCAACTGGAGAACGGAAAGCTGGTGCCCACCTTGCCGACGCTGGCGCGGCTCTCGATGGTTTTCGATGTCGGCATGGAGTACTTCTTCGGCAGCCGCCGTAAGGAAGGAATGTTTGAGATCGTCCGGCAGGAGGAGCGTATGAAATTCCCCAACCGGCCCGAACTCGAAAAGCCCAACTTCTTCTTCGAAGTCCTGGCGTTTAAGGCCACCAACAAACCGCTCGAGGCCTACCTGGCCGAGTTCCCGCAGGCCAAGGAGGGCGAGGCGACGGCCCATCTCCATCCCGGTGCCGAGCTCCTTTATGTCATGGCCGGCACGCTGGCCGTGCAGTATCAAGATGAAGAGCACGAACTCCATGCGGGCGACTGCTGCTACTTTGATTCCTCGGAACTGCACTCCTACCGCGGCGTCTCGGACGAACCGGCCAAGGCGATGGTCGTTTCCGCCCCGATGCTGCTGCGTTAGCATGGGCTCGTGAGACTGATTGCAGTAGCAGCGATGCTGGCCTGTGGGCTGGCCGGGGCGGACAAGTGGAGCGTCTTCCGCAGCGAGCCGTTTACTGTCTACACGAACGGCAAGGACAAGGAAGCGCGCGAGGCGCTCGCGCTGGCCGTGCAGGTGCAGCATACGCTCAGCGCGCAGTTCGGCAAGGAGTTGACGCCGTCCTGGCCGATCACGTTCGTCCTCGGCAAAGGCGAGGGGAAGTTGCGGCTCGGCCCCGGCGGTTATCTGGCCGGAGCGGTGGACCCTGGCGAACTGGCGGCCCTGTTGATCCGCGAAAACACCCTGCCATTTGATGAGGAGATCGAGCGCGGCGTCATCGCCCTGTATTCGACGCTAGCCGTCGACGGACCGCGCGTCCGCGTCGGCGCCCCCGTGGCACGGCCGGACCTCGCCTGGGCCCGCATCCATCTGCTCTTCACCGATGACCGCTACAGCGGCAAGACCCGCGTTTTGCTGGCCAACCTGTCGAAGGGGCTGGACCCGGTGGTCTCGTGGGGAAACTCCATCGGCGTGAAAGAGGCCGTGATTACCGAGGAGGCCAAGGGGCATCTGGCCCGCGGCCAGTTCGCCACCGCCGCGCTGAACGGAAAACCCATCGATCCCCGACGTTGGCGCGAAGAGATCCTGAATGCCCAGGAGACTGCGGACCTGCTAGCCCGCTGGAACGGCCCGGCGCCGCAACTGAAGGGCTTGACGATGGCTCAGCTCGAAGAACAGGCGCAGAAGTGGCCCCGCTGGCCGGAGCCGCACGTGCAGATGGCCGCCCTAGAAACCGAAGAAAGCCGGCGGGCCCAGCGCTGGCGCCACGCCGCGGGATTGGCGATGCGCGATGTCGAGTTGTGGAAGAAGGCCGCCGCGTCGTTTGCCAAAGCCGAACTGTTCGCCGAGGAGACCAAATGCCTAGTGGCCGCTGAAAAGGCCGCGCCGACGCGGGCCGAGCGCGAAAAGCTGCACGCCGAGCGGTTAGCCGCACAGGAGCGGCGCGTGGAGGCCGAGTTGGCCGCCAAGCGGGCGGAAGAAGAAAAGGAGCGCGCCGAAATTGAACGGCTGCGCCAGGAGGCTCTCAACCGGATTCGCATGGCGGAGGCCAAGGCCAACGACGGCAAGGGGCCGGTGAAGGGCAAGGTGGAAGAGTGGTGGGAAGGGCCCAAGGGCGATGCCTCTCTAACCGGTAAACTGGAGCGCGTGGATTGCGTCGGAGGCACGCTGCGGCTACAGGTGCGCGGCGAAGATAAGAAGCTCACTCCGCTAACGGTCAAGAACGTGGCGCAGTTGAACCTGGAAGGATCGAGCGAAGTGAAGCTTAGCTGTGGCCCGCAGAAGCCGGTGCGCCCCGTAACGGTCGAGTATCTGAGTAAAACACGGGAAGTGACGCGGGTGAAGTTCGATTGAGAGTGCAGGCACGTTGGGTGGCTGTCGCGATCTTTGTACTGTCGTCGACCCTGAACTATCTAGACCGGCAACTGTTCGCCGCCCTCGAGCCGGTAATCCGGAAGGAGTTCGCGCTGAGCTATGAGGGCTTCGGCTACCTCATCACCGCCTACGCGCTGATCTATGCCGTCGGCGCGGCCGTCTTGGGGTTGACGCTCGACCGGATCGGCCTACGCGGAGGTTCGGCATTGACCGTGGGGTTGTGGTCAATCGCCACCGTCGGCATGAGCTGGGTGGGCGGCTTGGGGAGCCTGGTGGGCTTCCGCATGTTGCTGGGCTTCGCGCAGGGAGGGGGCATTCCGGCCACCGGCAAAGCGTTTGGCACATTTCTGCCGCCGGAAGAACGGGCGTTTGGCACGGCGAGCAACCAGATCGGCATTTCGCTCGGTATGATCCTGGCGCCGCTGTGGATCAACTGGGCGACGCAGTACTTCGGTTGGCGGCAGGCGTTTTTGGGGCCGGGCTTGCTCGGCTTTCTGTGGATCCCGCTGATGTGGTGGGCCACCAAGGGCGCTCCGGAACAAGCCGTGACCCAGGCGCCCGCGCCGGTGGGCGATCTGTTGCGGCGGCGCGCCTATTGGGGCGTGCTCCTGGCCAACGGGTTAGGAATGATGGCCTACGCGCTGTGGAGTTCCTGGACGACGGCGTACCTCGTCAAAGTCTGGGGTAGCGGCGAATTGGCCTGGCTGCCGCCCGTGTTTGCCGTGGGCGGCGGGGTAATTGGCGGGACGCTCGCGTTCCGTTGGATGAAGGGCGGCTTGCCTGCGCCGGACGCCCGGCGCCGCGCGGCGTTCGTCGGGGCCGTGGTGCTCGGCTTGGCGACGGTGGCCGTGCCGGCCATGCCCAGTGCCCTCTGGGCGGCGGTCGCTATTGGGATGAGCTTCCTCGGCTCCCTCATCCTCAGTGTCAATGTCTATGCCTTGCCGCTCGACCTGTTCGGCGCGGGGCGGGCCGGGTTCGCCGTCGCCTCGCTGACCGCCGCCTATGCGCTGATGCAGGCCGTCACGTCGCCGCTCGTCGGCCGGGTGGTCGATCAGTATGGCTTTGGGCCCGTCTGTTGGGGCACTGCGGTGCTGCCGCTGCTGGGAGTCTTAGTGCTATATAGCACTAAGGAATAGCATGCGGAAGGCCCTGCGGCAGTTGTTGGGATACGAAGCCGAAGCCGTGGTGGTGCATTTCGCCTCCGGTCCGGTAGAGCGGGTCCGGGCGATGTATGAGGAGATTCTAGCCCTCGAGCCTGACCGGGAACACTACGTCGTCTCGATTGGCGAGCCGCTGGGGTTTGGCATTCCTCTTGTACTCCACGCGCCGTCCCTGGCGGAGTTGCGGATGCAACTGGGGCCGAAGCGGATTGGCCTGGCACCCTTTTTGCTGGGGCGGGATTCGCTGTGCTGGCTGGTGTTTCAAGCCGCGCCGCGGAAAATGCTGGCGTTCAACGCCCGCGGCGAGCGCCATCATCTGCGCGTACGGTCGGCCATCGCCTCCGCGCTATTCGTGGCCGGCGTGCCGCTCGACCGCATTTGGCTGCGGCCGTCGTGGTGGCCGATGGCCCGGGAACGGAGCCGGCCCTCCGCGGCGAGCGTAACCCTGGCCGGGCGGGCGCTTACCGGGCGGCCGCGTGTGGCCATCCTGTCGCCGTACTTCCCCTGGCCGTTGGGTCATGGCGGAGCGGTGCGGATCTACTCGCTGCTGCGGGAGGCCGCCAAGGACTTCGACATCTGGTTCTACTGCTTCGCCGAGCCCGGCAGCTCCGACAACGCAGCTCCGGTGCTGGAACTCGTCCACGAGGCCGTGCTCTTCGAGATGCCCCGCTACCGGGAGCCCCGCTGGGCAAGCCTGCTGCCGCCGGAAGTGCGCGAGTATGAGAGCCGCGCGGTGCGGGAGCGCTTGGCGCGAGACCGCGAGAAGTGGCAACTGCTGCAGGTCGAGTACACGTATCTGGCGCGGTACCCGGGCGACATCCTCGTCGAGCACGATGTGACCTTCGACCTCTACCAGCAGATGGGGGCGCGCTGGAGCGCGTGGCGATGGCGACGGTTTGAGAAGACCGCGGTGCGCCGCTTCCGGCGCGTCATGGCCATGGCGGAGAAAGACGCCGCCCTGCTGGCCGAACCCACGCGAGTGCGCGTTTTGCCGAACGGGGTCGACCTGGCCCGCTTCCGGGCCACGCCCGAAGGGGCAGGGAAGCGGGTCCTCTTCGTGGGTTCGTTTCGTCATTTCCCGAACGTCACCGCCTTCCGCTTCCTGTGGGATCAAGTATGGCCGCTGGTCCTGGCGCAGGAGCCCGCGGCGGAGTTGACCGTCATCGCGGGGCCCCGGCCGGAACTCTATGCGGCGATTCCGGAGGGGTTGGATTTCCACGGGTTCGTGGCGGATGTCGTGCCCTTTTACGAGTCGACCAATCTGGTGCTGGCTCCGACGCTGGTCTCCGCTGGGACGAACCTGAAGGTGCTCGAAGCCATGGCGATGCGGCGCGCCGTGGTGGCGACGCCGAGCGGATGCGACGGGCTCGGTCTGCGCCACGGCGAAAGCGTGTGGGTGGCGGCGGACGCGGCGGCGATGGCGGAAGGGATCGTCACCTTGCTGCGGGACGGCGAACGGCGCGAGCGGCTGGCGCGCCGGGCGGAGGAAATTGCTATAGAGCAGTTTGGCTGGGAGGCGATTGGCCGCGAACAGAAGCGAATCTGGGAGGAACTGCTGTGATCGTCCGGCGCGGCCGGCCAGACGAAGCGCCGGCGGAATGGGCCGCTTACGAGATCTGGGTGGTGGAGTTGGAAGGGGCCGTACGGGGCTGGGCCGCTGTGCGAAACCTCGGCGAGGGCGAGAGCGAATTGTTGCAGGTGGAGATCGCCGAGGAGTATCGGCGGCGAGGGCTGGCGTCGGCCTTGTTGGCCGCAGCGCTCGAGGGAACCGTGTTCCTGGAGGTGCGCGAGAGCAATGCGGCGGCCCTAGCGCTCTATAGCACTGTGGGCTTCGTCGTAACCGGAAGGCGGAAAGATTACTACCGCGACCCGCGGGAGGATGCCCTTGTCATGGAGCGGCGAAAGGTGTAGGTTGCCATTACCTGAAGTTTAAAAAGGAGGTTCCAAGTTCATGGAATTGCAGAACCAGGATGAGTTAAAAGCGCATCTGATGGCGACGAGCGAGGAGTTCCGGCTGCTGGCTCAAAAACACGCTGAGTTAGACCGGCGCGTGACCCAAATGGAGAGTCAGGAATTTCTCTCCGACCAGGAGCAGCTCGAAGAAGCCCGGCTCAAGAAGTTGAAGCTGTACGTGAAGGACCTGATGAACGAGAAGCTGCACGGCGTATTGACGACCTAGCGCTACTCCTCCTCTTCGCCTTCTCCGCCACCTTCGCCCTCGCCGTCACCGTCGCCTTCTCCTTCCTCGGAACCGCCGGTGCCGGCGCCGGCGCCGGTGACCCACGCGACAAAGCCTTTGGCGGCATGCTTGGCAAGGTTACTGCCGAAGGTGACATACCCGCTCACGATGGCCGAGGCGAGGTTCCCGAGAAAACTGCTGTCCTTGGGCGCGGAAGATCCGGAGTCGGCGTAGACGCTCGGCGAACCGCCATCCGATTGGATAATGCTCTCGATGCCTTTCGCGGCCCGGAGCTGAATGGTGCGGTTGTACTTCCGGTACCGGCCAGAGAGAACGTTCCGGCACGTGGTGGTCCGTAGCCCGGTGCGGGCGGCGAGGCGGAGGGCTAGGTGTTCCATCGAGCCAGGGGCGTGGGTAGGCATGCCAGATAACTCGCAATCGGCGCCGAAAACGGCTCAGGACGGAGGACGATTAGGCAGGGCGCAGCTTTGGTCGCCAAACCGGTGCCGATTGCGCGCCACCCACCGGTAGATCGCCTCGCCCACCGGGTTCGACAAAGGCGTGAGCAGCAGCAGCAGCGCCACCACAGCCGGCCGGGGCGCCAGCACCACGGCAGCCAGCGCGGCATACCAGAATACGGGCAGCCAAACGATCATCGCCCGGAACGCGGCGTAGCCATGCCGGACGTAGCCGCCGGAGACCGTGTACATCGCGTTGGCCAGCGTTTCGCGCGTTAGCCCCCACCGTTCCCCGATGTTGGTCTGCTGCGGCACCCAATGGAAGATGCCGTCCCAATCGAAGCGATTGATGCGGTCTTTCGTCTGCGCGCAGAAGCCGCACTCGCCGTCCCAGATCACGGTGATGCGCTCCTGTGGCCATTCGACGAAGGCGAACAGCGCAATCTGCGAGGCGAAAAAGAAGAGCGTGAAGGTCTGCCCGGTAAACAGCAACAGGCCGCATTGAAAGAGCGCCGAAATCCAAATCGCCGGCCAGGCGAAACGCCGGAAGAGCATGAGGATCGCCAACGCCAGTTCCACGACGATCGTGCCCCAGCAGAAGATCTTGCCGAGCACCAGAGGTGGCAGCAGCGGGGCGGCCCACAAGTAAAGCGGATTCTCGAGACGCGTCCCCGCCCAATGGTGAAAGAACTGGCCGGAGTGCCAGTCCGGGTCAAACGCTTTGTTTAAACCAGCCCCGAAGTAGAGAATCGCCACTTGCCAGCGGAGCAGGCGAACGTCGCCGGCGGCCGCCAGCAGCAGCAGCAGCGCCGTGAAGGCTTTGTTATTCCCGTAGTAAGCCCGCGAACTGACCACGGCCAGCAGCAGCGCCCCGCCGGTGACGAAGGCCGCTAGCCGCAGTCGCGTCGAGAACAGGATCGCCAGCGAGCCGAGGACGACGGTCGCCTGCAGCGTCCGTTGGAACGGGACCCCGGGGAGTTCCTCCAAGAACGGCAGGAACGAAAGAAACGGCGTTTGGAAATGCTGAACATGCCAAGTGAGAAGCAGGGTCAGCGCCAGCAGACGGCAGATCAGCACCGTCTGCGGCGGCAGTTCGAGGCCGGTCAGCCGGAAGGGCCGGGTTAGCGCCGCGGGTATTGCCATATGTCTTCCGGACCGCCATTGATGCTGTAGACGACGGTGACTTGGCTGCGTCCCGCCGGTTCAAGTTTCCTTTCGGCGCGTTCGATCAGGTCGAACAGATGGTGGGCGCTGCGGTTGTCGGTGCCTTCGGCGGGACGGCGGTAGCGGCGCCGCACCTGCATCTCCGTCAACCCTTCCCCGCCAATCGAA
>LNFM01007047.1_pt1 | contig 17961 bp, 8 predicted proteins | sample 596031 | NCBI WGS metagenome assembly LNFM01 (sample SAMN04254537, study PRJNA301005) | activated carbon metagenome | isolation source: dual media filters at the Ann Arbor, Michigan drinking water treatment plant | place: USA: Ann Arbor | reverse complement strand
TATCCCCCACTGTGATCTCGTACCCGTTCACATAACGGCAATCATGGTAATACAACCCGAAGCCGTGCCCCGGCGTCATAGGCACTTCCCCGTCTGGAGGAGCCAGGAAAAAGACGTTACCGTCTTTAATCACGACGGCTTTGGCGATACTTTGAGCTACGGACGGGGCTCCCTTAGTAAGCACTCGCTCCTTTCGCCACCTCTTCTCTTTGGGTGGGAGAATCGGGGAAGTGGACAATCCCTTGAATGAGACAATAACACATCTCCGCTCTGGTCCTTCTTTACTCGCCGCTCGAAAGACATTTCGTGTTGCACGCGTTTGAATACATCGCTCCCCTCCCGTAACCCCCTACGCTGCAATGGAGCTTCCAGGGTACGACGGCGATCGGAGTGAGCGCGTTACGCGAGCGACGCGGTGCGCTGCCCGCCTAACTCGGCGGTCACACATCCCGCGAGTCACCGCTCAAACCCTGACCCGCCTGCACCTGGAATAGAGCGTTGTTCGGGCACAGACCAGCGAGGCTACACATACATGAGTCAGACTGGATTCAGACCTGGGGAGGTCCCTGGAGCACGCGTCGATGGAGAACCAGCAATGGATGGAAACGCCACGTCTGCCCTGCCACCCTTCGCACCACCTCGCTCAGTGCGCCCCCCTCACCGCCCTGTGAATGGCCTCGTAGAGCTCATCGACCGCCGCTTCCTTGGTCAGCAACACGGCTGCGCCGGCTTCCTTCATCGCCTTCTCATTGGCGTCGCCGGTATTGACCGACAAGCCGATGACGATGATGTGGGGATAGCGAGATTTAATCTGCGCGGTCGCTTCGATGCCGTTCAGTTTCGGCATGTTGATATCCATCACGATGAGGGAGGGTTGGAGCGCCTCTGCGGCAGCCACTGCCTCTTCGCCGTCCACGGCCTCCCCGACCACCATCACGTCAGGATGCGCGTCCAACACACTCCGCAACCCCTGCCGCATCATGGTATGGTCATCGACCAAAAGCACCCGGATGATAGGTTCTGAAACACTGGGCAAATAGCTGGCGGCAAACGGTGTGCTCTGGGCCGCTTCTTCATTTTTCCCGGTCTCTTGCTCCATGCCTTCGACCTGCGTCATTGTCAGCTTGACCGTGATGACAGCCGTCGTACCTTGACCCGGCACCGAGTGTAAATCGAACCGCCCGCCGAGCGCCTGTATTCGTTCACGAACGCTGAACAGCCCGAACTTCTGAGACCGGGAAGTGTCGTCAGCTGCCAACGCTTCGTGGTGGAATCCTTCGCCACGATCCTGCACTTCGATGCGCAGTTCTCCTGAACGAAACTCCAACCGTACCGTTGCCGTGCCGGACTTCGCATGCTTTGCCACATTCATCAGCAATTCGCGTACGGACTGAAACAGAAGGACCGTCTGATCGTCCGGGAGCTTCGGTATCTCCGTTTCACTGTGCACCATCACAGTCAACCCGTGCCGCTGCATCTTCTCGGCCAGCCATTTGAAAGCCGCCTCCAACCCGAACTCGTACAAGACCGGCGGGCTGAGGTCGGCGACCAAGGTTCGCGTGTAGGTGAGCGCGTCGGACAACAACTCGTCCGTTTCGGCGATCAACTCGTCGCGTTTCTCCTGGGGCTGGTTCGACCGCCGGCTTTGTCCCAACTTCAACTTACCGAGCACCAGCAATTGCGCCAGATGGTCGTGCAGCTCGGCCGCAAGTCGTTTCCGTTCTCGCTGTTCGGTGAGATTCAGATCCGTCGTCATGGCCCTCAATCGCTCGTGCGAGTGGACGACTTCAGCGGTCTTCGCCTTCACCGCCCTCTCCAACTCCGCGCCTGACTGCAGGAGACGCGCCTGGGCTTCTTTGCGCTCGGTGATGTCACGGGCAATTGACGATGCGCCGACGACCTCACCCGCGCTGTTCTTGATGGGCGAGACGGTCACCGACACGGTGACCAGGATCCCATCCTTACGCCGGCGCACGGTTTCGATTTGTTCCGAGCTTTCACCGCGTCGAACCCGTTCCATAATAAGCAGTTCTTTGTCCTGTTGTTCCGGCGGAATCACGATCATGATCTGCTGGCCCACCGCCTCCTGCTCTGTATAGCCAAAGAGCCGCTGCGCCCCCCGGTTCCAACTGGTAATCGTGCCGTTAAGGTCTTTACCGAGGATGGCGTCCTCCGAATATTCGACGATGGCGGCGAGTCTGGCCTGCGCAATCTCGGTCTGCTTGCGCTCGGTGATGTCCTCGATGGCCAGCAGGATCCGACTCGTCTTTTGCCGTGGGTCGTTGATAGGCCGGGCATGGAGCAGCATGGTGCGACGACCCAGTTGCGGGAAGTCTCCCTCAACCTGGAACTTTTCGATGCGGGTGTTCTGCGACTGCATCTCCTCCAGCAATCCGTGCAGACGCGGAATGTCCCACCGGCGGTTGCCCAGCTCGCTGAGGCTGGTACCGAGCGTCTGGGCGGGCGTGACGCGGAAAGCCTGGTAAAAGGCTTTATTGGCGCTTTCGACGCGCAGCTGATCATCGAGCACCAGCAACGGCTGGTGCACGGCTTCGACCGTGTTCTCGGCGTAATTGCGCGCGGCGGCAGCGGCCTGCTCACTGCGCTTGATGGCATCAATGTCCACCAGCACCAACACCACGCCGTCCACCATGTTGTCGAGCGTCATGTACGGGCGCACGCGCAGCGAATACCAGCGGCCGCCTTTGTCTCGCACCTCGCGCTCCTGCTCGCGCAACTCACTGATGACTTCAACGCTGAGCGTCTCCAGGTCAAGCGGCGATTCCGCGGAACCGGCCGACACGAGGCCATGCCGGATGCCTCTGATCGGGCGCCCCGCGTCGGCTGCCAGCAAATCGAACTGCCTTTCCGCCTGGGGACTGAACCGACGGATGGTCAGGTCGCGCCCCAGCAGCACGATCGCGAGCTTGGCGGAGGTTTGGAGGTTGACCAGGTCATTGTTGAGGCGGTTCAGCTCGATATTTCGATTCGACATCTCCTCGTTGACGGTGGTCAGCTCTTCGTTAGCCGACTCCAGCTCTTCCTTGGACGTCTCCAGTTCCTCGTTGATGCTCTGCAATTCTTCGTTGGCGGACTGGACTTCCTCGCTGGTCGCCTGGATCTCCTCATTGATCGCCTGGTTCTGCTCCTGCACGGACTGGAGGAACTCGCGGGTCTCGGAGAGTTCGGATTCGAGTTCGGCGATGCGGCGCGACTCCTGCCGGGGGCTCAGAGCCGGAGCGGTCGGCTGCTTGCGCGGCGGCACACGGGGGGCGCCACGCTCTGATCCGGCCGCATCCTCGAACGCGATCAGGAAGCAGCGCTCTCGTAAGTTTTTCAGCGGAATCACCTTCACGTGGACGTGATGGGTTTTTCCGTCGCGCCTGACCCTCACATGCTGCGCGCGCACAATCTTGTTCTCCTGCCTCGCCTTGTTGATGGCGGCGCGCAGCGGCAGCATGAGCCCTTCGCGCGCCATCGTCAGCACGTCGAAGCTCGCCATGCCTGCCGCCGGTTCCAGATAGGCGCCCGTCGGCCCGCGGAACTGCAGAACTTGAAGTTGGTCGTTGATGAGCACCCCCGGCGGAGCGAATTGCCTGGCGGCGACACGGTCGGCCTCCCGCTGGGGGTTCAGCCCGCCGCGGATACCGTCAGGCGGCTCCATGCCCTCCTTCGGCTCCAGCTTCGACTCAGGAAAAGGCGGCAGCTCTTTCGGTGAAATGTGTTTCTTCGGTGCGTTCATCACCCCCAGATGAAACGTCATGGCCGGCGAGGGCTTCTTCATGAAGATCTTATGCTTCCGGTCCTTCGGCTCAAACAGGTCGGTGAACGTGCCGATGGATTCTGAGGCGCCAAGGATCAAGTACCCGGAGGATTTGAGCGCGTAATGGAAGCGGGGAAAGGCCTTCTGCTGCTCGCTCGGATCGAGATAGATGAGGAGATTTCGGCAACTGATGAGGTCCATGCGCGAGAATGGCGGATCGGTAATGATATTCTGCCGGGCGAACACCACCAGCTCACGCAGAAACTTCCTGATGCGGTAGCCGCCCTCCTCCTCTTGGAAGAACCGACGCAGGCGTTCGGGCGAGATGTCCCCCAGGAGCGTCCTCGGGTACCAGCCGTGGCGGGCCTTCTCAAGGAGTTTTTCATTGATGTCGGTGGCGAACACCTGAAGTTTGCGCGCGTGCAACATTTTCCCCATGACTTCCACGAATGAGATAGCAAGGGAATAGGCCTCCTGCCCGGAGGAGCAGCCAAGTACCCAGCAACGGACCGGATCGTTGCCACCCTGCGCCAGGATGCCGGGCAGGACATCGCGCTGGAGCGCCTCGAACATTTCGGGGTTGCGGAAGAAACTCGTCACGCTGATGAGCACGTCGGAGAACAGGGCGTCGAGTTCCTGGGAGTTGCCTCGGAGGAACTGGGCGTAGGCGTCCAGCGAGTCCTGCCTGGTGATGATGACGCGGCGGTTGATGCGCCGCTGGATGGTGCTGGGCTTATAGAGCGAGAAGTCGACGCCGCTGTGGTTGCGCAGGAGCAATATGATTTTCTTGTGCCCGTTGCCCGCATCCGTCGCCCTGTGCCGGGCCCTGTCGCGCGCCTGACCCGCGTCTTCGGATGGCCTGTCGCGCCCGCCCGAAGTCGGCGTCGGGTCGTCATCCCGGTGCCCGATCGCTTCCTGATGGTGCGTTGCCTCATTCGTGGGAAGGCCTGAGGATATGCCCGGTTGTCCGGCTCTGTAGGGATGCTTGGCGATCCGCGCCAATTCTTCGGCAATCTTCGCCGGCGACAGCACCAGATCGACGCAGCTCGCCGCGATTGCGCTGCGCGGCATCGAGTCGTACTTGGCTGTGCTGTCCTGCGCGAGGGTGATCCCGCCCTCAGCCTTGATCGCTTCCAGCCCCAGCGTCCCGTCGCTCGCCGTTCCGGACAGTACGACGCCGATGGCCCGCTCACCCTGGTCCTGCGCCAGAGATTCAAAAAACGTATCGATCGGGCGATGCGGCATGCGCGTCCGCTCGCGCGCCTCAAGCTCCAGCACGCCATGCACGATGGTCAGGTTCCTATCGCGTGGAATGATATAGACGTGATTCGCCTCTACCGTCTGATTGCTTACAATCTCGTGCACCGGTAGCGCAGTGGCGCGCGAGAGGATTTGTGTCAGTGCGCTCTCATGATCCGGATCGAGATGCTGGATCAGCACGAACCCCATGCCGGTATCCAGCGGCAGATGCTTGAGCAACTGCGTGAAGGCCTCCAGCCCGCCGGCGGATGCGCCAACCCCGACAATAATCACACGGGTTGCTGTTCCGCCTTTCGGAGACCGGATCTTGGGCTGCATATCAGGATTGGCCGTCTGCGCGGCAGGCTGAACGCGACGAGAGGCGGGGCGCTTTCCGACAGGCTGTTTGTGTTCGGGTTGTTTCCCCTTGCGACGTGACGTCTTCAATGGTCCGACTTTCAATTTATCGGGGTGGTGCGGAGCACACTGTGAATGACTCCGGCGTGCTGTTCACGCACTTGGAATCTGTCTTCTCAGATTGTCCCGAAGGCCTCGGCATGATACTTCGCTTCCACAGGTCAGGGCAACAGGCAGCCCGCGCAACAGAACAACACCGTTCCTTCCATGAGATCGCTCTCCGATGCGATACTAAATCTGACGCGAGGGAGAGGACACTGATTGCTCGCAGCGATCTTCTCTTGTTTCGGCAGCGTCCTCAACGAGTGAGGAGTGACCTGTGACGGTCGCGTCAACTCCGCCGACCCGAGCCCCTCCCATGTCGAACGGCAGAATGATCGTCATCGTCGAGCCCTGGCCGACGACACTCTCCATGCCCAACCGGCCGCCCATCGCCAGCATCCGTTCACGGATGCTGGAAATCCCGAGACGCTCGCCTGCCGGCTTGGGTTCCAATATGCTCGTGACATCGAATCCTCTGCCGGCATCCTGCACGTCGACACAGAGCTGGTTGCCATCATGAAGGCGCAAGGTGACCATCGCGCGATCGGTACCGGCATGCTTCGCCACATTGATCAAGAGTTCCCGGACTGACTGAAACACCACGACGGCCTGATCCTCATCCAGCGGCACATGATTGAGCGCCAAGCGGACCTCCACAGCCAAGCCGTACTGCCGCATCTGTTCGGCCAGCCATCGGAGCGCCGCCGGCAAGCCCAATTCACCCAGCACGGACGGATTCAGATTGGCCATGAGCGATCGGGTATAGGCCGACGCTTTGGTGAACAACTCGTCGAGATCGCGCACCAGCGGCAACACGGCAGGCACGGCATCGAGCTTCGAACGGAGTTGGGCCAACTTCATCCGTCCCAGCGCCAGCATCTGAGCCAGATGATCGTGCAGCTCCGCCGCCAGCTGCTTGCGCTCCCGTTGCTCCGCCAACGCCAGTTCTGAAACCAGCGCCCGCAACGCATGGTGCAACGCGACGAGTTCGCGTGTCTGCTCCTCGATCAGCTGCTGAGCGGCCGCATGCTCTTTCCGCAGATGCTCCCGCTCTACTGCCTGACGGACCGCTTCTCCGATGCGCCCCAACCGGTCTTTCATCAGGTAGTCGGCTGCGCCGTTGCGCATTAGCTGCAAGCCTTCTTCTTCGCCGACAGCGTGCGACACGACGATGAAGGGAATGGTCAACCCGTTCAGCTGGACACGCTGCAACGCCTCCCCCGGGCTGAATTGCGGCATGACATGCTCGAAAATAATCACGTCCGGCAGCTCCTCCGCCAGCCGTTTCGCAAACCCTGCCGGCGTCTCGACGCGCGCCCATTCCGGGTCGTAGCCGCATTTCCGCAGTTTCCCGATGAGCAACTCGGCATCCATCGGATCGTCTTCGACGAGTAGGACCCGCAAGTCAGTCATGGGCTGACTCCGCTTCGTTCTGACCGGAATGCCGTGCAGCGTGAACACGAGCCATATGAGAACCGCGTGATCCGATGCTCGACGTTCCGGGTTCAACGTTCCGGGAGTCTTGAACCTTGAGACTCAATAACACCACCATCGGTCTTCCTTTCACTCGGACAACCTCTAAGTTTTTGGAAATAACTTGGCATCCGCGTCATCTATGAATAAATACAAATTGCTTTGATGGTCATCGTCTATTGACCCTCTTGCACAGGTATTCTGTTTGTCATATCGTGTTTGCCTCGCCGGTGATTTTCACTCGCTGTGCCTTCAGCGTCTCCAGGATCGTCCGGTAGAGTTCGTCCACCGCCGCTTCCTTGGTCAGCAGCGTCGCAGCGCCGGCCTTCCTCATCGCCGTCTCGTTGGCGCCGTCGGCGTTCACGGACAAGCCGATGACGATGATGTGAGGATAGCGAGATTTAATCTGCGCAGTCGCCTCGATGCCGTTCATCTTCGGCATGTTGATGTCCATGAGCACGACGGTCGGCTGCAGCCGTTCGACAAAGGAGACCGCCTCTTCGCCGTTACAAGCCTCGCCTACTATTGCCACGTCTTGATAGGATTCCAGCACGCTTCGTAATCCCTGCCGCACCATGGCGTGATCGTCCACCAACAGGACCCGGATGCCTGCGGAATTCGAGATTCGCGAGAGGGACGAGAGAGGGGCGCCTGGCCCGGGGAACACTTCATGCTCCGCTCGCATAGTCCGCACACCCCGCTCGCCGAGACTTGCGAGTGGCAGCACCAGCGCTGCCATCGTGCCTTGCCCCGGCGAAGATTGCAGATCAAACCATCCCCCCAACGACATCATTCGTTCACGAATACTCAGAAGACCGAACTTGAAGGACATGGCATTAGTGTTGGCCGCCGCCGCCGCCGCCGCCGCAAGATCGAAGCCGACGCCGTCATCGCACACGTCGATCCGGAGCTTCCCCTCGCCCTGTTCTAGCCGAACCGTAACCTCTTTTGAACCGGCATGTTTCAGAGCATTCATCAGCAGTTCACGGACCGACTGGAACAGCAACATCGCAGTATCTTCGGGGAGCGACCAGTTGGCGCAGTCACCGGCGACATCCAGTGTCACCATGAGACCACGGCGCTGCATCTGCTCGCCCAGCCACGTAAGCCCTGCAGGAAGGCCGTCCTCCATCAAGACCGGGGGGCTCAGCTCCGCCATCAACGTGCGGCTGTATTGCAACGCTTGGTTCAGGACCTCTTCGGTCTCTTTGACCATTTTCTCCGCCTTCCTGGGCAGACCTATCCGTTTGACCCGACCAAGATTGAGGCAGCAAAGCACCAGCAGTTGCGCAAGATAATCGTGCAGTTCGCCCGCCAGCCGCTTGCGTTCGTGCTGCTCGGCAAGATTCAGTTCCATGGTCAGAGCACGCAAGCGATCCTGGGACTGCACCAGTTCCTCTGTACGTTCTTTGACTAACCGTTCCAAATGGCCGGTGAAGGACCGCAACTCTTTCTCGCTGTTGCGTAGCGCGGTCTCTGCCTGTTTGCGATCGGTAATGTCCCGGGTAACGGAAAGCATGCCGGCCGGCCGGCCCGCTTTGTCCAGCAAACTCGTCTCATTCGACTCGACCTGCAGCTCGCGTCCGTCGCGGGTGAGGAGGACATATTCCGTCCGCAGGGGGCTACCCTCGCAGAGGGTAGCCGTCAACTCCCGGTCATGCTCCAGGGAGCCCGGGGGGGAATCGTACAACTCGGTCAGATTCCGGCCCAAGGCTTCGGCGGCATTGAGGCCGTAGAGCCGTTCGGCAGCGGCATTAATAAACGTAATGCGCTGGTCGAGATCCACTGCGACGACGGCATCGCCGACCTGTCCGAGAATCTCGCCGCGGAATCGGTTCGACTCCCCATCCACACCTTGCAACGTGAAAACGCGCTGGCCTTCGGTACCGTCGATAATCAGTGCATCCACTTCGCCGTCGCGGACGGCGCGGAATATCTCCTCCGCTTCCACCAACCGCTCGCGCAGTTCGGCGATTTCTGTGAACAACGCCGTCCGGCTGGTCGTCTTTATGGCCATCAACCTAATCCTTCGTCCATCACGACTGTTACTGAGCCGCCTTCCGCAGATCAAGCCCAAGCAGAATGCGGTCGGTCTGCGACATGTCGCCGATAAAGCGGCGCAGGGGCAGCGGCAGCTTTTTGATCAAAGTCGGCGCGGCGAGAATCTGCTCGCCCTGGGCCAGCGTTGGGTGCCGGGAGATGTCCACGACTTCCAGGTCATACTGACCTCGTAAATGCTCCTCGCAGATTTGTCGGATATTTACGATCGCGCGCGTGGAGTTCGGCGTGGCACCGGTCACGTAGAGCCGCAGGACATAGTGGGCGGTCACGGCGGCGGCCTTTTCAAATGCGCGGATACTATCCTTGGCTGGAGCGCGCTTCTTCATGGCCGGTCACACCCTCGCCCGCTGCACCTCGAGGCCGACGAGGACGCGTTCTTCGTTCGAAAGATCGCCGATGATTTTCTTAATAGGCTCCGGGAGCCGGCGCACGAGCGTAGGCAGGGCGAAAATCTGGTCGACGACGGCGAGCTGCGGAGTTTTTACCAGGTCGATGATCTCGATCCGATACCGCCCTGCAAGATGCGTCTCGCAGATACGTTTGAGGTTTGCCAAGGCCACGACTGATTTTTCAGTCTGTCCTGCGACATAGAGCCGCAGTTCGAACGCACCGGCGCCTTCGGTGCTCTTTCGTTTTGATCGGAGTTCCGTGGTCTTCATCGCTTTCCTTTCCTTCTGCCTTTGTCGCCGGTAAGGCCGCCGCGCATCTGCGCCATCGCCGTGATGTTTTGATGCGCGGTCGCGGCCTGCAGCGTTTCCTGCGCAATAGCAAAGTTCACCTCCGCAGTTTCCGATTCGGCCTGAGCGTGTAGAGCCGCGATCTGCGCATCGATCGCTCTTCGTTTGCTCGCGAGCTGTTCCATTTTGCGACGATGGTCCTGCACCCGTAGCTCCGTCGTGGCACGCGCCTGCGCTTCCTGCGCCGCACGCGCCGTGCCTGTGAGCACACGATCCCCTCCGAGATAGACGTCCACGAGGTCGATACCCTTGTCGCTCAACATGAACTCGCGCACTTGGTTCGAGTGCGACATTCCGCGCGATTTCAGCACATAGAGTGTGCGGTTGCGCTCGCCGTTGAACTCCACATTGCGCAGCAGCAGCCAGGTATCCATGAGCGAGGACACGCCGAGTTGCGAGTCCTCAGGCGTCTCGCCGCCACCGGTGGCGAGGCTGGTGAACAGTGAGGTGATCTGCTGCTGCTTGAGGAAATCGATGAGCCGCATCAGCATCGGCTTCACCTCCGTCTCGCGGCTGTCGAGGGTGAGATTGCTGATTGGATCGACGACGATCACGCTCGGCCGAAACGCGCGCACCAGGTCATGCATGACGAGCAGATGCTGCTCGAGCCCCTGCATCGTAGGGCGTGAAGAATGAATTTGCAGCAGGCCTTGGGCGACCCACGGCCCAAGATGTATGCCGACGGAGCGCATATTGCGCAGAAGTTGCGCGGGCGATTCCTCGTAGGCGAACAGGAGAGCGCGCGCGCCGCGCCTGCACGCGGCATCGACAAACTTCGCGGCGAGGCTGCTCTTGCCCGTGCCCGACGAACCGGTGACGAGCACGCTGCTGCCGCGATAGACCCCCTTGCCCCCAAGCATCTCGTCGAGCCGCGCGATGCCCGTGACGATGCGATCGGCAGGCGCTTTGTGGTCAAGCTGAAGAGACGTAATCGGCAGCACGGAGAGGCCGCGCATGCCGATGAGAAACGGGTATTCGTTGGTACCATGCACGCTGCCGCGATATTTCAACACGCGCAGCCGCCGCGTGCTGATCTGCTCCTGCACTCGCTGGTCGAGCACGATCACGCAGTCGGCCACATACTCCTCCAGCCCGAATCGCGTGAGCGAATGTTCTCCGCGCTCGCCTGTGATGACCGCGGTCATGCCGCGATCCTTCAGCCAGCGGAACAGGCGGCGCAGTTCAGAGCGAAGGATGGCGTGATTCGTCAGTCCCGCGAACAACGCCTCGATGGTGTCCAGCACCACACGCTTCGCCCCGATGGAATCGATGGCGTGCCCGAGCCTGATGAACAGCCCTTCCAGATCGTATTCACCTGTCTCCTCGATTTCGCGACGCTCGATATGGACGAAATCCAGTCGAATCTGCTTTTTGCGCACGAGCTTCGCAAGATCGAAACCGAGTGAGCGCACATTGGCTGTGAGTTCCGACACATTTTCTTCAAACATCATGAACACACCCGGCTCCCCGAACTCCGTCGCCCCGCGCACGAGGAACTCCACGGCCAGCATGGTCTTCCCACACCCAGCCTCGCCGCAAACAAGCGTCGGCCGCCCAGCCGGCAGGCCGCCGCAGGTAATTTCATCGAGTCCCTCTATGCCAGTGGGCGCCTTGGGAAGGCCGGGCATCCGGTCAGTCGGCTGAGATCGTTGTGCCATCAGGCGTTCTTCCTTGATTGAATTGGATTTTTCATTTTAGCGATGCGTCCGTTTCGGCGAGTCGTCGTCATCCCCAGCGCATTTTGAATCGTCCTGTACAGTTCATCCACCGCCGCCTCCTTGGTCAGCAGGATTGCCGCGCCGGCGTTCCTCATGGCAACCTCGTTGGCGCCGCCGGCATTCACCGACAACCCGATGACAACGATGTGAGGATAGTGAGATGTAATCTGCGCGGTCGCTTCGATGCCGTTCATCTTCGGCATGTTGATGTCCATGAGTACGACGGTCGGCTGCAAATGTTCGACAAAGGCCACTGCCTCTTCTCCATTACAAGCCTCGCCTACTATTTCCACATCGGGATAGGATTCCAGCACACTCCGCAATCCCATCCGCACCATCGCGTGATCGTCCACGAGAAGAATGCGAATGCCTGAGGGATGAGGCCTATCGGGTGAGGGGCGGTTGAACTGTTGACCATTCACCCGTGACTGTGTACCCCTCACCCCTGTCCCATTTTCTGATGCTTCTTGGTCTTTTGTGACGTTACCTTGTATCTCTTCTCGAACGAGAGGTAACGCGAGGACGGCCGTCGTGCCGTTGTCTGGAGAAGACTGCAACTCAAATCGGCCACCGAGCGCCCGCATCCGTTCACGGATGCTAAACAGGCCGAACTTCGACGATAAGTCGGCAGTGACGTCAGCAGCAGCAGCAAGATCAAAGCCCGGGCCGTCGTCTCTGACGTTGATCACAAGCTCTCCGTCGATCTGCGCAAGCGCAATGGACGCGCGACCGGACTTCGCATATTTCGCAGCGTTCATCAACAATTCGCGGACGGATTGAAACAAGAGTATGGATTGATCCTCCGGAAACTTCAGATCATCGCTTTCAATGTGTACGGTCACGGCCAACCGGTGCTGCTGCATCCGCTCACCCAACCACCTGAGCGCTGCCGGCAATCCCAGATCGTGCAACACCGGCGGGCTAAGTTCCACCACCAAGGTGCGGGTATACGTCAGGGCCTGGGTCAACATCTCGTCTGTCTGATCGATACACTCAGCAGACCCCGGCGCCGCCCCGGCCAGGCGCTTGCCTTGTCTCAATTTCATTTTGCTGAGCACCAACAATTGCGCCAGATAATCATGCAACTCCATCGCCATACGCTTGCGCTCTCGCTGCTCGGCCAGATTGAGCTCCGTGGCCAACGCCCGGAGACTGGCCTGCGACCGTGTCAATTCGTCGGTACGTTCAGCCACCCGCACTTCCAATTCGTCGTTCAAGCGACGCAGCTCCTCTTCCGCCTGCTTGCGCTCGGTAACATTCGCCACGACGCCGAGCATGCGAATGGCCTTGCCTTCCTCCGATCGGTAAATGCTCCCGTGCATGGCAATCCAATGCACGTTGCCGTCCGGCCACACCACCCGGCACTCGACACGCCAGTCGGACAACTGACCCACCGCCGCCTGAAAGTCCTGCGCGACTCGCACCCGATCCTCCGGATGCACGTGCTGGATGAATCGCTGGAAGCCCCATTGCACCACCGGTTCGTTGTAACCGAAACATTGGTCGTGACGTAGCGAACGGCGCCAGACATCGCGAGATAAATCCAAATCCCAATCGCCGATTTCCGATGATTCCAGCGCGAAGTCCAGTGCTGCCTTGATCTTGCGAAGGCTGGCTTCAGCCATTTTCCGCTCAATACCCAAGGCCAGTGTTCCGGCAATCGCGCGCCCAAGACTGATATCTGTGTCGTTCATCGTATAGGGCCGGTTGAAATACACCATGAACTTGCCCAAAAGTCGCCCGCCGTAGGTCAACGGAATAAAACCGAGCGCCTGGATACCTTCTTCCTGGATCAACATTTGCAGCTGTGGATCGAGTCCGGCCTCGGCAATATTGCCGATCACAATCGGCCGGGGTTCGACCGTGCCCGGCTGCCAGGGAGAATGTCCTTCAACCTTGAGTCGATAGCCGTCGGAAATTCCTCGCCAGGCCTTGAACCGCATCACCCCGTCCTCGTCGAAGAGTAAGATCGACGCCCGGTCGGCATTCAACGAGATGATGATCGCCTCGAGCGCCTTGCTGTGCAGATCGGGGAGCGGCTCGGCCCGGTTTACCGCAGTGGCCAGTTCATAGAGTAGCGCCTGTTGCCGGCCTTTCCGCATCTGCTCCTCTTCCTGACAGACGCGCTCGGTGATGTCGATGATCGATCCGGTATACCCCAAGAGCGCACCGTTCTCTCCGACAAAGGGCACGGTGATGTCCATGATCCAGCGATATTCACCGTCCTGCCGTCTGAGGCGGTAATCCAGGCGAACCCGTTCGGCCGTTTCCTTTGGCGCGTGAAATATCGTGGCTATGCGGTTTCTATCGTCGGGATGCACCACGTCTACCCATCCGAACCCCAGGCCGGCCTCGGGACTCTGACCGGTAAAGTCGTACCAGGATTTGCTCAGGAAGCTACAGCGGCCGTCGACGTCCGTCACCCGGACCATGCCCGGCGCATGGTCCGCCATGTGCCGGAATCGCTGCTCGCTTATGCTAACGGCTGCTGCCGCCTCGCTTCGTATGCGCGCCAGCGTCACATGCACTCCGACCCGGGCCAGTAATTCCCGTGCCGTGAACGGTTTGATGAGATAGTCGTCGGCGCCCTGCTCCAGTCCTTCAATGCGGGATTCTTCACCTGCGCGAGCGGACAGCAACATGACGGGAATGGTTTTCGTGCCGGGGTCGTCTCGCAAGGCACGCAGCAAGGCGAATCCGTCGAGGCCCGGCATCATCACATCGCTCAGGATCAGGTCCGGCCGTCGCGCCCGCGCCGCCGCCAACGCCGCTGCGCCGTCTCGGGTGGTCTCGACCTCGTAGTGCTCGGCGAGCAGTCGCCGGATATAGCCCCGCATGTCGGCATTGTCGTCCGCAACCAGCACCCGCGGCTTCGCCGAACGCTGAATCGAGCCGGGAGTTGCGTCCGATTCACCGTGCAATTGAAAACATGTATCATGCACATCGGGAGAAGAAGGGAGCCACTGCTTCGCTTCTTCGACGAATGAGGTCGCAGTCAACGCCGGTACGGACACCAGCGTAGCCGGCTCACCCATCCGCTCCTGCGGCAGATCGCTTGCCCCAGTCTGAATGGTCACACGGAATCTACTGCCCTTACCGGGAGCGCTCTCTACCTGCACGGTCCCGCCATGCATCACCGCCAGCTCCTGGACGAGCGCGAGCCCGATGCCGGTTCCTTCGTGCGTGCGGCCTTGTGCTCCTTCAACGCGGTGGAAGCGATCGAATATCTTCGGCAATTCGTCCGGCGCGATACCGATGCCCGTGTCGCGAACACTGAGTTCGACTTGCCCGCCTTCGGACCGCAGGCTGACGGCGATCTCCCCTGTAAAGGTAAACTTGAACGCGTTGCTCAGGAGATTCAGGACGATCTTTTCCCACATATCGCGATCGACGTAGACCGGCTTCGGCAGCGGTGGACAGTCCACGAGAAGCCGCAGTCCGGCCTGTTCGATGGCCGAACGGAACACCCCTGCCAATTCGGACGTGAAGGTCGCGAGGTCGGTCGGTTGATATCTCGCCTGCATCCGTCCGGCTTCGATGCGCGAAAAGTCGAGCAGCGTATTGACGAGCTTGAGCAGGCGGAGGCTGTTGCGATGCGCGATCTCCAAACGTGGCGACTGCGGACGCTCTCGCAATTCTTCTTCGATCGGTCCCAGCATCAGCGTGAGCGGCGTGCGAAATTCATGGCTCACATTGCTGAAAAATGCCGTCTTCACGCGATCCAGTTCGGTTAACGCCTCGGTACGCCTTCGCTCCTGCTCATAGGCATGAGCATTCGCGATCGTCGTGGCGATGTGGCCGGCCAGGAGTTGCAGAAAGCCGTTGTATTCCTCGTCCAACACCCGGCACGGATTGATACCGACCACCAGAACCCCCGCCACTCTTTCTTGTCCCGGCGCTGTGAGGGGGAGCGCCAGCGCCTGATCCGTCTCCACGGACCACGGTCCGTTCGGGAGCCGGCCGAGGCGCCGGTAGAGCCCTTCGAGCACAACCGGCTTGCGCGTGCTGACTACCTCTGCCAGTCGCCAGCCATCCTGTCCCATGACGACGGACTCATCGAGCTTCTGCTGACACCAGGCCGGGGACCCGTTCTCAGGCATTGACCCGCTGAGGGTGGCACGCGCGCCGTCGGGCGATAAGAGGTACAGCAGAGCAAACGGCACGTCGGTTTGGTTTTCTTTCAGCACCCCCATGGTGCGATGACAGGCCTCATCCACCGTTTTTGCGAGCGCCGCCTGCGCGCCCAGATCGCGCAGAGTGCGCAGCCGCCGTTCTCCGAGCACGCGGCCGGTCGTTTCGCTCACCGCAGAAAATGCGCCGCCGACCGTTCCATCGGAGAGGTAAATGGGACTATATGAATAGGTGAAGTAGGCTTCCTCCAAATAGTTGTTGCGATCGAGCATCAGCAGTTGATTGTCCTGCCACGTTGCCTGACCGATCCTCAGGACCTCTTCCAACATCGGTCCGATAATGTGCCACACCTCCGGCCAGACCTCCCGTCCAGGCTTGGCAATCGCAGGGTGTTTGGTCCGTCCAAGAACCGGCCGCCAGGCATCGTTGTACAGCATGAGCAGGTCCGGTCCCCACCAGAGCACCATAGGAAAACGCGAGGTCAGACAAATCGCGACGGCGGTCTTTAAACTGTCCGGCCAGATAGAGACTGCGCCGAAGGGCGTTTGCGACCAGTCGAGCTTACGCATGAGACAGGCCAGATCGCTGTTACCGGGGAATATACGCTTCAAGTCATGACGGCCCTGTCGAGAAGAACGCATGGCTGGGGGTCCTCCCTAGTCTTCTATGCTGCTCGCAGGCGGTCACGGACAACCTGCCACACTGGCTTGAAACTGTGGATGGCTCGAAGCAATGTAGAGAACTCCCAGTCGTTCCCCTACTAGGAAAACCCCTGGTTGTTGAATGAAGCTCCCCTTGGCATGCTGCGGGAATTAAGCGAGGAATTGTCAAGATAGATGAGCGAGGCGAGCCGGGAATTAAGGGTTGATAGTGCAGGCCGAACTGGAAGGTGACTGTGATATTGCGTGCGAGGGAGTTAATGGAAGGGTGAAGCAGAAGTTGCTTCCCTTGCCAGGATCTGAGGTCACCCAGATTTGGCCCTTATGGGATTCCACGATCGACCGGGAAATAAAAAGCCCAAGCCCGAGGCCATGTCTGTCGTTCGGGTTAAGCTGCGAGAACTTCTTGAAAATGTGCTGCTGTTTATCTTTCGGAATTCCCGGCCCATTATCGCGCACGGAAATTTCCACTTCGGTGGCCTGTTTCCGTGCCGACAGCTCGATGGTGGTGCCTTGGGGCGAAAATTTCAGTGCATTGCCGATCAAGTTGGATAAGACTTGAAGAATTCTGTCGTGATCGGCGTCGACGAACATTCGTTCAGGGCAGGTGATCGTCAGAGACAAGGTCTTGCTTGAAACAATAGGGGCAAAGAAATCCCTGCACTCCCGGAGCAACGCGCTCAGCTCGATCCTTACAGGCGTAACCACGAACTTGTCGTTGGTCATCCGCTCCACATCCAAGAGATCACTGATCATGCGGTTCATGAACACGACGCCTTGCTCGATGATCCCGAGGTTTCCCAGAAGAGTCACAGTATCCACCACGCCCTTGGACAGGTGTTTTCGCATCAATCGCGTGGCAATCGAAATCGACGCGAGCGGGTTTTGTAAATCGTGGCTGAGAATCCCGATGTACCGATCTCGCGTAAGAAGGGCGGTCTTCGTTCGGCGATGAGACACTTTTTCATGCGCCAGCAGCGCAGATTTCCGCGCAGCCTCTGCGTCCAAGCGGGCTCGCTCCTCGAGAAGATTCCGGTCTGTTTCCTCCCGCTCACGTTCAAGAACCGCTTCGGCGGCCAATCGGTTTTGCACACGTTCATTCTCCCGGGCACGATCTTCCGTTTCCCGTTCGGCGGATTGCGCCTTGTCGGACCGTTCGCGCTCCCGAATCAACCGTTCATCGTCCGGCTGTAAAGGCTGACCAGTCGTATCGGCATGCCCATGTTCAATTTCATCGGTGGCGGCTTCCGCGCGAAACGTTTCACGATCGACATCTGCGGCAATCCGGTTCTCACGGATTGCGTCTCGCGCCTCCTCTTCGGCCTCCTTGCTCTTCCGAATGATGAGTTCGTCGGTTTTGCCTCGTTCATCCTTCAGGCTTTCGTCGGTTTTTTCTCGAAGCTCCGGAGGAGTCTCTGTCTTGTTCGTTTCCATCGAAGGTGCCTCTGCTTTTTGCTTCAGAATCCTGCTCCATCGAATGAGAAGAGAGGGAAGCCTGCCGCTCCAATACCTGCCGCTGGAGCATCATCACGGTCACACTGGAAATCACCGCAAGCCATTATTATTCCAAACATAACAAGTGGCTACCGGCGGTCGAACTCGGCAATTCCCTGGGAGAAGGCCGTTCTCCCCCTGGTTCCTCATCCTCGACTGGGGAGGGTCCTAGTAGGATTTCTTCGCAGAATTCGCAATGATGACTCTTACTTCAATGAGCGGCACAC
>LNFM01019676.1_pt1 | contig 17962 bp, 18 predicted proteins | sample 596031 | NCBI WGS metagenome assembly LNFM01 (sample SAMN04254537, study PRJNA301005) | activated carbon metagenome | isolation source: dual media filters at the Ann Arbor, Michigan drinking water treatment plant | place: USA: Ann Arbor | reverse complement strand
TCGATGCCTTCAAACGTGATGAAAAGTCCGGCGGTCTGCATGAAAAGAGAATGTTGTCGGGCGGGAATCAGCGGCGCAGGATGTAGCGGCGCACAGCGGCATTGTGCTCTTCGAGGGTGGCGCTGAACTGGCTGGATCCGTCACCACGGGCCACGAAATAAATGGCGTTGGTGTCGCCTGGCTGCACGGCAGCGCGCAGCGATGCGGCCCCCGGCATGGCGATCGGCGTGGGCGGCAGCCCGGCGCGGGTGTAGGTGTTGTAGGGCGTGTCGGTCTGCAGGTCGTCGCGGCGCAGGTTGCCGTCAAAGCGCTCGCCCAGGCCGTAGATGACGGTGGGGTCGGTCTGCAGGCGCATGCCGATGCGCAGCCGGTTGGCGAACACACCACCGATGCGCTTGCGATCGCTCTCCAGGCCGGTTTCCTTTTCGATGATGCTGGCCAGGATGAGGGCTTCTTCCGGGGTGCGCAGCGGCACGGAGCTGTCGCGCTGCGTCCACACATCGGCCACCCGTTTGTCCATGGCCTGCGCGGCCTGGCGCAACACGCTGGAGGCGGTGGCACGCTTGGGCACCCGGTAGGTGTCGGGGAAAAACCGCCCTTCCGGATGGCGTCCCGGGTAGCCGATGAGGGCCATCACATCCGCTGTGCTCATGCCTTCGATGTCTTGCGTCAGGTCGGGCGAGGAGCGCACCAGTTCAAACACCTGGCGGTGGTTCCAGCCTTCCAGCAAGGTGATGCTGCGAAAAGCCTGTTCGCCCCGAACCAGCTTCGAGAGCAGGCTGCGCGGCGTGGTGCCGGGCGCGAACTCGTAGCTGCCAGCCTTGATGTCGCGCGATTGACCCGACACCCGGAACCAGCCGTACAGCAGCACCCAGGGCGTCTGCACGCCCGACGATGAAAGCTTCTCGGCAATGCCGCGCGCCGACTGCCCGGAGACCACTTCGACCTCCAGCGGTGTTTGCCCGGTCACACCGGGCGCCAGCGGCAGCGGTTCGTCGACCCACCACACGCCGAAGGCGCCCGCGATCAGCAGGGCGACCATCGGCAGCACGAACATGAGTTTGAACAGGCGCAACAAGGGGGTGATCTCAACAGGGTGATGGGGCCGATATCGGTGGCTTGAGCCGGGCACACGATGATAATCGGGCACCTCTCCACGGCGCGGCATGTCCCCAGCGCCGCTCCCGGCATCTCGCAACCCACCCCGGGCGCCTCACATGAATTCCACCAGCACACCCACAACACAGCCCTCCTTCACCGAGGTCACCCGAACCCTTCACGGCATTGCCCGCCTGAGCCGGCTGGGTGTGATTCAGGTGGACGGGGAAGACGCTGCGAAATTCCTCCGGGGTTGTCCGAGGCGCGGCTGGCCGCGTTCTGCTCGGCCAAGGGCCGCATGCAGGCCAGTTTCATCGGCTTCAAGCGCAGCCACGACCAGATCCTGCTGGTGTGCAGCCGCGACCTGCTGCCCACCACACTCAAGCGCCTGTCGATGTTTGTCTTGCGCGCCAAAGCCAGGTTGAGCGATGCCAGCGAGGCGTTCGCCATCTGGGGCATCGCCGGCAACTCCGTGCCCGCCACCTTGCCCACTGCAGCGTGGTCACAGGGGCGCGAGGGCGAAGCCAGCGTGGTGCGTCTGTACCCGGCCGACGGAACCCCGCGGGCTTTGTGGGTCGCCCCAGCGAGCGCCCCGGCACCGGCCGGCGAAGCCTTGTCGGAAGACCTCTGGAACTGGCTGGAGGTGAAAAGCGCCGTGGCCACGCTGAGCCAGCCGGTGTTTGAAGCCTTTGTGCCGCAGATGCTGAACTACGAGTCGGTCGGCGGTGTGAACTTCAAGAAAGGTTGCTACCCCGGCCAGGAGGTGGTGGCGCGCAGCCAGTTCCGCGGCACGCTCAAGCGCCGCGCGTACCTGGTGCACAGCGACGAGCCCTTGGTGGTTGGCCAGGAGGTGTTCCACAGCAGCGACGCCGAACAACCCTGCGGCACCGTGGTGCAGGCGGCCGGCCACCCGGCCGGTGGGTTTGATGCCATCGTCTCCATGCAGACCAGCGCGGCACTGGATGGCAGCCTGCACGCCGGTGCGGCGGGTGGCCCGACGCTCACTGTGCTGCCCCTGCCCTACCTATTGCTCGACGACATCTGACTCGGACTCGGACTCGGTCATGTGTCTGATCGCTTTTGCGCTGAACGCCGATCCGGCCTGCCCGCTGCGGATTGCCTCCAACCGCGACGAGTTCCTGGACCGGCCCACCGCGCCACTGCACCGCTGGGTGATGGCCGACGGCACCGAGGTGCTGGGTGGGCGGGATTTGCGCGATGGCGGCACCTGGCTGGGCCTGAGCCCGCGGGGCCGCGTGGCGATGCTGACCAACGTGCGCCAGCCCACGCAGGCGCCCGCCCGGCGCAGCCGGGGCGAGCTCGTCACGCGCTGGCTGCAGTGCGACGCAGATGCCGATCGATTCGCCGCCGGCATCGATCCGACCGCCTACGGCGCCTTCAACCTGGTGGTGGGCGACTTCCACGCCCGGGCCTGGCACTGGCTGGGCAACCGCGACCCCACTGCCCCGCACGGCACCCAGGCGAGCACGCTGCACCAGCGCGCGCTGGCCGACGGGATCTATGGCCTGTCCAACGCCAGCCTGGACACACCATGGCCCAAGACGCAACAACTGAAGGCGGCGCTCGGCGAATCCTTGCTGGCGCCATCGGACTGGCTGGCGCCGCTGTCCCGAGCCCTGACCGACGCCCGGCCGGTGCCAGACCCGCATCTGCCACACACCGGCGTACCGGCCGATCTGGAACGCGCTCTCTCCAGTCCTTTCGTGCGCATGGCCGACCGCGCCTACGGCACGCGCACCAGCCAGATCGTCAGCTTGCAAGCCCGGACGCAGGGCTTCGACGTGACCATGCACGAATGGACCCACGACCCGTCGGCGCCTGTGGTCTGCCTGGCGCCCGAACTCGCACGCAGCGAAACGCTGGTGTGGTGAGGCGCAGCGTCACAGGCGCTTGAACATGGTCACGTGCGGGATACCGGCCTCCTCAAACGGCTCGCCCAGCACGGCGTAACCCAGCCGCCCATAGAAACCCTCGGCACTGCGCTGTGCGTTGAGCACCACCTCGGCGTCGCCGCGCTCGCGCGCCACGTCCATCAGGGCGTGCAGCACATCGCGCCCCAGGCGCCCACCGCGCATGGTGCGCTCCACCGCCATGCGCCCGATCTTGGCGGTGCCCGGTTCATGCGCCAGCAGGCGGCCGGTGGCCAGCGGGCGGCCCAGGCGGTTGTAGGCCACGGCATGCACCGCTGTGGCGTCGGCCGCGTCCCATTCCAGGTCTTTCGGAATGCGCTGTTCTTCCACGAACACCGCAGTGCGCAGGCGCTGGGCGTCCGTGCCCAGTTCGGCCCAGGGCCCCACGCGCACCTCGGTCACGGTCTCACCCGCTTCATAGCCGTTGAGCACGTCGCGCAGCACCGCCGGCACCGGGCGTGAGGTCTGTGTGGACGGATCGGCAAACACATAGACGATCTCGCTGCTGATCAGGTGCTCGTCGCCCCGGAAGATCGCGCCGGTGAAGGTGATGGACGAGTTGCCGATGCGGCTGCACTTCATGGCCACCTCGATCTGGTCGTCCGCCCGCGCCGAGGCGTGGAATTCCACCGTGGCCTTGACCACATACAGATCACCATCGAGCTGGTGCATGGTCTCCTTCGAAATACATCAGGTAGTGCGCGTTGAAGACGATCTTCTGCATGTCCACCTCGGCCCAGCGCACGCGCAGGCGGTGGAAGAAGCGGAAGTCGGAGCGTTTCAAGGTCATGTCATGTCTCGCTGAAGGCCTGGCGCAGTGCGCGCGCAGCGTCGTTGTGGGCGGTCAGTGCCTGGGGAATGGCACGACCGAAGTTGATGAAGCCGTGCACCACACCGGTGTAGATCTCGATGTCCACCGGCACACCCGCGTGCCGCAACCGGTCGGCATACATCACGCCCTCGTCGGTGAGCGGGTCGCATTCGGCAAGACCGATCCAGGCCGGCGCCACACGGTCGAGTTCGCGCACATGGCCATGGTCGTCCACACCATCGAGCGGTGCAAAGCGCCAGTCATCTCTGTCGGCGGCGCTGCGCAGGTAGTGGCCGAAGAAGTAGCTGATGTGGGGCTCTTCAAGCAGGAAGCCGTGGGCAAAGGTCTTGTGGGATGCCGTGTCCTGGTGGCCTGCGCAGCCGGGGTAGAAGAGCATCTGCAGCGCCAGCGGCAAGCCCGCGTCTCGCGCGGCAATGGCTGTTGCCGCCGCCAGCGTGCCCCCGGCGCTGTCGCCGCCGACTGCGATGCGGGTCGCGTCCAGACCCAGTGCGCTGCACTGCGCGCGCAGGCCCAGCAGGCTGTCCCAGGCATCGAACACTGCGGTGGGAAATTTCCATTCGGGTGCCAGCCGGTAGTCCACCGACACCACGGCGCAATGCGCCAGATGCGCCAGGTGGCGGCACAGCGCCGCGTGCGTGGCCACGCTGCCCACGGTGAAACCACCGCCGTGAAAGTACAGCAGAACCGGCAGGTCCGTTTCAGAAGCCGGGGCAAACAGCTGCGCGTGCAAGTCGACACCATCGCGCGCAGCGAAGCGCAGATCTTCCACTCGGGCCAGCTTGTGTGAAGGGATCTCCAGCACACCGGCCCCGGCCTCGTAGGCCAGCTTGGCTTGCACTGGCGTGAGCGCGTGCAGCGGCACATGACCCGCGCGTGCGATGCGCTCCAGCACGTGGCGCATGGCCGGCGTGAGCAACGAGCGGGGATCGGGGTGTTGGAACATGGCCTTGATTGTCGCGGCCCTGGTCGCCGGATTCCACATCGCGCGTCGCACGGCCTGTCTTGTGTGTGACGGCGCGCGGGTTCACGCCATAGGTGGATGGCGGCGCCAGCCGTATAGTTTTCGGAACCACAAAAACCACCCCGGAGACCGCCTTGGCCCAGATCCTCTACATCACCAACATCCTGATCGACTTCGGCGTGCTCTCTCAGTTGCAGGCCGAGTGCGAGCGCGTGGGCATCCGCCGCCCGCTCATCGTGACCGACGCCGGCGTGAAAGCCACCGGCCTGCTGGACAAGGCCACCGCCGCCCTGCCCGGCCTGCAGCCGGCGGTGTTCGACCAGACCCCGTCGAACCCGACCGAAGCCGCCGTGCGCGCTGCGGTGGCGGTGTACCAGGCGCAGGGCTGCGACGGGCTGATTGCCCTGGGCGGTGGCAGCGCCATCGACTGCGCCAAGGGCGTGGCGATCGCCTGCACGCACGAAGGCCCGCTCAAGACCTACGCCACCATCGAAGGCGGCTCGCCGAGGATCACCGACCGCGTGCCACCGCTCATTGCCGTGCCCACCACGGCGGGCACCGGCAGCGAGGTGGCGCGCGGCGCCATCGTGATCGTGGACGATGGTCGCAAGCTCGGCTTTCACAGCTGGCACCTGGTGCCCAAGACCGCCCTGCTCGACCCCGAGCTCACGCTGGGTCTGCCGCCCATGCTGACCGCAGCCACCGGCATGGACGCCATCGCCCACTGCATGGAAACCTTCATGGCGCCGCCTTTCAACCCGCCGGCCGACGGCATTGGCCTGGACGGACTGGCGCGCGGCTGGGCGCACATCGAGCGCGCCACCAAAAACGGCCAGGACCGCGACGCGCGCCTGAACATGATGAGCGCCAGCATGCAGGGCGCGATGGCGTTTCAGAAAGGCCTGGGCTGCGTGCATTCGCTCAGCCACAGCCTGGGCGGCGTCAACCCGCGCCTGCACCACGGCACGCTCAACGCGGTGTTCCTGCCGGCGGTGATCCGCTTCAACGCCGAGGCCGATTCGATGAAGAAAGACAACCGCCTGCAGCGCATGGCCCACGCCATGGGCCTGAGCAGCGGGGGTGATGTGGCCGAAGCCGTGACCGAGATGAACGCGCGCCTGGGTCTGCCCACGGGCCTGGCCGCCATGGGTGTCACACCCGACCTGTTCGACAAGGTCATTGAAGGCGCCATGGCCGACCACTGCCACAAGACCAACCCCCGCCTGGCGACCGCCGAGGACTACCGCGCGATGCTGCAGGCCGCCCTGTAGGCCTGCGCCCGGCCCCACCGGGCACACCGCCGATCCAACCGCCGCGACAGCTTGCTGTCGCGGTTTTTTTTCGTCCGTTGCCTGGGCGTTTCAGCGGTGTTTCCTGCCCGTTTTCGGGGCGTTTTCGAGTCATCGATTCATGAGCGTTTCATAACCTGTTCGTCAATCCTCCACAGGGTGATTGCCGCAGACTGCCATCACTGAATTCGATGCCTCCACGCATGAAAGCAGCCCTGTTTTGGGCCGGGTTGCTGGACGTTTGCATCCGAGTTGAGTCCAGACAACCTCCAACCAGGATCGATCATGACATTCGCATCTTTCTTGAACACAGCCGACACACCCTTGACCGCCCGGGAAACCGAAATCCTCGATTTCATCGCGCGTGGTCTGACCTCCAAACAGATCGCCCGGGAACTGAACATCAGTCCCTACACGGTGAACACGCACCGCGACAACCTGCGTCGCAAGCTCGGCGCACACAACGGAGCGCAGCTCGCTTCTTGCCGGGCCACGTTGGTGTCGTTCAAGGCGGCTGGCGAAGCATCCATGGTCCCCAAGTTCTGATCCCGTCGCCCGCCCCACCCTCTCTCAGGAGCCCCTCATGTCGACCTCCATCCCTTACTCGCCTTCCCTCGTGCTGGGCAGCATCGTCGAGCCCGCAGCCATGGACAACCTGCTGGCCATCTCGGCGGCGCAAACGCCCATCGACGCTGCACAAGAAACGCTCAATTCCTTCATCTCGATGAAACGCAGCCTGGAGATGACCGTGCAGGAGCTCATCAACATGGGTCTGGACCCCAAGGACCTGTTGAAAAAAGTCCAGGAAGTGGGCGTCGATGTTGACAAGGCCGCCACCGCCTACGCCACGGTTCGGCTGGAGCAGGAGCTCAAGCTGCAGCCACTGCGCGCCAAGATGCAGATCGTCAACGCCAGTGTGGAGAGCCCGATCGACTACAACCGCACCCAGATCAAGACCATGCCGCTGGCGGCCGACTCCTTGAAGATGGACGCGCAGTTCTTCACGTTTGACGACAACGCGGAGAACGACGGAGACGCCCTCTCCAACATCAAGTCATATGTGAGTGGCGCCACCTCGTTCCTGGGTCAGGGAACCTCTTTCGACATGGCCAGGACCGCAGTGACCCAGGTCGAGAAGCAGCGCCAGATGCACAAGATCTCCGGCACGCTGGTGCTCACGGCGACGTGCACCCACAAAGAGGCGCAGGTATTGACCCCGCTGTGCCTGGACGTGGACAAGGCCATCCGTGTCTGGAACCAGTTGTTCCCCGGTGCCAAGGACAAGATCCGCATGGACGAGACCGCCCTGCGGCAGATCGCCGACAACGACGGCACCACCGCAGAGAAGTCGTTCAACATCATCTCGGGCTCCACCCTGGGATCGAGTTTCGTCGGCATGGTCCATGTGCTCAAGACCGAGGCCACCACGACCAGCCAGGACGAGGATTCGCGGGCGAGCGACATCAAGAGCAAGCTGTCACTGGGTACGGCGATTGCATCGCTCAAGGGTGGCTTTGGGGTCGACAAGAACTTCGCGCAGGACGTCAAGCGCCTGCTGAGCTCGCAGAACATCAACTCACACATCACCCTGATCACCGCGGGCTACATCCCCACGATCATGGCCAATGAGGTGATGTTGGGCGTGAAGCAATTCGCCAACTTCGACCCGTCGGACATGATGACCAGCCTGGCCAAACTCTCCGACTTCACCTCGGCCGACCGCAGCTCGCTCCAGCAGGCGGCCACCGCCGCCCGAACCAAGGGTGAGTTCGTGGCCTTGAAGACCGCCAACATCGAGAGCGTGATGACCAGCCTGTCCAAGCTGGACGATGGGCAAAACAGCATGTTCGACATCTCGTCGATGGTGGTGGCCTTCGAGGACTACGTGAAAACCGCCTCGGCCGCCACACCCGATGCCGCCATCGGGGTGCCGATCAACTACTACCTCAAGCCGATCACCCGCACCCAGCTGGCCGAAATGTGGGTCTCGAAGTACTACCCCGACAAGTACCTCGACATTCAGGGCGACGACACACCTCGGCCCAAAAAAGACGCTCCTGCCGCGAGCTGAGCACACCGGTCTGCAGCACCCGTGCCTTGAGCATCCTTCCACCTTTTCCGGAGCCATCCCATGCCTTCCACCATTCCTTATTCGCCGTCCCTTGTGCTGGGCAGCATCGTCCACCCCGCCGCCATGGAAACACTGCTGGCCATGTCTGCACTGCAGGCGCCGGTCGATGCGGCGCAAGACGCACTGAACTCGTTCATCGCCCTCAAGCGCGGACTGGAGATGACCGCCAGCGAGCTGGTGAACATGAACATCGACCCCAAGAACCTGGTCGCCAGGATGCCCGAGGTGAACGCGGATCTGGAGAAGGCCGCCGTCAACTACGCCACCACGCGTGTTCAGCAAGAACTGCAGATGCAGCCGCTGCGCGCCAAGGTGCAGCTGGTCAACGCGGGCGTGGAGAGCCCGATCGACTACCAGCGCACCGTCATCAAGCCCATGCCCCTGGCGGCGGACACGCTCAAGATGGACGCCCAGTACTTTTCATTCGACGAGAACGATCAGAAGGCGGAGAACATCATCTCCAACATCCAGCGCTTCATCAGCCTGGCCGGCGCCGGTATCGACAAAAGCGCTTCTTTCGAGGTGGCGCAGTCCGCCGTCAAGCAGATCAACCGACAGCGGCAGATGCACAAGATCGCCGGCACCCTGGTGCTCACCGCCAACTGCACCCACCGGCAGGCCACGGTGCTGGCGCCGCTGTGCCTGGACGTTGACAAGGCCATCCGCGCGTGGAACCAGCTGTTCCCGGATGCCAAGGACAAGATCCGGCCCGACGCCAGCACCATGGCGCAGATCGCCAAGCAGGAAGGCACCCCCGGCGAGAAGTCGTTCAACATCATCTCTGGCGCCACGTATGGCTCCAGCTTCGTGGGCATGGTGCACATCCTGCGCAAGGAAACCACGGTCTCCAGCGAGCAGATGGAATCCGCCGTGGGCGAGCTGCAGATCATGGCGGAGCGAAATGACTGGTTGAGCGCTGCCAGTGGTTCGCTGGGTGTGGAAGACACCGAGAGCGACGACGAAAAGAGCCTGTCCAGTCGCCAGGAAATCACCTCCCACGTCACGGTGATCACCTCGGGCGTGATCCTGGGCATTGCTTCATCCGACGTGCAGATGGCGGTGAAGACCTTCGCCGAAGAAGAGGGAAAAACCACCATGAACGCACTGGCTGCGATGTCCAACACGGCCAACACCGGCGTGCAATCGATGCAGACACTGGCCGCCAACGCGCGTTCGGGCCAGGAGTTCACCGAACTGCAGGCCAGCACCGTGCAAAGCGTGTTGAGCAAGCTCGGCGAGATCCAGGGCATGAAAGTCAAGGTGCTCGACGTGAACTCCCTGATGACGGCATTCAACAACTACGTGGAGGCGGCCCGCAAGGGCGGCATCGGCGTGCCGATCAACTACTACCTCAAACCCATCACCCGCACCCAGTTGGCGCAGATGTGGGTCAGCAAGTACTACCCGGACAAGTTCCTCGCGATCCAGGGCGATGACAGCACAGCCGCGGCCGCCGCCGCGTCGCAGTGAAGGGGACTGGCGATGACCGCCAACGACCTGGCTGCCCTCACCGGCAGGCCCATCCATGAAGTCGCGCCGTGGCTGCAACCCATCGCGGACACACTCGCCGAATTCCAGATCAACACACCCGCCCGCGAGGCGGCGTTTCTGGCCCAGACCGTCCACGAGTCGGACGGTCTGCGCGCGGTGGAAGAAAGGCTCAGTTACAGCGCCGCACGCCTGCCCGAGGTGTGGCCCAGACACTTCTTTCTTGCGCCCGACGACCCGGCCGGCCGCCTGGATGCCAGCCTGTTCGAACACCGCCCCGAGGCGCTGGCCAACGTGGTCTATGCCAACCGCATGGGCAACGGACCACAGAGCAGCGGTGACGGCTGGCGTTTCAGGGGCCGTGGACTCATCCAGCTGACGGGGCGCACCCGCTACACCCAGGCCGGCGCTGCCCTGAAGCTGGATCTGGCCAACCAGCCAGACACCTTGCTGCAGCCCGCGGCCGCTGCGCGCGCGGCCGGCTGGTTCTGGCAACAGATCAACGGCAATGCGCTGGCGGACACAGCCACACCGCAGTCCTTCGAGCAGCTCACCGTCGCCATCAACGGTGCGCTGCTGGGCGAAGAACGCCGAGAGCAGCTGTGGAAGCAGGCGCAGGCACTGCTCTGTGTTTCAGCCTGACCCAATGACCCAATGACCCACTGACCAACCCACCGGGGTGAACGCATGGACCGCATTTTTCCCTGCGCGCTGGCGTGTCTGCTCTCGTTGTTGTCGCTCATCACCCAGGCCCAAACAGCGCCGTCCACCGTCACGCCCCCGGTGATCCCCGTGCTCACGGCACCCCATGTGCGGGCGATCGCGGGGGAGCTGGAAATCGACCGGATCGTCGAAGTTCAGGTTGATCACCTGGCAGAGTGGAACCTTGCCATCGGCGGACCAGCGGCCATGCGCAGCGGGCCCGCGTCGGTGCACCCGGCCTGGCAGTTGGTGCCTTACCTGAACGGGCGCGCACTCTCGGGCGTGACACCACTGGCGGTGGACCTCGGCAACGGTCGGCTTCAATTCCATCTGCGCATCAACGACCGCAACCGGGACATCTGGACCCACCTGCTCAGCCCGCTGACCTTCCGGCGGGCGGTGCAATTCAGCGTCGGCCTGGAGCAGGTGGACCCGTTCGCGACCGATTTCACCCAGGCCAGCGAACGCGCGCTGCTCACGGTGATCAACTGGCGCTGGTTGCTCATCGCCGTGGTGCACTGGCCATGCACACCACCCTGCTGATGGAGCGCTACCAACTTCCCGCAGGCACCCTGTCGCACCGGTTCAGCCTGGCCAAGGTGCAACTTGCGTTGTGGTTCTTTGTGATCTTCAGCGCCTTCCTCGTGATCTGGCTGGCCACCGGGAACTTCGACACGCTGAACAGCTCGATTCTGTCGACATTGAGCATCAGCGCAGGCACCGCCCTGGGCGACACCTTCGTGAAAGCGGCGGGCCCTCCCACAGCGGCGGCGGCCTTGCAAGCTGGCGACACCGACACCTTCAGAGCACCCCGCTGGAAGGTGCGGCGCTTCATGCGCGAGCTGGTCTCCGATGACGAGTGCTGCTCCATCGCAAGGTTTCAGATGCTCGCGTGGACCATCGCGCTGGTCATCGTCTTTCTGGCCGATGTGTTCAACGACCTTCAGATGCCCGTCTTCGGTCCCGAACTGCTGTATTTGCTGGGCTTGAGCACGGGCACCTACGTGGCGCACCGTGTGCCGGAAATGCAGCGCGACCGCCAGCGAACGGACGCAGCCACCCAGGTTGCAACGCCCGGGGCGCAGCCGCCCCGGTCAACTTGAATGGGCCGGGCGTCGGGGGCGGGTGCGTTGTCGGGAAATGCCGATGAGGCAGGGCAGGTCCCTGGGTTGACAAACCCATGGTGCACGCGGTTCCAACGTTCTATAAAGTCACGAACAGAACAATAAATACTTACATTCGGTTGTCTGGGTTGCACCAAGGCCGCTGCGGGCACGCCCCTTTCGCCAATGCAATGCCCGCAGCAAAGCGCACGCGCACAGCACTTTTGAACCTGTCGCCTCAACACTCGGAGAAGTGGAGACATGGCATCGTGAATCTTCCACAAGGAACCCAAGATGACGGAAAAAAGCAGCGCCTGGCGGGAGGAATACCACTTTGAAAATTGCGTCATCCGCAGCGACACGCGAGAGCTATTGCGGGACGGGGTCGTCCAGAAGATCGAACGCCGCTCGTTCGACCTCATCCTGTACCTGCTCAAGCTTGAGGGGCGGGTGGCCAGCAAGGACGAATTGCTGGAGCACGTGTGGGGTAATCATTTTGTTTCTGAATCGGTGATCGCTCAAAGCATCATGAAAGTGCGCAAGGCCTTGGGCATCACAGGCAAGGAGCCCGGGCCCATCAAGACCATCCACCGGGTGGGCTACCGCTTCGCCAGCGAAGTGCGAAAGGCCATTCACACACCTTCGTCGTCCTCCCATACCTCCGAGCTGGCATTGCGCCCAGCGGGTCCCAGCCGCGTGCTGTGGTTGCCCACCGACTGCACTTTCCCCCGCGAAGACCTTTCATGGGTTCGCTACGGCCTGATGTCGGTGGCAAGCCATGTGTTGCATGGGCATGGTGTGGCCACCGTGCCGGCCAGCGAGGCGATCCGGATACACGAATCGATGGAAGACGACCGATACCGAAGTGCCAGCGCCCTGGGGCCCGGCACCCGCGAGATCGGCATACCGGTGGTGCGCAGCCGGATGACGGCGCAGGACGACCTGTACAGGCTCGAATGGTGGATGCAGCTGGACGGCGTGGGCCACAGCAACCAGGTGGAAGGCCCCGCCCCCGCCGAACTCGCGCTGCGGGCTGCGCGCGAGGTGTCGCTCATTGTCCGCATGAGATCGGGGTTGCACCCCACCGCTGGGCAGGAAACCGCTGGCGGTGTCCCTGGACCAGGCCGACAAGGCCTTGCCCCTGATGGCGATCTGCGTCGACATGCCCCAATGCCCGCTGCGCATCTGGGCCGAATACGCGCTGGTGATGGCCCAGCGCGCAGACCCATCCACGCTTCTGAGGACGCAGCGCATGGCCCGACTGGCCCTTGAGGCCAAAGACGGCGCCCACGAGGGGTGGGCGAACCTGTGCAGCGCCCTGTACATCCTCTACCAGCGTCGCACGGGAGAAGCCGTCGAGCAGGCCATGGCTGGCGTGGCGATGGTGCGCCAGGCCGCACCTCATGCGTGCCATGCCAGGGCACTGCTGCTGGCATCGCAGGTGCTCGCCACCGCAGGCAAGGCCACTGAGGCCGCAGCGCTGTGGCGCGAAGCCGCCTCCCTGATCAACCCTTCGGCCTCCCCCGACCTGGTGTGTCGTGTGCACCTGCTGCGGTGCGAGCTGGACCACATTGCCATGGGCCAGACCGCTGGTGGCGACACGCACACCCATGCCGACCCAACCGCCAGCGCGCGCTGGCTCGGCCACGCACCCACCACCGCATGGCTGCAGATCCTCCATGGCATCCAAGCCTGTGCTCGGGGCGAGTGGGAAGCGTGCCGACGCCAACTTGAAGGCGGCCTCAAATCAAGTGAGCGTGGCGGTCCTGCGCTGGCGCGTTTGTTCGCGCAGTTGCAGTTGGGCAGCCTTCACGCGCGCAGCGACGATCAGGCTGGCCTGAGCGCCAGCGTGATCGCGGTCGAGCATCCTGCCCTGCGATCGGCACCCATGGGCATCGCCGTGGGCCACTGGTTGCAGGCGCGCTGTTGTTATCTCGCTGGTGATCCGGACAAGGCGCTGGCGCTGGCCGAGGACGCCATGCAAGACATGGCCGACTTTGGCATCTGGTGCTCAGAAGACCAATGGCTGTTCGTGGCCCAGCTCGCGCTGGTGGCGGGCAAACGGCGTGCGGCCCGGGCCTTGCTCGAGCGCCTGCAGGCGCGACACGCGAGCCGCCCGCTGCAACCCCGACAGGCCACGGCGCTGGCGGTGGAGGGCATGGTCGAGTACGCGGAAGGCGACGTGAGCAAGGCCTTGGCGCTGTTCGACCAGGCCTCTCGCCTGGCGCGGGGTACCTTGATGTCCAACATCATCCTGTTTGGCCACACATGGCTGGCGCTGGTCGATGGGCGCTACCCCACGCCTGTCCAGTTGGCGCCCGCCGGGCAATGGGTGGAAGCCACGCGCGAAGGCCGGCACCTGCGCGCCATGCTGCAAAACAAACCCTATTGGGCGATCGCGCAACGCCAGCATCCCGTGCTGCTGGGCACGGCTGCCCGCTTGATGACACACCGGGTGGCCGATGTGGGAGATCACGGCCAGTCGAGCTACGCGCACTACCTGCCGCTGCCCGTGTGATGTCCAGGTTTTGGCTGAAGTCCGGGGAATGCGCCGCGTGGGCCGATCGACTGCCTGCGGCTAAGCCGGTCCTTGCGCAGTGCCGTCGGGCTGGCCCTGGCGCGCACCCACATGCACCTGCCCGCGTGACTGCGCCAGCTCGACCTGGCGCTGGCGCTCGGCAAGCTGGGCTTTTTCTTGCGGGCTGCGCTGGTCGTGGCAGTGCGGGCAACTCACGCCCTTCACATAGCGCGGCGAGGCCTTCTCGGCCTCGCTCAGCGGCCAGCGGCACGAGCGGCACAACTCGTGAGGCCCGGGCTGCAAACCGTGGCCCACGCTCACGCGCTCGTCGAACACGAAACAGTCGCCCCGCCAGGTGCTCTGCTCGGGCGGGATCTCTTCAAGGTATTTCAGGATGCCGCCTTCGAGGTGGTAGACCTCGTCGAACCCGCGCATCTTCATGAGCGCGGTGGATTTTTCGCAGCGGATGCCACCAGTGCAGAACATCGCCACCTTGGGTTTCTTGCCATCCTGCAAGGCCGGCTGTGCGTCCAGCCACGCGGGCAGTTCGGTGAAGGTCTTGATGTTCGGATTGACCGCGCCGGCAAAGGTGCCGATGGCCACCTCGTAGTCGTTGCGGGTGTCGATCACGAGCACGTCCGGGTCGGCCAGCAGGTCGTTCCAGTCTTGTGGTTTCACATACTGGCCCACGGTCTTGTTCGGGTCCAGGCCGGGCACGCGCAGGGTGACGATTTCGTTCTTCAACCGCACCTTCATGCGGTGAAACGGCGGGTGCTCGCTCCACGATTCCTTGTGCGGCAGGCGGGCCAGGCGCGCGTCGGCCCGAAGAAACGCCAGCACGGCGCGCACACCCGCCTCGGGCCCGGCAATGGTGCCGTTGATGCCCTCATGCGCCTCGCAGCAGGCCTGCAGCGGTTCGCGCAGATCGGCGAAGTCGGGCAGATCGACAAACTGGTAGAGGGCGGCGGTGAGGTACATGGGGGCAGATGGCTCGGCGGACATACCCGCAATTATCCCCCTGCCCCATCCGCTCACAGCGGCTGCAGCCGGGTGGGGTCTGGCCGTTCAAGCCACCGCGCGAACTCGTCGGCCAGTTGCTGGCTGGCGGCGGTGGCACCGCTCCAGGCCTTCATGCGCCCGGCGAGGTCGGGGCCGTAACGGGTGAAGTCCTGGCGGTCGGGCAGCTTGGCGTTGGGCAGTGTTTTCACCCAGACCGGATCGGGCGCGAGCACCAGCATGTCGTCCAGCGCGGCGCTGCTGCGGTGGCGGCCCTTCCAGGCCTTGTCGAGCCAGCCCGGCACCACCGCTTGCTGGAAGTGCGGGTACAGCACGATCGGCGCCGTGGCCGGCGGCTGGTAGTTCAAGTGCAGGTGGTAGTCGGTGATGCCGCCGTCCCAGTAGGCGCCGGGCGGCGCGCCGGCAATGCCGTGCACCGGGCGCAGCACGAAGGGAATGGAGCAACTGGCCTGCAGCGCGTCCATGAAGTTGGCCTCGCTCAGCATCACCTGGCGGGTGCGGAAGTCCTGCGTGGCAAACGGCAGCTCGGTGGTGGTGGAGAACACCACCCGCTCCAGCCAGGCGCCCAGCGCCTTGCGGTGCATCGCATTGGCGGCAAACGCGCCCAGGTAGCCCAGCGGGGTGCGCACGCGGCCCTCCCGGCCCAGCACATGGCGCCCGCGCGAGGTCACGATGTGCAGGTGGTAGCGCGGGTGGTGCAGCACCTGCGGGATGCGTCCGCCATAAAACAGCTTCAGGCTGCCGCCAAACTGCTCGCTCACCTGGTCGGGTGTGGGACGTTTCTGGCCCGGTGGCAAGGCGTAGTGCTGGGCGATGTAGTCGCGCTCCAGCCTCTCGAACGCCGCCACCGACGCGTCCAGGCAGGCCGTGGCCATGCGCCACGCGCCGATGGAGGCCCCCACCAGGTGCACCGGCTGTGCGCTACGGGGCAGCCAGTGGCCGAAGAGGAAACGGTCGAGCGGCCCCAGGATCAGGCCTTTGGGCCCACCGGCGGCGGCGGGGATCACGCCCACGTCCTGCGGGCGAAGACCGTGTTGCTCGATGTGCTGGCGGGCACGCGGGCCGGCGTAGAGGCGAAGGGCTTGCATGGCTGCGATTGTCTCGCAGCCATTCTTCAGGACGGGCTCAGGTGATGACCGAATCGTCCGGCGTTTCTTCGACTTCCGTGATCTCGGTGTGGCGCGAGATCGAAGGAATTTCTTCGGCCACCACCGTGTCGGGGTCGATGCCCAGCACCAGACCCACCGGGTCGGGGTAGGTGTTGATCAGCAGCTCGGAGCGCATGGCCTGCTCTTCGGCCCGGGCGCGCCACGAGCCGATGTGGATGACGCCCGCGATCGGCTCGTAGACCTCGTTTTCGAAGGGCGCGGTCTGGTGCTCGATGGCGTTGATCATGCGTTTGGGGAAATTCCACTCGCGCGCCAGGGCTGCACCCACCTCGGCGTAGCTGTACCCAAAAAGGCCACGTTCGGCCGCTGAGCGTTTGAGGTCGAGCATGGGCACGCTGCGGTCCAGGTCGATCATGGCCTCGGGCATGCCCACGTGCATCACGAGTTCGCCAATGCCGTGGATCAGGCCGGCGGTGAAGGCGGTGTTCTCGTCGATGCGGATCGGCAGCGCGATGTAGCGCGAGAGGTTGGCCGTGTTGAGGCTGTAGCGCCAGAACTGGTTGAGGTTGACCCCGCCCACAGCATGAAACCCCTCGCCCAGCGAGGCGGCAATGACCAGCGCCCGCACCTTGATCAGGCCCAGCACCTGAATCGCTTCGCGCGCGTTGGACACCGAGCGGTGCAGGCCAAAAAAGGCCGAATTGGCGGTCTTGAGCAGTTTGGCGGTGAGCACCGGGTCGTCTTCGATGTAGGCCGCTGCCTGCATCGCATCGACATCTTCCTGATCGAAAGTTTCGATCAGTTTGCGCACCACCTTGGGGGCAGACGGCAGCGCATCGGGTCGTTTCAGAAGCTTCTCGAGATGCATGTCATTCCCCCGCCTTGTATGCCCACCCGAATGGGGTTTGCTGATTTTTTTATCGCCTGAAAACCTGCGCACTTGAGGCCTTTTTCAGTCAATGAACGCACCCAGGGCCTGGCTGAACGACCACTCGGAGGGGTCCTTGCCCAGCACGCTGTCCAGGTCGAGCCCCAGCGAGAGACCCACCAGATCGGGGAATGTGGCCACCAGCCCGTTTTCGTCGAGTTGAATTTCCTCTGCACGTGCGCGCCATGAGGCGATGTGCAGCACACCACCCAGCGGGTCGTAGGCATCACCTTCGAAGGGGCTGATCTGGTTGTTCAGGGCCGAGACGATGGTGGTGGGAAAATTCCACTTCTCGGCCATGCCCGCGCCCACCTGGGCATAGGTGTAGCCGAACACCGACATTTCGGCCTGCGCGCGGTTCAGGTCCAGTGGCGGCGTGCCCATGTCCAGCGGCGCGACCAGGTCGGGCATGGCGATGTGCATGATCAGGTCGCCAATGGCGTGGATCAGGCCGGCGGTGAAGGCGTTGCTTTCGTTCTGGCGCAGCACGCCGGCCAGCGATTTGGAGATATCGGCCACGCGCAGGCTGTAGCGCCAGAACTGCGGCAGGTTCACCCCGGGCACATTTTTGAAACTCGAACCCAGGGCCGCAGCCATCACCAGCGAACGCACATGGGTCATGCCCAGCATGGCCACGGCTTCTTCGGCGCTGCCGATCTTGCGGCTGACCCGGAAAAACGCCGAATTGGACAGGCGGAGCACCCGCGTGGTGAGCGACGGATCTTGCGAGATCAGGTCAGACACCCGCTTGGGACTCGGATCGTCCTTGTTCATCTCCGCCAGGAGGTCGGACACGGTGCGCGACATGGCGGGCAGCGCGCGGGGAAAGTTCAGCAGGGCTTCGAGTTGCATGGG
>LNFM01015225.1_pt1 | contig 17971 bp, 14 predicted proteins | sample 596031 | NCBI WGS metagenome assembly LNFM01 (sample SAMN04254537, study PRJNA301005) | activated carbon metagenome | isolation source: dual media filters at the Ann Arbor, Michigan drinking water treatment plant | place: USA: Ann Arbor | reverse complement strand
TCATGGTTCAGGAATACCGGCCCGAGGTTCGCTCTGGTGACAAGCGCATCATCCTGATCGACGGCGAAGTGGCCGGCGCGATCAACCGTGTCCCCGCTGCCGATGAATCGCGCTCCAACATGCACGTCGGTGGCACCGCCACGAGCACGGACCTCTCCGACCGCGACCTGGAGATCTGCGCAGCCCTGGCCCCCGAACTGAAACGTCGCGGGCTTCTGTTTACCGGCATAGACGTGATCGGCCCCTACCTGACCGAGATCAACGTCACCTCACCCACCGGCATCCGCCAGGTGAAAGCCTTTGGTGGACCCGACATCGCCGCCATGTACTGGGACGCGGTCGAGAAGAAAGTAGGCAATGGGAAATAGGCAAACGGCAACAGTCACCGATGCAATCGGTAGGGCTCAGGGGACGTCCGCCGCGCGTTTAACCCGGCGCCGTTCCGCGAGACCTCGGTAGTGTCGATAGTTTCTGTTCCCAGTTGCCCCTGACGAGGGATGACATGGCTGCGAAAAAGATGCCTGAACTCCAGGCCCAAGACATCGAAGTCCTGCACGAGTTCGTCAAGCTGGCGAAGGCGAAGCTCGGCCCCGGCCCCTGGGACTATATCGCCGGTGGTGCCGAGAGCGAGACAACACTCATTCGAAACCGGCTGGCGCTCGACAGCATCGCCTTCCGCCCACGCGTCTTGAAGGACGTAGAAGAGGTTACGACGCGATCGCGCTTCATGGGCCGCGATCTCCGCATGCCCGTTATCCTCGCCCCGATCGGCTCGATCGAGGATATCGTCGAGGGCGGCGCGGTAACGCCGTCGAAAGCTGCGGCCGAATTCGGCATCGTGCACATGCTGAGCTCCGTCGCCCAGCCGAGCCTCGAGGAAGTCGCCCGCTCCAACGACAATTGGAAGCTTTTCCAACTCTACGTCCGAGGCGACGCTGGCTGGATCGACGAAATCGTCGCGCGCGTTGTCGCTGCCGGCTACGCGGGCCTCGCCATCACTGTCGATCTCGATCACTACGGGCGACGCGAGCGCGACCTGGCAAAGCGCTTCAAGCCTACTGCACGCCGCGCAGCACCTACCGTCCGCATGCATCAAGAACGCTTTTCCTGGGCCGACATCGAGCGCATCAGGGCGAAGCACGAGATCCCGCTGATCCTGAAAGGGATCGCGACTGCCGAAGATGCAGCCGAAGCCGTCGAACGCGGCATCGACGTTATCTACGTGTCGAACCACGGGGGGCGCCAACTCGATCATGGAAAGGGCACGATGCAGATCCTGCCCGAGATCGTCGCCGCAGTCCGTGGCCGTGCCGAGGTCGTAGTCGACGGCGGCTTCATGCGTGGCGGCGACATCGTCAAGGCGATCGCGCTGGGCGCTAACGCCGTCGGCTTGGGCAAGCTGCAGGCCTTCGCGGCGGTATCGCTAGGCGTGCCCGGCGTGGTCCGAATGCTGGAAATCCTCGAGGACGAAGCGATCCGTTGTCTCGGCTTGCTCGGTGTGAAGTCGTTCGAACAGCTCACGCCCCGCCACATCGAGGCCATCGCCCCGATCCCCGGCCGGCATGGCATAGCTAGCGCCTTCCCGCTCCTTGGCGAAGGCTATTGAGCACTTTTTGTTCTCAAATTGTTCTTGACGGGCTTTGCTCGTGCAACTAGCTTCCCTCGGTGCGCGGGTGAAGGGGTAGGGCGATGTATGGGCACATCTCCACGGTAGCTTTCGTTGGCATCGAGGCGCGACCTGTCCAGGTCGAGGTGCGCATTACCTCGGGTAAGCAGAGCTTCACAGTCGTCGGCCTCCCGGACAAGGCGGTCGGCGAAAGCCGCGAGCGCGTCCGCAGTGCGCTCCACGCGATCGGACTGGGCTTGCCTTGGACACGCATCACCGTCAATCTGGCGCCTGCCGATCTGCCCAAGGAAGGCAGCCATTTCGATTTGCCCATAGCCCTCGCCATGATGGTGGCGCTGGAGGCGATCTCGCCTGACACGATCGAGCGTTTCGCCGCTGTAGGCGAGCTATCGCTGGACGGGTCGATCCGTGCGGTGCCGGGGGCGTTACCCGCCGCGATTGGCGCCAACGCGATGGGCAAAGGATTGATCTGTCCCGCCGCTGGTGGACCCGAGGCGGCTTGGGCCGGAGAGAACGTCGACATCGTCGCCGCCCCCCACCTTCTGTCCTTGATCAATCATTTCCGCGGGCTGCAAACGCTGCGCCGCCCACAGCCGAACATGAACCGCTCGTCGGCCAACCTTCCCGATCTGCGCGACATAAAGGGGCAAGAGACAGCCAAGCGCGCGCTCGAAGTCGCCGCAGCTGGTGGCCATAACCTGCTGATGATAGGCCCGCCGGGTTCCGGCAAGTCGATGCTCGCAGCACGGCTGCCCTCGATTCTGCCGCCTCTCGAAACGCCCGAGATGCTCGAAGTCTCGATGGTCCATTCGCTTGCCGGCGAGTTGCTCGGCGGTCAGTTGCGTGCAGAGCGCCCCTTTCGCGCCCCGCATCATTCCGCGAGCATGGCGGCTCTCGTTGGCGGCGGCTCCCGGCCCAAGCCGGGCGAGGCGAGCCTTGCCCACCTCGGTGTTCTCTTCCTCGACGAGCTGCCGGAGTTCACACCGCAGGTGCTCGACAGTCTCCGACAGCCGCTCGAAACCGGCGAGGTCGTGATCGCGCGTGCCAACCATCGAGTGACGTATCCGGCCCGGATGCAGCTTATCGCCGCCATGAATCCGTGCCGCTGCGGTGGCGGCCCCGGCCATACTTGCAAGCGCGGCCCACGCTGCGCTGACGACTATCAGGCGCGTATTTCAGGCCCGCTGCTGGATCGCATTGACCTGCAGATCGAAGTGCCCGCAGTTTCCGCTGCTGATCTTGTTCTGCCAGCGCCTGCGGAAGGCAGCGCAGAGGCTGCCGCACGCGTAGCTGCCGCCCGCCAGATCCAGCACAAGCGCTACGGCACCTACGGTCAAGGAGCGCCGCGCACCAACGCAGAAGCTTCTGGGCAGATTCTGGAGGCGGTCGCTATGCCCGACGAGGCTGGTGTCGAACTCATGCGCCGCGCAGCAACCGCCATGTCTCTGTCCGCCCGCGGCTTCCACAGGACACTGAAAGTGGCGCGAACCCTTGCTGATCTCGATGGCGCCGAACGGGTCGGCCGCGCCCACGTCGCCGAAGCGCTGAGCTATCGCCGCGAGATGCTGAAGCAGCGCCACGCAGCATGAAGGTTGATTTTCGTTGCGCGTTGGGAAGTGCTTGACGAGCGGACGCGTCAGACGTCGACGCTGCCCACTCGCCACTCGCTGTACTCAGCGTGTCGGAACCGGCTTCTCGCCGCGATAGTCGTAGAATCCGCGCTTGGCTTTCCGCCCCAGCCAGCCTGCCTCGACGTACTTCACCAGCAGCGGGCACGGCCGGTACTTGCTGTCGGCAAGACCTTCATACAGCACCTGCATCACCGACAGGCACGTATCGAGACCGATGAAATCGGCGAGTTCCAGCGGGCCCATCGGATGATTGGCGCCGAGCCGCATCGACTTGTCGATCGCATCGACCGTGCCGACACCCTCGTACAGCGTGTAGATCGCTTCGTTGATCATCGGCAGCAAGATGCGGTTGACGATGAACGCTGGGAAATCTTCCGACACCGCGATCGTCTTCCCGAGGCTTTCGGCGAACCGCCGCGCCATCGCGAAGGTCTTTTCTTCAGTCGCGATGCCGCGGATCAGCTCAACCAGCTGCATCACCGGCACCGGGTTCATGAAGTGCATGCCGATGAACTGCTCGGGTCGATCGGTAGAAGCAGCCAACCGGGTAATCGATATCGACGACGTATTCGATGCCACCATCGCTGTCGGCTTCAGGGACGGACATAGCGCCGCGAAAATCTTGCGCTTGACTGCTTCGTCCTCGGTTGCGGCCTCGATCACGAGATCGCAGTTCCCCAGGTCGGCATAGGTCGCAGCGTAACTCATCCGCTGGAGCGCAGCTTTGGCATCCTGGTCCTTGATCGCACCACGCGAAACCTGGCGGCCGAGATTGCGATCGATGAGCGCGAGCGCCTGATCGACGCGCTCCTTCGCGAGATCGTTCATCCGAACCTCGTAGCCGGCGAGCGCGATCACGTGCGCGATACCGCTGCCCATCTGGCCCGATCCGATGATACCGACACACTTGACCTCCGGAATTGGCATGTGCTGCTCCGGCGCTTTGGTAGTCACATGCGCGTTCATGGGCTTTGCATCCTCATCGACGTTTTATTGCCGGAAGCTGCATGTCGCACGGCATGATTGCGGTGCAATGCCAAGGCTTCCGGCATAGTCCTTGCGAAGTTTACTTGCCGGCCTTCGCCAATTCGGCTTCGAGTTCAGGCACGATCGTGAAAAGGTCGCCGACCAGCCCGTAGTCGGCGACTTGGAAGATCGGCGCCTCCCCGTCCTTGTTGATGGCCACGATGACCTTCGAGTCCTTCATCCCGGCGAGATGTTGGATCGCACCTGAGATACCGACGGCGACATAGAGTTCTGGTGCCACGACCTTGCCCGTCTGGCCGACCTGATAGTCGTTCGGCACGAAACCGGCATCGACCGCCGCACGGCTTGCGCCGACTGCAGCGCCGAGCTTGTCGGCGAGGGGCTCGATCAGTTTCTTGAAGTTCTCTCCCGACTGCATACCCCGGCCACCCGAGACGATGATCCGCGCCGCCGTCAATTCCGGTCGCTCGAGTTTTGCGATCTCGGCTCTCTCGAATTTCGAGATGCCAATGGAACTGCCAGCGGTACAGCTCTCGATCGGAGCCGGTGCACCGCTGCGTGCAGGCGTCGCGGCGAACGAAGCCGTCCGCACCGTGACCACTTTCTTCGCGTCGGCGGACTTCACGGTCTGGATCGCATTGCCCGCGTAGATCGGCCGCTCGAACGTATCGGGAGCCAGGACGGTGATGACGTCGGAAACCTGCATCACGTCGAGCAGTGCAGCCACCCGAGGTAGCGTGTTCTTGCCCCGCGCCGTCGAAGGTGCGACGAGCGCGTCGTAGCCGGACATCATGGGTACGATCAGCGCGGCCACTTCTTCGGCCAGCTGATGCGCAAGCTGCGGTCCTTCGGCGAGCAGCACCTTCGAGACGCCGTCGAGCTTGGCGGCAGCTTCGGCAGCGCCGCGAGCGGCTCCTCCGACCACCAGCACATGCACGTCTGTCCCGATTGCACGGGCCGCTGTGAGCGCCTTCTCTGTCGTGTTCGACAGCGCGCCTTCGTTATGTTCTGCGAGAAGTAGGACAGCCATCAGATCACTCCCGCCTCGCCCTTGAGCTTTGCTACGAGCTCGGCCACGTCTTTCACCTTCACGCCGGCTTTTCTAGTGGCCGGTTCGACGGTCCTGAGAACGGCGAGCCGCGGCGCGATCTCCACGCCCAGATCAGACGGCTTCTTCACGTCGAGCGGCTTCTTCTTTGCTTTCATGATGTTCGGCAGCGAAGCGTAGCGCGGAGTATTGAGCCGCAGGTCCGCCGTCACGACGGCAGGCATGTTCAGCGAAATCGTCTCGAGGCCGCCGTCCACCTCGCGTGTGACCTGCGCTTTCCCGTCGGCGAGTTCGATCTTCGACGCGAACGTAGCCTGCGGCCATCCCGTGAGTGCGGCCAGCATTTGTCCGGTCTGGTTGCAGTCGTCGTCGATCGCTTGCTTGCCGAGGATGACGAGGCCGGGCTGCTCGGTCTTGACGATGGCGGCGAGGAGTTTGGCGACTGCCAGTGGTTCGACAGCCGTGCCTTCGTCGACTTCGACCAGCAGGCCACGGTCAGCGCCCATGGCGAGCGCGGTACGGATCGTCTCCTGCGCCTTCGCCGGTCCGACGGAAACTACGATGATCTCGGTTGCCGCGCCCTTTTCCTTGAGCTTGATGGCTTCTTCGACAGCGATCTCGTCGAATGGATTCATCGACATCTTGACGTTGGCGAGTTCGACCCCGCTTCCGTCCGACTTCACGCGGATTTTGACGTTGTAGTCGACCACCCGCTTGACGGGGACGAGGATCTTCATGCCAGGGCGTTCCTCATTTGCGGCCGCTGAGCCTGCGGCAAAGCCTGATCGTCATGCCAGACACCGACAGAGCATCCAAGGCATCCGCGACAATTCGATCACACTTCGGCATGCATCCATCATCAGTGCGGACGGCGATCCCAACGGCATCGTGGCCCATCGGCCACTCCGCATCGCTCGCGCATTCGCTTCCTTCATTAGGGGCGCAGAACCCGTGCGTGCGATGCGTCAATCGTTCTCGCACATGCGAGACGGAACGTATAACCGGCCATGTCCCGAGTCAATGTGACCTCAGTGGGGCTTTCGGCCAAGAGAGTTAGCGGCTTGTTGAAATTCCGGATGGTGTCGATCGGAAAATGGCCTTGAGTCACCCCCGCCGTGCGGTTGGCGTGTGCATGACGAGTGCCGCGGCTACCATCAGGAGCGCGCCGAGGCCACCGATGATCGACAGCCGTTCACCCAGCATAAGATAGGCGGCCGCGGCGGCAAACGGTGCTTCTGTCGAAGCTATCACCGTCGCGGCGGTGGCCGAGGTGCACCGGAGGGCCATCGTGAATATCGTGAAGGTCAGCGCACCCGATAGCACACCGACGTAGATGATTTCAGTGCTGGCTCGGGTAAGACCTTCGAGATCCGGTGTCTCGAACACGAGCGCACCGAGAAGCGCCAGCACTGCGCCGACCGCGAATTGCCCGGCCGTCAGTGTGATCGGGTTTCCTCGTGGCGCAGCCCACCCGAGCACGATGACGTGTAGTGCCCACAGCACCGTGGCCAGGACGACGGCGAGTTCCCCGGCGCCGAACGCAGCAGGCCCCCCGCCGCCCAGCAGCCAGGCGCCGGATACCGATAGGAGCACGGCGATCCACATCGTGCGCGCCGGCTTCTGCCCCAGCAGCCCCCACGCGAGAAACGGTGTGATCACTACATAGAGTGACGTGAGGAACGCGGAATTTGTCACGCTGGCCGTCACGATGCCACGCTGTTGCAGTACGGCGGCGCCGAAGAACACGCCCCCGGCAAGCAGGATCGCGCGTCCGAGCCCTTCGCAGGTCCCGGCGTCTGCCCTGCCGCGCTCCATCCAGACGAAAGGCGCCAGCACCAGCGCCGCCAGCGCGCACCGCGCAGCGATGAACTGCAGCGGCGGCACATGGTCCATGGCCGTCTTCTGGAAAAGGAACGACACGCCCCAGATCACGGCGCATCCGACGAGAAGCATGTTGGCGTGAGCGGCGCGCATGTCGCGGCGAGGCATCCTTCGATTTCGGCACGGGCCTCCGGAGGACTCCGGAAGCAGACCGTGGACGTGGTGGCATGGTTAGGCAACGGCAAGACGACAAGTCGAGCCGTCACCAACACGATGCCGTTAGTGATTGTCGGATCTTCGAGATGGGGACCTCAAACCACGACGTTCGTCATGACGCCTTTCGGGAAGATGTCTTCCGGCTTGGCGTGCCGGTGCGCGATGCCCTGCTGGTAGGTATAGAGCAGCATCTGCTCCAGCGTCGCGCGGTTCTCCTCGATACCATAGGGGAAAGGATCGGGCCCGAACATGTCACGCATTTTTCGGGCATAGGTGGGGAGCCATGCCAGCGGATAGCGCGATACAGCCGGATCGAACAAGCGCTCCAGGCTCCGTCGCTTGCTTTCGTTGAACGCGTTGAGCAGGTTGCGGGCGACCCAGGGGTTCTCGTCGATGATATGTTTCTGTACGGCGATGATGTGCATGATCGGCCAGACCTTGGTCTTGGCATAATAGGCTTCTTCCATCTCCAGGTAGTCCGGGAAAAGACGCTCGACATCGGGATGTTCCTCGAGGAAGCAGGTCGGCGGTCGTGCGATGATCGCGCAGTCGATCTCGCCCGAAGCGAGAAGTTCCGACAGCGATTTGTCTGACACCCGCGTCAGTTTCAGCCCTTCGGGCAGGTTGAGCTCTACCTTTTCGACTCGGCCCGGCGCATTGGCTCCCGCCTGATACCAGTGCACGTCCGTGAGTTTTACGCCGGCTTCGTTGTGCATCCAGCCGCGCATCACGACGGCGGCCGAATGTGCCCATTCCGGCGAGCCGACGCGCTTGCCCTTGAGGTCTGTGATCGTTTTGATCTTGGCGTTCTTGTTCACATAGAACGAGGAGAATCGAAACAGCCGCGAGCAGACGACAGGTAAGCCGATGATGTCGCTGTTCGGCCGCGTCACCTGGGCGCAGAACTTCGCGAACGACAGTTCCGAGACTTCCCATTCGCGGTTGGCCGTGAATCTTGCGAACACCTCGTGGTGGCCGAGCGTGAGCCAGTTGTGATCGATGCCTTCAGCATTCACGAGTCCGAGCCGGAAATCGCGGAAGTGGTCGTAGTCCGTCGTCGCAATCGTCAGCTTCAGCTTGGCTGAACTCATCCCCGTCGTCTCCTCGGTTCGATTTCTTCCCACACGTGTCAGCGCATCTCTGTCACAGCCCGCGAGAGCTATCGTGGCGGCAAAAAGCCCCTCGGAACCAAGCCCTGTTGAAGTGCAGTGAAAAACGAGTATACCAACCGCGCGAAGCGGTCGAATACTTAAGTGTGATCGACATCGCATCCGGCGCCCGCCGCCAGCCTACGATCTCGTCGCATTGAAGTTGTGCCGATGGCACCGATGCGACTGAGTTGCCGTCGCTTCGGGCGGAAGATCGCCGGTCCAGCACGAAATTCGTAAGAAACCGTTGCAAACGAACAACTTAATGCGGAATCTTGAGGGTTTTTACGCGTTTAGGCTTCCTGAGTCAGGTGATTCGCAATATTGCTCAGTAACGCTAAGGCGCCCCACCCAGATCTACTTGAACACTTGGAATCAAACAGAAGAGGATTCGAATCATGGCAAAGTCCGTCGCTAAATCATCTGCAAAGCCTGCTTCCAAGGCCGCTGCTCCGGCCAAGGCGAAGGCCGTTACCGTCACTCTGAAGCACCTCGGCACGGCGCTCGCCGAGAAGCACGAAATGCCCAAGAAGCAGGCCAACGAGATGCTGGCCGAACTGGTCTCGATGATCACCACCCACCTCAAGAAGGGCGCGCGCCTCCGTCTCGGTGGCCTCGGCATTCTGCAGGTCCGCAAGCGCCCGGCTCGAATGGGGCGCAACCCCGCCACGGGCGCTGCGATCAAGATCAAGGCATCCAAGAAGGTGGCGTTCCGCGCCGCCAAGGAGCTGAAGGAAGCGGTCTGATAGACCAGCTTCTACTTCATCGGGCCCGCCGTTTCGTTTCACCGGTCGCGTATTACTTTGCGCCCCGCAGCACCCGCACCACGCGGAAACCGAAATTGAAGTTGCGGTTCGTCGACGTCGCGCCTTCGCGGTAGGCCGAGCGGAGATCTTTCGGCGAGTAGCCCCACGATCCTCCTCGCAGGATCCGGCGCTTGCAGTCGCCCGATGTCCAGGCCGAACCATCGGAGGGCGCGCCCTTGTAGCTGTCGTTCCAGCAATCCTCGACCCACTCCGAGACGTTGCCGTGCACTTGGTAAAGCCCCCAGGGGTTCGGCTGGAACGCATTGACGGCGAACGTTCCACGCTTCGGCTCGGCCTTGGGACTCCCGCCGAGCACGGCGGACCAGTCGTAACTGGCACGGCGAGGATCGATGTCGTTGCCCCACCAGAATGCCGTCGACGTGCCGCCGCGAGTGAAATACTCGCGTTCTGCCTCGGTCGGCAGCCGGTAGTCGGCGTTCATCCGGGCGGTCATCCAATCCGTGAACGCCTTGGCATCGCTCCAGTTGACACAGACGACTGGATGATCCGGCCCTTGGCTGAAGCCGGGATTGCGGAACGAAAGGTCGTTGCGTTCGTTCCATTGCCCCGCGTCGAAGATCCGGCAGCCTGCACCTGGTCGATACCCGGTCAGCGCGACGAAAGTCTCGTATTCCCCGACCGAGATGGCGTACCGTGCCACCGCGATGCGCGTTCCCAACGTCACCTTGCGCGTCGGCCCTTCGTCCGGTTCGTGTCCCGTTTGCCCCGGCGCCGATCCCATCACGAACTCATTGCGCGGCATGACCACCATTTCAGGGCAAGTCTCGCATTCCTTGAATCTGTCGCCGACGCGCAATTCCTGTTCCGCGGCTTCGCTCAGCATGCCGAGCTTGATGTTCGGGTCCACCGGCGGGGGGGACGGTTGGGCAGGAAGTTTGCCCGAAGAGGATTTCGAAGGTGAGGTGTTCGACGGGGGCGGATCGCTGGCCGCGGTCTTGGGAAGCGACCCTGGTGGAGTTGTCTGCGTCGCGGGCGGCTCGGTCTTTGTCGTCTTCGTGATAGGGGCTGTCGTGACAGGCTTGACTGGCCCGTCCGCCGGCTTTGACGAACTCAGTTGAGAGACGAGCAGAAAAGCCGACGCCACGCCAACCGCCGATACGCCGAGCAGCATGCCCATACCGCGCCAGCTCGAGACGGCGCGGCCGAGCCAGTCCTGCTTTTCGATCTTGGCGGTGGCGGTGGCCGCTGCACCGGCGATGGCCCCTCCGACGAGATACGCGCGGATCGGGGCCGGAATGTTCTTTACGGTCTGGTCGCCGAGATCGGTGAATTGTGCGCCCAGCTTATTGGCGACAGCCTCGCGCACCCAACTCGAAACGCACACACCGCCGGGGCCGGCCAGCGTTTGCAACCGCGCAGCCACGTTCACGCCGTCGCCGAGCAGATCGCCATGCCGTTCCACCACATCGCCGATGGTGATGCCGACCCGGAAGTGCATCTGCCGCGCCGGCACGAGGCCGTCGTTCTGCGCTTTTGCCTGTACCTGGAAATCCAGTGCGCAGCGCACCGCTTCTACCGCGCTTTGGAACTCTGCCAGGACGGCATCACCAGCCGTATTGAAGATACGTCCGCCTGTCTTCGTGAGGCACTCTTGCCATAGCCCGCGAAACGTCTCGAGACGCCGGAGGGTTGCTTCCTCGTCGTCCGCGATCAGACGGCTATAGCCGACCACATCGGCCACGAGAATTGCGGCCAGCTTTCGCTTCATTTCAGGTTCCATGTACCTACGATAGCATTACTCGGATTTGCCGCAAATGTCGGTCGCAGGCGATCGTAAAGGGGCGGGGCGTGCATTTTCGCTGGGAATTGGCGAGACAACTCGTGTCGCAACCGATCCGGATCTGATCCGCATCTGGCCGATCGTTACCGAAGTTACATCTTTTGCGTGATCAATATGGTTTCCTCCTGCACAGATGGCCTCTGGCAGCGACTGCCGACATGCCATAGGTTGAGCGTCGATCTTCGCACGGGAACGTTTCAGTTATGCGTACCGGCCAGATTTTAGTCGGCTGTCGATGGGGCAGAGCGAACCGGGCTAGGCCAATTAGGCTGCGTCCTGCATATCTATTGACCTTCGCGTTCGCGGCCATTGCCGCCGCGCTGGCCTTCAGCCCTCCGGCGGCTGCGCAGGCTCGTGGACCGAGCTATGAGGAACTCGCGGTCCGTGTCGCGATTCTCGCCCGCGATGCCAGGTACGGGGAAGCTCTGAAGGTGGCAGAGGAATTCGCCGCCGTAGCCAAGCAACGCGACGGCGAAGAAACCGTCGTTTATGCCAGTGCTATTGCCTGGGTCGGCCACCTCTACCAGAAGCAGGGTAGGCTCGCCGAAGCCGACCCCTTGATGGAACGCTCGCTCGTCATATTCTCGAAGGTGCTCCCGGCCGGCCACCCGAACATCGCGACCGCGACTTCGAACCTCGGTTTTCAGTATCAGCTGGCGGGCCGCTACGAGGATGCCGAGAAACTCTACATGCGCGCGCTCGACATGCGCGAGAAGGCCGAGTTCCCGAACTACGAGCACATAGCCGAAAGCCTCAACAATCTCGCCCAGATCTACAAGCGACAGTGGCGGGTGGCCGAGTCGATCCCCCTGCTGCTCCGCGCTGTCGAGATGCGTGAGCGCATGCATGGCAGGGAAGATCGGCAGGTTGCGCTGAGCCTGGCGAATCTGGCTTCGTCGTATGAAATGCAGGCGCAATTCGCGCAAGCCGAGCCCCTGATGCGCCGCTCGGTCGAGATACTGGCGAAGCGCATGCCGGCCGAACACCCTGAACTGGCGTCGGCGCGAAATCGCCTCGGCCAGAATCTGTTCAAACAGAGCCGCTATACGGAAGCCGAGGTTCACTTCCGTGAGTCGCTGCGCATTTGGCGGATGGCGCAGAACGAGGTCAATCTGGAGCTGCCCGCGACGCTCGCTGATCTCGCCAGCAATTTGGTCGAGCAGGGGCAATTGGCGGAGGCCGAACCGCTTTACGATGAAGCCCTGAAGCTCACGCGCAATGCTTTACCGCCGACCCATCCGAGTATCGCCCGACTTTATGTCGGGATCTCGGAGGTCCATGCCCGGCGCGGGGACGCGACGAAAGCACTCGACGCGATCCGCCTCGCGAGTGAGGTTCGTCAGGCCCGCCGTAGAAACGACGACGTGAGCCGCCTGACCTATCAGAAGCATGTGCGCATCGCGTGGATGGCGGCAGCGGAAGCGGGGGGGGGAGCTTCGCGGCACCTGATCGACGAAGCACTCGTGATGGCGCAGCGTGCGACGCAGACCGACACGGCGATGGCGGTTCAGTCGATGACGGCGCGCTTTGCGGCTCGTGATCCGCGCCTGCAGAAGATGATCCGCCAGCGCGAGGATCTCGACAACGAGACGTCTCAGCTCGAGCAGCAGCTCGCGGTGGCATTGGGCCTTCCTCGTGATAAGCGCGGCAACGTCGATGAGGATCTGCGCGGCCGCATCACGGCCAACGCCAGTCGCGTGGCTGTCATCGATACCGAGTTGAAGAGCCAGTTCCCGGAGTACTTCACGCTCGTCCGGCCCGAGCCGATCGACACCACGAAGGTGCGCGCACTACTCGCGCCCGACGAGGCGCTGGTCGTCATGTTCACCGGCTACGACCAGACCTTCGTTTGGGCGCTCTCCCGCGAGGACGCCGCCTGGCATAAGGTCGAGATGTCGGTCGATCAGCTGTCCGATGCCGTTACCGCCTTACGCGAAAGCCTTGATGTGGAGACCTTCAAGGAAAGCATTCGTTCAAAGCCCAAGATGTTCGATCTGGCGCTGGCGCATCATCTGTATACAAAGCTGCTCGGCCCCGTGGACGGCATCATCAAGGATAAGAAGCATCTCGTCACGGTGCCCTATGGGCCGCTGTCGAGCTTGCCCCTTCAGGTGCTGATCACCGGCGGACCCACCCTCGCGCTCCCCGAGATGAAGCACTTGCCGATGTACGCTGAGGCGCAATGGCTCGTCCGCCGCCACGCCATCTCGGTCTTGCCGTCGGTCGGCAGCCTCGAGGGCCTTCGCGTCGTGGCGAAGCGGCAGCAGACCCCACAGCGGCCGCTGATCGGGTTCGGCAATCCTCGCTTCGGTGCCCAGCCGGCCGCGGATGCTCGCGGCAAAGGCGCCAAGCGCGGCGCCCCATCTGTTCGCACTGCCGAGGTGAATGCGGCGACCACGCGCAGCTTCACCGCTTTGTGGCGCGGCGGCGCCGTCAATCTCGATGCGCTGCGGGATCTGCCCGCTCTTCCCGAAACCGAAGCCGAACTGAAGACCGTGGCGCGACATCTGAAAGCGAGCGACCGCGATCTGCGTCTAGGGCTTGCCGCCACCGAAACGCAGGTCAAACAGATTGACCTCTCGCAGTACCGCATCGTCTATTTCGCGACTCACGGTCTCATCGCCGGTGAGGTGAAAGGTCTCGCTGAGCCCGCCCTTGCACTCACGCCGCCGGCGAAAGCAACGGCGCTCGACGATGGATTGCTCACGGCCTCCGAAGTGGCGCAGCTTCGTCTCAATGCGGACTGGGTCGTTCTCGCCGCCTGCAATACGGCGTCCGGCGACACGCCCGGCGCGGAAGCGCTGTCCGGCCTCGCCCGCGCGTTCTTCTACGCCGGTGCACGCGCGCTGCTGGTTTCGCACTGGCGTGTCGGCTCCGAAGCTGCCGCCAAGCTCACCACATCGACCTTCGAGATCCAGCAGTCGGGCCAGCAATCCGGCAAGAACATCGGCCGCGCCGAAGCTCTCCAGCGCGCGATGCTCGCATACATGGACAACCAGCAGGACGGCTGGGCTGCATACCCCGCCTTTTGGGCTCCGTTCTCCGTCGTGGGCGAAGGCGGCCTCTGATTTCTCTCAAGCTGCAGAACGCGAGCCTACACCGGTCATCTTCAGGAATGCCGCCTCGACGGTCTCCGCCGCTGCCTCGCGCATCAACTCGGCCGGCGACGCATTCGCAAGCAACTTGCCCCGGTGCATCACGATGATGCGGTCAGCACCCGCCACCTCTTCGCACAGGTGCGTGGCCCACAGAACGGCGACGCCATCGGAGCGTCGAAGCTCGGTCACTGTTGCCAGCAGCGAGGTCCGGCTCGCCGGATCGAGCCCTACTGTCGGCTCGTCCATCAGCAGCACTTGGGGCCGGTGGATCAGGGCTCGCGCTAACTCGACGCGTCGGCGGTTGCCGCCGCTGAGCGTCTCCGCGCGTTTGCCAGCGTCGGCCGCCAGACCCATCCGCGCGAGTTCTTCGTCGATCCGACGACGCGCTTCCGCGCTGCCGATCCCATGCAGCCCTGCATGGAACTGAAGGTTGCCCCGCACGGTCAACTCGAGATCGAGGGTCGGCTGCTGGAACACGATCCCGAGCCCCGCCAGCGCGGGCAGTGGATCGTTTGACATATCGTGCCCCATCACCTCGATCCGCCCCCGATCCGGTGTGAACAGGCCGGATAGCAACTGGAACAATGTCGATTTGCCCGCACCGTTCGGTCCGAGCAGCGCCACCATCTCCCCGCGCGCGACCTCGAACGACACCCCTTCGACCGCCTTCACTGGCCCATAGGCGCGCGCCACGTCGAACAGCGCCAGCGCCTTTGCGGCTTCTCCGTCCCTCGCCATTCGCGCATCCCTTTCCAGCCGGCTTCTACCCGCATTGTTCGCTCACGCGAGCCGGCCTCGCAAGCGCGCCGGTGACAGATCACAGGGAGTGAGCCCCAGAACAGATTGCGAATCGATCCGAAACGCGCGAATCGTCGGGCATAGAGTTGCATGCTCAGTTTTGCCTGGACGCACGAGAACAAGAGTGGTACAAATCGTGAAGATGATTTTCACGAGACTGGCTCCAACTCAACTCATGCCATAGGGTGGAACATGCAACGTCCGGAACTGCGTGTCATCGAGGGTGAACAAGTGGACAAGCACAAGGCGCTCGACGCCGCACTGGCCCACATAGAAAAGCACTTCGGCAAGGGTTCGATCATGCGCCTCGGGGCGCTCGATCAGACGATGGATGTAGAGGCGGTGCCGACCGGCTCTCTGGGGCTGGATATCGCTCTCGGCATCGGCGGTCTGCCCAAGGGCCGCATCATCGAAATCTTCGGACCGGAATCGTCGGGCAAGACCACGCTCGCACTGCACAGCATTGCCGAGGCCCAGAAGCGTGGCGGCATCTGCGCCTTCGTCGACGCCGAACACGCGCTCGACCCGGTCTATGCCAGGAAGCTCGGCGTCAAGGTCGAAGACCTGCTTATTTCCCAGCCCGACACAGGCGAGCAGGCGCTCGAGATCACCGATACGCTGGTTCGTTCCGGCGCGGTCGATGTTCTGGTCGTGGACTCCGTTGCGGCGCTGACGCCCAAAGCCGAACTCGAAGGAGAGATGGGCGACAGTCTGCCGGGCCTTCAGGCACGCTTGATGAGCCAGGCGCTGCGCAAGCTCACCGGCTCGATCTCCAAGTCGAAGACCATGGTGATCTTCATCAATCAGATCCGCATGAAGATCGGCGTCATGTTCGGCAACCCAGAGACGACGACGGGGGGCAACGCGCTCAAGTTCTACGCTTCCGTGCGCCTCGACATCCGCCGCATTGGCCAGATCAAGCAACAGGAAGATGTTGTAGGCAACCAGACGCGCGTAAAGGTCGTCAAGAACAAGGTCGCTCCGCCGTTCAAGCAGGTCGAGTTCGACATCATGTACGGTGAGGGCATCTCGAAGACCGGCGAGCTTGTCGATCTCGGCGCCAAGGCAGGCGTCGTGGAGAAATCAGGCGCTTGGTACTCGTTCAACGGCGAGCGCATCGGTCAGGGGCGCGAGAACACCAAGGCGTTCCTCAAAGAGCACCCTGATATGTGTACCAAGATCGAGAAGGCGGTGCGCCAGAATGCTGGCCTGATCGTGGACAAGATGCTGGCCAATCCTGAAGGAACCGAAGCCGCCGATGCCGCCGCCGAGCCGGAGGACATCGACGAGGACGGCGTCGTCACGCCGAAGGCCAAGGGGCGCCGCTGATCGTTTTGGTGTGAGCCCCTCTGTGGCTGGCACTATGTAGTATCCCTGCATGCTGATCCCGATGTTCCTCGTGCGTGAAGTCACCTGCTCATGGCCCAGCAATGCGCCAAGGCTGGCGAACATGAACCCCCACGCGCGAGAGCATCCAAATGGCCGGACCCAGTCAGAAATTTGCGAAAGACATCGAAGGAGAGGCACCCGAGCAGATCGCCTGGGGTTTGCTCGAATGGGTCCGCATGGTCGAAGATGTTCGCGACCGTAACGGAATCCTCGATGCGTATCGCGACGGCTTGATTGCCGCGAGCGCGAGCAATGAATTGCAGCACGCGACCGCGGACATCCAAGCGTCGAGCATTGCAGCCAGCGGTACGCAGCGTCGCCTCGCTTACAAGTTGGCGGCGCTCGTGGCCGAGATGGAAGGCCGCGATCCTGGCCAGCGTAACCAGGGCGATCGCGCTTGGATCTTGGGAACCTACGCGGAGTGCCTAGAAGCTGTGATGGGGCGTCGCCGTGTGAAACCGGTAGCCGCGGAACCTCAGGCGTCTGACGGTGAAGTCGAGGTCGTTGCCGCGGCGTGAAACGAGTATCGAATACCGACGTTTGAGGCCGAGCGGGAAAATCAATTTAGGGTCCTGAGCGTCGTCGGGGAGAGCATGTCCAAGGATCGACGGGAGCCAATCGGTGATGGGCTCGGTTTCGTGGAAAGTTTCTCGAAAGCCGCCATGTCGAGATCTATACCCGGAAGATCTGAGCCTCTGGCTTCGCCGAGGAAGGTTGCGGCTTCGGCCAGCCAACATTCGCACGAGCAGAACGTGCGCGAACAGAACACTGCGGCCCCGAAAGGGCGCGACTTGGAGAATTCTTCTTATAAACGTGCTCGCCCCGTGCGTAATTCCAATCCGGAAGCGCACCGCCCTTCGCCGTCGCTTCACCCCGACTTCCGCCCGCCTGCGCCCGAGCCCGGCACTCGGGACATCGCCATCGATGACGATCAGCCCGTCCGTCCTCTCTCCCGCGATGTCTGGGTGACGAAGGATGGCCGCGAGTTGACCATCAAGGAAATGTATCGCCCCCACCTCGGCAACGCCCAGGCCGTTCTCTCGGTTTGGTTGAAGCGCGAGAAAGACCCGGTCAAGCGCCGCGAGCTGAAAAGCTGGCGCTCGAAGATGCGCCGCGAGCTCGTCAAGCGGGAGAAGGTCTGGCAGGCCAAGCGGAAGAAGCAGTCCAACGACAAACCCGGGAAAGCTTAGGCCGGCAGAGTGGTGCCCTGCCAGAAACTTGCACCTTCGAGAACGTGGTGCCTGCTCGTCGTTCCGCCTAATGCACAACGATGGGTTCCAGGGTCAGCCCTTGCGGAACTGACCCTTTGAACGAGACCTCATGCAGCCTTCTTCACCTGATCGGTGATCTTCTTGGCAGCGTCCGCGAGATCGTCGGCTGCAACGATGGCGAGCCCGCTCTCGTTCAGGATCTTCTTGCCGAGCTCGACGTTGGTGCCTTCGAGCCGCACGACCAGCGGCACCTTCAGACCGACTTCCTTCACCGCCGCGATCACGCCTTCCGCGATGATGTCGCAACGCATGATACCGCCGAAGATGTTGACCAGGATACCCTTCACGGCGGGGTCTGCGGTGATGATCTTGAACGCCGCCGTCACCTTC
>LNFM01007044.1_pt1 | contig 17973 bp, 19 predicted proteins | sample 596031 | NCBI WGS metagenome assembly LNFM01 (sample SAMN04254537, study PRJNA301005) | activated carbon metagenome | isolation source: dual media filters at the Ann Arbor, Michigan drinking water treatment plant | place: USA: Ann Arbor | reverse complement strand
GAAGGATTCGTCGGACGACTGGCCCCACACCAAGAGCATGATCGACGCCTTCGCCAAGGACGGCTTCGACGTCTTCTCCGGCAACGAGAAGCCGATCCTGGAGAACCTCAAGGCCGGCGGCGTCGGCTGCATCAGCGCCACGGCCAACATCAACCCGGGCAAGATCGCGGAGACGATCAAGGCCTACGGCACGCCGGAAGGCGACAAGCTGCAGTCCTGGATCAACGAGGTCCGCGGCGTCATGCAGGGCTATGTGATGATCCCGGCGCTTAAGTACGTAATCGCGCACTACGGCGCCGACCCGCACTGGAACCCGGTCCGCCCGCCGCTCGTCGAGATCGACGAGAAGACCGGCCGCGACATGATCGAGAAGCTCGACAAGCTCGGCTTCACGATGCCCGGCCTCAAGCAGGCGATGTCCGTCGCGGCCGAGTAGGTCCGGCGAATTCAAACGCGCCCGGACTACTGTCGCGTCGCCGCCTTGGGCGACGAATGATGATGCTGGGGGGGCCATCGACCATCTCGCTGCACGATCAGCATGGTGAAGCGGGACGGAAGCGGCACGTCGCCCTCTGACGCCCGCGCGAAATTGTAGAAGCCGGTGCTGACTACGGCGTTCTCGTCGAGAATGATCGTTCGCCGCTCAACGATCGCGTTCTTGCGTCCGCTGCCGTTGAGATCCTTGAAGTAGGTGCGGATCTGCTCGGTCCCTTCCGACATTACGGGGCTCGTCGTGCCGAGGGGGATGGCATCCGGTGCAGATAGTGCAACCAGAGCTTCGCGATCGTTAGCGCTGTAGGTGGCCGCCCACTGGTCGATCAACGTGTTTGCATCTTCTGCGGGGCCGGCGAAAGAGGTCATGGATATCAGCAGGAGCGGCAGGCAGAGAAGTGCCCTGAACGGCTTCATGATGATCTCCCTTCGTTGTCGTCCGGCCAGCGATTTGACAGCGCCGCCGCCTGGACATGCTATGGCGGCCATCGCCCCTGACCAATTCACATACTGCTTGATTCTTGAGGGCCACCACATCGGCGGTGCGAGAGGTCATAGCGCAACGAGGTGTATCCGCTGCATGGTGCGGATTCTACTGAGGGTTGTTTATTGACCTTGTAGATCGCCGCGGTGCTCTCTAGTCTCCCTGCGTCAAAAAACGAGAATGAGTTGGGGGAAGAATGAATTCTACGCGTGTTTTGCGAGCCGTGCTGGCAATCGGGACAGCCGCGTTGCTCGGCGCCTGCGCGGACGGCTGGGCCACGACGCAGGTGACGCCGACGGCAGCGGCGGCCGGGCGGGCACGGACGCCTGTCGACAAGATTCAGATCATCGAGGGCGACGTCACGGACAGGCCTTACAAGTCGCTGGGCGACGTCTCGGCAACCGTCAACAAGACCACGCTCTTCAATGCCGATCCGACACGCGAGATGGTCAACAACAGGTTGAAGGCCGAGGCGGCAAAGCTGGGCGCCGACGCGGTGATCCAGGTTCGCTACGGGACGGTCGGAATGGGCCTGGTCAGCTGGGGATCGCTGGATGGCAAAGGGCGGGCGATTGCCTATGACAACCAGTAGAGCGGCGGCTCTGGTCCTGGCCGTCGTGTTGGCCGGGTGCGCGCGCAATGCGCCGCAGTTGCCGCCCGATCTCAGCCATCTTCCGCCCGAGCAGAGACTCCTCGTCGGCGATCAGGAAAGCCCGGAGGGCAAGCTGACCTGTCCGGAGCTGAAGGAAGAGGCCGTGAAAGCCAATACCGCCAGCCGACAACTCGAGGGAATCATTGCTTCCAACCGAGGTTACAATACCGCGATCATCTATGTGAGCAGCTTCCTGCCTCCACTGGCACTCGCTGCGCGTACGGATGAGGAAGCGAAGACGTCCCTGGACAGTCTTCAGGCGCGCCGCGACCGTATCGATCGGCTGGCAAAGGCGAAGAACTGCGGCGCGATGCCGTCGAGCAATTGACAGTCGCAAAGGCAAAGGATTATAAAATCGGGATGCGCAAGACCCTGTCCCACAACGCTTGGTATTTTACGCCCCTTACATAGGCGGCGCGAAGGGTCATGACTCAACGAAGCCGCCGCATCCCGGCGGCTTTCGTGTTCTAGGACTTGGCCTCCGGGCCGCGGCGGAACCCGCAACCGGAGGACGACATGTCGATCATCGAAGCAGAAGTTGAACCGCATCAGTTGCCGCTCGCCATCCGCGTGAGGCTGGCGGGGCCCCACGACATCGAGGATCTCACGGATCTTCTCGACAGTGGCGAGAACGGGCGCGAGCAGGTGCTGACCTGGCTTGAGACACCGGGCACGACTTTGCTGGTCGCGCAGAGCGAGCTGGGCGTGCTCGCGGTCGCCGTGCTCATGACGCGGCTCGTGCCGCTGGAGGGGATGGGCGCCCACAAGGTTATCGAGGTCGACAATCTCGTCGTACGCGCCGATCAGCGCGGCCGTCGCGTCGGAAGGCGTCTCCTAGCCGCCGCAGTCGAATGGTCGCGGCAGCGTCATGCGGTGCAGGTCGAGGCCGTGGTGGGCGAGGGACCGGCCAAGCGCTTCTACGAGAATTTCGGTTTCGCGGTGGCGAACGACCGGCTGGTGCTGGCGGCGTGAGCGTCACGACCCGCCCGGCGCGTCGCGACGATTACGAGACGCTGTGCGCCCTGTTCGACGAGCTGGACGAGTTCCACCGCCAGGCGCGGCCGGACTTCTTTCGCCCGTTCGACGGCCCGGCGAGGTCGCGCGAGCAGGTCGAGCGATGGTGCGAGGGTCCGGGGTCGGCGGTTCTCGTGGCGGAGTGCGACGGCGAGGTCGTGGGACTGGCCGTCCTGCTGACGCGCCCACCGATGGCCTTTGCCGGCGCCGTCCCCCGGAACGTCATCGAGCTCGACAATCTCGTGGTGCGGCGCGACTGGCGCAGCCGCCAGGTGGGTCACCACCTGCTGGAGGCGGCGACGCGATGGTCCCGGGAGCAGGGGGCCACGCATCTCGAGGTGGCCGTCCATGCCTTCAATCGTGACGCGCGACGGTTCTACGCGCGATTCGGGTTCTTTCCGTCGATCGATCGGTTGGCGCTGGCCGTGTGATGGCCGGTTTTCGCGATGTGAACAAACGGGTTGCCAGTCGAACAATGTGATATGGTGGTTTTTCTTGCACACCCAGTGCCGGACATTTGTGCAGGAGTAGCCCCGTGGCAAAGCGTTCTACGAAACGTGCGAACGTGCCCGTCGAGAAGGCACCCGTCGCCCTCAAGCAGACGATGACCAAGCCGATCTCCAGCTACACTGACCCGGAGCATCTGCGCACGCTCATGCAGAACGCCAAGCGCATGGGCCGCGAGGATATCTGGCGCGAGGCTTTCGACCAGCTCTGCTCGCTCGAAGGCGCCACCCAGACGGAGCCGCTGGACCGCGCCTTCTACAGCACGCTGGCAGCCTACGAGCAGTTGCTGACGCAGAAGAACCGTCGCGCCACCCGGGCCAGCCGGACCCGCCTCAAACTGAAGGGCAAGGGCGTGGTCGCGTGCCTGGAGGACTGGGCGAAGAGCAAGGAACCGCCCGAATCCTTCGAGTTGCTGGTCGCCAACGGCATGGTCGAGATGACGGGCGAGCAGCTGGTGCTGACTTATCCCGACAAGTTCACGCCGGAAGCGGTCGCGGGCGCCACGGCGCGTCTGGCGACGTTGACCGCAGCGGCGCCCGAGAGCTGATCTCTAGGCCGGCTCGGCGTCGCGGGCGGCCCACATCTTCATGAAGGCGGGGCGCGCCTGGCAGGCGGCGAGCCAGGCCTTGACGCGCGGCGCGACCTCGAACAGTTCCGGGGCCGGCAGAGCATAGCGCACGATCTCGGCGGCGTTGAGGTCGGCCACGGTGAAGCGGTCGCCGACCAGCCAGCCGCTCTTTGCCAACGCCTTGTCGAGCACGGCGAAAGGTCCCTTGAGCGAGTCGACGGCGGTGTCGGCGATCTTCGGATCCTTCACGCCGGTCGGATTGCCCATGCGGTGATAGAGGATGTTGATGGCATGCGGCTCGACGCCCGTTGCCGCCCACAGCGACCACATCGCGATCTGGCCTTCCTCGGCGACGTTCGCGCCGGCGAGCGGGCCGCCATGCTTGCGGGCGAGATAGAGATTGATGGCGAGCGACTCGTGCAGCACCAGCCCGTCATCGTCGATTGAGGGGATGAGGCCGCTCGGATTGATCTTCAGGAATTCCGGCGACTGCGTGTGCAGCATCCCGGCCGGCACGGTGCGATAGTGCTGGATCACCGGCACCTGCTTGAACGGGATGCCGAGTTCTTCGGCCAGCCAGATGTTACGCGACGCGCGGGACCGGTAGACGCCATAGATCGTGAGCATGGAAGACCCTACCTTATCGAACTGATTGCTTGACGGGATCACGCCCGTTCTTAAGGCTTGGCGTGTTCAAGGCACAGTGAAAAACCGGACCGGGCTCTCCAGCAAGGAGGATCGACGATGTCGGCACCCAGTACACTCGAGGCGGTGAAGGATGCCAGCCACCTCTACGAGGTCGAGCGGCGCGCCTACCATCTTCAGCGGCCGGGCTTCCGCGTCGCCGAACTGCAGCTCTCGCCCACGCAGAAGGTGCCCTGGCACTATCACAACAACATCAGCGACACGTTCTACGTGGTCGAGGGCACGATGCGGCTCTTCCTGCAGGAGCCGAAGCAGGAGGTGATCCTCAAGCCGGGCGAGAGCTTCGTCGCCGGGCCCGGGAGGCCGCACCTCGTGACCAACGGGGGAACCTCCTCGCTCACGTTCCTCATCATGCAGGGCGTGGGCGAGTACGATTACGTGCCGCTGGTCTGAGTTCAATTCAACTCCGTCGTCCTGAGCGAGCGCCGAAGGCGCGTAGTCGAAGGACCTCTTTTCGCTTCGATAGACCGTGCGCGGGAAAAGAGATCCTTCGACTGCGCCACCCTTCGGGCGGCTCCGCTCAGGATGACGGAATTGCTTATCGCCGCTGGCTAACTGATCGCCGGGGCGTCCTGGCCCACGAACTGAACGCGCAGTTCGCGCTTCAAGACCTTGCCGGTGGCGTTGCGCGGCAGGGCGTCGACGAAGGTGACGGATTGCGGGACCTTGAACTTGGCGAGCCGGGCGAGGCAGTGGCGGATCACGTCGCCCTCGGCGAGGTCCTGTCCGGGCTTGCGCACGATGATCGCCATGCCGACCTCGCCCCAGCGCTGGTCGGGGACGCCGATGATCGCGGCGTCGGCGACGGCGGGGAGCTGGAACAGCACGTTTTCGACCTCGGCGGGATAAACGTTCTCGCCGCCAGAGATGTACATGTCCTTCCAGCGGTCGACGATGTAGACGAAGCCCTCCTCGTCGAGCCGGGCGGCATCGCCGGTGTGCAGCCAGCCGTCGGTGAAGCTCTTCGCCGTGGCCTCGGAATTGTTCCAGTAGCCCGGCGTGATGTTGGGGCCCTTGATCAAGAGCTCGCCGATGCCGCCGGCCGACACGTCGTGGCCCTGGTCGTCGACCACGCGGATCGCGGTGTGCATCATCGCCTTGCCAGCCGATCCCAGCTTGCGGATCGCGTCGGCGGCATCGAGCATCGTGCCGGCGGGGCTGGTCTCGGTCATGCCCCAGCCCTGCACGAGAGGCACGCCGCGGGCGGTCCAGGTTTCGAGGATGGCCAGCGCGCAGGGCGCCCCGCCGACACCCGCGATGCGCAGGCGCGAGAGGTCGGCGGTCTCGAACTTCGGATGCTGCATCATGAACTGGTAGGGCGCCGGCACCGCGAAGAAGTGGGTGATGCCGAGCGACGGATCGGACAGGCAGTCGAGCGCCTGGCCGGGATCGAAGCTGCGCATGATCAGGATCGTACCGCCGGCATGCAGCACCGGGTTGGCGTAGCAGTTGAGGCCGCCGGTATGGAACAGCGGCAGGACCACGAGCTGCACCGTCTCGGGCGTGATCAGCGCGGGAATCCCGAGGTTCACGCAGTTCCAGAACACCATCCCGTGCGTGATGATCGCGCCCTTGGGATGCCCCGTGGTGCCCGACGTGTACATGACCATGCCGATATCGTCGTGCGTCAGGGGCACGCCGGCCGGCGCCGGCCCGGCCCCGGCAAGCGCGCGCTCGTAGTCGCCGTCGACCCGGTCGTGGTCGATCTCGAGCAGGTCGTTCGAAAGAGCGGCGGCCTGCGCCGCAAAGCCCTTGTCGTGGATCAGCAGCTTTGGGCCGGCATCGCCCAGGATGTACTCGAGTTCCGGCACGGTGAGCCGCCAGTTCAGCGGCAGCATGATGGCGCCCAGCCGCCCGCAGGCGAATTGAAGCTCGAAATATTCGGCACAGTTGGGTGCGAGCAAGGCGATGCGGTCGCCCTTGGCGATGCCCCTCGCGGCGAGGGCCGAGGTCAACCGGCCGATGCGCGCGTCGAGGTCCGCGTAGGAGAATTTCCGTCCCGTCTGCAGGTCATGGATCGCAAGGTGAGTGGGACGCCGGCCCGCATGGTGGGCAATCCAGTCGAAGTAGGGAATCGCCGGCATCAGTTCACGGCCTCAGTGAAATTCTTCCAGTACGGCTCGCGCAGCTCGCGCTTCAGGACCTTGCCGGCGCCGGAGAGCGGCAGGGGCGTGTGGCGAATGTCGACGCTGCGCGGGCATTTGTAGCCCGCGATCTGGTTGCGGCAATGGTCGATCACGTCGTCGGCGCCGACCGACGCGCCCGGCTTCGGGACGACGATGGCGTGGACCCGTTCGCCCCATCGTTCGTCTGGAACGCCGATGACCGCCACCTCGGCGACGCCCGGCATCGTCGAGATCGCATTCTCGACCTCGGCCGAATAGACGTTCTCGCCACCGGAAATGATCATGTCCTTCAGCCGGTCGACGATGAACACGAAGCCTTCCTCGTCCATGTAGGCGCCGTCGCCGGAATAGTACCAGCCGTCCTCCAGCACCGCCTCGGTTTCGGCCGGCTTGTTCCAGTAGCCCTTCATCACGTTGGCGCCGCGCACGGCCAGCTCGCCGGTCGTGCCGCGCGGCACTTCCAGCCGGTCGGCATCGACGATCCTGACGTCGCAGGCGAGCACGGCCTGGCCGCACGATTTGAGCCGCCCGGCGAACGGACCGTCGAGGACGGTGTAGCGCGGGTCGAGCAGGGTGACGATGGGCGCGGCCTCGGTCATGCCGTATCCGTGCATCAGGCGAACCTGCGGCATGCGCTCGATCGCCTTGCGCAGGATGCCCTCGGGCATGGGAGAGGCGCCGTAAAGAATGAACGAGAGCGTGCCGATGTCGAACTCCCCAAAGCGCTCGTGGTTCACCAGCATGTTGATCATGGTCGGCACGAACTGGGCGTGTGTCACCTTCTCGGTCTGGATGGTCAGCAGCACCTCGACCGGCTCGAAGCGCGGCACGAAGGCGTGGCGTCCGCCGGACAGGGTGACGCCGAAGGTCGAGGCGCCGTCGGCGAGATGGAACATGGCGCCCGAATGGAGATAGGCGGTGTCCGAATCGAAGCCCATGCCGGCCACGCCGTTCAGTGCGTTCACCACCAGGTTGGTGTGGGTGAGCATGACGCCCTTGGAGCGGCCCGTCGTGCCGCCGGTGTAGAAGAGGCCGGCCAGGTCGTCGTCATGGGCCCCGACATCGTTCATCGCCTCGTAGCTCGTGAGGTCCTCGTAACGGAGGATGCCGTCGGGGCTCGCCAGATCGTCGAGCCAGATCACCTCGCGCACCGACGGCGTCCGGCCTTGGAGGGCCGTCAGGTGGTGCGACATCCCTGTATCGACGAACAGGGCCACCGCGCCGGAATCGTTCAGGATGTATTCGATCTCGGGCGCGGCCAGCCGCGTGTTGATCGGCACCATCACCGCACCCAGCCACGGGAGGGCGTACATCAGTTCGAGATAGCGGTCCGAATTGAGGGCGAGGATGGCCACCCGGTCGCCGCGGCGCACGCCCAGTGCGGAAAGCGCACCGGCCACCCGGCTGATCCGGTCGGCGCTCTGCTGCCAGGTGCGGCGCCGGCCGGCGAAGGAGCTGGCGATGCCGTTGGGTCGGGTCTGGACCGCGCGGCGAAGTCCCTGGGTCAGTGCGAACATGGGGAGATGCTAGGGGCTCGTTCGTTCGCGCCGCAAGGGGCTTCGTGGTAAAAGGGCGGTATGGACACCATCGCCCAGCCGACCGCACCTGCGAAGGACCTCGAGTTCAATCCGCTCGACCCGGCCTTCATCGCCGATCCCTATCCCTTCTATCGCCGGCTGCGCGAAGCTGCCCCGGTGCTGAAGACGCCGCAGGGCTTCTGGCTGCTCACGCGCTACGACGACGTGGCGCTGTCCCTGCGCGACAGGCGCTTCGGCAAGGACTTCGAAGGCAACATGAGGCGTCGCTACGGCGAGAACCGCATGGACGAGCCCGCGGTGGCGAGTCTGGCGAAGACGATGCTGGTGCAGGACCCGCCCGATCACACCCGCCTGCGCGGCCTGGTCACCAAGGCCTTCACCGCCCGTCGCGTCGCCGACATGCGGCCGCGCATCGAGGCACTGGTCAAAGAACAGCTCGACCGGGTCGCCGACAAGGGCGAGATGGACGTGATGCGCGACCTGGCGCATCGCCTGCCGGTCATCGTGATCTGCGACATGCTGGGCATACCCGAAGAGCATCGCGCCCCGTTCCTGGCGGGGAGCAACGTCAACGGCCGCATCCTCGAGCCGGTTCCGATGACCCGCGAGGAACTCGACCTGGCCAACCGCAACACCCAGATGGCCGGCGTCTACTTCAACCAGCTCTGCGAGTTGCGCCGCCGCGAGCCGCGCGACGACCTCACCACCGAGCTGGTGAAGGCGGAGGAGGCAGGCGACAAGCTATCGGCCGAGGAGCTGCAGGCGAATATCGGCCTGCTGTTCGGCGCCGGACACGAGACGACGACCAACCTGATCGGCAACGGCCTGCTGGCGCTGCATCGCAACCCCGATCAGTGGGAGCGGCTCAAGGCCGACCCGTCGCTGATCCCCAACGCGATCGAGGAGCTGCTGCGCTACGACTCCTCGGTGCAGATCACCGGCCGCGTCACCCATGCCGAAGTCGAACTGGGCGGCGTGACGATCGGCGCGGAGCAGAGCATCGTCGCCCTGCTGGGCGCCGCCAATCGCGATCCGGCGCAGTATCCCGATCCCGACCGGCTCGATGTCGGCCGCGAGCATATCCGGCCGATGTCGTTCGGCGGCGGCATCCATCACTGTCTGGGCGCGCAGCTCGCCCGGCTCGAAGCCGAGCTGGTCTTCACGGCGCTGATCGAGCGCATGCCGAACCTGACGCTGCCCGAGAAGGATACGCCGGCCTGGCGCCGCAGCTTCACCCTGCGCGGTCTCAGCAGGCTCCCCGCAGTCTGGCACTGAAGGATTCGACCAAGGACATGGCGACGCGGTGGCGGGGCGAGGGCGGCCAGCATCAGGGTGCCCGGCCGTACCAGGAAGACAGTTGGCGTCTGGCGACGCTCGGAGACGGATCCCTTCTGGCGGTGGTGGCCGACGGGATGGGCGGACATGCCGGCGGCGCGGTCGCGAGCCAGCTTGCGGTCGACGCCTTCCTCCATGCGGTGGAGCAGGGCGGCGATCTGGACGACGGGCTGCACGACGCCAACCAGGCGGTCGGCCGCGGCGCCCTCGCGAGGCGCGAACTCACCGGCATGGGCGCCACCCTGGTGGCCGCCCAGCTGCGCGGCGACGAGGTGCGCTGGATCAGCGTTGGGGACTCGCCCTTCTACCTGGTCGAGGCCGGCAAGCTCGTCCGACTCAACGCCGATCATTCGATGGCGCCACAGATCGACGCGCTGGTCGCCCGCGGCATGCTTTCGGCCGAGGATGCCGAAAATCACCCGGGCCGGCATACCTTGCGCGAGGCGGTGATGGGCGAGCCGCTCACCCTGATCGACCGGGGCAAACGCCGGCTCGGGCCGGACGCGCGCCTTCTGGTGTGCAGCGATGGCGTGCACAGTCTGAGCAACGAACAGCTGATGGCGCAGGCGTCGCTGCCGGTGGATCGCATCATCGCAGGCGTCCTGGCGGTGACCAAAGCGCACCAGGACAATATCACCGTCGTCAAACTGGAGCGCGCCCGATGAACCGGAGCCCTGTCGTCATCGAAGTCACGCGCGGCCCGGTCGTCGAAAGCCGGCACGAGGGCATCGCCGCGGTTGTGAAGGCCGACGGCACCGTGGTCGAGTCGTGGGGCGACATCGAGGCCGCCATCCTGCCGCGTTCGGCCAACAAGCCGATCCAGGCGATGGCCTTCGTCGAGAGCGGCGCGGTCGAACGCTTCGGCTTGGGCGACGAGCATGTGGCGTTGTCCTGCGCCTCGCACAGCGGCGAGACCCGCCATGTCGAGACGGTCCGCGCCTGGCTGGCGAAGGTGGGCCTCAGCGAGGCCGATCTCGAATGCGGCACCCACGCGCCGCGCCTGCAGTCGAGCATCGAGGCGCTGGCCCGGGCGAACACCCTGCCGACGGCGGCGTTCAACAACTGCTCGGGCAAGCATAGCGGCTTCCTGACGACGGCCGTGCACTATGGCGAGCCGACCAAGGGCTACATCACGTACGACCATCCGGTGCAGCGCCGCTTGCGCGAGACGATGAGCGCGCTGTGCGGCCTCGACGCCAACGCCTTTCCGCACGGTACCGATGGCTGCGGAATTCCCACGCTGGCCACGCCGCTCAAGAGTCTCGCGCAGGCGATGGCCTCGATGGCCGATCCGTCGCGCCTGTCGAGCAAGCGCGCCGACGCCGCGATCCGCATCCGCAAGGCGATGAACGCCGAGCCCTTCATGGTGGCCGGCACGGGCCGCTTCTGCACCCGCATCAACGAGGCTGCGCCCGGCGTCATCCAGGTGAAGACCGGCGCCGAGGGCGTGTTCTGCGGCATGCTGCCGACGCTCGGCCTCGGCGTGGCGCTCAAGGTCTGGGACGGCGCGGGCCGGGCGGCCGAGGTCGCGATGGCGGCGCTGCTGGATCATCTCGGCGTGCTGCCGGCGGGGCAGCGCGAGGAGGTGCTTCATCCGCCGATCAAGAACGTCGTCGGCCTGCTGGTCGGCGAGATGAGGCCGGCGAAGAGCTGGCTGGGCTGAGGCCCGTCATGAGTCTCACGCTCGACATCCTTGAAGTCGGCGCCCGCGGCGACGGCGTCGCCGATCTCGAAGGCAAGCGGTACTTCGTGCCCTATTGTTTACCGGCCGAGACGGTCGAGGCCGAACCGCTCGACAAGCGCGGCGACGGCATCGCCTGCGAGCTGCTCGAAGTGCTGGCGCCGTCGCGCCACCGCGAGACGCCGCCCTGTGTCCACTTCGGCACCTGCGGCGGCTGTGCGCTCCAGCACTGGCGCCGCGACATTTACACCAATTGGAAAAGCGAGCTGATCGCCAAATCCCTGGCGCAACGCGGCGTGAAGGCCCCGCGCTTCGAGGCGCCGGTCACCTGCGAGCCGGGCGAGCGCCGGCGTGCCGACATCGTGCTGCGGCGCGAGGGCAAGCGCGTCCTGGCCGGCTACCATGAACGGGCCAGCCAGAACGTCGTCGACGTCGGCACCTGCGTCGTGGCCCGCCCGAAGATCAATGCGGTCCTCGCGCCCCTGCGCACGGCGATGGCCGCCATCCTGCGCGACGGCACCTCGGCCGATGCCGTGGTCAACGAGACCGACACCGGCCTCGACGTGCTGATCCGCCCGCACCGGCGCTTCGACCTGACCCTGCCGATCCGCGAGACGCTGATCGCGCTGGCCGAGAGCGCCGACATGGCGCGCGTGAGCTGGGGCGACCGTGCGACGGCCGAGCCGGTGCTGGTGCGCCGCACGCCGCAGCTGATCCTGGGCGATCTGTCGATCGAGCCGCCGCCGGGCGCGTTCCTGCAGGCGACCAAGCGCGCCGAACTGGTGATGCGCGCCGGTGTCAACGCCTGGGCCGGGGAGGCGACCCATCTCGCCGACCTGTTCGCCGGCATCGGCGCGCTGTCGCTCGGCAAGCCGGGCAAGCTCAGCCTGTTCGAATACGACCGCCCGTCGGTCGCCGCCGTCGACGCCGCGGCACGCAAGCTGGGCGGCAACCGCGTGACCGTGCAGCTGCGCGATCTCTTCCGCCGGCCGCTGAGTACCGCCGAACTCGCGCCCTTCGACGCCGTCGTGCTCGACCCGCCGCGCGCGGGTGCGGCCGCGCAATGCGCCGAACTCGCCGCCTCGAAGGTCAAGCGCATCGTCTACGGCTCCTGCGACCCCGCCAGCTTCGCCCGCGACGTCCGCACCCTGCAGGACGGCGGCTACCGGCTGGAAAAACTCATGCCCATCGACCAGTTCCTCTGGTCCGCGCATGTCGAGCTGATCGCGCTGCTGACGCGCTGATGAGGGCTGTCCGCGCCTGCGGACTCCCTATAGGCCTTTCAGGACCTCGCTCAGCGCGGCCCCGGGCTGGTGAGGCATGAAGACCTGGAAGGGCGCCCCGAAGATCGCGGTGAGGACCAGGCAGGTGCTGAACGACACTGTGAATAGGCTCACGGCGACCCTCATCGGCCGTCTCTGGCCGAGATGCACGAGCATCAGGGCGATCTGGGTGATCGCCCCGAAGATCACCATGGCGAGGCCCTTGAGCGGCACCGTGGCATCGCTGGCGAGATGCACCCTGTCCTCCCGCGCCCTCATCATGGTCTGGGCCTCGCCGATCAGGATGGCCCGCGACGAGGAATCGAGTCCGGGCTCCCGCACGATCGCGCCCACGAGGTCATCGAACGCATTCTCGGTCTTGCCGCGGGCCGCCTGGATCACCTTCCCTCGATCCATCTCGCCGCTGGAGGCTTGCAGGTAGGTCCTGAGTTTCGGGATCACGGCTGCTGTGACGCCCATGGCGTGCGCGGTGTGGGCGATCAGCCGCGCGGCATTGGTCTCGCCGTTCACGAAGCGGCGGGCCTGGATGTCCTTCTGCCAGGCATCGCTGGCCAGCAAGGCGGCATAGAGGCTGAACAGCATGGCGATGCCGTTGAAATAGGGCGCCACCACGCCCTTGCAGGACTGGATCGACGCCGAGAGCGGACCACGGGCTTCGGCCGTGAGGATGACGATCGCCAACAGGGCCGGGACGCAAACCGCCAGCACCAGTTTCCAGCCTATGCTCAGCTCCAGGTACATCATCGACTTTCCTCCCCCGACGAAGCCGTTGAACGTCCCAGATACCATCATTCGGCCGGGCACGGGGGGCGTGTTCGGCCGACTCTGTGCCGACTGGAGAAACTCATGCCTATCGACCAATTTCCCTGGCCGGTCCATGTTGGGACGATTGCATTGCTGACAGGAAAACGAGGAGACGACCGATGATGTTCGATCTTACCGGCAAGGTGGCCGTGGTGACCGGCGGCAGCCGTGGCATCGGCCGCTCGATCTGCGAACAGATGGCCGCCCATGGCGCCAAGGTCGTGGTGTCGAGTCGCAAGCTGCCGGCCTGCGAGGAGGTGGTGAAGGGGATCAAGGAGAAGGGCGGCGAGGCCACGGCGGTCGCGGCCAGCATCTCCGACAAGGCCCAGCTCGAGAACCTCGTGGCCGAGGCGCGCAAGGCCTATGGCAAGATCGACATCATGGTCTGCAACGCCGCCTCCAACCCGTATTTCGGCCCGCTCACCGGCCTGAAGGACGAGGTGTTCCAGAAGATCATGCAGAACAACGTGATGTCGAACCTGTGGCTGATGAACATGGTCGGCCCGGAGATGGCGGAGCGGAAGGACGGCGCCTTCATCATCGTGTCGTCGATCGGCGCGCTGGTCGGCTCCGCGCACATCGCCGCCTACAACATGAGCAAGGCGGCCGATCTCTCGCTGGTGAAGTCGCTTGCCATGGAGTGGGGCAAGCACAATATCCGCGTCAACGCGATCGCCCCCGGCCTGATCCAGACCGACTTCGCCAAGGCGCTGTGGGACAATCCGCAGATCCGCGCCGCGCAGGAGAACAAGGCGGCCCTGAAGCGCATCGGCCAGCCCGACGATATCGGCGGCGTTGCGGTGTTCCTCGCCTCCAAGGCCGGCAACTTCATCTGCGGCCAGTGCATCATCGCCGACGGCGGCGTCATCGGCGCCGGCGCGGAGTAGCCCAAGACCCCATCCGAACTAAAGAAAGTACCCGTCATCTCGACCGGAGCGCGCAGCGCGTAGTGGAGAGATCTTCTCTCCACCATTGGCCGGTATTCGGCTGAGGGAAGGTCTCTCCACTTCGCGCCTTCGGCGCTCCGGTCGAGACGAAGGTGTGGGGCTTAGGCCGCCACGTCCAGTTCACACCAGACCGGGACGTGGTCCGACGGCTCGGTCTTGCCCCGTTCGGCCTTGTCGATGCCGACCGCGGTGAGGCGGTCGGCGGCCTGCGGCGAGAGCAGCAGGTGGTCGATGCGCAGCCCGTTGCCCTTGGGCCAGGCGCCGGCCTGGTAATCCCAGAACGTGTACTGCTCGCCATCGGGATGGAACGCCCGCACCGCGTCGGTCAGGCCGAGATTGAGCAGCTTGCGGAACGCGGCCCGCGATTCGGGCTGGCAGAGCGCGTCGCCGGCGAAGGCCTTGGGATCGAACACGTCCATCTCGGTCGGGCAGACATTGTAGTCGCCGCACAGCACGAACATCTCCTCACGCGCCAGCAGTTCGCGGGCGTGGCCGAGCAGGCGCTCCATCCAGGCGAGCTTGTAGGTGAACTTCTCGGTGCCGACCGGATTGCCGTTGGGCAGGTAGAGCCCGCCGACCGTCAGCGGCCCGCGCGGCGTATGGACCCGCCCCTCGACATAACGCGCCGGCTCGTCCTCGGCGGCGCCGGGCAGGGCGCGCGCCGTCACGTCGAACGCATGGTGGGACAGGAAGGCGACGCCGTTGAACCCCTTCTGGCCGACGATCGCTGCCTTGTAGCCGGCCGCCTCGACCTCAAGAGTCGGGAACTGCGGCTCCTGAGCCTTGATCTCCTGCAGCACGACGATGTCCGGCTTGGCCTCCTGCAGCCACGCCACCAGGTTGCCGGTGCGCTTGCGGACTGAGTTCACGTTCCAGGTCGCGATCTTCATGAGTTCGGGCTGCCTCTCCGCCTGACCTCATAGCACGCCTCGCCCTGAAGAGTGGTCGTAGCGCGCGCCTCTTCTAGGTGAGACGGCGAAAAATCAGACGCTGAACGAGTTGCCGCAGCCGCAGGCGGAGGTGGCGTTCGGGTTCTTCACCTGGAACGCCGCGCCGACCATTTCCTCGACATAGTCGAGCTGGCTGCCCTTGAGGAACTCAAGCGACGTGGCGTCGACCAGGACGGCGGCGCCGTCGTGTTCGATGACCAGGTCGTCCTCGTTGCGCGCTTCCTCGAAGGAGAAATTGTACTGGAAGCCCGAGCAGCCGCCGCCGAGGACCGCCACCCGCATCATGACGGGCTTGGGCTCCTTGGAGGCCAGGAAGGCGATCCGCTTGGCCGCGCTGGAGGTCACGGAAAAGGTGGTGTCGGTCATGCCTACAAGATGTGGTGGGCGAGGCGATTCGTCAATCCCGACAAAAACCCTAGGAGATTAGGGTTTTCCGGAGGGCCCGCGCCCGAACCCGCTCGCGATGGAGGATGTAGAGGCCCGAGCCGATGACCAGCGGCAGGCCGTACCAGACGGTCCAGGAGGGCTCTTCCTCGAACCACAGGTAGCCGAAGGCCATGGCGAGCACGATGGCGGTATAGTCGAATGGGGCCAGGATGGCGGCGGGCGCCAGCCGCCAGGCGCGGGTGATCAGGATCTGGGCGCAGCCGCCCAGCAGGCCGAGGGTCAACAGCCAGACCCAGTCGAGCAGGGGCGGCCATTTCCATTCCGGGATGGCACAGGCGATCGAGACGACGGTGCCCACGACGGCGAACCAGAACAGGGTCACGACGTCGGGATCGTGGCGGCTGAGCAGGCGGACCAGCACGGTCGAGAGCGAGTAGCAGAAGGTGGCCGCCAGGATGACCAGCGAGACCAGGTGGAACTCGATCGCCCAGGGATCGAGCATGATCAACACGCCGGCAAAACCCACGCCCACCGCGGTCCAGCGCCGCCAGCCGACCGGCTCGCGCAGGATCGGCACCGACAGCGCCACCATGAAGAGGGGGGCTGCAAAGGAGATGGCATAGGCATCGACCAGCGGCATGCGCGGGAAGGCGTAGAAGAAGCCGAACATGCTGCCGAAGCCGATGGTGACCCGAAGCGCCTGCAGCCCCGGGCGGGTGCTGCGGACCACGCGGAGGCCTCCCGCGTGCCAGATCAGCACCGCGACGGGGAGCAAGGCCACGGCGCTGCGGAACACCATGAGCTGGAAGGAGCCGTAGGTGCCGCCCAGCCCCTTGACCATCGCGTCCATCGTGCAGAACAGCACGAGCGCGCTCATCTTGAAGTAGATGCCGTGCAGGGCGGTCTGGCTGGGAGCGTGCGGCAAGGTCGCGCTATTTGGCTCGCGCTGCATACTCTGTAAAGTGAACTTGTCGGGGGATCAGGGGAAACGTGAGCGCGTGAGCTGGCTGTTGCGCTGCATCAATTCGCGACGGGCGCCGATCGTCGTCGCGATGCTCGTCCTGCTGGGCGCCCTCGTGCTCCGCATCGCCGATCCGGCGGCGGTGACGCGCATTCGCGATTTCGCCTTCGACAGCTACCAGCGCCTCGAGCCGCGTCCCTACAATCCTGAGACCCCGGTGCGCATCGTCGATATCGACGAGGCAGCGCTGAAGGAATACGGCCAGTGGCCGTGGCCACGCACGATCATCGCGCAGATGGTCGACAGGCTCACCGAGAAAGGCGTCGCCGTGGTCGCCTTCGACGCCGTGTTCGCCGAGCCGGACCGGTCCTCGATCAGCCGCATGGTGCGCGACCTCGTGGCCTTCACCGATCCCGAGACGGTCCAGAAGCTGGCCGCCGCGGTGCAGGACAACGACAAGGTGCTGGCCGACGCCATGGCGCAGTCGAGGGTCGTCACGGGCTTCGGTTTCGACGTGAAGGGCTCGGGAAAACCGCCGCGCACCTTCCATGGCATGGCCTTCGCCGGCGACCAGCCCAGCCAGTTCCTGCCGCAGCAGGGCGGCACGGTGAAGTCCCTCGACCTCCTGGAAGCCGCGGCGAAGGGCAACGGCAGCGTCAACACCGACGTCGACAGCATCGTGATTCGCCGCGTGCCGATGCTGTTTCGTGTCGCCGGCTACGAGGGCCTGTTCCCGTCGCTGTCGATCGAGGCGCTGCGGGTCGCGCAGGAGGCGTCCTCCTACCTGGTCAAGTCGTCGGGCGCGAGCGGCGAGATGTCGTTCGGCGAGAAGACCGGCATCGTCGCCATCAAGACCGGTGCCCTCGAAGTTCCGACCGACGGCCGCGGCCGGGTCGTGCTCTACGATACCGGCCACCAGCCGCAGCGGTTCATATCGGCCCGCGCCGTGCTGAAGGACGAGGTGCCGGCCGAGAAGCTGGAAGGCCAGGTGATCTTCGTCGGCACCAGCGCCATCGGCCTCAAGGACCTGCGCAACACGCCGGTCCAGGACGGCGTGCCCGGCGTCGAGGTCCATGCCCAGCTCGCCGAGCAGATGCTGGAGCAGCGGTTCCTTGCCCGGCCCGACTATGCCGACGGTGCGGAGTTCCTCTACCTCGCCGCCATGGGCCTGCTGATGGTCGTGCTGCTGCCCCGGCTGACGGCAGGCAGGATGGCGCTGGTCGCGACGATCCTCATCGGGGCGGGGCTGATCGTGCCGTGGCTCGCCTATTCCCGGTACCAGCTGCTGTTCGATCCGATCTATCCGCCCGCGACCCTCGCGGCGATCTATGTCAGCGGCACGGCGCTCGCCTTCATGCGAACGGAGCGGGAGCGGGCGGAGATCCGCGGCGCCTTCGGCATGTACCTCTCGCCCGACCTGGTCGAGCAGCTTGCGCGCAATCCCAGCCTGCTGCAGCTCGGCGGCGAGCAGCGCGAGATCACGGTGATGTTCACCGACGTGCGCGGCTTCACCACCATCTCCGAGCAGTTCGATCCGCA
>LNFM01007043.1_pt1 | contig 17978 bp, 15 predicted proteins | sample 596031 | NCBI WGS metagenome assembly LNFM01 (sample SAMN04254537, study PRJNA301005) | activated carbon metagenome | isolation source: dual media filters at the Ann Arbor, Michigan drinking water treatment plant | place: USA: Ann Arbor | reverse complement strand
GGCCGGGATCACCACCGCTGGGCACCTCGGTCTCCTCGCCCGCGCCGCCGGACGACGCCCTGCTCGCACAGGCGGAGCAGAGCAGCAGGGCAACGAGCAGGGCGAGCGGGCGTCGCATGGCCCCTTGTACACCGCGGCTCGACGTCGGCTCAATCGTGGATCCGCCGCCCCGAGAGCACCCTCCGGCGAAGTCGATGCGACGTCCAGGCGTTGCGCGGCACCAGCAGCCGGGCCTGCGACGCGCCGAGGACCGCCTCGTACGTCGCTCCGTCGAAGCTCACCGTCGCCGGGCCGTCCGGCGCGCCGGCCGTGCGCAGCCGATAGCTCGTCCGCGGCAGCTTTTGCTCGTCGGGGCCGGCGGGCGCGTGGTCGTCCGTCGGAGCGAGCATGCCCTGGTCCTCGACCAGATCGAACACGAGGCGCGAGCCCGCCTCGAAGCTCACCGCGATCCAGTCGGGGCCCCAGTCGACCGCGACGCCGGGTGTGCCGCGCCGGATGATCACGCGCTCGATCAACCGTCCGTTGCGGACGAAGATGCGGCCGCGCGCGAGCTTGTCGTGGCGCGACGAGGCCTCGCGCTCGAGCACGATGCGCTGCGACAGGAAGTACTGAAGCTCGGCCGGATTGCGCGCCGCGGGCCCGCCCGCCGCCGCCTCGGCGCCGGGCTCGGGCGCGGCGATGCCGAGCTCGAAGCGCTCGCGCAGAGGTTGGGTCAGCATCACGCGGCGTGTGCATCCGGAGACAGTGACGCAGATCGAAGACACCACCAACAACGCCATGATCGAGGTTCGCATCGACACTGCAAGCTGTCGGACGAACCCCGTCGTCGCAAGGCGAATGTTCACGCGTTGGGATGGATGCACGGGGGCGCTGTGATGCGCGCCACGGGCGAACGCTCGGCGTCGTGCGACACCAACCACCATGGCACGCGCATGGATGGGTCGCGCATGGATGGTCGTCGTCGGGGTCGCGTGGACGAGCGCGTGTGGTCGTATGAGCGCCGAGCCGATGCTCGATCCGATGGCGATGCCGTGGAGCGCAGAGTCGGGCCGCTGCGACGCGGCAGCCACACCGGAGTCCCCGCTGGTGATCGGATGGGCCGCCGCCGAGCGGGGCTCGCTCGAGCGTCGCCTCGGGCAGGGCCTCGTCGTCGTGCGCCATCACGGCTGCGCGATCGAGGTGCTGCGCCACTGCTCGGTACCGGGCTCGACGTATCGCTACGGCGGCTTCACGGGCAAGCGCGAGGCGGTGCACATGCGCAGCGCGGACGATCTGTGGGCGAAGCTGCCGGCCGGCGCCGCGGCGCTCGAGGCGACGTTGCGCCGGTGGGGCGCGCTGACGGTGACGATGCGCCTGGTCGGGATGTACGAGGCCGATCGCACCGCCGTGCGCGTCGACGAGCTCGCGGGCGACTGCGGGAGCGCGACCCACGTCGTCACCGGCATGCAGGTCGGCGCCTATGCGCTCGAGGCCGAGACGGCCGGGGGCATGGGCGGCGGCGTCACGGATCGCGGCACCACCGTGCTCGGCGCCCGCAGCACGACGCGGCGCGAGCTGTTGACGCACGACGGAGATCCGGCCGCGTGTGCGATCGCGAAGCCCGGCGACGTCGCGCCACCCGAGGAGTGTGGCGCGCCGCTGCGGCTCGAGCTCGTGCCGCTCGGCGAGCGCCGCGACGCGGTCACGATCTGCCCCGCGGACCACCACTGGACCGGGACCGCGTGTGAAGCCGCCGCGACGTCGAGCCCGGCCGTCGGTTGTCCGGTCGGCATGACGCGCGTGCGCGGGGGCGGCGAGGACGGCGGGCACGTCGACGACTTCTGCCTCGACCGCACCGAGGTCACGGTGGCCGCGTACACCGAGTGCGTGCGCGCGGGCGCGTGCACGCCCGCCGACGACGGCGCGTGGTGGCGCGACGTCGACTCCGACGATCGGGCCCTCGCGACGGAGGCGTGCAACGGCGCGCGGGCCGATCGCGCGGCCCACCCGATCAACTGCGTCGACTTCGACCAGGCGCAGGCGTACTGCCGGTGGCGCGGCGCCGATCTGCCCGACGACGTGCAGTGGGCCTGGGCCGCGGGCGGCGGGCTGCAGGAGCGCGCGTACCCCTGGGGCGAGACGCCGATCACGGCCGATCGCGCCAACGCGTGCGGCGTCGAGTGTCGGGCATGGTTCGAGCGCCACGGCCGTCGCCGACGGATGCTCGCGCAGCGGGGCGACGACGGCTGGCCGACGACCGCCGAGGTGGGTCGGTTCCCCGCGGGCGTCGGGCGCTGGGGTCAGCTCGATCTCGCCGGCAATGTCGCGGAGTGGACGACGGGCGACGCCGGCCGCGGTCGTCGACGGGTGCGCGGCGGATCGTTCTGGGATCAGCGCCCGGGATCGCTGCGCACCGACGACAGCGGCGCTGCGCTCGGAGATCGTCGCGATCCCGGGATCGGCCTGCGCTGCGCGGCGGAGCCGGACGCGCTCGCGGACCCGCAGGCCTACGACGACTGACGACGTCGTCGCCGCAGCGCGCCGCCGACGATCGCCCACCACGCGCCGCCACCGGGCGTCGCCGTGCAGCCGCAACCACCGGCGTCGTCGTCCTGCGCAGCACCGCCCGTGCCCTCGGTTGTCGCGGTCGCGTCGCCGTCCCCCGTGACGTCGCCGCCCGGCACATCGTCGGTCGCCTCGGCTCCGCCCGAGTCGACGTCGCCCGAGTCGTCGACGCCGCCGCTGCTGTCGAGCCCCGGGAGGTCGGCGCGGCGCACGAAGCCGACCGCGTCCGCGATCACGAGCCCCGTCGCACCCTCGGCGCCCGCGAGCGTCACCGTCCCAGTGCCGCCGTCGAACGTGAGCTGGCCGAGCGACGTGAAGCCGCCGCCCTGCGTCATGTCGAGGGTCGTCGCGGGCGGGGCCTCGAGGGCGCCGTCGATCTGCGCGGTGACCTGCGCGCGATCGGGGCCCGCCGTCCAGCTCACGTACACCTCGTAGATCGCGGGGGGCAGCGGCGTCGAGAAGCTCGCGCTCGTGTCGGGCCCCGCGGCGCGCTCGTGGACGTCCCACCAGTAGAACCCCGGAACCGCCTCGCTGCGCGTCCACTCGCCGGTGAACGTCGCGCCCTCGTCGAGGTTGTCGACGATGTACGTGTCGTCGTCGAGCGCGGTCGGCTCGACCTGCTCGACGAGCCAGTCCCAGTGCGCGGGGGCCTCGTACGTGCGCGTCCACGAGTCGTGCGATCCGTCGGGGTACAGCGTCAGTCGCAGCGTCGACGCGTTCGAGACCTCGGCGCCCTCGGTCCACGCGAAGGCCGTGCCGTCGAACGACGCCGTCATGTCGGTGGCCGCGGGGTCGCCCTCGTTGCCGTCGACGTGGGGATAGCCGCCGAGCACCGCGGGCGCGTCGACGCCGGAGGTCGCGTCGGCGATGTGATCGACCCACCCGATCGAGTTGGTGCGCGGCACGGTCGGATCGCCCCACGCGTGGAACGCCCACACCGGCACGTCGACCAGCGCGGTCGCATCGCCGGGATCGGCCGCGCCGCAGATCGGGAGGATCGCGGCGGCGCGGCCCGGGTGCGACGACGCGTAGCTCCACGTGCCGCCGCCGCCCATGCTGAGGCCGGTGACGTAGACGCGCCGCGGATCGACGCGGAAGTTCGCGGCGACGTAGCCGAGGAACGCGTGGATCGTGTTCGCGTCCCACCACACGGGCGTCTGCGGCATGAACACGAGCGCGCCCTGCTCGGCGAAGTACGTGCTGCCCTGATCGATCAGCTTGCCCGGGCCGTGCGCCTTCATCGGGCCCTCGAGGTTGGTGACGCCGTCGCCGCTCTCGCCGACGCCGTGCAGGAACAGCACCACGGGGTGCTTGACGCCGTCCTCGGCGTAGCCCGGCGGCACGTACTCGAGGTGCCCGTAGGGCGCGTCGGTCGATCCGAGCGGGCGGGCGACGAGCTCGCCCTCGGCGGCGCGCAACACCGACGGGACGAGCGCGGCGGCGATGCAGGCGATCGTGGAGACGTTCTTCACGGGCACTCGTGTATCAGGAAGATCGGCGCGTTGTTGCGCAGCGCTCGTGCACGGCGATGCGCTTGTTCGCGGCGTGGGCTGGAATGCGCTGCGGGCAGCCGCGCGTCGTTGCGGGCAAGGAACCCCACCCGTGATCCTCTCCTCCCTGACCTGGTTGCTCGCGATGCTCGTGCTCCCGCCCCTGTCGGTCGCCCTCGGCGACGTGTCCTCGGCCGAGGCCGCGGCGCCCGAGGCCATGCGCGCGCCCACGGAGCTCCGTCACGACGGCGAAGACGGCACCCGCATGCTGACCGGCGTCCGCGCGACGCTCGACGCCGAGCTCTCGTCGACCGATCGCCGTCGCCTCGGTCGCAAGGTGCTGTCGCCGGCGCGCGTGCGGCTGGTCGAGGGCACGTTTCCCGGCGGCGGCACCACGGTCGTCACGGTCAACGTCCCGCTGCGGCTGACCGATCCCACCGCAGAGCCGCGGTTCATCTCGGGCGTGTTCACGCTCGACGACACCGGCACGCTCGCGTCGGTGGTGGTCGCGCCGAAGATGCAGGCGCAGCGCTTCGACCTCACCGCGCTCGGTGACACCGACGGCGACGCGCACGACGATCTGCTCCTCGCGGTCGAGGACGGCGGCACCACCGAGCAGCGCATCGTGACGTGGAAGGACGGCGCGCCGAGCAGCCGCGCCCGCTGACGCGTTGGCGCGCGGACGTCACACGCGGCCGAGCAGGGCCCGGGCCACCGACCCCAGCTCGGTCGCCCGCGCGCCGTCGCCGACGACGAAGGTCTCGGCCCACTGCGCGGCCTCGTCGATCGTCGCGAACACGCGGTGCGGATGGGAGGCCCGCGACAGCAACGTGATCGTCGCGACCACGGCCCGCGCGGTGCTCACCCAGAAGCCCTCGCCCTCGATCACCGTCGCCGTGCAGCGCACGTGGCCGCCGGTCTCGCCGAGCACCGACGAGGCCTTGCGGCGCACGGGGCCGTCGGGCACCGGGATGAGGTGGCTGACGACGTTGAAGACCACCAGGCCGTCGGGGTGCCGCGCGTGCAGATCGTGGCTCGCCACGCGGCTGGTCTCGAGCGCGCCGACGGTGATGTCGCCGCGCCAGACGGTGAGCAGCACGTTGCGCCACTCCCCGATCGCGTGATCCGGGGTCTCGGACCACACGCGGGAGGGCGCCGACACCCGGGCAGCGTACTGCGTTTCCCTCGGGGCCGTCGCGGCAGGCGTTGCGCGCGGGCCGTGCGTCAGCGGGCGAGGCCGAGCCGCGCGCGCACCTCGGCCTCGTCGGCCACCGCGCGCTTGGTCATCGCGCGCGCGCCGACGATGCACTCCGGTGGCACCGCGCGGGTGAGGATGACCCCGTTGGGCGCGACGAAGATCCCCAGGCCCGCCGCGCGGACCCGGATCGGATCGATCTCGAGCAGCCACGCCACCGCCGCGCGCTTGCCCACCTTCGACGCCGGGTCATCGGTGAGGTGCACGTGGGTCCGCGCGACCGGGAGGATCCCCGCGGTCGCGATCGACCCGATCGCCTCGAGCGACGTGCCGTGCCACAGGCTCGCGTCGCCCGCATACACGCGCCACGAGCGCTCGAGCGCGTCGCGATCGACGGCGGTGTTCGCCTGCGAGTGCCCCTGGCACGCGCGCACGCGATCGCCCTCCTGCTGCAGCCGCCCCTTGGTGTTGGTGCGGACCGCCTCCTCGAGCTGCGCGCGCGTCATCTTCGTCCGCGCGAGCACGTCCGCGACGTCGGCCCAGCCGGCCGGATCCATCGCGAGCCCGGCCTCGACCGCGCCGTGTCGGAGCAACCAGGACAGGTGCTTGCTGCGCGCGACGAGGTCACGGGCGTCGGTGGTCGACATGGTCCCTCACCGCACGCACGTCGCGAACACGCGGGCCAGCGCCGCCGCCGGATCGCCGCAGCCGCCGTGCACCGCGGACACCTGGATCACGCTCGAGCGCGGCGCGACCAGCCAGTGGTAGCGCTCGCGCTGGGGGAGCGCGGCGATGGGGCCCGCGCCCGCGTCACCGCGACACACGGCCGCGAACGCGGCGAGGTGGCACTGCACGAGCGTGGGATCGACGCGGCGATCGAGCGCGCGCAGGCGTTCGACTTCGAGGCCGAGCTCGCACGCGAGGAAGGCCTCGGTCGCGCAGTAGAGGATCACGCCGGCGTTGACGAACTCGCCGCGTTCGACGCGCGGGATGACGCGGACGATCGCGTACTCAAAGACCGGCGCGGGCACGCATGGCCTCCTCGAGGAACGGACCGGCGGCGTCGCGACGCGCCCGCAGGAAAGCGACGTACGCGTCGCGCCGTGTGCTCGGATCATCGCCGAGCCAGTCGTCGGGGACGGCCTCGACCGCCGCGCGCAGGGTGGCGTCGTCGAGCGCAGCGACCAGCGCCGCGCCGGCGTCGTCGATGCCCACGGCCCAGCGCAACAGCACGTGGTCCTTCACCAGCGGGAACGGGCGGTCGGGGCGATCGAGTGCGCCGTCCCAGCCGTGGTGCCAGTACAGCGCGGCGCCGTGATCGATGAGCCACAGCGCGCCCTCCCACCACAGCAGGTTCGGGTTGCGGGCGGTGCGATCGACGTTCATCGCGAAGGCGTCGAACACGACGATGCGCGCGGCGAGCTCGGGCGTCGGCACCATGGCCGCCGCGGCGTCGAAGCCCACGGCGCCCGAGAGGTAGGCCATGCCGAGGTTGGTGCCGGCGCTCGCCCGCAGCAGATCGCCGATCTCCTCGTCGCGCTCGGTGCGGGCGATCCCCGGGTCGAGCTCGAGCAGCACCAGCTCCGGCACGCGCAGCCCGAGGGCGCGGCCCAGCTCGCCCGCGATGATCTCGGCGACCAGGGCGGTCGGGCCCTGGCCGGCGCCGCGCCACTTCGCGACGACGAGCTCGGGCGCGCGTCCCGACGCGGCGTCGTCGACGGCCTCGATGATCGCCGGCAGCGAGCCGCCCTCGCGCAGCGGCGCGACGTAGCGGACGGCCGCGAGGCGGCGCAGCGGTGGGCGGTGCATCGCCGAACTTCACCACCCGGTTTCCGCCGGCGCAAGGCCGGGGGGCCGGCGCAAGGCCGGGCGGCGTCAGTCGGCCCACGCGACGAGCAGCGTCGACATCCGCACCTGGGGCTCGGTGTGGTTGCTGCCGTCGTACTCGCAGGTGGTCAGCAGCGCGCAGCCCTCACAGGTCGCGGCGCTGGGCCGGCACGTGTTCTCGTAGGGCGACACCGCGTACTCGATGGTCATCGACTCGCCGGCGGTCACCGCCTCGGTGACGTCCTCGATCCACGGCACGACGTCGGCGCCGGGGCACCAGCCGGCGCGCGCTGCGGCCCAGTTGCCGATCTGCGTGTCGATCGTGTTGTTGTCGCAGTCGCTGCGCCACACGGTGCGTTGGATGGGCAGGGTGCCGCCGACGAGGTAGCCGTGGTTGTCCTGGCAGAACTCGGCGCAGTTCTCCGCGTTGCCCTGGCCGTGGCCGGTGATGAGCGAGACCAGCGTCGCGGAGGTCGTGCCGCTCGGCACGACGATCTCCGTCGGTGGCACGGCGTCGGCGATCGGCGCGTCGGGGTTGCCGACCTCGTAGGCGCGGCGCGTGTAGATCGGGATCACCGCGATCGGGCGCGGCGATGCGACGCCACCGACGAAGTCGAACCGCGCGTCGACGAGCCAGCCCTCGCCCTGCGCGTGGCCGGGGCCGACCCACGTGTCGACGAACAGCCGCAGCGTGCGGGGGCCGGTCAGCAGCGGTCGCAGGTGCGAAAGGTCGATCGTCCACGTGCCCTCGACGCGGTAGGGCGTCACGAACCGGGCGATCTCCACCAGGTACTCGTCGTCCTGGCCTTCGTTCTCGACGATCGCGAGGGAGCCGAGGCGATCCCAGTAGTCGCAGCCGCCCTCGGGGCAGCGCACGCCGAGCTCGAGCGAGATCGTCGCGTAGCCCGCATCGCTCGCGGGGAACTCGAGCGCGACGTCGACCTCGCGGTGGCTGTCGTCGTCCGAGCTCCAGTACATGTGCTCGCCGTCGAACGCCTCGATCGCGACGTCGGGGCCGGGCTCGGGCATCGCGGTCCCGTCGTCGCCGTCGTCGGCGCTGTCGGCCCCGGTCGGCGCGCTCGCGGCCGAGGTGCCGTCGTCGTCCGCCGCGCTCGGATCGTCGTCGGCGCTGGCGCTGCCCTCGGGGTCGTCGGTGGTGGGGTTGCCCTCGGTCGCCGACGCGACGCTGGGATCGTCGCCGCCGGCGCTCGAGCAGGCCAGCGCGAACGCCAGGGATAGACCGGGGAATCGTCGGATGCAGGTGCGCATGGTGGCGTCGTCGCGGGCGATCACGGGATCACGCAGTAGCCGTCGGGGAAGACCCCGGGCAGGCCGTTCTCGTAGGGCGACGGCGACGCGCCCCAGGGGTGGTCCATCAGGAACTGCATCGCGCTCGCCGGCGCGTTCGGCAGGTGGTGGCCCTGGCCGTGGTCGCACAGCAGGGCGAAGCGCCCGCTCATCTGCAGCAGCTCGGCGTAGTGCTCGCTCGGCTCCTGGAAGGACACGCCGCCGCCGTACACGTCGGTGGGTCCACCGTGCACGACCATGCCGGCGAACAGGTTGTCCGGATCGGTGTCGAGCGCGAGCACCGGCCCGAACTCGCCGCCCGAGAACGAGATCACGCTGGCGAGGTACGCGGCCCGACGCACGCTCATCGCCGCGGTGTGCATCCCGCCCGCCGAGAAACCGGCCGAGTGGATGCGGTGCACGTCGACGCCGACCTGGTCGATCGCGCAGGCGAGGATCTCGTCGGCGAGGATGTTGTCGTGGTCGAGGTTGCCGCCGACCGGCTGCCACGGGAACGTGCCCGACGCCGGGTCGGGCGTGGGCGCGGCGACGATGCCACCGGCGGCGCGGATCATGTCGATCGCGGGCTCGCCGAAGGCAGCGAACGCTTCGTTGGTCTCGCCGCCGGTGCCGTGCCAGTAGAAGACGAGCGGGCCGTCGAGACGCATCGCGTTGGCGTCCATGAACAGGCGCACCGATCGCGGCGTGCGGCCGTCGGGCGCGAACATCAGATCGTGCGTGTCCTGGAACGCGAGCGTCTCGAAGAAGTCGGGGCACACGCCCGAGATGCTCGGCAGGTTGGGCTCGTTCGCCGGCGGCGGACCGTCGCCGTCACTGTCGCCCCCGTCGAGCCCGTCGGCGGAGCTCGGGTCCGACGGGTCGGGATCGCTGGCATCGCCGGGCGCAGACGTGTCGGGCGCCGCGGAGGATCCGTCGCCGTCGGGATCGTCGTCGTCGTCCCCCGAGCTCGGCGCATCGTCGTTGCCTCCCGTGCTCGCGCCGGTGCCCTGCGACGAGGTCGACTCGTTGCACGCGGAGGCGAGCACGAACGCGAGCGTGAGCGTGATGGAGTTCGCGATCGCGAGCGCGAGCGCAGAGGTCGAGGCGGGGGCGCGCGGACCGGTTCGGGCAGGCATCGGCGGCGGCAGGGTACGACGGGTCGCGACCGCGGCGACCAGCGGCCGCGCGTAACGGCGTCCAGCGCCGCCGCGGGCCGATCCCGCGGGGCGACGCGCCGGGCCGTCGTCGCCGACGCCTGGTGCCAAGCTCGCCGACGTCAGCTCAGATCGAGCGCGCCGTCGAACACCCCGTAGCCGCCGGGGATGAAGAAGTCCTTGCCCGGCTCGAGGCCGAAGGCGCGGATCACCGTCGCGGCGACGTCCTGGGAGGTGGGTGAGCGCATCGCCGTCTCGCCCGACTCCTCGACGAGCGAGACCGGGGCGCCCAGGGGTGAGCCTTGGGCGTCCTCGTCGTAGCCGCCGAGCATCTGGTTGCCGCGGACGCTGCCGCCGACCAGGATGCCGCAGGTCGCCGGGTGGTGATCGGTGCCGTCCTCGCCGCTGCGCGCGAAGGTGCGGCCGAAGTCGCTGTAGATGTAGACGAGCGTCTCGTCGAGGAGCGTGCCGTTGCCCGACGACGCCGGGGTCAGCTGCATCTCGTTGAGCATCTGGCCGATGCCCTCGAGGGCGATGCGCAGGTGGCTGGTCTGCGCGCGGGCACCCCCGGAGAAGTGCACGTCGAAGCTGCTGTTGGCGATGCTCGTGGCGCGCAGCGTGAGGCTCGTGACCAGGTCCGACTTGAGCAGGCGCAGCGCGAAGTCGAAGGGGCCGCCCGAGCGCACCGGGCCGCACACGTCGGCGGAGCCGATGCACGCGGTCTGGAACGCGCCGTCGGAGTAGAGCGGATCGTCGTCGAGGTGCTCGAAGCCGATGGTGCCCTCGAGCGCGGTGAGCACGTCGCGGGCGATGGTCTTGCTGACGCCGACGTTCATCTCGTAGAGCTGGCGGAGCAGCGCGTCGGAGCCGGTGGTCGACTGCTCGCGGCGCTTGCGGATCGCCTCGAGCACGAGCTCGTCGGTGAGCGTCAGCGGCATCGTGCTCCCGCCCACGCGGCCCTCGAAGTCGATCGACGGCACGTCGTTGCGGGTACGCAGGCCCGCCCACGCCCCGTCGCGTCGATCGGAGATCGTCGACTCGACCATCGCCAGGCTCGCGAGGCCGTACGGCGCCACCTTCGACGGCAGCTCGCCGGCCAGGGGCGCGGTGCCGCCGAGGAAGGCGTTGGGCACCGGGCGATCCGGGAAGTACTCGGACATGTAGTTGGCGATCACGGCCTGCACCGACGGCGCGCGGAACGTCGAGCCCGCCACGCCGCACATGCTCGCGACGATGCCGCTGGCGTGCGACGCCGTCCCTTGATCGGCGCCGACCAATAGGCATGTCCGCTCGTAGAGCCGATAGTTGGGATCGACCCACGAGTAGCCCCACGGTCGATAGGTCTGCGTGCCGCCCGACAGCGGGTTCGAGCCGGTGGTGTCGGTCGGATCCGCGGCGTTCCAGAACACGGGGCCGGCGAGCTTGCGCACCGGGCTCGTCGAGCCGAGATCGGGCGCGGTGCCGTCGAAGTTGCGCACCTGCGACTTCGAGTAGCCGAACGGGTGCTGGCCGCCCTCGGGCGGGCGGATGAGCTTGTCGATCCCCGCGCCGGACAGCGGCGAGAAGATGTGCTCCCAGTTGCAGCCGCCGTCGAGCCAGATGCAGAGCAGCTTGGTCGGCCCGGTGGGCGTGGGGCCGGCGAACGCCGAGCGGGCGCCGAAGCGGTTGAGCAGCGCGACCTGGGCGGCGCCGAGCGAGGCGAGGAGGAGGTTGCGGCGACTGGTCTTCATCGGTGACCTCGGAGCGAAGCGGTGCGGGGTTCCATGGCGAGCACGTCGACGATCAGTGGAACACCCAGTCGGGGTGGCGGATGAAGTACGAGCACGTGCCGACGTACGCGGCGCGGGCGTCGGTCTCGGTCTCGAGCGGGACGAACAGCGCGTCGAACACGTGATCCACGTCGTCGTCGGCCGCCTCGACCGCGTGGAAGTGGAGGAACCACCCGCGCAGGATCGCCTTGACCGCCGCGGGGTCGGTGCTCCCGACCATGCTCGTGTTGCCGCCGGGCAAGAGCGCCGTGTTGTCCGCCTTGTCGAGCGCCATGGCGCACCACCGCTGGGCGATCTGGGCCAGCGATCCGGCGAAGCTCGGCGAGATCGACGGGTCGTACTTTCGCTGGTACATCGCCGATCCGCCCCCGAGCGACGCGAAGCGATCGGCGGGGAGCGACTCGAACGGCGCCGGCACGGCGTCGAGCGAGGACATCGGGTACTTCTCGTCCTGCTGCCCGGTCGACTTGTGCGGGATGTCGTAGTTCGACGCGGGGATGAAGAAGTCGTCGTCGGACAGCCCGAGCTGCTGGTACAGCGCGCGCTGGACCTCGGCCGCGCCGAGTCGAGCGATGCGCGGGGCGCTGGCCGACGGCCGTGGATCCGCGGCGTGATCGCCGAGCTCGGTGACCCACGTGCGGATCTCGGCCATCGACAGCGACGCCTCGCCCGACGACGCGAGCTCGGCGTACGTGGGCCCGGCCGGTGGCATCTGCGGGAACGGCCCGGCGCCGCCACCCTCGAGCAGGCGCACGAACTCGCTGTCGTCGGGCTTGCCCGGCACGACGAGGTCGGGGTTGTACGCGATGAGGGACTCGAAGGCCTCGATCGACGCGAAGTAGCCGCGGGCGCCCATGATGTGGCAGCCCTCGCAGCGCGCCCGCAGGCCGTCGAAGATCGCCTGGTTCTGGGCGCGCTCGTCGGCCGACGGGCCGGTGCCGCAGCGCGACGACACGTCGTCGTCACCGCCACCGGAGCGATCGCAGGCCAGGCCCCCGAGGGTGGTGCCCAGCGCGAGGGCGAGCACGTGCACAGGATGGAATCGTCGCGCCATGATCAACGCCCCCTCCGGAAGTCTTCGCTCTGCGTGAGCGTCTTGATGAACGGCCGCACGATGCGGCCCCCCTGCACGAACTCCTCGGTGAGCGCGTCGAGGTAGCCGACCTCGATCGCCGGGTCGATGTCGCGACCCATGACGCGCTCGTGCAGTCGACGCACGACGCAGCGATCGAACGCCCCGGCCTCGACGATCATCTTCGCGAAGCCGAGCGGTCCCACCGTGCCGTCGCTGACCTGACCGAGCAGCGTCTCGTCGGGCGGGAGGAAATCGAGGAACAGCGCGTAGGGGTTCGCCGCGACCTCGGCCTCGGTCGCCGGCGTCATCAACGAGCCGGGGCGGTACCACTTGTTCCACTGGGCGAACGGCTCGCTGTGGAACGGGTACTGGCCCTCGCGCCAGATCGGATCGTACTGCCACTGCTCGCCCACGCCCGGCATGTGATACCGGGCGCCCCAGCCCTCGAACGCGCTGCCGGCCTTGGCGAAGCGCTTGAAGTGCAGGGCGGCGGGATCGATCCGCGTGTGGCAGTGCTGACACGGACCCTCGCGACCCGGGTCGGTCTGGTACGTGTTGAACACGACGTCGTTGCCCGGCGGCAGCAGCTGCTCGCACGCCAGGGTCTCGAGCGCCCGCGCGGCCCGCAGTCGCTCGCGCGGATACGCCGCGAGGAACCCGATCGACGTCAGCATGCCGGCCGAGGGGATGCCCGCCGACGGCCCGAAGTCCTGCCGCGGATCGAAGGTGTAGTTGCGATCGGCGAGGAAGAACGGGTTGCGATCGGCGACGGTGAACTCGCGCCACGCCTTCGGATCGCCGGCCTCGTGCAGCGGGTCGACCGGCTCGTCGGCGTACTTCGACGGTCGCCACCACGAGTCGTCCGAGGCCAGCTCGAGCGCGCCGCCCTCGATGCCCTGCATGACGTACGCAGCCTGCACCTCGGTCGGTCCGACCGAGTAGTCCGCGAGGATCAGATCGGTCGCCGGTCGGTCGTGCCACACGAGGTGCGCGAAGAGTCGCGCCGGCTCCTCGGAGATCAGCCGTCGCTGACCGTCGGGGTTGCCGGGGATGAACGCCGCCCAGCCCGGATAGGTGCCCGCATCGAACCAGCAGCCCTCGGCGTTGGGGCCACAGCCGCACGTGCCCTCGGGGCGCGCGTTGCAGACGATGTCGATCGGGTTGCCCTCCTGCGAGCCGATGCCCGCGTTGGTGGTGTTCGCCGCGGAGCCGACCAGCGTGACGGACGTGCCCGGCGCCCACCACGGCTCGAGCGTGGTCGCCGGAGAGTCCGCATCGCAGGCGCCCGCGTCGTCGCGGAAGTAGTGCAGCGCGCCGGGCTGACCGGTGTCGGCCTCGCACGTGGTCAGCACGCGCTGTTGCTTCGGGCCGTACTCGGGCGCGTCGGCGGTGGTGTCGACCAACCGCAGGTTGAGCCACGATCGCCCGAGATCGAAGCTGGTCTCGTAGAAGCGCGGATCATCGAGGGCGTCGTCGATGAAGTCCTCGACGAAGGCGAGCTGCGCCGCCTCGCTGCCCGCGGCGAGCAGGGCGGCCTGCTCGGCGTCGGTCGGCGGCGCGCCGAGCAGCACGAAGCTGGCGCGTCGCAGGATCCGCAGCGGCGTCATCCCGTCGGTGACGGGGCCCGAGGGTCCGCCGCCGGTCGAGTCGTCGCCGCCGCTGTCGTCGACGCACGGCGCACCGGTGGATTCCGCGGCGCTCGAGTCGGTGCCGGCGGTGCCGGTCGCGTCGCCGCCGTCGTGGCCCCCCGAACCTCCACCACAGTCGCCACAGGCGACGATCGGGAGCAGGGCGGCAGCGAGGGGCCAGGGCGTGGGTGGTGGAGTTCGGCGCATCGTCGCTCCCGGTCGCAGGGTCGGCGAGCCAGTCGCCTCGCCCGCTCCAAACGGCTCACGTCGCCGGGGAGAATTTTGGACGCGGGGGCCGAGCGCCCCACGAGCGCCGAGGTTGGGGCATCCCGGCCACGCTCGGGCGTGTAAGGCGCCTCGAGTCCGCGCCGTTGTCCGGGCATCGACCGGTCACGGCCGAGGGGGTTCGCATGACACGGGCGATGCTGTTGCTGTTGGCGATCGCGGGCTGTGCCTCCACGCGAGGGGCCGAGGGGTCCTCGGAGCCGGGCGCGAAGCGGATCTACAACGCCGGCGAGGCCCGCTTCGCCGCCGGCGAGCCCGAGCAGGCGGTGTCGCTGTGGCGACACGCGATCACGCAGCTGCCCCCGACCGAGCAGTACGACGCCCTGCGCCACAAGCTGATCCTGCGGCTGGCGTTCGGGCAGATGGTCGCGTACCAGCACTCGGCCGATCTGGTCCATCTGTTCGACGCCAAGCAGATGCTCGATCGCTACCTCGTGGCGCACGGCGAGCTGTTCGGCGAGGGCGCGGCGGCGAAGGCCGAGCGCGACCAGGTGTACGAGCTGCTGACCGAGGTCGAGCGTCTGCTCGAGGATCCACCGGTCGAGATCGCCGCGAGCTCCGCCCGCGATCACCTCGCGGGCAACGCGGGCGTCGGCGCGACCGCGAGTGATCCATCGGCGGACGCCGCCGCCCCCGACGCGCCGGCGACGACCGCGGGCAAGCGCCGCAGAGCCCGCGAGGACGCCGAGGGCAGCGAGCGCGTCGTCGTGGTCGACACCAAGGGTCGCCCGTCCGTCGACGATCCCGCGTTCAAGGCGAAGTTGCGCAGCTGGTCCCCGGAGGCGGGCCTGACCTTGACCGCGCCCTCGATCCAGCCGTGGCTGCCCGCGCGATCGTACGTGCGCCTCGACGGCCGCGCGGCGCGGCTCGACGACGGCCGTGGCGGACCGACGGCGCAGGCGGTGGCCAGCGACGTCCTGCGGGCGGTCCGACCCGCGCTGCGGGCCTGCTACGACGGGGCCTATGCCCGCGTCCCGGCCGACTATGCGCTCGCGACGGTCGAGCTCACCGTCACTTCCAACGGAACGGTCGCGACCCCGCGCATCGTCGACGGCGTGGTCGGGGACGCCGAGGGTGACGTCTGCGTGATCGAGCACCTCGAAGGGGCTCGGCTCGCCGCGTTCGAGGCCGACGGCGCGATGACGCTCACGGTCCCGCTGATGTTCTTCTTCGACAACGCGGTGCAGTTCAACGAGGCCAGCGGGGACTCGAAGCCGCGCCGACGCCGAGGCGACGACGTGCTGCGCGAGATGGCGCCGATCGACGCGGTCACCACGACCTTGCGCCGCGGCCCGAAGACGTGAGCACGGGCACCCGCGCGCGGCGGGCGATGCGCTATCGTGCCGCACCGTGTCGAGCGCCCGCCTCCTCCCATCCCTCGTGATCACGATGCTCGCCGCCGCGGCCCTGCCCGCGTGCGCCACGGGGATGGGCCGCGACAGCCACGCGTCGGCGCCGATGTCGAACGTCTTCCTGCGCAACTCGTTCGACACCGACCCTTCCATCTACCTGGGTCGGTTCGTGCCGCGCGGCGCCGCCGATCTCGACGAGGGCACCGCGATGCCCCTGACCTGCTCGCAGCACGTGAAGTACCGCTTCATCGAGGGCGGCGGCGTGAAGGTGACGGAGAACTTCAGCGTGAGCTCCGAGATCGCCGCACGCATCGGCGTGCCGATGGTCGCCGACGCCAAGGGCTCCGCCAGTCGCAACCGCGAGGTCCGCGTCGAGTACACGCTGACCGGCAAGATGGTCGCCGACATCGTCGATCCCGCCGCGTTCGAGCAGTGCTGCGAGGGCAGTCCCGATCAGTGCACCGATCGCTTCATCGGCGAGTTCCTGCAGGGCACCGGCACCGTGTATCGCGAGGACTCGAGCGCGGTCGCGGTGTCGGGCTCGGGCACCAACCCCACGAACGGCGTCAACGGCGACGGCGGCGCGAGCCGGACGAAGGCCTGGACGCAGGCGATCGAGTTCCCCAACCCGGTGTACTTCGCGTTCAAGGTCACCCAGACCCCGAACAACCGCACGACCTCGAGCTGCGGTCCCTGGGTGGACGCGCCACCGGTCGAGGATGGCTTCGTGTTCTTCGTGGGGACCTCGCGCGAGCTGAAGAACGAGCGCGCCGCCCGCGAGCGCGCGCTGTGGGACGCGCGCTTCAAGGCCTACGGCTCGGTTGCGGCGCCGGTCGCCCCATCGCCCGACGGCGACGCCGATCCGAACGCGATGCAGAACCAGGCCGCGCAGAAGTGGGCGATGGGCGTGCAGGCCGTCGAGACCTGTGTCGAGGTCGTGCAGGGGCCCCGCGGCCCGCGCTTCGTCGGTCGCGTCCTCGGTCGATTGCCGCGCTACGTCGAGCCCGCGCCCGGCGCTGCACCGACGGCGATTCCCCCGACGGTGCCGACGCCCGAGATGGACGTGCCGATGCCCGAGGTGACGCTGCCGGAGATGTGAGCACCACGAGGAGCGCGGTCGAGGCGCCGCGTCGTGCGGTGATCGCTCGCGTTGCTCTTCACGTGATCGCGAACACTCGAGCGGCGCGCGGATCTCTGGCGACCCTCGCGCCGATGCGCGCGAACGCGAGGACGATGCGCATCGGACCGGTGCGGTTTCTCGCGACGCCCGATCGCTCATCCAAGGGAAAACCCGGTTACTGTGCGCGCCGTTTCATGGTGGCACCGGTGAGTCAAACGGAATTGCGGCTGGTGGTCGACGAGGAACCCCCGCGGAGCGCGACGCCCGAGTCGCTCGCGAACGTGGTGTTCCTCTGCGCCGAGGACGATGACGTCGAGCTGCTTGGCATCGTGCAGAAGGCCCGCGACAAGCACGTCGACGTGGACGTCGCCCCCGGGGTCGATCGGGACGCCGAGGCGCTGATCGCCGGGCTCCCGCGGCGCGGCGTCGATGCGTTCGTGTTGTTCTGCAGCCCCCGCTTCCCGCCCGCGGACGCGCTCGGGTTCCGTCGCCAGTTCGAGGCCAGGTTCCCGTCTTCGCAGCTCATCGTCGTGGAGCTCGACAAGTCGCGCGCGGACGGCCTCGTGGATCTCATGATCCGCCGGCTCGCCCTGGCGCGCGCGCAGATCGTCGAGCCGAGCGCCGCGACCGGTGCCGAGGTCGCCGCTCCACCCGTGGTCGTCGCGACGCCGATCGAGGCGCCGACCCCCGACGCACCGAGCTCTCCGACGGGCGGCAAGCGGGGTTGGGTCGTCGCGATCGTCCTGGTCGGGCTCGCGGCCGCCGCGGTGTTCGCCCTGCTGCCCCGAGCGACGCCCACCGCGAACGTCGAGCCCGCGCCGAAGGTGGCCGCGGTCGACGTCGAGGAGTCCAAGGGTGGCGCACCCGCCCAGGTCGCCCCGGTGGCGGCGCCGTCGGCCGAGACGCCGAGCAATCGCGCCCGCCTGCAGCGCCTGCTCGGCGCCGAGCATCCCGCGTTGGCCGATCTCGACGACGTCGCGGTCGATGCTGCGGCCATGGTGATCCGCGCGATCGACAGCGACGATCCGTGCGGCGCGGTCGCGGCGGGTACGGCGGCGCTGCGCGAGGTCAACCCGGGTCTGCTGGCGCTCGTGCTCGAGCGCGCGCCGCAGCCGACGTGCGCCGCACCGGCGGCCGAGACGGCCCCCGACACCGAGACCGATCGCGTCGCCGCGGCGGCAGCGAAGGATCGCGGTCGTCGCCGCGGTCGCGGCAAGGCGGGGGCGTCCGACGCTGCCCCACGGACCGAGGA
>LNFM01012795.1_pt1 | contig 17979 bp, 13 predicted proteins | sample 596031 | NCBI WGS metagenome assembly LNFM01 (sample SAMN04254537, study PRJNA301005) | activated carbon metagenome | isolation source: dual media filters at the Ann Arbor, Michigan drinking water treatment plant | place: USA: Ann Arbor | reverse complement strand
CGGCGCCAGATCACATATGGATCTGGCGCTTCTCGACGGCCATCGCCGCTTCCTTGACCGTCTCGGCCAGCGTCGGATGGGCGTGGCAGGTGCGGGCGAGATCTTCCGACGAGCCGCCGAACTCCATCAGCACGGTCACTTCGGCGATCAGATCGCCGGCGCGCGGCCCGATGATGTGGCAGCCCAGGACACGATCGGTCTTGGCGTCGGCCAGCACCTTCACGAAGCCGTCGGTCTGGCGCATCGCGCGGGCGCGGCCATTGGCGGTGAAGGGGAACTTGCCGACCTTGTAGTCGACGCCCGCTGCCTTCAGCTCCTCCTCGGTCTTGCCGAGCGAAGCGACCTCCGGCGAGGTGTAGACGACGCCGGGGATCGCGTCGTAGTTCACATGGCCGTGCTTGCCGGCGATGATCTCGGCGACCGCGACGCCCTCGTCCTCGGCCTTGTGCGCCAGCATCGGGCCGCGCACCACGTCGCCGATGGCGTAGATGCCGGCGACATTGGTCTTGAAGTGGTCGTCGATGACGACGCGGCCGCGCTCGGTGGCGACGCCGGCGCCCTCCAGCCCGAGCCCGTCCGTGTTCGGGCGGCGGCCGATCGCCACCAGGACGATGTCGGCGGCCAGCGTGCTCGCCTCACCGCCGGCCGAGGGCTCGACCGTCAGCGTCGCGCCGCCCTTCTTGCCCATCTCGACCTTGGTGACCTTGGCGCCGAGGCGGAAGCTGAAGCCCTGCTTCTCCAGGATGCGCTGGAACTGCTTGGCGACCTCGGCGTCCATGCCCGGCAGGATGCGGTCGAGATATTCGATCACGGTGACCTTGGCGCCGAGCCGGCTCCAGACCGAGCCGATCTCGAGGCCGATCACGCCCGCGCCGACCACGACCAGCTCCTTGGGAACGGCGGCGAGTTCGAGCGCGCCCGTCGAGGTCACGACCGTCTTCTCATCGATCGTCACGCCCGGCAGACCGGCGGCCTCCGAACCCGTGGCGATGACGATGTTCTTCGTCTCGAGCTCCTTGGTGGAGCCGTCCTCGGCGGTCACGATGACCTTGCCGGCGCCGGGGATCGAGGCGGCGCCGTGGAAGGGCTCGATCTTGTTCTTTTTCAGCAGGAAGGCGACGCCGTTGACGTTGGCGTCCACCGTCTCCTGCTTGTGTGCGAACATCGCCTTCAGGTCGAGCTTGGGCTGGCCGACGACGATGCCGAGCTTGGCGAAGCTGTGGCCGGCCTCCTCGAACATCTCGGAGGCGTGCAGCATCGCCTTGGAGGGGATGCAGCCGACATTGAGGCAGGTGCCGCCATGCGTCTTGCGCTTCTCGACCACCGCGACCTTGAGGCCGAGCTGGGCGGCGCGGATGGCACAGACATAGCCGCCGGGGCCGGTACCGATGACGACGAGATCGTAGGACATGGGTTTCTCTCGTGAAATTCAGGCGAGGATATCAGGTTCGGGAGCAAGACGGGCCCGGGATCGGGCGGAAGAGACCGGGACGGATGGCCATGGACGTCTCCCTTGCCTTCAGTAGACCGCCCGCACGGCCATCAGCATCAGCCCGGCGAGCGAGACGAGCCAGACCAGCGTCCGCAGATGCGGGACGCCGGCGAGATAGAGCGGCAGGTAGACCACCCGCGCCGCCAGCCAGATCAGCCCGCCGAGCAGCCCGATCCCATCGGCCCGCTGCAGCACCATCAGCATCGCGACCAGCAGGACGAAGGCCGGGAACGTCTCCTGGAAGTTTCGCAGCGCGCGCTCGGCGCGTCCGGCGATCCTTCCCGTGGGAGCACTCCCCTCGTCGCGCGGTCCGGCATTCCAGGCCGAACCGCGTTCCAGCGTGACGCTCACCACCTGCGCGGCGATGTGGACGAGCAGGAGGACGACGCCCGCGACGCCCAGCGCCGCCATGGCTGCGCCGCCCTGCACGGCCGAAGCCTCAGAGATCCAGCACGAGACGCGCCGGGTCCTCCAGGGCCTCCTTGATGCGGACGAGGAAGGTCACCGCCTCCTTGCCGTCGATGATGCGGTGGTCGTAGCTGACCGCCAGATACATCATCGGCCGCACCACGATCTGGCCGCCGACGACCATCGGGCGCTCCTGGATCTTGTGCATGCCCAGGATCGCCGACTGCGGCGCGTTCAGGATCGGCGTCGACATCAGCGAGCCGTAGACGCCGCCATTCGAGATGGTGAAGGTGCCGCCCTGCATGTCCTCGATCTTGAGGGCACCCTCGCGGGCCTTCTTGCCGAGCACGCCGATCGCCTTCTCGACGCCGGCGATGGAGAGCTGGTCGGCATCGCGCACGACCGGCACGACGAGGCCCTTGTCGGTGCCGACGGCCACCGCGACATGGTAGTAGTTCTTGTAGATGATGTCCGTGCCGTCGATCTCGGCGTTGACGGAGGGGATCTCCTTCAGCGCCTGCACGCAGGCCTTCACGAAGAAGCCCATGAAGCCGAGCTTCACGCCGTGCTTCTTCTCGAACACGTCCTTGTACTGGTTGCGCAGCGCCATCACCGCCGACATGTCCACCTCGTTGAAGGTGGTCAGCATCGCGGCCGTCGCCTGGGCGTCCTTGAGGCGGCGCGCGATGGTCTGGCGCAGCTTGGTCATCTTCACGCGCTCTTCGCGCGAGGCGTCGTCCACCGGCGACGGCGCACGCACCTGGACGGGCGCGGCCGGGGCGGAGGCGGCAACCGCGGGACCGGTGGCGATCGCGGCCAGCATGTCGCCCTTGGTGACGCGGCCGTCCTTGCCCGACGCGGCGACCTTGGACGGGTCGACGCCGCTCTCGGCCGCCAGCCGCGAGACGGCCGGGCCGGAATCGGCGGACTTCGTGGCAGGCTTGATCTCGCTGTCGCCGGCCACGGCGCCGGACTTCGCCTCGGCGGCGGCGCCCGTCGTCTCGCCGGCCTTGCCGGAGGCCTGCGCCACGGCGGCATCGGCCTTCTTCTCCTCGGCCTTGGCGGCGCCCGCGCCACCGGCCGAGATCATGCCCAGGAGCGCGCTGACGCCGACGGTGTCGCCTTCCTTGGCGACGATCTCGCCGAGCACGCCGGCGGCCGGCGCGTTGACCTCGAGCGTCACCTTGTCGGTCTCGAGCTCGACCAGCGGCTCGTCGGCCTTGACCGTGTCGCCGGGCTTCTTGAACCACTTGCCGATGGTGGCCTCGGAGACGGATTCGCCGAGGGTGGGTACGCGGATTTCGGTCGCCATGTCAGGCCTCTGTTCTGTTCTGTCTGACGTTTTGGGTGTCTGGGCGTCAGCCGGCGAAGGCTTCGTCCAGGAAGGCGTTGAGCTGGGCGAGATGCTTGGACATCAGGCCGGTCGCGGTCGCGGCCGAAGCCGGGCGGCCGACATAGCGCGGCCGCTTCGTCTTCGCGCCGGCATGGCCCAGCACCCACTCCAGATAGGGCTCGACGAAGGTCCAGGAGCCCATGTTCTTCGGCTCCTCCTGGCACCAGACCACGTCGGCGCCCTTGAAACGCGCCAGTTCCTGCGCCAGCGACTTCAGCGGGAAGGGATAGAGCTGCTCGACGCGCATCAGGTAGACATCGTCGATGCCGCGCTTCTCGCGCTCGTCCAGCAGGTCGAAATAGACCTTGCCCGAGCACAGGATGACGCGCCGGATCTTCGAATCCTTGACCAGCTTGGTCGTCGAGTTGCCGCGCTCGGCGTCGTCGTGCAGCACGCGGTGGAAGGTCGAGCCCTCGGCCAGTTCCTCCAGCGTCGAAACGCAGCGCTTGTGGCGCAGCAGCGACTTCGGCGTCATCAGGATCAGCGGCTTGCGGAAGTCGCGCTTCAGCTGGCGGCGCAGGATGTGGAAATAGCTCGCCGGGGTCGAGCAGTTCGCCACCTGCATGTTGTCCTCGGCGCACATCTGCAGGAAGCGCTCGAGACGGGCGGAGGAATGCTCCGGCCCCTGGCCCTCATAGCCATGCGGCAGCAGGCAGACGAGGCCCGACATGCGCAGCCACTTGCGCTCGCCCGACGAGATGAACTGGTCGAACACGACCTGCGCGCCGTTGGCGAAGTCACCGAACTGCGCCTCCCACATCGTCAGCGCGTTCGGCTCCGACAGCGAGTAGCCGTATTCGAAGCCGAGCACGGCCTCCTCCGAGAGCATCGAGTTGATGACCTCGTAGCGGGACTGGCCCTCGCGGATATGGTTCAGCGAGGTGTGACGGGCTTCCGTCTCCTGGTCGATCAGCACCGAATGGCGCTGTGAGAAGGTGCCGCGCTCGCAATCCTGGCCCGAGAGGCGGACCGGGTTGCCGTCGAGCAGCAGCGAGCCGAAGGCCAGCGCCTCGGCGGTCGCCCAGTCGATGCCCTGCCCGGTCTCGACCGCCTTGCGGCGGTTGTCGAGGAAGCGCTGGATCGTCTTGTGGACGTTGAAGCCCGGCGGCACCGCCGTGATCTTCTCGGTGATCTCGCGCAGGATGTTGGCGTCGACGCCGGTGGCGCCGCGACGCGGATCGTCCTCGTCGGCGCGGATCGCCTTCATGCCGGCCCAGCGGCCGTCGAGCCAGTCGGCCTTGTTGGGCTTGAAGGCCTGGCCGGCGTCGAACTCGATCTCGAGCTTGGCCTTCCAGGCGGCCCGCGCCTCGTCGACCTCGCCGGGCTGGATCACGCCCTCGGCCTCGAGCTTGGCGGTGTAGAGCTCCAGCGTCGTCTTGTGGCCGCGGATCTTGCGGTACATCAGCGGCTGGGTGAAGCCCGGCTCGTCGCCCTCGTTATGACCGAAGCGGCGATAGCAGAACATGTCGATCACGACCGGCTTGTGGAACTTCTGCCGGAACTCGATCGCGACCTTCGCCGCGAAGACCACCGCCTCCGGATCGTCGCCATTCACATGGAACACCGGGGCCTCGACCATCTTCGCCACGTCGGACGGATAGGGCGACGAGCGCGAATAGCGCGGATAGGTGGTGAAGCCGATCTGGTTGTTGATGATGAAGTGGATCGAGCCGCCGGTGCGGTGGCCCTTCAGCCCGGACAGGCCGAGGCACTCCGCCACCACGCCCTGGCCGGCGAAGGCCGCGTCGCCGTGCAGCAGCAGCGGCAGCACCTTGGAGCGCTCGACGATGTCGCCGAACTGGTCCTGCTTGGCGCGCACCTTGCCGAGCACGACGGGGTCGACGATCTCGAGATGCGAGGGGTTGGCGGTCAGCGAGATGTGGACGTTGTTGCCGTCGAACTCGCGGTCGCTGGAGGCACCGAGATGGTACTTCACGTCGCCCGAGCCCTCGACGTCGTCGGGCGCGAAGGAGCCGCCCTTGAACTCGTGGAACAGCGCGCGATGCGGCTTGCCCAGCACCTGGGTCAGCACGTTCAGGCGGCCGCGATGGGCCATGCCGAAGACGATGTCGCGCACGCCGAGCGCGCCGCCGCGCTTGATGATCTGCTCCAGCGCCGGGATCAGCGCCTCGCCGCCGTCCAGGCCGAAGCGCTTGGTGCCGGTGTATTTGAGGTCGATGAACTTCTCGAAGCCCTCGGCCTCGACGAGCTTGTTCAGGATCGCCTTCTTGCCCTCGCGGGTGAAGGCGATCTCCTTGTCCGGCCCCTCGATGCGCTCCTGCAGCCAGGCCTTCTGCTCCGGATCGGAGATGTGCATGAACTCGATACCGACCGTGCTGCAATAGGTCCGCTGCAGCACCGCCACCATCTCGCGGACCGTGGCGAACTCCATGCCGAGCACGTTGTCGATGAAGATCTTGCGGTCGAGATCGGCCTCGCCGAAGCCGAAGGCGGCCGGCGACAGCTCCTCGGTGTCCTTGACCTGCTCGATCCCGAGCGGATCGAGCTTGGCATGGAGATGGCCGCGCATCCGGTAGGCGCGGATCAGCATGATCGCGCGCACAGAGTCGCGCGTCGCCTGCTGCACGTCGGAAGCCGACAGCGTGGCGCCGGCGGCTTGCGCCTTGCCCTTGAGCTTGTCGGAAACGACCTTCTCGACCACGGCCCAGTTGCCGTCCAGCGCCGAGACCAGTTCGCCATTGGCGTGAACCGGCCAGTTCGGCTTGGTCCAGGAGGCACCCTTGGCGTTCTGGACGATGGACGCGCCATCATCCTTCAGCCCGGCGAAGAAGCCCTGCCACTGCTCGTCGACCGACTTCGGATCGGCCTGGTAGCGGGCGTAGAGGTCCTCGATATAGGCCGCGTTGCCGCCATAGAGGAAACCCGTCTGCGCGAGAGCCTCGTTGATGTCCTGGCGAGCCATGGTGCCTTTGCCTTTCAGAATGCTTCGTACCGGAACCGCGACCTACCCCCTCCCCCCTGTGGGGAGGGGCAGGGGTGGGGGTCGACCCGCATGGTGAGCGCTCGCCAGGCGGCACCACCCCCATCCCCAACCATTCCCCACAAGGGGGAAGGGAGAAAAGATCAGCCCTTCAACACTTCGACCAAGGTCTTTCCAAGGCGCGCCGGCGAGGGCGAGACCCGGATGCCGGCGGCTTCCATCGCCGCGATCTTGTCCTCGGCGCCGCCCTTGCCGCCCGAGATGATCGCACCCGCATGGCCCATGCGGCGGCCGGGAGGCGCCGTGCGGCCGGCGATGAAGCCGACCATCGGCTTCTTGCGACCGCGCTTGGCCTCGTCCTTGATGAACTGAGCCGCATCCTCTTCGGCCGAGCCGCCGATCTCGCCGATCATCACGATCGACTTGGTGTTGTCGTCGGCCAGGAACATCTCGAGCATGTCGATGAACTCGGTGCCCTTGACTGGGTCGCCGCCGATGCCGACCGCGGTCGTCTGGCCGAGGCCCTCGCGCGTGGTCTGGAACACCGCCTCATAGGTCAGCGTGCCCGAGCGCGAGACGATGCCGACCGAGCCCGGCTTGAAGATATTGGCCGGCATGATGCCGATCTTGCTCTCGCCCGCCGTCACGACGCCGGGGCAGTTGGGCCCGATCAGCCGCGACTTGGAGCCGACCAGCGAGCGCTTGACCTTGACCATGTCGAGCACCGGGATGCCCTCGGTGATGCAGATGATCAGCGGGATCTCGGCGTCGATCGCCTCGCAGATCGCGTCCGCAGCGCCCGGAGGCGGCACATAGACGACGGACGCGGTCGCGCCGGTCTTGGCCTTGGCCTCATGGACGCTGTCGAAGACCGGCAGGCCGAGATGGAGCGAGCCGCCCTTACCCGGGGAGGTGCCGCCGACCATCTGCGTGCCATAGGCGATCGCCTGCTCGGAGTGGAAGGTCCCGTTCTTGCCGGTGAAGCCCTGGCAGATGACCTTGGTGTTCTTGTCGATCAGGATGGACATGGTTGCTCCTCAAGCCTTCTTGATCGCGGCGACGATCTTCTGCGCGGCGTCGTCGAGGTCGTCGGCGGGGATGACGTTGAGGCCGGAGGACGAGATGATGTCCTTGCCTTCCTGGACGTTGGTGCCCTCGAGGCGCACGACCAGCGGGACCTGAAGGCCGACGGCCTTCACCGCGGCGATGACGCCGCGCGCGATGACGTCGCACTTCATGATGCCGCCGAAGATGTTGACCAGGATGCCCTTCACCTTCGGGTCGGCGGTGATGATCTTGAACGCCGCCGTCACCTTCTCTTCCGAAGCGCCGCCGCCGACGTCGAGGAAGTTGGCCGGGCTTTCGCCGTAGAGCTGGATGATGTCGAGCGTGGCCATCGCCAGGCCCGCGCCGTTGACCATGCAGCCGATCGTGCCGTCGAGCGCGATATAGGCGAGGTCATACTTCGAGGCCTCGATCTCCTTCTCGTCCTCTTCCGTCGTGTCGCGCAGCGCGACGATCTCGGGGTGACGGTAGAGCGAGTTGGAGTCGAACGAGATCTTGGCGTCCAGGCACTTGATCTGGCCCTGCTTGGTCACGATCAGCGGGTTGATCTCCAGCATGTCCATGTCCTTGGCCACGAACGCGGTGTAGATCTGGCCCAGCACCGTGCCGGCCTGCTTGGCGAGGTCGCCCGAGAGGCCGAGGATGCGCGCCATGGCGCGGCCGTGATGGGGCATGATGCCGGTGGCGGGATCGACCGTGATGGTCTCGATCTTCTCGGGCGTGTCATGGGCGACCGCCTCGATGTCCATGCCGCCTTCCGTCGAGATCACGAAGGCGACGCGCGAGGTCGAGCGGTCGACCAGCGCCGAGAGGTAGAACTCCTTCTCGATGTCCGAGCCGTCCTCGATGTAGAGGCGGTTGACCTGCTTGCCGGCCTCGCCCGTCTGCGCGGTCACCAGCGTGTTGCCGAGCATCTCCTTGGCGTGGGACTCGACCTCCTCGACCGACTTGGCGAGACGCACGCCGCCCTTGGCGTCAGGGCCGAGCTCCTTGAACTTGCCCTTGCCGCGGCCGCCCGCATGAATCTGCGACTTCACGACATAAAGCGGTCCCGGCAGCTTCTTGGCGGCCTCGACCGCCTCCGCCACCGTCAGGGCGGGGAAGCCGGCGGAGACCGGCGCGCCGAACTCCTTGAGGACGGCCTTGCCCTGGTATTCGTGGATGTTCATGTGCTCGGTTTCCCTGGAAGCTTATGGGGGATGGCGGGGCGGGCGGGTCCGCACGGCGCGCGATGAGCGCACCACCGGACCCGCCCGTCCTGGATCACGCCAGTGACGAATCGATGGCCTTGCACGCGTCGATCAGGCCCTGGACCGAGGCGACCGACTTCGCCAGCATCTCCTTCTCGGCGGCATTGAGGCGGATCTTGACGACCCGCTCGACACCCTTGGCGCCGATCACCACCGGCACGCCGACGAACATGTCCTTGACGCCGTACTGGCCGCGCAGCGCAGCCGCCGCCGGCAGGACCCGCTTCTGGTCCTTGAGATAGCTCTCGGCCATCGCGATCGCCGAGGCCGCCGGCGCATAGAAGGCCGAGCCGGTCTTGAGCAGGTTGACGATCTCGCCACCGCCCTTGCGGGTGCGCTCGACAATGGCGTCGAGGCGCTCCTGCGTCGTCCACTTCATCCGGACGAGATCCGGCAGCGGGATGCCGGCGACGCCGGAATAGCGCACCAGCGGCACCATGTCGTCGCCATGGCCGCCGAGCACGAAGGCGGAGACGTCCTTGACCGAGACCTGGAACTCGTCGGCCAGGAAGTGGCGGAAGCGGGCGGAGTCGAGCACGCCGGCCATGCCGCAGATCATGTTGGGCTTCAGGCCCGAGAACTTCTGCAGCGCCCAGACCATCGCGTCGAGCGGGTTGGTGATGCAGATCACGAAGGCCTTGGGGGCGTAGGTCTTGATGCCCTCGCCGACGGCCTTCATCACCTTGAGGTTGATGCCGATCAGGTCGTCGCGGCTCATGCCGGGCTTCCGCGGCACGCCGGCGGTGACGATGATCACGTCGGCGCCCTTGATGTCCTCATAGGACGAGGTGCCCTTGTAGGCGGCGTCGAAGCCGTCGACCGGAGCCGACTCGGCGATGTCGAGGCCCTTGCCCTGCGGGATGCCGTCGGCGATGTCGAACAACACGATGTCGCCGAGTTCCTTCAAGCCGGCGAGATGGGCGAGCGTGCCGCCGATCTGGCCGGCGCCGATGAGGGCGATCTTCTTGCGGGCCATGGCCTAGTCCTTTGTCCTGACGCTGCGAAAAGCCGGAGTCCCGGCGAAACCGTGCGTTCCTTTGACCCAAGAGGCCCTTTTGCCGCAACCCTCGCGCGATCCGGCGGGACAGCCCGGCACAGGCCGCTGCCGGCCGGCGCGGCCCGACCCCGCCCTCGATTTATCAAGCACTTAGCGAAAAACGCCCGATCAACCGCCCCAGAATGACACGGAATGGCCGTAATGACAATTTACATGAGATGTAATTCGTCACAGGGTTTTGTCAGACGATCCCGCTGATCAGCACCCGCAGCGAGACGCGGATCAGGGTCGACAGGCGGATGTCGACGGAGGCCTGCGGCACGTCCGATTCCAGCTCCAGCGCCGCCGGATGGATGAAGCGGTGCGTCGCGTCGATGACGAAGGCGATCGCCCGGTCGCGGTCGCGCGGCTCGAAGGTGCCAGACGCGATGCCCTCGTCGATCACCCGCTCGAACAGCGCCCGCACCCGGGCCCGGTTGCGCCGGCTGATGGCATGGCGCTTCGCCACCGCCTGGGAGAGCGCCGCGAAGAGCTGCGGCTCCTCGGTCAGGAGGTCGCGATTGGCCTTGGCCAGCGCCAGGATCAGCCGCTCGAGCTTGTCGTCGGCGGGGTCGGGCCCGTCGGCGATGTCGGCGAGCCGCCGCTCGGTCGCCTTCAGCCAGACGTCGACGACGGCATCGACCAGCGCCGCCCGCGAGGGGAAGTAGCGGTAGACATTGGCATGGGTCATGCCCGCCTCTTCGGCCACCGCGACGACCGTGAAGCGCTTCAGCCCGAACCGGCGCAAATGCTCGCTGGCGACCGTGAGGATGCGGGTCTCGCTCGGCTCGCGCTGGGTCATGGCGCTATCGGGCCCCGGGGACTGACATCAGCGACACCATCCTCACGTCTCCACCAGCCCGCCGCTGTCGCCCGAGGCCGCCGAATCCGCCCGGCCATGCGGAAGGCCGAGATAATCGTCCGAGCGCATCTCGATCAGCCGCGAGACCGTGCGGTCGAACTCGAAGGCCTCGCGGCCGGTCTTGGCGCGGTAGAGCTCGTGCGGCTCGGCCTGCGCCGAGGCGACGAGCTTCACATGATGCTCGTAGAGCGTGTCGATCAGGATGATGAAGCGCTTGGTCTCGTTGCGCTGCTCGTCGGCCAGCACGGGGATGTCGTCGAGCACCAGCGTGTGGAAGCGCTGCGCCAGCGCGATATAGTCCGAGGCGCCATAGGCCTTGCTGCAGAGCGGCCGCCGCCTGCGGCACGACCAGCTCATGGCCCTTCACGTCGATGACGAGGCGCTGCCCCTTCGCCGCGCCGGAGAGCTTGCGGAAGGCGTCATCCAACGCGGCCTCGGCCGCCGCATCGGCCGGCACGCGATAAACCGGCGCGCCGCCGAGCTTCTCCATCCGGAAATCGGTGCGGGCCTCCAACTTGAGAACCTCGACCTTCTCGGCCAGCAGCGCGACGAAGGGCAGGAACAGCGCCCGGTTCAGCCCGCCCTCATAGAGCCGCGACGGCTCGACATTCGAGGTCGCGACCACCACGACGCCGGCGGCGAACAGCGCCGTGAACAGCCGGCCGAGGATCATCGCATCGGCGATGTCGGTGACCGTGAACTCGTCGAAGCAGAGCAGCCGCGCCTCCTTCGCCAGATCCGCCGCGACGGGGCCGATCGGGTCCGGATCCTTGACCTCGCCGGCCTTGAGCTTCTGGCGATAGGCGTGGATGCGGCCGTGAACATCGGCCAGGAATTCATGGAAATGCACGCGCCGACGCTGCGGCACCGCCACGGAGTCGTAGAACAGGTCCATCAGCATGGTCTTGCCGCGGCCGACCGAGCCCCAGATGTAGAGCCCCTTGGGCGCGTCCTTGGCCGCCGCCTTCTTGCCGAAGAGCCAGCCCAGCGCGCTGCTCTTCTGCGCCAGACGCTGCGCGGCCAGCGCCTCGGCCAGGGCCTGCAGCCGCTTGACCACCGCGACCTGCGCCGGATCGCGCTCGATCGCCCCGGATTCGACCAGGGCGGCATAGCGTTGAGCGATCGAGGCGGTCATGGCGGCGAGGGTCTTCGGGCAGGCGCTGGGGACTACCGGGTTACGGCAGCCCCGCCGGCCCGGCAAGAGCGGAGGGGTTCCCCGCGCTTGACCCGCCCAAAACGGCCCCGCCCCCTCAGGCCGCCGCCAGCCGCGGCCGCGGGTTGCGCTTGCGGAAGCGGCGCCTCGCCCAGATCACCAGCCCCGTGCCCCAGAGCCCGGCCAGCACCAGCGACAGCGCGAGGTTGAGCCCGCTGCCCCAGAGCGCATGCCAGTTGCCCTCGTGCAGCGCGCGCGGCCAGTTCATCGGCGGCGTCGCGAGCCCCTCGCGCGTCACCACCACGCCGGTCAGCCGGTTGCCGACATAGACCCGCGCCAGCAGCCGCCCGCCGCGAACCCGCAGCGAGGTCAGATCGGCGAGGTCATGCGCGCGGGCGACGAGCGGGATCGCCTCGGCCAGGGGCAGCCGCGCCGGCCGCGCCCCGGCTGGCGCCGCCGGGGTGAAGCTGATGCCGAAGGCGATGGCGAGCCCGGTCAGCGGCGACAGCACGATCAGCGGCAGGAACAGCCAAGCGGAGACATTGTGCCAGCCGCCCAGCGTGTTGCGGAAACGCGGCCAGCCCATCAGCACGCCCAGCAGCGCCAGCGCCAGCATCGCGATGGTCGAGGCGGTGACGAGCCAGCCGAGATCGAGCAGCAGCCGCTCATGCAGCTGCCGCGCCGTGCCGAACCAGTCGGCCCAGCCCGGCTCGTCGATCGCCTCGCCGCTGCGCAGGCTGACATCGACCGAGCCGTCCGGCCCGACGCCGTTCAGCGTCATCAGCTGGTCATAGGTGCGGATCGTCAGCCCGGTCGCCTGGCCCTGCGGATCGAATTTCTGCAGCGCCGCCAGCACCGAGGCCTCGGTCACCGGCGCCGCGGGGCGCGTGCGCTGCGCCAGCGGTTCGAGCGAGAGCACGAGCCCGCTCAGGATGATCCAGCGGTGGAACCGCAGCCAGTACGGCTTGAGCATCATGGGCATGACTTTCGGTCGCGGCGTCGTCTTGGAATTGTTCTAAGGTGAGCCGATCCTTTACCGCAAGCCGCGGCGCCCCGCCCTGCGCTGGATCAAACCCGCCCCATGGCCGGACGCACCGAAAGCCCCGGCCGGCTCACGCCGCGGGGTTTTCGGGCTCTTCGAATGCGTATCCGAGGGGATGCGCGGGACGATGGTGGCGTCGCAGTCGACGGCTGCGTGCCGATGTCGATGTCGAATGTCGTGTCGAAGCAGCGCCGTCAGCCGCCACCTCGTCCCGCACGCGGTTGTCTGGGGGTCCCTCGTCGTCCCTACGTCCCGGCACGGGCTCGGGCCTGCCCAGTTTCGGCCCTGACGATCGACGGCACCTCCATGGCGTCCGGCCCGCGACGGCCTTCCCCCATGAACACCGCACCCTCCCCGGCCACACGACGCCTCGCGAAGCCCCCTCGGTCGGGGAGAGCGAGGTGAGAATAGGGTCGGGTGCGAGGGGCGGGGATAAGGTTTGTCGCAGGGCGCGACGCCGTCTTCCCTTCTCCCGGATGGGAGAAGGTGGCGCGGAGCGCCGGATGAGGGCCTGCCCTTGCAAGAGAAGGAGCACCGGCTCCGCCGCGCCTCTTGCAATCAGCGGCGATCCCTCACCCCTGCCCCTCTCCCATCCGGGAGAGGGTTTTCCCTCGCCCTTCGCCATCGCCATCGCCGCCTCTCCCACCCTGCTCCCCTCAACCCCGCCCGGGAATCATCCGGATGGCGTTGCCGAGATGGGTGGCGCAGCCCGTCATGTCGTTCCTGGCCATGAGGTCGGTGGCCAGGGTCAATTCCTTCATCGCGGCCGCCTTCTTGTCCGGATCGGTCATCTTGGCGGTCTCGGCGTTCATCTTGGACAGCTCTTCCGTGCTGCAGGTCGTCGGCGGCAGCGGTGTGGTGTCCGGCGCCGCCGGCGCGGTCTGCGCCCCGGCCGGCGACAGCGCCAGCGTGAGCCCAAGCGCGGCGAGGGTCATGGTGGTCCTGAACATGGATTTATCTCCCTGAAGGGGCCGGAAGGGCCCTTTCGCGGGAAACAGGGGGTGGGGAGGATTGTTCCGGGGGGCAGGCTTGGTGCGGAACCTCGCGGGGAACCCCTCTCCTGTAAGGAGAGGGCAGGGTGAGGTGTCGGCCGTTATCCGTATGAGGGCAAGCCCTCCCCTCCGGCTGCGGCTGGCTCGACGCCTTACGGGGTCAAGGGGCCTACACCTCTCCCCTGCCCCTCTCCTTACAGGAGAGGGGTTCCCCGCGCTTTGCTTTCCACTGATGCCGCCAAGCATCCGTGGGCTCTGCATAACTCGCGTGATGCCACCTCAAACCCCTTTTACTTTGCTAGCGGACATGCACTTTATGGTTGAATTGGAAGCAAGGCTGGATGCAAACATGGTTGGAAAGACCGAACAAACAGCTGGGCCAGCGCCTGCTGCGCAAACGGCCGAAGCCGCGTTAAAGCGGAAGCGCTCTCAGCGGCCCTTCCCAGCATCTTCTTTCGAAGAACCTCTTACTTTTGCCAAGGCCATATTTCAGATTGGCAGTGGCCAACCGGTAAAGCGGCTAACTCTCTTCCATCAGCTCGGTAAATCGCCTGAAAGCGGCGGATCTAGGCAATTAATCATCAACGCAGGGAGATATGGCCTTACAAAAGGGGGCGTTCAGGCAGATAACATTGAATTAACTACTGAAGGACTGAAAGCCGTAGACGAACAAGTAACGGCTCGAGAACAGGCAAGAACAAGAGCGGCTCTTGCCATACAAGGAATCGAGCCGTTTGAAAAACTATACCAAAAATTTGTTGGAAATAAATTACCTGCCCATGCTGTGTTGATAGATGCCGCTAAAGATGTAGGAATTGATCCCGAACACGCCCCTGAGGCTATCGATACGTTTGTCGTAAATCTTCGATTTACAGGGCTTCTGAAGACACTCTCAGGGGCAGAGAGAATCGTCTCCCTGGACATGCTCTTGGACGAGCTGCCGACAGCCCCTATAAAAATCAGCCCTGACACTCAGCCTGCACGTCAGTCGACAAGCATAATCACGGCAGAAACCGCCCTATTTGAGCAAACATGTTTTTATATCGCCCCGATTGGAGATGAAGGCTCCGAAGCGCGAAGGCATTCCGATCTCTTTTTGGGGACGCTCATCGAGCCCGCCTTGGAAGCCTTTAAACTTAAGGTTATCAGAGCTGACGCAATCGATAAGCCGGGAATTATTACGCGTCAGATAATCGATTACATAATGCGGTCGAGGCTCGTAATTGCAGATTTGTCATTTCACAATCCAAACGTATTTTATGAACTGGCTCTGCGTCACGCAATAAAATTACCTATCGTTCAGGTCATAAGATCCAGCGACAGGATGCCGTTCGACGTCAATCAAATGCGGACCGTTCAAATTGATACAACTGATATATATTCTTTCGCGCCGAAAATCGAATCATATAGAGCTGAGATCGCCAACCAAGTGCGTCGATCCTTAGAAGCCGACCATATTGTAGATACGCCAATATCTACTTACTTCCCAAATCTAATAGTGACTCTTTAGAAATCTAAAATGCCCCACTGATACGGTGCCCCGCACCTGCCTCACGACAGCAGTATGAAGCGCGGGGAACCCCTCTCCTGTAAGGAGAGGGGCAGGGGAGAGGTGTCGGCCCCTGGACCAGCGGGGCGCAAACCCAACGGCGGCGGTGGTGAGGGCACTGCCACAGCGTCAAACGGCCGACACCTCTCCCTGCCCTCTCCTTACAGGAGAGGGTTCTCCGTTGAGGATCCGAGCGCTTCCCTAATCGCGGCGATGACGGCGTCGCGGTCGTTCATCACCGTCTCGTTGCGAAAGCGGATCACCGTGAAGCCGTGGCGCTCGATTTCCTGCGTGCGCGCCGCGTCGTAGTCGCGTTCGGCGTCATGCTGGACGCCGTCGAGTTCGATGACGAGCTTGCGCTGGAGGCAGAGGAAATCGACGGTGTAGCCAAGCAACGGGACCTGCCGGCGGAACTTCAAGCCGTCGAGGCGGTGGGCGCGCAGCAGGCTCCAGAGGATGTCCTCCGGGGTGGTGGATTGCCGGCGGAGCTTGCGGGCGAAGTCCTGTCGCTCGGTTGCCATGGTGCCTCATGCGGAAAACGGCCGACACCTCTCCCCTGCCCCTCTCCTTACAGGAGAGGGGTTCCCCGCGCTGGACTCCCCAAGGATGAGGACAGCCGGAGCTACCCCCGCCGCCGCCCGCCACGTTGCTCCCCAGCCCCCTTCGGCCGCGCCTCCACCCTCGGCCCCATCTCGTCGAGCGTCGGCTTTTTCGGCAGCGCCCGCGACACCGGCTTGCCCTCGCCGCCGCCGAAGTTATGCGGGCCCATATCGGCGTCGGTGGGTTTGCGGGCTCTTGTTGAGTAGACGCCGTCGCCTGCCGGCGAGGCTTTTGTCGGCGGCAGGTTGGCGCTGGCGCCGTAGCTGCGCTCGCCCTTGTACTTGCCGGCCGAGGCCTCGACATCGCCCTGGCGGGCGAGCGGGTCGTCGGAGATGGCGAGTTCGGTCGCCTGGAGGCGCTTGATCTCGTCGCGCAGCCGGGCGGCGGTCTCGAATTCGAGATCGGCCGCGGCCTCGCGCATGCGCTTTTCGAGATCGGCCAGCGCCGCCTTGAAATTGTGCCCGGCCGCCGGCGTGCCGAGCCCGGCATCGACGGTGACATGGTCGCGCTCATAGACGCTGCCGAGAATGTCGCCGATGGCGCGCTTGATCGTCTGCGGCGTGATGCCGTGCTCGGCATTGTAGGCGAGCTGCTTCTCGCGGCGGCGGTTGGTCTCGGCCAGCGCCCGCTCCATCGAGCCGGTGACCTGGTCGGCATAGAGGATGACCTTGCCGTCGACATTGCGGGCGGCGCGGCCGATCGTCTGGATCAGCGAGGTCTCGGAGCGCAGGAAGCCCTCCTTGTCGGCGTCGAGAATGGCGACGAAGCCGCATTCGGGAATGTCGAGCCCCTCGCGCAGCAGGTTGATGCCGACCAGCACATCGAACGCACCGAGGCGCAGATCGCGCAGGATCTCGATGCGCTCGATCGTGTCGATGTCGGAGTGCATGTAGCGCACGCGCACGCCGTTCTCGTGCAGATACTCGGTCAGGTCCTCGGCCATGCGCTTGGTCAGCACGGTGACGAGCGTGCGGTAACCGGCGGCCGTGACCTCCTTGATCTCGTCGAGCAGGTCGGCGACCTGGTGCTTGGCGGGGGGGCGGATGACCTGCTCGGTGAAGACGCCGCCGGTCTGCTCCATCTCCCAGGAGCCCGGCGTCGCCGAGACATGCACCGATTGCGGGCGCATCGCGTCCCATTCCTCGAAGCGCAGCGGCCGGTTGTCCATGCAGGAGGGCAGCCGGAAGCCGTATTCCGCCAGCGTCGCCTTGCGCCGAAAGTCGCCGCGATACATGCCGCCGATCTGCGGCACGGTGACATGGCTCTCGTCCGTGAAGACCAGCGCATTGTCGGGCAGGTATTCGAACAGCGTCGGCGGCGGCTCGCCCGGCTTGCGGCCGGTGAGATAGCGCGAGTAGTTCTCGATGCCGTTGCAGGAGCCGGTGGCCTCGATCATCTCGATGTCGAAGGTGCAGCGCTGGTCGAGCCGCTGCGCCTCGAGGAAGCGGCCCATCGAATTGAGCTCGTCGAGGCGGGCCTTCAGCTCCTCCTTGATGCTCTTCACGGCCTGGGTCAGCGTCGGCCGCGGCGTGGTGTAGTGCGAATTGCCGTAGACCTTGACGAATTCGAGGTCGGCGGTCTTCTGCCCCGTCAGCGGATCGAACTCGGCGATGCTCTCGACCTCGTCGCCGAACAGGCCGATGCGCCAGGCGCGGTCCTCATAGTGCGCCGGGAACAGCTCGATCACGTCGCCGCGCACGCGGAAGCTGCCGCGGGTGAAATCATGCTGGGTGCGCTTGTATTGCAGCGCCACCAGATCTGCGATGAGCTGGCGCTGCTCGACGCGCTCGCCCAGCTTGATGCCGAAGGTCATCGCCGTATAGGTCTCGACCGAGCCGATGCCGTAGATGCAGGACACCGAGGCGACGATGATGACGTCGTCGCGCTCGATCAGCGAGCGCGTCGCCGAATGGCGCATCCGGTCGATCTGCTCGTTGATGGACGACTCCTTCTCGATGAAGGTGTCCGAGCGCGGCACATAGGCCTCGGGCTGGTAGTAGTCGTAATAGGAGACGAAATACTCGACCGCGTTGTCGGGGAAGAAGCTCTTGAACTCGCCATAGAGCTGCGCCGCCAGCGTCTTGTTCGGTGCCAGGATCAGCGCCGGGCGCTGCGTCTTCTCGATCACCTGCGCCATGGTGAAGGTCTTGCCCGAGCCGGTGACGCCGAGCAGCACCTGGTCGCGCTCCTGCCGCG
>LNFM01007042.1_pt1 | contig 17979 bp, 14 predicted proteins | sample 596031 | NCBI WGS metagenome assembly LNFM01 (sample SAMN04254537, study PRJNA301005) | activated carbon metagenome | isolation source: dual media filters at the Ann Arbor, Michigan drinking water treatment plant | place: USA: Ann Arbor | reverse complement strand
GAACGGGATGTCCCGCGATGAGGACAGGACGATCTTCTGAACTCGGGTCATGGTCATTCTCCATGACGGGCGGCCGTGAGACTCTCTCTCGACCCTCAACCCGTCACGAAGCGAGCGCAGCCCTCTTCCTCTAGGAGGCTGGGGCTGCGCGGAATCGTAAAGGCGTGGAGCCGTGGACCCGGCTCCACGCCTCCCGGTATTACTGGACGCTGGAAAGGAGTTTCGCGGCCTTACCCTCCAGCTCCAGCCGCGCATCCTGATGCGGCTTGGTTCGGGCGAGCGCCGTGATCCCCTGGACGAAATCGAAGATCGACTCCGGCGGGCGGCCTTCTTCCTCCAGCACGGTGGCGATGATCTTCTCGGTCTCGGGACGCGAGAAACCGCGCCTGCGCAAGAAGCTCTCGCGATCCTCATCCTTGCGGGCCACGATCTGCTCGCGAGCGGCTCTGATCCCCGCCAGAAACGGCGCGGGCGACGACGTGGCGAAGCGTTCCAGCGCCGGCGCCGCCTGGTGCGCGAAACGGTGGCTGGCGAACTTGCTGTGGCGGATCGAGATCTCCTCGAAGCCCTCGGCGCCCCAGATATTGCGATTCATGCAAACGGCACGGAGATAGAAGGACGCCATGCCCAGCGTCTTGGAGCCCACCTCGCTGTTCCAGCAATAGAAGCCGCGGAAGTAGAGGTCGGGATCGCCGTTGGGGAGGCGGCCGGCCTCGATCGGATGGGCGTCGTCGACCAGGAAGAGGAAGACATCGCGATCGGAGGCGTAGAGGGTGGTCGTATCCTTGGTCACTTCGACGAACGGATTGTGCGTCATGGTCGACCAGTCGAGCAGGCCCGGTACCTTCCAGCGCGTATCGCCCGTGCCCTCGCCGGCGATCTTCATGACCGCCGCGACCAGCTCATGGTCCCAGATGCGGCCATAGTCTGGGCCGGTGACGGCGCGCAGTTCGATGCGCCCGTCATCCGCCTCCAGCGTCTTCACCAGCTCGGCGCGGTGCGAGAGCAGCCCGTGCTGCATGTTGATGCCAGCCAGCGGCGCGGGGAGCTGCCGCATGTAGCCGGCGGGCGCGCCGACCAGGCTACACATCTGGCCGAATGACCAGTGCGTTGGAGCGATGGGCTCCTCGCGACCGGGCACGATCAGGGCCAGGCGTTCGGCGTTATCACGACTCGCCTCGACACGAAGGGTCCGGGTCTCGACGGTGCGGGCGGTGGCGCGGTCGGCGCGTGCGCGAACGGCGGCGTAGAGGGCGCTAAGCGACAGATAGCGCTCGTCGTCTGGCCGCGAGAACCATTCGGACGACACCCGCCCGATCCGTTCGCCGCGCGAGATGTCGACTTTATAGCCGGCTGAAACCGGCGGTGGACCGAGGATGTCCCGATCGGTGATAGTGCTTATCTGGGTCATGGCGGAATCTCCATGACGGGCCGGCCGGGAGCCTCTCTCTCGACCCTCAACCCGTCACGGCGACAGCCGCAGCCCTCTTCCTCTAGCGAGGCTGGACTAAAGAAGTAGAGGCACCAGACCCGCTCTATGCCTTCGCGTAAATCATCGGACGCTGGAAGCCTTGCCCTTCAAACCCGCGTGCGGGCTGACCGTTTGCGATCGCATGGAGCGCAAGGGAATGGCAACGACCCTTAGCGGACTTCGCGCGTGAGCGAGGCGGTCTTCGGATCATAGATGTAGCCGGTGATCGTTCCGTCCCTGATTTTCTCGATGGCTTGATCGACCACGAAGAGCGGAACGAGGAACCACTCGCGCGGGATGACTGGCTGGCCAAAACGGTCCTTGATCTCGATGTCGAGGCGGGCGGTGCCGAAGATCCGATGGATCAGGTTCTCCAGCCGGGTGCGGTTGATGTTGAACAGCTCGTAGGTGGCAACTACCTCGACATCGGCCATGAGGAAGGTCGGGTCGAGCTTTGCGTTGGCGAGACGGCGCGCAATGTCGCCGCCGGTCACGCCGATCTTGTGCAGAACGTCACGGTGGGCTGCGACGACGGGATGATCGGATTTGCTGCGCAGCACATAGACAATGCCGCTGGCCTCATCTCCGTCTTCGTTCTGATCGGTGAAGAGCGGACCTGCCGAAGGCTCGATGATCCGTCGGCCGGCGTCGTCCTGTTGCAGGGCCTTCTGAAGCGACCGCATGAGCAAATTGCTCTCGGTCCCGTTGTCGAAGATCACGCGAAGCCGGGCGTCGATGTTGCCATGCTCGTTGGTGGCAGGTTGCTCCATCGTCGCGACATAGGCTTTCTGACCGCCAAGAATATAGAATCGGCCGGGCGCGATCTCGGACTTTCGCTCGAAGCGCCGAGTCTGCCGCAGGCCAGCGCTGAGCTCCTTTTGCACCTGCTCGAACAGCGGCTTAAAGGTCTCAAAGTCCTCGCATGTCTGGCGATTGGCGATTTCCTCGGCCGCGCGTTTCTCCGCAGCCGACCGGACATGCCGGAGTTCCGTGATGTCGCTCGGCTCGGCGTCTACCCCGAGTTGCGTCAGAAGCTCATCATCGTCGAGTTCGTCGGGCACATTGCCTACGGCAGGCTCCGCGCTGGCCAGAATCCCTTGGTGATCGAAGGTAGCGAGCAAGCTGCGGCAATCGGCCAACTCGCGCAGGCGATCGAGGCGCACGGCATAAAGGCGCTCGAAGATGTCACGGTCCTCGCCGTGATGCGGAGGGCGGCCGTGCTTCTCGACGAAACGCTGAATCTCCTCGAAGCCGGCCACGACGCGCTCTTCGCGCGGCATCCGGCTCGACTCCTTCTTCGTCTCGACCTCGACGCCAAGCTCTTCGAGAAGCGCGTCATCCTCGTCGGTGAAGCCCTTAGCCACGCGCGGCCTCCGCCTTCATGCGTTGAAGGAAGGCCACGCCTTCGGCCATGCGCTTTTCCCAAGCGTCTGGCGAGGTGATCGAGGGGAGTCGGCCGCGCTCCTGTTTGAACTTCAAGGCCCGCTTGGCAAGCTCGCGCGCCTCCTCGATCGTCAACGTGGCACGCTTGGCCCCGATCACGGCCGCAACCTGCTTCAGGCTCTCCTCGCTCATGGTCTTGGCGAGGATGGCATAGGCTTCGCCGAAGGGGTTGATGCGGTCGATCAGGTCAATGTCCAGCTCGCGCACGTCCATTGCGAATTTGCGAACACCCTCGATGAAGGCCGTGTTCGGGCTCTTGTCGCCATCACCATCGGTTCCGCCCAAGGCGACTTCCTTGGCCTTCTGCGTGAGGTTCAGAGCGGCGACGGCGTGCTGACGCACGGCCTCCTGGTCCTCCTCGTCCAGCTCGGGAAATTTGTCCTTGATAATCTTGCCCATGCGAAGCTGGGTCAGCTCTTCTGCCAAGGTCTCGCCACCAGCGTGTTCGCCATCAAACAGGCCGCGCGTGATCGTCGCCTTGTCCTGCACGAAGGCGGCGATGACCTCGTTCAAGTCCTGCTGGCAGATGCGCTGCGCCTCCTCGCTCTTCGGCGCTACGAGACCCTTGATCTCGATCTGGAACTGCCCCGTCTCCTCGTTGAAGCCGACATTGGTCTTGTTGGGATCATAGCCGTCTTCGCCATAGTCGAAGCCGGGCGTCGGTCCGTTTTGCGGGTTCTTGGGCTTGAACTCGAAGCGTGGCGCCAGCACCTGCTCCATGAGCAGGCTCGCCGCGATGGCCTTCAGCGTATCGTTCACCGCTTCGGTGACGGCTTCCTCGGAGGCGTCGGGTTCGGCGATCAGGTTGGTGAAGCGCGCGCGAGTCTTGCCCGGCGCATCGCGCGTGGCGCGACCGATGATCTGCACGATCTCGGTGAGGCTCGACCGATAGCCGACCGTCAGCGCGTGCTCGCACCAAATCCAGTCGAAGCCTTCCTTCGCCATGCCGAGAGCGATGATGATGTCCACGTGGTCGCGGTTGTTTTTCTGCGCCGGGTCTTTCAGCGCGGCCGCAACTCGGTCGCGCTTGGCCGCGTCGTCATCAACCAGGTCGGCAATTCGAAGGACAAGGCCTTCCGCCGTCTTGACCAGTTGGAAGCCGGTGGCGGGGTCTGCCCCCTGCCATTCGCCCAACTCCTCGATGATGTGCTCGACCTCCCTGATCTTGTCCTTTGTGCTCTCTCGTGAATTGACGCTCGGAATGTGGATGATCGTCTTCTCGGCTGGGTCAAGTACGTTGAGGATGTCGTCGGCGTAGGAACCCGAATAGAAGAAATAGCCGATGTCGAGCTGCTTCAAATATTCGTAGCCATTGAGCTGCTCGTAGTAGGTGTAGGTGACGGTATCGAACTTCGACTCGTCCTGCGGAGCGAGCACGGCTTCGGCATCGCCCCGGAAATAGGAACCGGTCATAGCCAGGACATGCACGCGATCGCGGGCGATGAACTGGCCGAGATGCAGACCGAGCTTGTTGTCCGGGTTGGCGGATACGTGGTGGAACTCGTCAACGGCGATCAGCCGGTCGTCGAAAAGTTCCAGGCCGAACCTGTCTACGGCGAAGCGGAAGGTGGCATGGGTGCAGACCAGCACCTTGTCTTCGCTGGCGAGGAATGCGCCGACCGAATTGACCTTGCCGCCATCTTCGCCGGGCGCGTTGCAGAGGTTCCATTTCGGTGTGACGGTCCAGTCGGCCCAGAAGCCGAACTTGGTCAGCGGCTCGTCGTTGAAACTCGCGCCGATGGATTTCTCCGGCACGACGATGATCGCCTGCTTGAGGCCCTGATTGTGGAGCTTGTCGAGGGCGATGAACATGAGTGCGCGGCTCTTGCCCGAGGCCGGCGGGGACTTGATGAGAAGATACTGCTCGCCCCGCTTCTCATAGGCGCGCTCTTGCATCGGCCGCATGCCGAGGGAGTTGGCCTTGGTCGAGTTGCCGTTGCGGGCATAGGAGACCGAGACGGATGGAACCATTTTCTTTTCGTCGGTCATGCGCGTGCCTCCGCCTTGCGTTTCTTCGCCGCGCCCGGTGACAGGACCATTTTGGTGTACAGCTCGAACAGTTTTTCCAGCCGCTCGGTGTCGTTGCGGAACCGCCGGCCGACATAGATGCGCTCGAGCACCTCGTCATTGCGCTCGTGCGCTTCACGCAGATCCGCGGGCATCTTTTCAGGGTCGTAGAGATCGGCGATCGTCGCGGGAAAATGCGCTTCGCGCGCCAACAGAATGTCCTCGGCGCAGCGAGTCAGATCGGCCCTGTTCTTCTCTGTAAGACTAGGAAGAGGAAAGGTATTCCAACCGAGCGTAGAAGAGTACCGGAGCCTACTTTCCAGTCTACCGCAAACAGTTGCTATCCACGACAGATGCAGTTTGGAAAGGACAATTGCAATCTCCCATAAGTGCGGGTCATAGATGGCAAAAGCCAGGTCCGATATTACAGTTTCGTTGCTAAATATATCGGCTGGAATGTATTCTCTGTTTTCAGAAGAGGTTTTTGCTACTGCAATAGATGTAATTTCTTTATGAGCGCGTTGGGCGAATTTGTGAGGGATCGCAGCATACGCATTGGTTGTCTTAGCAGACGAATTCTTTCTAAAGGACCGTACGTCGTCGATCCGGTGGGCAACAGCAGGGATTGTCATCGCCAGAGACAGAAGATCATCCTCTATCCAAAGACACCTGCGGTTTCTGTGATGCACCAACTCCTGGGAGCCTACTAGTCCACGAAAAAACGCTCGTGCTGAAGGATTATGGAGGACAAACTCATTTGCCTCGTCATACGTGAGGATTAGGTTGCCGCCGTCCCGAGCCATGCTGCCCGAAACCATTGGGTCTAGCTCGAGAGACAATGGCTTACTTCGCGCCTCCACATAAACTTCTGGTCCGGAGATGAGATATGGGGAAATCGATTCCACCTCCCTCTTTATCTCCCCTTCATACAATTCGCATCGACCTGGCTTAGACAGGCCCACGCCAATGATTACGCATTGTACAATGGCGTTGTTTGAAGCGTTGTTTCTCCACTTGAAGCCTCGGTGCGCAAAAATGATATGACAACCAGCGTCATAGAGTCGGGACCACAGATGGGCGACTTGCTCGCCTTCACTAACCGAACTGGTGGATACAAATGCAAAAGTTGCATCGCAATACTTTGCGAATTCCGATGCTTTCAAATACCAGGCGGTGACATAATCGCAGTCTTTAAAGTCATTCCCGCCTCCAAAAACGAAAGCCATATCTTCTTTTTGTGCCTTATTTTGCTTTCTGGCACCCTTAAACTGCGGGTTGCCGCAGATATACGTTTCGCCGCCCTCGTTCTCAAAATCGATCTGAGCCTGGTCAAGCGGCGAATGAAATAGGTCTTCTGCTTGATGTTTCACTCCGGTCCCTGTAGGCGGGCAAATGCTCAACCAGTCGAGACGCAGGGCATTGCCGCAAGTGATCCAGTTTTCGGCGTCCAGCGGCAGGAAATCCCGTAGGGCCTCCTTCTGGCCGCGATAGAGTACGTCGCCCTGGTATTCGGCGATGATGAGGGCGAGGCGCGCGATCTCCGCTGGAAAGTCACGCAGCTCGATCCCACGGAAGTTGGTCAGGGGGATTTCGCTTCGCCGATCCAGCTCACCGCGCCGCCGATTGATCTCGGCTTCGATCTCCCGCATCTGCTTGTAGGCGATGACCAGAAAGTTGCCGGAGCCGCAGGCCGGATCAAAGACCCTAATCCGCGACATTCGCTTGCGCAGGTTCAGCAGCATCCGAGGATTGTCGTCGGCCTCATCGAGCCGAGCGCGCAGGTCGTCGAGGAACAGAGGATTGAGGACCTTCAAGATGTTCGGGACGCTCGTGTAGTGCATCCCGAGCGCGCCGCGTTCCTCGTCCTCTGCCACGGCCTGAATCATCGACCCGAAGATGTCGGGATTGATCTTGGTCCAATCGAGATTGCCGATATGGAGAAGGTAGGCGCGCGCGATGCGGCTGAAGCGTGGCACCTCCATGCTGCCGGAGAAGAGACCGCCGTTTACATAGGGGAACTGGTCGGCCCACCGGGGGATCCCGGCCGCCGCGCGATCCGGCCCTTTTATGTTCATGGCGACGAATATCGTACCAATCACCTCGTGAGTGTTGGACGAGTCCTTGGCGCTCATTTGCTCGATGGTGGAGGTGAAGCGCCGCGTACCCCCGAAGATGTCGGTATCTTCGGCGAAGAAGCAGAAGATCAGTCGCGCCATAAAGTGATTCATGTCGGGGCGGCGCTCGGCTGTGCCCCACGCGGGATTGTCCTTCAGCAGTTCGACATAGAGCCTGTTGAGACGACTGGTGGCCCTGATGTCGAAAGAGCTGTCGCGGACCTGCTTGACGGTCGTGATGCCGGCGAGCGGCAGGAAGAAACCGAAATGATCCGGGAAGTTGGCATAGGCACAGGCGACAGTCTCGCCGCTTGCCAGATCCTCGGCTTCGAAGGTGTCCCCATCGGTCGCCAGAACGAACTTTGCCTTGGCTCTCGCGGTCGCCGGGCTGGCCTTCAACGCGGCTAGCGTCTTCGTGACGTCGCCGGGAGCAGCGACGATGATGTGGATGTTGTTGGTCTGAAGGATGCCGCCCAGGTCGGACTTGTTTGACTCGCCCTTGCGCAGCCGCTTGATTGTCGTTTCCTTGTTGCCGAAGGCTTGAAGGAACGCGAACGGAAACTGCTCGGAGTCGAACGGCTGCTCGGCGAGGATGGATATGGCCTCCTCGATCTCAACGGCGTTCATGCTTCCCCTTGCCTTTCCGCGGGCGCCTGCGTTGTAGCTTGGAAAGGCTCAACTTTGATCTTTTTGACCCGGCGCATGACCCCGGCCAATTCATAGTCGAGTTGACGGATCAACCATTCACGGGCTGGCGTACCGAACGCTTTTTCCAGCCGAACAGCCATCTCGGGCGAGATGCCGGATCGGGCGTTCAGCAAGTTGCTGAGGGTTTGCCGATCGACGCCGAGGATTCGCGCCGCGTCGGTCACATTCAATCCGTTCTTTTCAATGCAGTCTCGCCGGATGGTCGTTCCTGGGTGCATAGCCTGTCGAATCGTACTGCTCATCGCCTGTTCGAGGGTATGGTGATAATCGACACTCGACAAGCGGGCAGGCGGGGGCACGCGCGCCGACCCGTCGCTGCCTGGATCGCGGCCCTTGACAAACGATAGCGCCATCACCATTCTCACTGCGCATAGTGAGGATGGTGAGTCGTGCATTTAGAGATCAAAGCTCTCGCGGGTGGGGACAGAATATTGACGGGCGCGCAGCCCGGCCGGAGCCTATTTGCGCGGCTGGTTGCGAAAGCGCCCGCGCCGCCCGAGCCAGAACCCGCCTTTCTGGACTTCTCCGGCGTCGAAGTTGCGACGGCGTCTTTCCTGCGCGAAAGCGTGGTGGCCTTCCGGGACTACGCGCGCTCGACAATGCCGAACCTGTATCCCGTGGTCGCAAATGCCGCCGAGGTGGTCACTGAGGAACTAAGCTTCTTTCTGCGGCATCGCGGCGACGCGCTGTGGGCCTGCGACATCAGCGCCGCCGGTGTTGTTCGGAACGCTCGGTTGCTTGGTGAGCTCGACGACGTGCAGCGCGAGACCTTCGATCGGGTGCTCGAGCTCGGCGCGGCAAGCGCCCCGTCGCTGGCGGCGGCCGGTGGCGGCGAGTCGGGTGTGGGGCCGACGGCTTGGAACAACCGTCTGACGAACCTCGCCAACCGCGGACTCCTGATCGAGCGCCGCGGTGGCAAAACCAAAACCTTCGCGCCCGTCCTGGAGGTCAACTGATGGGTATCGATTACATCCGGGGCCAAGCCGGTAAGCCCTATGTCAAGCGTTGGGCCAAGGGCCTTAATCGCCTGAAAACGCCGACCTTGCTCGACGTCAATTTGAGCGCGGAGAGCCGTGTGGTGACGGCGACGCTGACGCCGGGATGCTCCCCTCGGGAAGGCGGCGCCTACCTCGTGCAGACGACTGCATCGGGGGACCTGGCCGTGATGGACGGGCATCGGCAGATCGCATGTGTCGTCAATCCGCCTCCGGACGTCACGCGAGCGCTGGCCGCGCAGCATGGGCTCGCCCCGGCCACAGTCGAGCGGATCGGGGGCTTTGGCACCACCGCGGAGCTCAAGCTCAAATGAACCGTCGGCCGGCTCACGAACCCACTCGAGATTTCCGTCCATCGCCGCGCCTTCAGGACGATGCCCAGCGCAATGCGCTCTGGCTCGGTTGCCGCGGTTGCCCGGACTTCAAGGCATGTGGGGGGCTTCATACCGAGGCCGGCATCTTCGACTGCGGCGACCTCTGTTCCTGCGCGAACCAAGAGACGTGCGACATGGTATGCCGTCGGAAGCCACTGGCCTTCTTCGAGCGGCTGATGGAAATCGGCGGCTTCGATCTGGAAACGACGCCACGGGTTGTGCCGGTTGTCGCCTCTCCGCTTCCTGACCACATACCTCTCATTGGTCACAAGTACAGTCGAACCGGAACGCTCGCGGAGCATGTCGTCGCCGTTCCGCTCTACGAGATCTTTCACATGGGGACCGGGGAGCCGCATGTCCGTAACCGTGCCGAGCTGGCGGCGCGCTTCTTGATCCCGGACAATGCGATCATAGTCGCCACTGGCGTCGATCGCGACTTCAAGGTCGAGCGTTGGTGGGAGTTCGCAGACCGCGCCAAGGTAATGCAGACCCTGCGCGATCTCGGAATCGCACTGGTGACGACCCCAAACTTCAGCCTGTTCACCAATGTTCCCCGTCCGGACAATCTTCACGGGATGAAGCGCATCGCCTTGTCCTGGGCCGAGCTGATGGCCGCAGGGATTCCCGCGGCGTTACATTTGAACGCCCGCACCGACTTCGATTATGCCCGTTGGACGCAATTCGTCGCGGCCCGGCCGGAGGTGGAGATCGTTGCCTTCGAATTCGGAACCGGCGCAGGCCATCCGAACCGGATCGACTGGCATGTCGAACGGCTTTGCGCTCTTGCCCGCACGGCGGGCAGGCCCCTCATCCTCGTCTTGCGCGGCGGTGTTCGCATGCTGCCGCGGCTTCGGGCGTCCTTCGCTCAGGTCATCCTCATCGAGACCGAGGCTTTCAGCCGTGCACTGAAGCGCCGCCGCGCCACGATCACCGAGGCAGGCCGTCTGCGTTGGCTCCGCGCCCCGACGCCAAAAGGCGATCCAATCGACGAGTTGCTGGCGCACAACGTCACCACCGTCCGCCTCGCGTTGAGCTCGCCAAGGCTCGCCATGCCTAACGCCTCACGGGTGCGAGCGCCCGTTCGGCGCCCGGCAGCGGACGCTAATCGTCAGCCCGCCCAGCCGAGCTTTATGGCTGAGCTCGACGCTTCCTTGCAGGCTGGGGCTGTGACCGCGAACAGCAAGCGCGTGATCGTCGCTGCGGAAACGTAGCTCTCCATCATGGTTCGCGAGCGCACGAAACATTTGCCCCATTCCGAACCCAGCGCCGCTGGCACGGCCGAAACGCGATTCGCCGTCCTCGACGGCGACTCTGAGCGCGGTGCCGGCGTCAACAAGGCCGCTATAGTCTGCGTTTTCACGCAGACTGGCCAGCACGCCGACCCCGGCATCCGAGACAACGATTTCAAAGGCGCTCGGTATCGCCGCAAAGGCCACCAGTCCGGTCTCCGGCCGGCCGCTATGCCGGAAGACATTCTCCTGCAGTTCGCCCATGGCGCCGATGATGGCCGCGGCAAGCGGTTTGCCGAACCCGACTGCGACCGCCGCCTGTTCGGCGCGGCTTCGCCAAAGCGCCCATTGATCGGATCCATCGCCGGTCTCGGCGAAGCGAGCCAGCGGGAACGCACCGTGATGCGCGGCGTAACCGCTGCCCGCGATGGTGCCGTGGTCGAGCGCTGCTTCGATGACGGACGCGAAGGGCGCAGCGAAGCGGACCTGGGCAAAAGCGATAGGGTTTTCGCGGCGCGCCATCAGCATCTCAATCAGTGGGCCGAGACGACCCGAGCGGTCTACGCTGACCGGGCCCAGGCCCGACAGGCCGCCGGATTGGGCCGCCCACAGGAGGTCATCGGCGCCGGCAAAGTCGCCGTTCAGTTGGTGATCCGGACCCGCCGCTGTGGCCAACCCACCGATCCTCGCCCCATGACTTGGCAGGGGTCTGGATGGACCATGAATTGGCCCGCGTTGTCGCGCCCGCCCCCTGATCCGTCGTCCTTAGCAGATTTACTGAAGACTTGCCGCATTGAATACGTCCAGGCCCCGCTACCAACCTCGGCGGTCGATAGTCGTCACTTCCGACTTCTTTATTGGGACTGATTTCCTCATGTTCATCGAGCGCTTGATCCTGACCAATTTCCGCTGCTTCGGCCCCGAACCTCGATCGATCGACCTCGCGTCCGGCTTAACCGCGTTTGTGGGGGTAAATGGCGCCGGCAAGACGGCCGTCATGCAAGCGCTGCAGCGCCTGTTCGGGGTGACGGGCGACCAACGCCGCCTGCGGCGTCAGGACTTCCATGTGCCGGTAGCCGAAGCCGCACCGGCGCGACAGCGGGCCTTCGTAATCGAAGCGATCCTCGCCTTCCCCGAGCTCGATGCGGAAGGCGGCGACAACGCCGCCGTGCCAGAGTTCTTCCACCAGATGGCCGCGGACGACGCCGGCAGGCTGAAATGCCGCCTGCGCTTGCAGGCTACTTGGACCGATGATGGCTCACTTGACGGAGCCATCGAACAGAAATTCTGGGCAATCCGAACATTCGGAGATTTCACTGAGGCCGACTGCATCGAGCTGAAGGCGATCGATCGCGCCCGCATCCAGATGATCTACGTTCCCGCGGCGCGCGATGGCGCTTCGCAGGTGACGGCGTTCCTGCGCGGGCGGCTTTGGCGCGCCATCGACTGGTCGCAGGAAGTGAGGGACGTTTTCGCCGAAGCCGGCGCCACCTTGAACGGGGCGTTCGGCGGAGAGGCAGCCGTCGATCTGGTGGCCGCGGCGGTCAAGCAGCGCTGGCAGGAAGTGCATAGCGCGGGCACTGATACGACACCTGTCTTTCGACCGCTCGATCTGCGTTTTCAGGAATTCATCCGCAAGGTTGAGGTCGTCTTTCACCCCGACGAAGCTGGTCGCGAGCGCAGTCTCGACGATCTCAGCGATGGGCAGCGTTCGCTTTTCCATCTCGCCATGACCGCCGCCATCCTGGATGTCGAAGCGCGAATCGCTGCGGACCCGGCTGGAATCGGCTTCCAGGCGGACGGTATCCCGCTGCCTGCCCTGACGCTGATCGCGGTCGAGGAGCCAGAGAACAATCTCGCGCCGTTTTATCTGTCGCGGATCATCCGGCAGATCGAAGACCTGACACGTGGGAGGCGCGCACAAGCGGTGGTCTCCAGTCACTCGCCAAGTATTCTCGCGCGCATCGACCCGACACAAGTCCGGCATTTTCGCCTCGATCCTGCCGACCGCACGGCGAAGGTTCGTCCGATCCGGCTGCCCGAAGGTCAGGAAGCGGCATCGAAATTTGTGCGTGAGGCAGTGCGAACTTATCCGGAACTATATTTCGCACGCTTCGCGGTGTTGGGTGAAGGCGCCTCGGAGGAAGTCGTGTTGCCGCGGTTGGCTGACGCGCTCGACTTCGCGATTGATCGCTCGTTCGTGGCCGTCGTTCCGCTCGGCGGCCGGCACGTGAACCATCTCTGGCGCCTCCTAACGGACCTCGATATTCCCTACGCAACGCTCTTGGACCTCGACTGGGGTCGGGCCGGAGGCGGCTGGGGCCGTATAAAGACGGCATGCACCCAACTGCTAGAGAATGGGGTCACACCGGGTGCGTTGTTCGGCGAACACCTTCACGCCGATGGCCCGGCTGCGAACCTCGCCGCATTTGATCGCCTCGCCGCCGATGACGCTAATAGTCTTGATGCCTGGGTGAAGTGGCTGCGCCGATTTGGCGTGTTCTTCTGCGCGCCGCTTGATCTGGACTATTCGATGTTGCGGGCTTTCCCTGCGGCATACCAGGTGGCCGAACCCGGTCGGCAGGGGCCGTCGAACCGCGGCGACCCACGGACGGCGGTGCTCGGCGACGACGGGTTGCCTGCGCTGTACGCGGCAGATCAGGATGGGCCGCTGCGCTGGTATCGCTACCTCTTCCTCGGCCGGGGCAAGCCGAGCACGCACGTCCGCGTGTTGAGTGGCCTGGCGGCCGCGGATCTCGCCGCCGGGGCGCCGGAGGAGCTGCGCGCGCTGCTCACCGCGATCGTCGCGCGGCTTGAGCCGCCGGCACCGGCGGAAGCCTGACCATGCCGCGCGTTCGGCCGGACGACTGGCGGCCGCGAGGGATAGAGGACCTCGAACCCCAGGCTTGGCGAGCGCTCCGTCAGGCCGGCTGCGCCTGTGTCGTCGCCGGACCCGGCGCCGGCAAGACCGAGTTCTTGGCGCAGCGTGCGGTTTATCTGCTCGAGACGGGCGCTTGTCCGCCGCCCTATCGGGTCCTCGCTATTTCGTTCAAGAGCGATGCGGCCGACAATCTCGCAGCGCGCGTGCGGCAACGATGTCCGCCCGAGTTGGCGGGCCGCTTCGTCTCGCTCACCTTTGACGCCTTCACCAAGGGCTTGGTCGACCGCTTCACCACCGCCATCCCGACCGATTGGCGCCCAGGTCGGCCCTACGATATCGCGTTCCCGACACGGCGACAGGTTGAAGGATTCCTCGACCAGACGCGCCTCGGCGCCCCGCCGCAATGGCAGGCCGCGATTGCGGGCTTGGGCGTCGGAGATTTCGAGTCGCGACATGTGGGTGGTCACCGCCTGCCGCTAGTTCGCGCCGAGCCGCAGTCTGGCGAGGAATATGCCATTGATCGTTGGTGGTACGGCCAAATCGGGGAGCGGGCGCGGGCGTCGCTTACCTTTGTCAGCCTCAACCGCCTTGCCGAACTGTTGTTGAGGGCGAACCCGCACATTCGGCGCGCGCTGCGGGCGACGTATCCCTTCGTCTTTGTCGACGAATTCCAGGACACGACCTATGCGCAGTACGACTTCCTCCTCTCGGCTTTTGCCGACGGCGGGACGGCCGTGATCGCCGTGGGAGACGACAAGCAGCGGATCATGGCGTGGGCCGGCGCGCGGCTCGACGCGTTTCAGCGTTTCGAGGCGGATTTCGGTGCCGTCCGGATTCCTCTGGCCTTCAACTTTCGGTCGTCGCCGGGCCTTGTGCGGATTCAACATGTGGTCGCCCGTGCGCTGGACGCGAACGTGATCGCGGGCGTGGCGCAGGCGGCTCAACTCGTGGACGGCGATGTCGCCCAGGTCTGGAACAGTCAGACGCGAGATGGCGAAGCCGAATATCTCACCCGATGGCTCGCCGAGGACATGGCGCGTCGCGGTCGGTCGCCGCGCGACTACGCCTTACTTGTCCGACAGAAATCGGACGACTACGAAGCCGAGCTGTCTGGGCCACTCGCTCAGGCGGGCTTGCGGCTTCGAAATGAAAGTCATGCGCTCGGCCGCACCACGCTGCAGGATTTGTTGGCTGACGAACTCGCTCGCATCGCGATCGCGATACTGCGCCTGGGAGCGCTCCGGCGCGCGCCCGACGCGTGGCGGCTGGCGTCGAACGCGCTCCAAAGCCTGCGCGCGGTCGATCCCGACGATGAGTTGGCCTGCCATAAGGTCGAAGCGGAACTCACTGTGTTCCTGGGGGATCTTCGAGCAGAAATGGCACGCACCGCGCCGACGGCGGAGAACAGCCAAGCTATAGCTGGTCGTCTCTTCGGATTTCTCGATCTGGGTGCGGTCGCCCGAACTTTTCTTGAGTACGGAACGGGTGAGTTGCTGGCCATCATGGTCGAAGCGTTTGCGCTGCACCTGGCGGCGTCCACTGCTGGAGCCGCGAACTGGTCGACATGCCTCGACTCATTCGAAGGCGTCGCACAGATTCCGTTGATGACGGTACACAAGAGCAAGGGCCTGGAGTACGACACGGTCATCTTCGTCGGCTTGGACGATCGGGCCTGGTGGAGCCACACGCCCGGAAATCCCGAGGGTCTAGCGACGTTTTTTGTGGCGCTGTCCCGCGCTAAGCAGAGGGCGATCTTCGCGTTCTGCCAGGGACGTGGCCAGCGCCGGCGGGTAGCGGACCTCTTTCAACTGCTGACCGACGCAGGCGTCCCGGAGATCGCCATATGAGCGGCGCAAGCAATCTTGCGCTTCGGATCGCCGGAGCGCTTAAGGACCGCTGCACCCACCAGGTCATGCCGAGCGTCGCGCTTGAAGCCGGTCTGATCATGGCGGCGGAGGCCGAGGGCGTGAGCAAGCGTGATAGGGCGCTTGCCGCCCTCGACGGCAAGTCCCCTCGTGAGCTGGGTGAGGTCGCTCGCCGGCTGGGCGCGCACTGGGGTGATTATGCGCTCGAAGAGGCCGGCTCCGCGGTCCTTGAAGAGGGAGAGCCTCCGATCAGCGAGATCACCCGAAGGGACGTGGCCAAGTGCTTTGGCGACGATCTCTCTGGCGAGCAGAATGTCCTTGAACTCGTGCGCAGGTTCTTTCCCATCGACACCTTGAGCGCAGACTTCTTCGCCGGGCGGTCGTTGGCGAGTGATATCGAGCGGCACATGATTTCGAACTTCGGCGATTGGACCGTCGAATACCTTTTCGAAAAGATCGGTGCGTTCTCGTGCTCGCGCGATCGGTTCTCACGCGTGATAGAAGCGGCGCTGCACCCCCTCGGCCGGCGTGGTCCGGCTCAAGCGGCCCTGGCCGATCACCTGAACGCGGTTTTTCGGCGCGATGGTTACGTTCTCGCCGTCGAGGGTGAGGAGTCCGGCTATCCGGTCTATCGGCTGAGATCAGTGACGCGGGGTGTCACCGGCGCCCCGAAGAATCTCATCTTCGCGTCCAATGGGCCTAAACCGGAGATCGGCTTCAGCGACGCCATCAACAACGACATCGTCATTCTCTCGAATGCGGAGAGTTGTTTGATCTATGACCGTCCGATCCGGCGCGACGGCCTCCTGTGGTCCGAGTTGGTCGATTGGTGGGGCGCACAGGAAGGCGGGGCCTCAGGGGACTCTGCACGCGCGCTTGGCCTGCGCCTCCAAGTCTCGCTTGCCTCGGACGCGGAGCGCAATCTGTTCGAGGCGTACTTCCGCCTCTACAAGCCGCGCCTTGGGTCGGCGCTGCCAGCGCTCATCCCGCAAGTCTACCTGCACTATGATCCAGCCGTCGTGAAGAACCTACGTCACCGTGCCGCGCTGCCGCGGCAGCGAATGGATTTCTTGATGCTCTTGCCGAACCATCAACGGGTCGTCATCGAGGTCGATGGCGCACACCATTTCAGTCGTGACGGGAAGCCCTCGCTGGCCGCCTATGCAGACATGGTTTCCGCTGACCGGGATCTACGCTTGAACGGCTACGAGATTTACCGCTTCGGCGCGAACGAACTGGTTGGTAGCGGCGGCCCAGATGTCATCGCGCGGTTCTTTGAACGCCTCCTCAAGTTCCACAAAGTGTTGAGTTGATCGGGAAGGTGAATCGGCGATCGGTTGACGACCTTGTTCTTGTAGACTGGGAGCACAGGCGCGGAATGGCCCGCCGTTCCCCTGTCGTTGTACGCCACAGCACGACGCCTCGTCGTTGCACTTGCAATGGGTGCCGCACACCGTTCCATGATGGCGCATGGCCCAGAAGCGACATTCGCGCCGGGCTCTACCTGTATGGTCTGGCGCTCCAGAAGACCTCTTCGACTATACCCAGCCGCCAGCGCCGCGGGCGGGGCGGTCGCCGCTGCATTTGGAGGGGGCGATCACCGTGACGGACGACTGGCCCGAAATCGTGCCGATCGCGGACGCCGAGTTGAGGGTCTTGGAAAGCCATTTCGCCGAAGAGCTGGACGAGCTTTTCGGGCCACGGGCCTGATGGGCGGCAGGATTTTGAGATTGATTTGTTCGTCTGTATGACGTACATTGTTGGGGAAACGTAGGCCATGGCAGGAGTGACCCCAATGCCGCGCAAACAGCCCAAGATCGAACGGGAAACGCCCAACCGCGTCGAGCGCCTCGGATTCCGGCTGGATGAAGAGACGAAGGATCTTATCGAGCGGGCCGCCCATCTGTCGCGGCGCAAGGTCAGCGACTTCTGCGTGACCGCGCTCACCGACACCGCACGCCGGACGATCGCCGAGCATGAGACGTTAGTGCTGTCCGATCGCGACCGCGCGGCATTCTTCGACGCGCTGGTCAATCCGCCTGAGCCAAGCGAGCGGCTGGTCCGCGCGCTGGCCGAGCACAAGCGCCGGGTCGTTTCCTGAGCATGGCAGCGTCTCGGCCAGATTTGAAGATTGAGGCGCTCGCGTCGCATCACAACCGGGACGGCTTTTCCTGCGGCGTCGACAGCCTCGACCGTTATCTCCGGACGCAGGCGAGCCAGGATGTTCGGCGCAAGGCGAACGGGGTCTTCATTCTAGTGGAGCCGCACAAGCCGAATGTCGTGCTAGGTTATTATACGCTATGCGCGACCGGTGTTGCGCAGGGCGACGTGCCGGCCGTCGCCCGCAAGCACATCCCGCGCTATCCGCTGGTCAGCGCCACGCTGGTCGGACGGCTCGCGGTCTCCGAAGCGCGGCAGGGCGAGCGGCTGGGCGCGATGCTTCTCGCCGACGCGGTGCAGCGCGCGTATGCGAGCGCGGCCACGGTCGGTTCCTCGATGTTGGTGGTGGATGCCATCAGCGAGCGCGCCGCCGCCTTCTATGAGGGAAACGGTTTCGTGCGCCTGCCGGATTCGCTTCGGTTGGTGCTGCCGATGCACGCGATCCAACGACTGGTAGAACCATGACCGACGCAGTACCTGCATCGCCTGACGTGACGGCTGGGGCTGCGCTTGCCAAGGTGGCGCTCTATTTGCGCGTCTCGACCGGACGGCAGGCGGAGAGCGATCTGTCGATCCCCGATCAGCGGCGACAGATTACAGCCTATTGCGTCGCCAAGGGCTGGGACGTCGCGGCCGAATTCGTTGAGCCGGGCAACACCGCCACCGACGATCGCCGGCCAGCGTTTCAGGCGATGATCGATGCGGCGATGGTGAAGCCGCCGACCTTCACGG